>Ga0207708_10004024_pt1 | contig 10813 bp, 7 predicted proteins | sample KBSK5101metaG_FD_184340 | JGI IMG/M metagenome (GOLD analysis project Ga0207708, IMG submission 184340) | Corn, switchgrass and miscanthus rhizosphere microbial communities from Kellogg Biological Station, Michigan, USA - KBS K5-10-1 metaG... | ecosystem: Host-associated > Plants > Roots >...
GACGATACCGGCTTTCACCAAGTCGGTGTATTGCTCGGTGGCAACGTCGTAACCTTCGTTGCCTTTGCGCTTCTTGATCTCCTCAACAACGAGCGCGCCTTCCGCGCCTGCGTTATCGGCAAGTTGACGCGTCGGCTCCTCAATCGCGCGCCGGACAATTTGCACGCCGATTTTCTCGTCGGCTTCCAAGTTCTTCACGTTATCGAGCGCCTTCTGCGAACGAAGGAATGCGACACCGCCGCCAGGGACGATGCCTTCCTCGACCGCCGCACGCGTGGCGTGCAACGCGTCTTCGACGCGAGCTTTCTTCTCTTTCATCTCGGTCTCGGTCGCAGCGCCGACGTTGATGACTGCAACGCCACCGGCGAGTTTCGCCAGGCGCTCCTGCAGTTTCTCGCGATCGTAATCGCTGGTGGTCTCGTCGATCTGACGACGGATCTGAGCGACGCGGCCCTGGATATCGGCCGATTTACCAGTGCCTTCGACAATGGTGGTGTTTTCCTTGTCGATGGTGACGCGCTTGGACTTGCCGAGGTCTTCGAGCTTGATGTTCTCAAGCTTGATGCCTAGGTCTTCGCTGATCAGTCTGCCGCCGGTGAGCACCGCGATGTCTTCGAGCATCGCCTTGCGACGATCGCCGAAGCCCGGAGCTTTGACCGCGCAGACTTGCAACGTGCCGCGCAATTTGTTCACGACCAAGGTCGCGAGCGCTTCACCTTCCACGTCCTCAGCAATGATGAGGAGCGGCCGGCCGGCTTTCGCGACTTTCTCGAGCAACGGAAGCAAATCCTTCAAGCTCGAGATTTTTTTCTCGTAAATGAGGATGTAAGCGTTTTCGAGAATGGCTTCCATCGCCTCCGCGTTGGTCACGAAGTAGGGCGACAGATAACCTTTGTCGAACTGCATGCCCTCGACCACTTCCAGCGTGGTCTCGATCGATTTTGCTTCCTCGACCGTGATCGTGCCGTCCTTGCCGACTTTGTCCATCGCGTCGGCGATGATCTCGCCGATCGTTTTGTCCCAGTTGGCTGAAACGGTCGCGACCTGTGCGATCTCAGTGCGATCGCTGACTTTCTTCGAGAGCTTCTTCAGCTCTTCGACGATTGCATCGACACCTTTCATAATACCGCGCTGCAACGAAGTCGGGTTCGCGCCGGCGGTCACGTTGCGCAGACCTTCGCGGTAAATGGATTCCGCGAGGATCGTTGCAGTGGTTGTGCCGTCGCCAGCCACGTCGGACGTTTTCGAAGCGACTTCGCGCACGAGCTGAGCGCCCATATTTTCATATGGATCTTCGAGCTCGATCTCTTTCGCGACCGTCACGCCGTCCTTGGTGATCGTGGGGCTGCCGAATTTCTTGTCGAGAATGACGTTGCGACCGGATGGGCCGAGTGTGGCCTTCACGGCTTTCGCCAGTTTCTCGATACCGCGCAACAGTGTGTGCCGCGCGTTTTCATCGAATTGTAATTGTTTAGCTGCCATATTTTAAGTTGTTAGTTATTGGTTGATCCGCCTTCGCGCGAGGCTATGGCGGACAGGTTGTTGATTGACGGGGTTATCCAATAATGCCGAGGATGTCGTCCTCGCGCATAATCAGATAATTTTGGTCCTCGATTTTGATTTCGGTGCCGCCGTATTTTGAGATCAGCACCTTGTCGCCCTTCTTCACCGTGAAATCGACTTTCTTTCCGTTGTCATCGATTTTGCCGGTGCCTAAAGCGACCACTTTCCCCTCTTGTGGTTTTTCCTTGGCGGTATCGGGGATAATGATCCCGCCTTTTTTTACTTCCTGCTCTTCGAGCGGCTGCACGAGCACCCGGTCTCCGAGAGGTCTTACGTTAACTGATGCCATAGGTTATTTCGTTTACTCCTTGGTTTGTTGTTAGGCCGCCGACCCCGAAAAAATTTCTCGGGCCCACCGGCAAATTTGTTTGATTTAGTTGAAACTCCTTCGCGGATCATTCTGGGGAGCGCACGCTTGCAGCGTGTTGGTCGCCGCATTTTGCGGCGACGGACTTCCCTCTAAATGCGAAACGATCTGTGGCAAACGACAGAATAAGGAAGTTCGTGATCGCAGAATGCGATCACCAGCACTCAGAATGAGTGCGCTACCCAACACTCTGTCGCTACGCGCCATCATTATTTTTTCTTGTCTTCGTCGACGACTTCGAATTCCGCGTCGACAACGTCGCCGCTGTCGCGCTTGCCTGCGCCTTCTTCTGCGCCACCGCCTGGTTGCGCTTGAGGCCCGGGTTGCGGACCTGGACGCGGACCGGCCTGCGCTGACGCCTGCTTGTAAAGGTCAGCGCTGACATCCTGGAATTTGCTCTGCAAATCGTCGTAAGCGCGCTTGATGGCGTCGGTGTCGTTGCGATTAATCGCGTCGCGGACCGCAGCAATGGCGTCTTCGACCAGCTTTTTCTTGTCGCCCGAGATCTTGTCACCCAATTCCTTGAGCTGCTTCTCGGATTGATAAGCCAGCATGTCGGCGTTGTTCTTGATTTCGATAGCTTCCTTTGCCTTGCGATCTTCCTCCGCGTGCGATTCGGCTTCGCGCTGCATCTTTTCCACTTCGTCCTTGGAAAGCCCGGAGCTGCCGGTGATCGAGATCTTCTGTTCTCTGCCGGTGCCAAGATCCTTGGCACTGACGTTGAGGATGCCGTTCGCGTCGGTATCGAACGTCACTTCGATTTGCGGAACACCGCGCGGGGCGGGTGGAATTCCATCGAGGTGGAAGACGCCAAGCTGTTTATTGTCGCGCGACAGTGGCCGCTCACCCTGCAGCACTTTGATTTCCACGCCCGGCTGATTGTCGCTGTAAGTCGAAAAGATTTGCGACTTCCGAGTCGGAATTGTGGTGTTCCGCGGAATCATCGGTGTAGCAACGCCGCCGGCTGTTTCTATCGACAGCGTGAGCGGGGTAACATCGAGAAGCAGCACATCTTTGACGTCGCCCTTAAGAACGCCTCCCTGAATGCCAGCGCCTATCGCAACCACTTCGTCAGGGTTTACCCCCTTATGTGGTTCTTTGCCGATAAGATCGCGTGCGACCTGCTGTATTTTGGGCATGCGTGTCATCCCGCCCACAAGCACGAGCTCGTTGATGTCGCGTTCGGTTACTTGTGCGTCTTTCAAGCACGCTTTGACCGGCGGTACAGTGCGCTGGACCAAATCATCGCAAAGCTGCTCCATCTTCGAGCGAGTGAGTTTCTTCTGGATATGCTTCGGCCCGCTCGCGTCCGCCGTGATGAACGGCAAATTGATTTCGTATTCCTGCGTGGACGAAAGCGCGATCTTGGCTTTTTCAGCTTCCTCCTTGATCCGCTGAACCGCATCCGGCTGCTTGCTTAGATCGATGCCAGTATCTTTTTTGAACTCGTTGATGATCCAATCCATGATCCGCGCGTCCCAGTCATCACCGCCGAGGTGGGTGTCACCGTTTGTGGCTTTCACTTCAAACACGCCATCACCGATTTCGAGCACGGAGATGTCGAACGTGCCGCCGCCGAGATCGTACACGGCGATCTTCTCGTCCTTTTTCTTGTCCAGACCGTAGGCGAGCGATGCTGCGGTCGGTTCATTGATGATTCGCAAAACTTCGAGGCCGGCGATCTTGCCTGCGTCCTTCGTCGCGTTGCGCTGTGAGTCGTTGAAATACGCCGGCACAGTGATCACCGCCTGCGTGATTTTTTCGCCGAGCTTTGCTTCAGCATCGGCGCGTAGCTTCGACAAAATCATTGCCGAAATTTCCGGCGGCGAAAATGTCTTGAGCTGGCCGTTGACCTCAACCTGCACGTGCGCGTCGCCATTGGCGGCTTTCACGATCTTGTACGGAACGCGTTTCTGTTCCTCGAATACTTCGTCGAACTTGCGGCCCATGAACCGCTTGATTGAGAAAATCGTGTTCTGCGGATTTGTGATGGCCTGACGTTTCGCAGCCTGGCCGACAAGCCGCTCACCGCTCTTTGTAAATGCAACTACTGAGGGCGTGGTGCGCGCGCCTTCGCTATTTTCCAAAACTACCGGGTCGCCACCTTCCATCACGGCCATGCAGGAGTTGGTGGTTCCCAAATCGATACCTAAAACTTTTGCCATAAATTGAAAATTTCCTTTCTATTGAAGTCCGCCACCGGGTAGAGAACCCGCGTCGGCAGACTAACCCATGTCGAATCTAAGCAAGGGTTGGACCAAGACTGTGCATTCGGCGTAAATGCCTGATCACGATAGGATAAACGAAATCAGGCGTAGAACTGAAAATCCTCAATCGAGACAGTTCGGCTCGTTTTCGAGCTCCCTCAAAGCAGCGATCGCGTCAACGCGGCACTGTTTCTTACCATGTTCGTCCTCGTCCTCGAATTCTAATGCTAGTCGAGGACGAGTAGGAAAGACTCAATCTGAGCAGCGTGAATTCCGAAATAAAAATCACATTTTGCAAACTGCGTTCGCAGTCACATCTCTATTCGAAAACGCTCCGAGTATCAACGCCCTTGGCCGTCACAAATTTGGTGTAACACGAAAATCTGATTCGCGAATGCGATGTGCCGCGATAAAATTTCGGCGTGCGACAATATCACGATTTGCTCCGGCTCGTGCTTGAGAACGGTCGTGACCGCACCGATCGCACAGGCACAGGAACATTGTCAGTGTTTGGTGCGCAGACGCGATTCGATTTGCGCAACGGCGGCCCGGGGTTCCCGCTGCTTACGACGAAAAAGTTGCACATCAAATCGATCATCTACGAACTGCTTTGGTTTTTGCGCGGCGACACCAACGTTCGCTACTTGAACGAGCACGGCGTCACGATCTGGGATGAATGGGCTGACGAAAATGGCGAGCTTGGCCGCGTTTATGGTGCGCAATGGCGGGATTGGCGAGGCGCAGACGGCGTGCACGTGGATCAGATCGATAACCTGATTGCGCAGATCAAATCCAACCCGCAGAGCCGTCGCCTTATCGTAACCGCGTGGAATCCTGCTGAGATTCCGAAAATGGCACTCCCACCCTGTCACCTGCTCTTTCAGTTTTACGTACAAGACGGCGAATTAAGCTGCCAGTTGTACCAACGCAGCTGCGATTTGTTTCTCGGTGTTCCGTTCAACATCGCAAGCTATGCGTTGCTCACAATGATGGTGGCGCAAGTGGTCGATCTTACGCCGGGCGATTTCGTTCACACGTTCGGTGATCTTCATCTTTACAAAAACCATCTGGACCAGGCGCGCCAGCAACTGTCTCGCGAATTCCGGCCATTGCCGCGGTTGAAACTGAATCCAGCCATCAAGAACATCCACGACTTCAAATTCGAAGATTTCGAACTCGTCGGGTACGAGCCACATCCATCGATCAAAGCGCCGATCGCAGTGTAGGATGCGAAAAGGCCCTGCACTCACGTTGCTGAAATCTGACGCGATCGAACTTGTGCGCAAAAAGGAGCGATGAGCTTGTCCTCGATCCAAGCATCCGTTCGCGGGGTGTAAAAGTTCGCGATGGCGAGGACGACATCGCCAGCATGCGAGGGCGCGTGCGCTCCCCTGCGACTTTCGCGCATGGCGCGGGTTTAAAGGCAGTATGAGGGGGATCCTGGGGCTAACGCTATTCTTTTGCGCAGCCGTATTGTTGCGCGCGGAAACTTCCGTGGAGATCGATTTGCAGGAACAGCGGGCGTATCTGCTGCAAAATGGCCGTCCAGTTCTCGCGTCGCCTATCTCGAGTGGACGTTACGGTCACCTGACCAAGACGGGCTCCTTCACAGTCCTGGACAAGGAGCGCAGTCATTACTCGAGCATGTATGGAAAGATTGTTGATGCGAACGGGAACACGGTCGTGGCTGACGCGGACGCCGACATGCAGGTGCCGCGTGGCGGAAAGTTTATTCCAGCGCCGATGCATTACTTCATGCGATTCAACGGCGGAGACGGAATGCACGCGGGATATTTACCGGGTTATCCTGCTTCGCACGGCTGCGTCCGCATGCCAGAGCAATACGCCATTGCATTTTTTAATGCTGTGCAGGTAGGAACTCCCGTCACTGTGTTCGGCAGGACGCCAGTCAACCGCTACTATTCAGGCCAATCGCAACCGGGCTTTCCGCGCCGTCCACGTTTTGGCCCATTTATGGGTCCAGGCTTCCGGCCTCCGCCTCCCCCTGGGTGGTGGCGGTAAATCGTGGCGCAGACAATCGTGTCTGCGCGCAGCGAGATAAGCTTGGCAGACAAGATTGTCTGCCTCACAGCCGCTTACTAGTTGGGGTTGTTGCTGGTGTTGGCGCTGGCGGTCTTCGGCCCGTTCGAAAGCTGGACCAGGTCAGCCAGGATATTGAGGGCCTCGTCGCGCTCTGGATCGATTTGAGGATCCTTGTTGTCGCCTTCGCCCGTAGGGGCGTCAGGCAGATCGGAATCCGCGTCCGGAGCGGCGTCGGAATCTACTTTCGGCACAATGCCGTTCTTTTTCGCCTCCGCCAGTTTCCCAGGATACATGATCAATTGCAGATTCGGTTTGTCGACGGTGTCGAGCGTCACGCGATAGATGCTGGGCTCTTCCTGGTTTCGCGCCAGGCGCTCTTTCGAGCGCGTCTCCTTGCGCAGTTTATCGTCCGCAGTCTCTTTTTTCCGCGTATCTTCGTTCAGCGAGATCCGGTTCTCGTCGATCTTGTGGCGCAAACGATTTATGTCCTCCATGACGTAGTGAAATTCGGGATCGCCTTTCACGCGCTCCTCTGAACGTCGGCGGAGCTGGTCAATAAAAAGGGAATGGTTGTCCGACCATTTGGTGTATTTCGCCTTGGTCACTTCGTCATATGCCAGGGCGTTTTTGAGCGCGCTTTCACCGAATTCAGGAAGATCGCTCAAGCTCGGCAGAACAATATCGGAGGCCACGCCGTGCAGCTGCGTTGAGCCGCCCGCAACGCGATAAAATTTTTGGATGGTTAACTTCAATGCGCCGTCTTCATCTGAATGATTGCCCAGCAGCGAAGCGAACCGCCCAATCGGAAGGATCGTCTGCACGGTGCCTTTACCGAACGTGTTCTTGTCGCCAACGATGACCGCGCGGCCATAATCCTGAAGCGCAGCAGCAAAAATCTCGCTCGCCGATGCACTTTGCCGGCTTGTAAGAACAACCAGCGGCCCAGAGTAAGCGATGCCCGAATCCGGATCGGACGAAATCCTGATCGTGCCGTTATAATCTTTCGTCTGAACGATGGGACCTGATTTCAAAAACAGACCCGTGAGCGAGAGCGCTTCTTCCAGCGAACCACCGCCATTTTTACGCAGATCGACCACAAGCCCTGCGACGTTCTCTTTCTTCAGCCGCTTGAGCAATGCGAGTACGTCGCGCGTTGTGCTCTTCTGGTGCCTGTCCATGTCGGCATAGAACGAAGGCAGGGTCAACCAACCGAGTTTTACAGGGTCGCCGTTCTCGTCCTTCCTGATGATGATGTCGGCGCGGGCTTCCTGATCTTTCAGCTTAATTTCATCACGCACGAGCTCCACATTTTTCCGGCGCGATGGATCGGTGGCATCGGAAGGAATCACAAGCAAGCGGACGCGTGTGCCTTTCTTTCCGCGAATCATTTCGACGACTTTGTCGAGTCGCATCTCGCGAACATCGACGTATTCCGCCTGACCCTGTGCCACGGCAGTGATCCGGTCGCCTACCTTGAGTCGCCCATCCGTTTGCGCTGGTCCGCCGGGCACCAGGCTGTCAATTTTCGCGTAACCATCTTCAGAGCGAAGCAAGGCTCCGATGCCCACGAGCGACAGGCCCATGTTGATACTGAAATTTTTCATGTCGGCCTTGCTCAGGTATTCCGAGTGCGGGTCGTAAGCCTGGGCCAGCGCGTCGAGATAAAGCTTCATCTGCTCGTCCTTATCCTGTTCGTGAACGCTCTTGCCCAGGCGCTCATACCGGCGAGAGACCAGTTGCGGCGCGGGCTCGATCGGGTGCTCGCTCAGATGCTCCTGGAGCAGTTCATTAGTAATGCGTCCGCGCCAGAGCTGGTCGGCTTCAGCCTCATTTTTCGGCCATGGCGATTTTTGACGACTCACCTCGACTGTCGTATTGCCTTTGAAATCGATCGGCTGTTTCAACAGCTCTTTTATTTTCGCCACGCGTTCATCAACGCGCTTCGTGTATAACGCGTAAATCTCATAGCCGGGCTTAAGCGTTCCCATAAGAATGTCACCGGCCATGGCATTGGCATACTTTGAAGTGACGGCATCAACGTCTTCCTGCGTGAAAAAGAGATGGCTGAAATCGAGCATCTCCAGATACGTCTGCAGGAACTTTTTCGAAACTTCTTCGTTGAGCTTTTGCCGGGTATAATGGCCTTCCTCCAGGAGCCGCCCAACGGACATCGACACCGTTTCTCTCGAACTCGCCGGCGCGGGCGGAGCCGCGAACGCGGCCGTAAAAAGGATCGTGCAAAGGGCAAGTGACCGTCGGAAGGATGATCTCATTGGTAAAAAAGAGGTTTAAGACATTCGCAGAATTCGCCGCGCAGCGCAAGACAACGAGACAAAGTCAGCATTATTGGGTAGAAATAGACACTCGACAGCCCTGAACATTCAAAAACTTTGTCACGATGGGTTCTGCGACTTACAAAGCGTTTTGCGGCGGCATTTTCGAAACCAATTGCTACCTGCTCGAAGCACCGGAGGGATGGATCTTGTTCGACGCACCTGAGGGTGCGTGTGATTGGGTCCGTTCCCTCAATATCCATCCCAAACTTTTGTTGCTAACGCACGGGCACGTCGATCACGTCCAGGACGTTGCCAGAATGAAACAACAGTTTCATTGCCAGATCGGATGTCACCCGCTCACCGCGCCTATGATTTCCGATCGCGATTTCTTTCGGAACTTCGGGTTCGCGCTCGAAGTCGAACCAGTCGAACCAGATTTTCTGATCGAAGAAATACCAAACCGAAGTTTTCTCGGCACCGACTTCGAGGTTCTGGAGGTGCCTGGTCATTGCCCCGGCAGTCTTTGCTTCTTTTCGCGGGAGAACCGGTTGCTCATTGGCGGCGACGTTCTTTTCGCGGGCAGCATTGGTCGCGGTGATTTGCCCGGCGGCGATATCGATCTGCTAATCAACGGGATCAGGGAAAAGCTATTTCCGCTGGGCGATGATGTGACTGTGCTCTCCGGCCACGGCCCGCCAACAACCATCGGCGACGAACGCCGGACAAATCCATTTCTACAACTATAAACAAGGCGGGACCTGTCCGCCGTAGCCTTGGCGAAGGCGGATCACCACGGAATCTCTTTGCGATCACGCAGGAACTTACCGGTGAGATCCTGCGGCGCTTCGCTGGCAAGCCATACAATCGTGTCCGCGCCTTCCTCCACTGAACGGCTCGCGTTTTCGCCGCCCATGTCCGTTCGCACCCAGCCGGGACAAACCGAATTGACGGCAAATTTTGGCAATGCCGCCGCAAGTTGTGACGTAACACCATTCAGCGCAGTTTTTGAAATGCTGTAAGCCGCCCAACCATCCGCGCCGCCGGTGAGTCGACCGCTGCCGCTTGAGACATTGATCACGCGCGGCGTTTTGCCCTTCCGGAGCAACGGCGCGAACGCGCGCGTGACCCGTAATGCACCGAGCGTATTTGTCTCCCACGTCTGACGTAACAGATCGTCACTGACCTCCAAAATCGCTTCGTCACCATCGGCGACAATCCCTGCGTTGTTCACGAGCACATCGAGATGCTCCTCGTTGTTCGAGAATTCACGCACCGCCTTTGTGACGCTGTCATTGTCAGCAACATCGATTTCCAAAAATGTCGCCTTGCCGCATTTCTTTGCTATCTCCTCCGCCGCTTTGCGACCGGCCTTAGCATTCCGTCCACCTACGAACACGTGAAATCCTTTGGCTGCGAGCTGTCGCGCCACTTCGTGGCCAATGCCCTTATTCGCTCCGGTAATCAACGCCGTTTTCATTTTTCATCCTGATTCGCCTCCCTCGTCGTTATCGGTTTGCAGAAAATCCTTAAGCAATGGCTGCGGATTCGACGGCAATTCTTCGACGTCCCGCAATTTCTTTGTGATTGCACGCGAGCGAACATCGACGTCTTCCATCTTGCGCGATGCCTGATCGATCTTCTCCTTTACCGCCGATAACGATTCCCCGAATTTGCTGAACTCAGTCTTCACTGCTGCGAGCAGGTTCCAGACTTCGCTGGAGCGCTTCTGGATCGCCAGTGTGCGAAAACCCATTTGCAAGCTATTTAGCAACGCTGCGAGCGTCGTCGGCCCAACAAACGTGACGCGACAATCGCGTTGCACATTTTGAACCAAGCCGATACGCCGGATCGCTTCCGCGTAAAGTCCTTCGCTCGGCAGAAACAACAGCGCAAAATCGGTCGTCTTCGGCGGGTTAATGTATTTCTCGCAAATGTCTTTGGCGCAGCGCTTCAATTGGGTCTCCAAAGTCTTGATCGCGCTTTCCACTGCCCCGGGATCGCCTTTCTCCTGCGCCGCAGCCAGGCGATCGTAGTGTTCCATCGGAAATTTTGCGTCGATCGGCAACCAAACAGGCGCACCGTTTTCGTCCCCGGGCAACTTGATCGCAAACTCGACGCGCTCGTCAGTGTCATCGCGCATCCTCATATTTTTCGCGAACTGCTCGGGGGTAAGCATTTCGTCCAGGAGAACGCCGAGCTGCCATTCGCTCCAACCTCCTCGTGTCTTCACGTTTGTGAGCACACGTTGCAATCCACCAACGTCACTGGCCAATTGCTGCATTGCACCAAGGCCCTGATGCACTTGCTCCAGCCGATCACTTACCAGCTTAAACGATTCGCCCAGACGCTTCTCGAGC
>Ga0207708_10004026_pt1 | contig 10811 bp, 12 predicted proteins | sample KBSK5101metaG_FD_184340 | JGI IMG/M metagenome (GOLD analysis project Ga0207708, IMG submission 184340) | Corn, switchgrass and miscanthus rhizosphere microbial communities from Kellogg Biological Station, Michigan, USA - KBS K5-10-1 metaG... | ecosystem: Host-associated > Plants > Roots >...
CCCGACTTCTCGAACGCGTCCTTGAAGCCGCGCTCCGAAGTCCCGGCCGCAAGCGGGATGTTGACGGTCGCGCCCTTCCCCGCTCCACCGCCCCGCTCGGCCCGGCTGCCTGTCCCCGGGTAGAACGGGTACTGGTGCAGCGACACGTAGAGCACGGCCGGGTCGTCCCAGAAGATCGCCTGGGTGCCGTTGCCGTGGTGGGCGTCCCAATCAAGCACGGCGACGCGCTCGACCCCTGCCGCGCGGGCGTGGCCTGCCGCCACCGCCGCGTGGTTCACGAGGCAGAAGCCCATGGCGCGCTCCGCCTCGGCGTGGTGCCCGGGCGGGCGGCCGAGACAGAAGGCCGCTTCGAGATCGCCTGCGAGCACCGCGTCCACCGCCGCGGTCGCCGCGCCCGACGCGACGACGGCGGCGTCATAGCTCCGTTCGCTCACGACCGTGTCGAGGTCGATCGCGCCGCCCCCCGCCTCGCACAGCTCCCGGATCGCGGCCAGGAACCCGGGCGGATGCACCCGCTCGAGGTCGGCCTGCGCCGCGGGGCCGGCCTCCTCGACGGACGCCTGCGCCACCCGGACTGCGTGCATCACGGCGTCCATCCGGGCCGGCCGCTCGGGATGCGGTCCCGGATCGTGCTGGCGGAAGAGGTCGGACACGTAACACGCAAACGACTGCGTTTGTGACACCCCCGAGATACAGACGAATCGCCGGTCTTCTCCGCCGTTCTCCGGAAAAAACCCCGAGATTAACGTCAGCTTAACAATCCTGGTGGCTAAATGAACAGGGAATCGGGCATACTAACCAGGCCGTCCCGCCCCCCTTGTGACACCGAGCTGGAGGTCGCATGTATCGGTTTAGCCGCGCAATCTTCGTCGAGGTCAAGGACCTCGTCGACCCGCATCCCGACACCGTCTCCGCTCAGGAGGGCCGACGCAGGGTGCTTCAGTGTTGCGAGGCGACGATCGAGCGGCTGGCGCGCGACCCGCACTACTTCGCGAAGCCGAGCCAGAGCCTCTTCTCGGAGATCCGGCACCTCTTCTCGATCTCCGACCAGGTGCGGGTGTACCGGTCGATCGACCGCCACATCGGGGCCGCGGTCGTCCACATCCTCGACGAGCTCGAGCGTGCCGGCGAGGGCCAGGCGCACCAGTGCAAGGCGACGACCCGCAAGGGCAAGCCGTGCCAGCGCACGCCGCTTCCCGACCGCGAGTACTGCCCGTCGCACCAGCACCTCGAGGAGCGCCTGCCCGTCAGCGCGTAGCGCACCGGCCCGCGCGGCATGGTGCACATCGAGCCCTGGGGCACGGGTGATGTCGAGCTGCTGCGGCAGTGCGTCGGCGACCCCGCCATGATGGACCACCTCGGCGGCCCTGAGGGCCCCGAGAAGATCGCCGAGCGCCAGGCCGGCTACGAGAAGCCGGGGTCGCGGCAGTTCAAGATCGTCGACGACGACACCGGCGAGGGCGCCGGCTGGGTCGGCTACTGGGAGCGCGAGTGGCAGGGCAACGACGTCTTTGAGATCGGGTGGGCCGTGATCCCCACGTTCCAGGGTCGTGGGATCGCAAGCGCCGGCACCGTCGCTGCCGTGGCAGCTGCAAGAGCCGAGCGGGCGCGGCGGTTCCTGCACGCCTACCCGTCGGTCGAGAACGGGCCCTCGAACGCCGTCTGCCGGAAGGCCGGCTTCGTCCTTCAGGCGCCGTACGAGTTCGAGTACCCCGAGGGCCACCTGATGCTCTGCAACGACTGGCGCCTCGACCTGTTCGCCGGCTAGCCCTCGTCGTCCATCGGCAACGCGAGCTGCCGGTGCCGGTCGAGTCCCGACACCCCCACCCCCACCAGGCGGATCGGCCCGGGCCGAGCCCGCAGCGCCCGGTCGAGCAGGCTGCAGGCCAGGTCGCCGATCGCGACCGCGTCGTCGATGCCCACCACGAGGCTGTGCGACCTGGTCGCGATCGAGAAGTCGGGATAGCGCACCTTCGTCGTCACGGTGCGGGCGCTCATCCCGCGCCGCCCGAGCGACGCCGCCAGCCCCTCCGACATCCGGCGCAGATAGCCGTGGAGCTCCTCGCGGTCGCGGACGTCGACGTCGAACGTCTCCTCGTTGGAGATCGAGATCGCCTCGGCCGGCTCGCCGCTCACCGGCCGCGGGTCGACGCCCTGCGCCCGCAGCCGCAGCTCCACCCCGACCCGGCCGGGCAGGAGCTCGGCGAGCCGGGCGTCGTCCAGCTCCGCGAGCGCCCCGATCGTCGCGACCCCCGCGGCGACCAGCCGCACCTCGGCCTTCGGCCCCACTCCGGGCAGCGTCCGCACCGAGAGCCGGGCCAGGAACGCGGCCTCCCCGCCGGGCGGGACGACCGTGATCCCGGCGGGCTTGCGCGCGTCCGACGCCACCTTCGCGACCACCTTGCACGTCGCGACGCCCAGCGAGCACGAGAGCCGCATGCGCTCGCGCACGGCGAGCTGGATCAGCTCGGCCTGCTCGCGCGGGTCGCCGTCGGGCAGCACCAGGTAGCCCTCGTCGATCCCCACCTGCTCGACGACGGGCGCCATCTCGCGCACGAGCGCCCACACGCGGGCCGACCACTCCCGGTACGTGCGGTGATCGGGCCGGACGAACACGACGCTCGGGCAGCGTCGGCGAGCCTCGGCGCTCGACATCGCTGAGCGGATCCCGTACCTGCGCGCCTCATAGCTGGCCGTGGCGACGACGCCGCGGCCGTCGGGGTTGCCGCCGACGACGACGGGCTTCCCGCGCAGGCCGGGATTGCGGTGGAGCTCCACGGCGGCGAAGAAGGCGTCGAGGTCGAGGTGCGCGATCACGAGTGCAATTTGGCACGCTCCGGCGCCACGTTCGGGACGCGGCCGTAACCCGGCGGCCGGTACACTACGGGTGGTCTTGACCCACGACGCCGACAAGCTCATCCGCCAGCTCTCGCTCGTGGCGTACCTCATGGCGGAACAGCGACCCGTCACGGCGCGCGACGTCAAGACCCACGTCGAGGGCTACTCGGACATGGGCGACGAGGCTTTCGCCCGCCGCTACTACGCCGACAGGCGCGAGCTCCAGGATCTGGGAATCCCGATCGCCTCGGGCCGCGACGAGTTCACCTCGGAGGAGCTCTACAGCCTGCGCGAGGAGCAGTACTTCCTCCCGCCGATCGAGCTGACCGACGACGAGCTGGCGGCGCTCCAGACCAGCTTCTACCTGCTCGAGGGGCAGTTCGCCTACGCCGAGCCGCTTCGGCTCGCGCTCCAGAACCTGGCGCTCGGGCGGGCGTGGCCCGGCACCGACCCCGGCCCCAAGACGGCGCCGGTCGAGCTCCTGGCGCCGCTCTACACCGACGAGATCGCGGCCCGGCTTGCGAAGCTCGAGCAGGCGATCTCGAAGCAGCGCACCGTCAAGTTCCGGTACTGGACGATCACCTCCGACACCGAGGCCGAGCGCACGGTCAACCCGTACGGCCTCTGGGAGACGAACGGGATCTGGTACGTCGTCGGCGATGACATGGAGCGCGACGAGGAGGACGACCGCCGCCGCACCTTCCGGATCTCGCGCATCCGCGGCGAGATCAAGTTCGCGACCCGCCGCGAGCGTGACTTCCGCATCCCGGCCGGGTTCAACGTCACCGCCTACCGCGACCGGCCGCCGTGGAAGCTCTCGGCCGGCGACGCCGGGACGGCCGTCGTCGAGGTGAGCGCCGACGCCACCTGGCTCGTCGAGCGCCGCTACGGCGCCTACGGCGAGGTCGAGGAGCTGCCCGACGGCTCCGCCCGCTTCACCACGCCCTACTCCGACCTGCCGGCGCTCTCGGCCTGGATCCTCTCGCTCGGCGGCCGCGCCCACCCGGTCGAGCCCGACGCGGTCGTCGACGCCGTCTCCGCCGACCTGCAGGCCGTGATCGACGCGCACACCGGCGACCCGCGGGCCGTGCCGGCCGCGCAGGCGCCGGTCGAGGATCTGAACCCCGGCCCCGCCGCGCCGCGCATGCCCGGGCCCGTGGCCCCGGAGCGGTTCGCCCTGCTTCAGGCGCTGCTGGCCTTCCTGCTGGCCCGCTGCGGCGATTCCGCCTCGGCCCGGGTCGAGTCGAACGAGCTCCAGGAGCGGTTCCGGCTCACGGCCCAGGAGCTCCAGGAGAGCCTCGACCTGCTGAACCTGGTCAACTTCGGGGGCGGCTGCTACGCCGTCTACTGCGCCACCGAGAACGGCAATGTGATCGTCGACAAGGAGCTCTACGGCGACACGTTCCGCCGGCCCGCCCGGCTCTCTCCGCTCGAGGCCAAGGCGCTCCTGCGGGCACTCGACGTCGTCGCTCCGCTGGTGGCGGCCGAGGCTCACACCACGCTTGCGACGGTCCGCGAGAAGGTCGAGGCGGCGTTCGGGAGCTACGCGCTCGCCGACACCCCCGCGCCGCAGGAGACCGATGCCGAGGAGCACGCCGTCACCGTCCTGAGCGCCGGAGTGCGCGACCGCAAGCTGGTCGACATCACCTACCTCTCGCGCTCGTCCGACGAGTTCTCGACGCGCACGGTCGAGCCATACCTGCTCCGGCGCGACGACCGCGGCTGGTACGTCGAGACCTGGGATCAGAGCCGCAACGGCCGCCGGACGTTCCGGGTCGAGTACATCAAGGAGGCCTCTCTCTCGCGCAGCGGGTACGAGCCCCGGCCCGAGATGGCCGACCTCGACCACTCGCTCGGCGGCAAGGTGGGCATCGCCCGGATCTGGTTCACGCCCGAGCGGGCCCGCTGGGAGCTCGAGGGCCGCCCCGGCGCGCAGCCGGCCCGCGGCGGGGCGGCGGTCGCCGACGTCACGTACGGCTCGCGCGAGTGGCTGGTGTCCGAGATCCTGCGCTACCGCGGCCAGGCCGAGGTGATCGAGCCGGAGGTCGTCCGCACCCAGGTGCGCCGCTCTGCCGAGCAGCTCCTGCGCGGCATCAGGCCGGTCGCCGTCCGCTGACGTTGGCGAGAGCGGCGCGCGCGTTCCGCGCCAGGTGGCGGCCGTCGCGGTCGGGCACGTACAGCCGCCGGTAGCGCTCCACGAGCTCGTCGGGGTCGGTCTCGAGCCAGTCGGCAAGCGGCGGGAAGGCGTCGTCGACGGCGTCCGGCTCGAGCCCCGCCGCCCGGCGTGACGCGCCGGTGTTCCACGGGCACACGTCCTGGCAGATGTCGCAGCCGTAGACGCGGTCCTCGAGCTCCGCCGGGAACGGCAGCTCGTCCATCCGCGACTGGGTCTGGTAGCTCAGGCAGCGGCGGGCGTCGAGGACGCCGTCGGCCGGATCCCCGAGCGGGCCGCCGCCTCGCGGTCGACATGGTGGTTGGCGTCGACGAACACGGCCGAGCGCGAGCCGGGCGCCCATCCGGCCAGCCGCTCGCCGAGCGCGGCGAGCTGGTCGCGCAGCACGGCATACTCGTCGCGCCGGGTGTAACGCGGCATCCGCCCGCGAGGGCGGTCGCGCGGCTTGGGCGGCTCCGGCCGAGCGTAGCTCCGCGCGGCGGCCACGACCGACCGCGCGCCTCGCAGCAGCGTCTCGGGATGGCAGGAGCGCTCCGGGTGGGCCATGGTGAAGCGCATGTCGGCGAAGAGGCCCGCCTCGCGGCGCTCGCGGATCAGCGCCTCGGTGCGGACGTACGGCTCGGCCCGGCAGACGCCGCAGGCGTCGATGCCAAGCCTGGCCGCCTCCTCGACGACCGCGTGGGTGAGCCGGTGTGGATCCACGCGCCGTATTCTGTCGTCGCCGAGCGCGCTCCTGGTAGGGTCAGCGACCGCGCCCAGTTCCGTGTGCCCGCCAAGGAGGGACCCGAATGCACGACCGCGTGATCTCCCGCGCCCATCCCGGCGCGATGAGCGTGCTCCTGACCGTGGTCGGCGCCGCGGTCCTGACGGCGGTGTGCGCCCAGCTGTCGTTCGGCTATCCGGTGCCCACAACGATGCAGACGTTCGCCGTCCTGGGCTCCGCGGCGTTCCTCGGCGCGCGCAAGGGCGCCGCCGGCCAGCTGCTCTACATCGGCGCCGGCGCAGCCGGCATGCCCATCTTCGCCGACGGCCACGGCGGCATCGACTGGCTGACGCAGGCCAACCCGCTCCACGCGAGCGGCGGCTACCTGTGGGGCTACCCGCTGGCGGCCCTGCTCGTCGGGTGGCTGTGCGACCGGTACGGGCGCAGCTTCTACGTCACCGTCCCGGCAATGCTGGCCGGCAGCGTCGTCCTCTATGCGACCGGCCTTGTGTGGCTGCACCAGGCGATCCCGACGCCCTGGACAGGCGCGGGCATTACGACGCTGCACTACGGCCTGTGGCCGTTCGTCGTCGGCGACGTCGCCAAGATCTTCGCGGCAGCGGCGATCATCGACCCCTCCGCGCCCTGGGGCCGAGTGCTCGGCCGCCTGCGGTTCGAATAACCCCGAAACGCCGCCGCCCCCGGCCGGCGGGTGCCGAGCCGGGGGCGGCTGTGCGAAAACGCTGCGTGCTAGAGCGTCGCGATGACGTTGTTCAGCAGGCCCTGGATGGCCGTGCTGAGCAGGCCGAGCGTGACCACCACAGCGATGGTGATGACGCCGAGCACCACGGCGTACTCCGCCATGGTCTGGCCGGCCTCGTCGCGCAGGTGAGCGAGAAACTCGAGCATGTCTGCCTCCCGTGAAAACACCGAGTACGGAAGTACAGATCGGCACGAAGGCCGCGCTGGATGAGGGTGATCTTTAGAAGCCGAGCACGAACTTGGCGTCGTCGGACATCCGCTCCGGTGACCACGGCGGATTGAACGTGAGCTCGGTGGTGACCTCGGAGACGCCGGCCATGCTGCCGATGACGTCGCGGATGTCCTGCTCGATCTGCGCCCCGGCGGGGCAGCCCATCGACGTGAGCGAGTAGATGACCGCGACGGTGCCGCCCTCGACGGCGACCTCGTAGACCAGGCCGAGGTCGACCACGTCCATGCCCAGCTCCGGGTCCTCCACGACGCGCAGCGCGTCCCAGACTGCCTCGGGAGTGAGTTCGGCGGTGCTCACGCCTGAACGTTAGATGATTGATCCGCCCGCGCGTCCCACAGCGCCGCGAACGCGGCCGAGTGCGCCTCGCGCGGCGTGTCCGGCCGCAGCAGCCGCTTGGTGGCCATCACCGCGACGCGGTCGGCGCGCTCGATCCGCGTGAGCAGCGCGTCGACGCGGCCGAGCACCCGGTGCGGAGCCGCCAGATCGTCGACGAGCCCGAGATCGCGCGCCTCCTGCATCGACACCAGGGCGCAGGTGGCGAACAGGCGCAGCGCCACCGGCGCCGGCACCAGGCGGCCGAGCCGCTCGGCGGCGCCCCACGGCGGCGAGTAGCCGAGCTCGTTGTGGATGAAGCGCAGGCGCGCCCCCTCGGCACCGATCCGCCAGTCGCACGCCAGCGCGAGGTCGATCCCACCCCCCACCGCGTGCCCGTTCAGGACCGCCACGGTCGGCACATCGACCCCGGCGATGCGATCGAGTGCGGCCGAGCCGCGGCCTGTCACCTCCGCGCCGGGGAGCCCGGCAACCGCCGCCAGATCCGCGCCCGCCGAGAAGATCCGCCCGCCCGCGCCTGTGATCGCCACCAGGCGCACCGACTCGTCGGCCGCCAGATCCTCCACTGCGGCCGCCAGATCCTCGAGCGTCTCGAGCGCCAGGGTGTTCTCGGGCGTCCCGCCCCGCAGCGTGAGCAGGCCGAGCCCGCGCCGCACGGAGCGCTCCACCGTGGTTGGGCCGCCGGCATGCTGCCCGTCGCCGACGACCTCGAGGAGCTCCGTCTTCGACATCCGCCGGTAGCCCTCGATCCCGCGCTCGCGGGCCATGTCGTGGAGCTCGTAGAGCAGCGGCTCGATCACAGGCGGATCGCCTCGTGGCGGTCGTGCGAGAAGAGGTGGATGGAGTCGATGAACCGCACCCTGTTGCAGCGCGTGCAGAGGACGAGGCTGTGCGTGCGTGCGCCGTCGGCGAAGTAGTGCACGCCGCGCAGGAGGTCGGTGCCGGAGATGCCGCACGCCACGACCGTGTGGTGGCCGTCCACCAGGTCGTCGATCTCGAAGATCCGCTCGATGTCGTCGATGCCGTGCTCGGACGCATCGGCGATCTCCCCCCGGGAGAGCGGCCACAGCTGGCCCTGCACCTCGCCGCCCAGGCAACGCAGCGCCGCGGCGGAGATGACGCCCTCCATCGCGCCGCCGATGCCGATCGCGAGATGGTCGTTGGTGCCGCGGATGGCGGCGCTGATCGACGCCATGACGTCGCCGTCGTCGATGAGCTTGATGCGGGCGCCGGCGTTGCGGATCTCGTCCACGAGATCCTCGTGGCGCGGCCGCTCGAGGACGATCGCGGTGATGTCGCCGACCCGGCGGCCAAACGCATCGGCGATCGCCTCGAGGTTCTCGCCGACCGGCCTTCGCAGGTCGATCCGACCCTTCGCGACCGGCCCGACCGCCATCTTCTTCATGTACATCCGCGGGAGCGGCGTGAGGCCACCCGGATCCGACGCGGCCAGGATCGAGAGCGCACCCTGGCGGCCACCCGCGACCGCGGCGCCGTTTCCGACCGGGTCGCACGCCAGGTCGAGCTTGGGGCCGCCGCCGCCCACCTCACGCCCCTCGGCGAGCGGGTGGTCATCCTCCTCGCGCCCGATCACGAGCCGGCCCGAGATCGGGAGCGCGTCCAGCGCGTCGACCATCGCCTCCGCGGCCGCACGGTCGGCCGCCCCGGTATCGCCGCGGCCCAGGTAGCGGCCGGCCGCGAGCACGCACCGCTCCGCGACGGCGGTCAGCTCCGTGCAGCGGCAGAACGACGCCGTCGCCGGGTCGGCCGGCTCGGCGGTCTCGACGTCGGCGTGCGCATGCACGGGCTCAGGGTACCGCCGACTGGCGGGCGGTGGCGCGCTCGAGGATCAGGTCCATGACGGCGATCAGCGCCTGGTCCGGCTCGCCGGCCTCGATGACCGGCCAGCTCTCCTTCTCGGCCCGCGCCAGCAGGTAGTCCTGGATGCGGCGGATCTCGCCAAAGCTGCGCAGGTAGCGGTCCATCGAGCGGACGCCGCCGCTTGCGATGTCGCGGAAGAAGAAGTGGCCCTGGTGGGTCTCCTCGTCGGTGATCGCGAGCATCGCCTGGACGACCACGGCGCCCGCATGCTGGTGGGCCGAGACCAGGCCGGGCACGAGGTGGACGCCCTCGACGACGGTCGAGAGCCCCTCCAGCACCGCCCGCTCGACGATCGCGTTCGCGCCGACGGCCACCTGGCCCGCCTGCTGGAGGAAGCCGTAGAGCGCCCGGTCCTCCGAGTCGGGGTCGGGCATCGGCACCTTGAGGCCCTGCGCGGCCTCGAACGACGAGAAGTGCAGCTCCGGCATGAGCTCGGCGGCGAAGAACGCGCGCATGACCTGGCGCACGGCGTCGGTCGAGGTGATGCGGCTGATGCCGAGCCGGTAGGCGATCTCGCTCGCGAGCGTGCTCTTGCCGGTGCCGGTCGCGCCGCCGAGCAGGATGATGAGCGGCCGGTCGAGCCGCAGCACCTCGTGCCAGCCGTGGTAGCGCGACACGATCGCCGCGCCCTCCTCCTCGGCCAGCACCTCCTCCACGACGCCGTGGAGCTGCTCGATCGGGATCTCGTCCTCGGCGATCCTCGAGACCTCCCACTGGATGCGAAGCGCGAGCTGGTAGGACCGCTCCGGATCGACGCCGGCCAGGACGAGCGCCTGCGCCATCCGGCCCTTCGAGAAGGGCATCGGCGCGCCGCGGCTCCTGATCCGCGGCTCGCGTGTCGGAGCGGCGCGCGCGGCCGGCTCGGGCTCGCTGCGGCGGAGGATCCGGCGCCAGTCAGGCACGGGCCCCCACCACCTCGTCGGCCAGCCCGCGCAGCGCGTCGTCCAGGTCGGGCGAGCCGGGGGCCGCCTGGGGCCGGTTGTCGCAGAAGACCACGCGGGCGCCGCGGGCCTCGGCGGCCTCGGCGACGACGTCGATCGCCGCCGCCTTGATCTCGGTCAGGTACGTCCCCGCGGCGGCGATCTCGGGCCGCTCGAGGTCGGCACGCAGCGCGGCCCGGTCGGAGAGCGCGCCGCAGACGGCGACGACCTCGGCGCCGTGCTCCTCCTCGAGCGCGGCCCGGAGCGCCGGGTGCACGGCGGCGGGCGCGGTCGTGAAGAGCGCCACCCGGTCGCCCGCCACCGGCTCGGCGGGAGCCGGCCGGAAGACGGTCGTGACGACGGGCAGGTCGGGCCGCACCGAGGCGACCGCCGCGCGGACGTCCTCCACGTCCTGCGGCGAGGCGAGCGGCGGCTCACACATGGTCACGACGAGCATGTCGGATACAAGTATCCGGTACGGTCCCATCCCTGTCACCAGGCTCTCCGCAGGACGAGCGGCTGACGTTACCAGCACGGTGCGGTCGGCCGCCACCGGCGGAAGGGCGGCGCCCGATCCCTCGAGCAGGACGAGGTCGGGATCGAGGGCCCGCGCGGCGGCGACCGCCTCCACCACGTTCGACAGATACGGCGTCCCGGCGAGCCCCGAGCCGCACCGCCGCGCGCCGACCGTGGCGACGCCGGCGAGGGCGGCGTCCTCGAGGTAGTCCGATGCGGCATGGGCGCCGGCCCGCGACCGGGCCAGCAGGTCGGCGACGCCGACCCGGGCGGCGCCGCCGTCGACCACCTCCGGCTGGGCCGGCCCTCCGCGGCCCATCGCCACGACCACCACCCGCCGGTCGGCGGCGAGCAGGCGAGCCGCATGGCCGCTGACCGCGGTCTTTCCGATCCGCTTGGCGGTGCCGACGACCGCCAGCGCCGGCACGCCGGCGGGGTGGCGCGGCGGCGGCC
>Ga0207708_10004027_pt1 | contig 10809 bp, 10 predicted proteins | sample KBSK5101metaG_FD_184340 | JGI IMG/M metagenome (GOLD analysis project Ga0207708, IMG submission 184340) | Corn, switchgrass and miscanthus rhizosphere microbial communities from Kellogg Biological Station, Michigan, USA - KBS K5-10-1 metaG... | ecosystem: Host-associated > Plants > Roots >...
TGAAGGCGATGGGGGAATCCGCCGGCGCGCGCTTCTCCACCGGGCCCGTCGAGTCTGGCCCCGAGCGGGTGGCGACGGCGCTCCGGACGCTCCTGCGATTCCCGCCCACGATGCTCGGAACGGTCCGCGCGATGGGCCACGGAATGCTGGTGCGGCGCCTCACGCCCCAGGAGGACCGGCTCGAGTGGCCGACGGTGCCCATCCCGCAGCGTGCTCCGACGCTCGCCTTCCTCGGGGCCCTGACCGCGGCCGCCCACCGGCGCGGGTCCCGGAAGTCGCTCCCGCCGCTCGCCGAGGCGGACGGCCGGCGCGTCCTCCGCAACGCGGTGGAGCTGGCCGGTCTGCACGAGGCCGTGGCCCTGGCCTACGCCGCCGAGCTCGGCCCGCGCTGAGCCGCCTCGACGACTCGCGTACGCTCGGGCGACCCCGGGAAGGAGCCTCCCACGGACACCACTCGCCACCGCCGCGCCGCGGAGATCCTCTGGGAGCACTGGCGCCGCCGGACGCACCTCGATGCCTTGCCCGACGACGTGCGACCGCGCACCCGCGCCGAGGGGTACGCGGTGCAGCGATTGGTGCAGCTCTGCTCCGGTCAGGGGCTCGCCGGGTGGAAGCTCGCCGCGACCAGCGTCCCCGGACAGCGACACATCGGCGTCGACGGGCCGATGGCCGGGCGTCTGCTCGCCGACCACACCCATCCGCCGGACACGGAGCTGCCGCTGGCCGGCAACGGGATGCGCGTGGCCGAGCCCGAGTTCGCCTTCGTCCTCGGTCGCGACCTTCCGCCGCGCGCCGCCCGCTGGACGGTGCCCGAGGTCCTGGAGGCGGTCGCCTCGCTCCACCTGGCGCTCGAGATCCCCGACTCGCGCTACGCGGACTTCGTCCAGGCCGGCGAGGCGCAGCTGGTCGCGGACAACGCCTGCGCCGGCGACCTGGTCCTCGGCCCGCCGGTCACCGCAGACTGGCGCGGGCTGGACCTGGTCGCCCATGCCGTCCAGGCCGAGGTCGCCGGTCGCTACCGCCGCCAGGGCAGCGGCGCCGCCGTCCTCGGCGATCCCCGCCGCGCGCTGGTGTGGCTGATCGACGAGCTGTCCGCCCTCGGCGAGACGGCCAGGGCCGGACAGGTGGTCATCACCGGGACCTGCATGGCCTCGCTGGAGGTCCAGGAGCGGGACCGCGTCCACGCCGACTTCGGCGCGCTGGGGTCGATCTCCGCGGCCTTCCGCTGAGACGCCGGACGACCCGGGGAGAGCCGTGGGCCTGGCCCACCCGAGGGTTCCCGGGCCGGCCGGGTCAGTCGTGGCCGCCGTGGGCGGGCTGAAAGAGGTCGAGGTCGATGAGGCTCCCCATCGCCGGGTACCCGAACTTGTTGGCGTGGGTGAAGTCGAAGCACGCCCACTCGGGCCACAACGACTCCGCCGGCAACCCGTCGGTCTCGATGACGATCGGCCCGTCGAGGAGCGCCCCGAACTCCACGATCCCGTCGATGTTCGCCTCGGCGTGGAGCCAGTGGTTGAACTCGATCTTCACCTGCTCCATCGCCGCGGTCCACCCGGTCATCGGGGCGGGGCACTTCCGTACGTCGGTGTGGAAGGGGCTGGAAATCATCGAAGCGAGCTGGCTGTTCAATGCCGCTGAAAGCGTGATCAAGGTCGTCATCCATCCGGAGAGCGTGATTCATTCGCTGGTCGAGTACGTCGACGGCTCGTTGCTCGCGCAGCTCGGAAATCCCGACATGCGCACGCCGATCGCATTTGCGCTCGGCTATCCGGACCGCATCGAGGCCGGCGTCGAGGGACTTAATCTTGCGGCGTTGCGCCAGTTGAACTTCGAGGAGCCCGACAGCGCGCGGTTTCCGTGCCTCGAGCTCGCGCGCGCAGCCTTGCGCACGGGCGGCAGCGCGCCTACGGTATTGAACGCCGCCAACGAAGTCGCGGTCAGCGCGTTTCTCGCGTCGCAGCTCAGATTCGACCGGATCCCGGCGCTGATCGAGCATGCGCTGGCGACCGTCAGCAATGGGCCGCTCGATGGGATCGCGGACGTGTTTGCCGCCGACCTGGCCGCGCGCGAATGCGCGCAGGCGTGGCTGGCCCGCCACGCCGCGGGTGTCGCGCCGGCAACCACGCGCCTGCCCGCCTGAAGCCTTGCTCATGATAAGCCTTCTGAACACGATAATCGCCTTTGTCGTCGCATTAGGCTCGCTGGTGGTCGTTCACGAATTCGGCCACTACCTGGCGGCGCGGATGTGCAACGTGAAGGTTCTGCGCTTTTCAGTCGGTTTTGGCCGCATCCTCGCCAGCCGCCGCCTGGGGCGAGACCAAACCGAATGGGCGCTCGCAGTGTTTCCGCTCGGCGGCTACGTGAAGATGCTCGACGAGCGGGAAGGCGAGGTTGCGCCGGAGGATTTGCCGCGCGCGTTCAACCGCCAGTCGGTGTGGCGACGCTTTCTGATCGTCGTGGCCGGGCCGCTCGCCAATTTTCTGCTGGCGATCTTCGTCTATTGGCTGATTTTCATGCACGGCGTGCCGGGCTTGAAGCCGGTCATCGGCGGAGTAGCGCCGGCTTCAGCGGCGGCGCAGGCGCAATTCGAGCCCGGCGAAGTCATCGTTAAAGTCGGCGGCGATGCAGTCGCCACGTGGCAGGACGCCCGCTGGGTATTGCTCAAGCACGCGGTCGATCGCGCAACGGTGGCGATCGAAGTCCAGAACGAGCGCGCCGAGATTCACTTTCGGCGGCTCGATATGTCCGGGTTGAAGCCCGCCGATCTCGACGGCGACTTTCTGCGCACGCTCGGATTTGCGCGGCCGCAACCGCCGCTGGCGCCGGTGATCGGACGAGTGGTCGCGGGCGCAGCCGCCGAACGCGCAGGCGTCATGGTGGGCGATGAGGTGCTCGCCATCGATGGCGTTGCGGTAAAGCGCTGGGATCAGGTCGTCGCTGCCATCGCCGCGAGCCCGGAGCGTGAGCTCGAACTTGAAATAAAACGCGGCGACACGCGCAAGACTTTCCGCATCAAGCCGGACGCGGTCGTCGAAAACTCCACTCGCATCGGCCGCATCGGCGTCGCGGTGAAGGTGGATCCCGCGGCAATGCAGCGTTACATGGTGGAAGTGCGCTACTCGCCGTGGACGAGCATCGGCAAAGCGCTCGAGCGCACGTGGGACACGTCGCTCTTCAGCCTGCGCATGCTCGGCAAAATGATCGTCGGTGAAGTATCGCTTAAGAACCTGAGCGGCCCGATTACGATCGCCGATTATGCCGGCCAGTCGGCGCAAACCGGCTGGATTTCCTATCTCGCCTTTATCGCCCTGATCAGCATCAGTCTGGGCGTGCTCAATTTATTGCCCATCCCCTTATTGGATGGTGGTCATTTGATGTATTATATGCTTGAAATTGTTAAGGGAAGTCCCGTTTCTACCAAGGTGATGGAGGTTGGCCAGAACATCGGGATGGGATTGCTGTTTCTGCTCATGGCATTTGCGCTTTATAACGATATCAGCCGGCTCGTAAACGGTTAAAACAAGATGCGCTTTTACCCACAGATTTTGCTTCTCGTCGCAGCCGCGGTGACGTTCAGCGCTCATGCGTTCGAGCCGTTTGTGGTCAAGGACATCCGCATTGAGGGCATCCAGCGCACGGAAGCGGGCACCATATTTTCGTACATGCCGGTCAAAGTCGGCGACACGATGACCGACGATAAGGCGGCCCAGGCGATTCGTTCGCTTTACGCGACGGGTTTTTTCAGGGACGTCAGCCTGGAAGTCGACAACGGCGTTCTGATCGTCAACGTGCAGGAGCGCCCGTCCGTCGCGCAAATCGACATTGTCGGCGCGAAGGAATTCAGCAAGGAAGACCTCCTGAAGGGTTTGCGTTCGATTGGCCTTGCCGATGGGCGCATCTTCGACCGCAGCCTGCTCGACAAGTCGGAGCAGGAATTAAAGCGCCAGTACATCAGCCGCGGCAAGTATTCCGCGCAGATCACGACGACCGCGACGCCGCTCGAGCGCAACCGGGTGGCGGTGCGCTTTGACATAGTCGAAGGCGAGGTCGCCAAAATCCGCCAGATCAGCATCATCGGCAACAAGGTGTTTCCGGAAAAGGAGCTGCTCGGGCAGTTCAAGCTGCGCACCCCCGGCCTGCTGACCTGGTTCAGTAAGGACGACCAATATTCGAAGCAGAAGCTCGCCGCCGACCTGGAAACCCTGCGCTCGTATTATCTCGACCGCGGTTATCTCGAGTTTAACGTCGATTCGACGCAGATCTCGATCACGCCCGACAAGAAAGACGTCTACATCACGGTCGGCGTCTCGGAAGGCGTGCAGTACACCGTGGCCGACGTCAAGCTCGCGGGCGAAACGCTGATTCCCGAGTCCGAGGCGCGCGAACTCATCAAGATCAAATCCGGCGATATATTTTCCCGCAGCAAGCTCACCGAATCGACCAAGCTGCTGAGCGACCGCATCGGCAACGACGGTTATGCGTTCGCCAACGTGAACGCGGTGCCCGAACTTGACAAAGACAAGCGCAGGGTCAATTTCACGTTCTTCGTCGACCCCGGACGCCGCGTGTACGTGCGTCGCATCAACGTCACCGGTAACACGCGCACGCGCGACGAAGTTATCCGGCGCGAGATGCGCCAGCTCGAAGGCGGCTGGTACTCGGCGAGCAAGATCCAGAATTCGAAGCAGCGCGTCGACCGTCTCGGCTACTTCGCCGACGTGAGCGTGGAGACGCCGAGCGTGCCGGGCACGACCGACCAGGTCGATCTCAATGTCAACGTGGTCGAAAAGCCGACGGGCAGCGTGCTGTTCGGCGCCGGGTTCGGCAGCGAGGGCGTCGTGTTAAGCGGCGGTATCACCCAGCAGAACGTATTCGGCTCGGGCAACCACATCGGCGTGCAGATCAATTCGAGCAAGATCAACACGGTTTATTCTTTGTCGTTTACCCAGCCGTACTGGACGGTCGACGGCGTGAGCCGCGGATTCGACGTCTATCACCGGAAGACCAATCCGGCGGCGCTGGGTCTGGGCTTGTATGAAACGTCCACCACCGGCGCCCAGGCCCGGATCGGCATTCCGTTCACGGACATCGACTCCATAACGATCGGCGGCGGCTACGAAGATACGACTATCACCGCCTTCGAGGGCGCGCCGCTGCGGATCACGAGTTACATAGATACGTTTGGCACTAGCAACACGGCTGTGCTCGGCACCCTCGGCTGGAACCGCGACACGCGCGACAGCGCGATCTATCCGACCAAGGGCGCCAGCTCGCGCGCCTACCTCGAAACCGGCCTACCCGGCGGCACGCTGCGCTTCTACAAGCTCAGTGCCGAGCACAAGCGATATATTCCGCTGACGCAGACATTCGTCGCGTACATCAACGCCGAAATCGGCTATGGCGGTGGATTGGACGACAAGCCGCTGCCGTTTTTCCGCAATTTCTACACGGGCGGCCCCACTTCCGTGCGCGGTTTCTACCCCGCCAACATCGGCCCCAAGGACATCAACGGCGATCCCACCGGGGGCGAGCGCAAGCTGGTCGGCAACCTGGAGTTGCTGTTTCCCGTGCCCGGTATGCCGAATGACAAGTCGATTCGCATGTCCACTTTCGTGGACGCCGGCCTGATCGGCGACACCTACTCTTTCGACCAGACACGCGCTTCGGTCGGATTCGCGGTATCGTACGTGTCGCCGTTTGGCCCGCTGAAGATGAGCTTCGCCCAGCCGGTAAAGACCGGGCCCGGCGACAAGTTGCAGAAGATCCAGTTTCAGTTCGGGCAGCAGTTCTAGGGCGGCGCCTGGCGCCCGCGCGAACCGGTTAATGTACGTGTAAGGAGACGACGTTGAAACGAATCTACCTGATCCTGCTGACGGCTGCGACGCTGGCAGCCGGTGTATTCTCCGAAGCCCAGGCAGCACAGGCGGCCCCAGCGGCCGAACTCAAGATTGGTTTCATCGACGCCGACCGCATCAACCGCGAATCGGTGCCCGCCGAGCGCGCGACCAAGAAGCTCGAAAAAGAATTCGCGCCGCGCGAGCAGGAACTGCGCCGTATCGAAGGGCAGATCAAGAGCCTGCAGGGCCAGCTCGAAAAAGACGGCCTGACGATGAGCGACAGCGACCGCCGCACGAAGGAAACCGAACTCGGACGCCAGACGCGCGAATACCAGCGCCTGCAGCGTGAATTTCGCGAAGACCTGAACCTGCGCCGCAACGAAGAGCTCGCCGCTCTGTTCGAGCGCGCGAACCGCGTCATCAAGCAGGTCGCCGAAAGCGAGAAGTACGATTTGATCGTGCAGGAAGCGGTATACCGCAGCCCGCGCATCGACATCACCGAGAAAGTACTGAAGGCCCTCGCGTCCGAGAAATAGCCGGGCGGTGAATACGCAGGACCGCATCTTCGGCACCCCGCGCACTGTGGCAGGACTATGAGCAGGCGCAAATCCTACCGGCTGGCAGACATTACCGCAAAATTCGGCGGCGAACTCATCGGCGATCCTGGCGTGCGCGTGAGCCAGGTGGCGACGCTGGAAGCCGCCGGGCCGACCGACGTCGTATTCATCTCCCGGCCACGCTACCTCGGCCAGTTGAGCAACACGAAGGCAGGTGCAGCCATACTCGGCGCGGATGCGCCCGAAGCGCAGTCGATTGCGCGCATCGTTTGCGCCAACCCGTACGCGTATTTCGCCAACGTGTCGGCGCTGTTCAATCCGGCGGCGCCCGCCGTGCCCGGCGTGCACAAGACGGCAGTCGTCGATAAATCGGCGCGCGTCGATAAGACGTCGAGTATCGCGGCAGCCGTGGTGATCGGCAAGCGCGTGCGCATCGGCAGGCGTGTACAGGTCGGTGCGGGCTGTTTCGTCGGCGACGACACCGCGATCGGCGACGATACGGTGCTGCATTCCAACGTGTCGGTCTACCACGGGTGCCAGATCGGCATGCGCTGCATCGTGCATGCCGGCGTCGTCATCGGTGCGGACGGCTTCGGCATTGCGCAGGAAGCGGGCACCTGGAAGAAAATTCCGCAAATCGGCGGGGTGGAAATCGGCGACGACGTCGAGATCGGCGCCAATACGACGATCGACCGCGGGACGCTCGACAACACCTTGATCGGCGAAGGGGTCAAGCTCGACAACCAGATCCAGATCGCGCACAACGTGAAAATCGGCGCCCATACGGCCATTGCGGCCTGCGTCGGCATCGCGGGCAGCGCCACGATCGGGCGCAATTGCGCGCTTGGCGGCGCCGCGATGATCTACGGACATATTACAATCGCGGACAACGTCAGCGTATCGGCCGGCACGCTGGTCATGAAATCGCTTGCCCAGCCGGGCACCTATACCGGCGTGTATCCGTTTTCGACGCACCAACGCTGGCTCAAGAACGCAGCCCAGTTGCGTAACCTCGACGAGCTGGCGGACCGGGTGCGCGAACTCGAAGCGAAGCTCGGCAAAGACAAAGGAAGCCAGCCGTGAACAGCATGGACATTCATCAAATTCTCGACTATCTGCCGCACCGCTATCCTTTTCTGCTGGTGGACAAGGTGGTGTCGTGCGAGCCCGGCAAAGGCATCGTCGCGATCAAGAACGTGACGATCAACGAGCATTTTTTCGCCGGCCACTTCCCGCACCATCCGGTGATGCCGGGCGTGCTGATCATCGAAGCGCTCGCGCAGACCGCCGCGATCCTGACCTTCAAGACCCACGATCACAAGGCGGACGACAAGTCGGTTTATTATTTCGTCGGCATCGACAAGGCGCGCTTCAAGAAGCCGGTGATGCCCGGCGATACGCTGGAGCTCAATGTCGAAATCAAGCGGTTTGCGCGCGGCATCTGGTGGTTCGCGACGCGCGCGAAGGTCGACGGCCAGGTGGTCACCGAGGCCGACCTCATGTGCACGCTGCGCACTATCGACAGTCCGACGGCATAGCCGGCGCGCGCAACGTGGCGGCGATTCATCCCACAGCGATAGTGCACGACGGCGCGCGGCTGGCCGCCGGCGTCGAGGTCGGCGCGTACGCCGTGATCGGCGCGCACGTTGAAATCGATGACGGTACCCGCGTGGGCCCGCATGCAGTCATCACCGGGCACACGCGCATCGGCCGCGACAATCGCATTTTTCAGTTCGTCTCGCTCGGCGAAGCGCCGCAGGACAAGAAGTATGCCGGCGAGCCCACGCGTCTCGAAATCGGCAACGGCAATACGATCCGCGAATTCTGCACGTTCAATTGCGGCACCGTGCAGGATGCGGGCGTCACGCGGCTGGGTGACGATAACTGGGTGATGGCGTACGTGCATCTCGCACACGACTGCCAGATCGGCAACCACACGATATTCGCCAATAATTCGCAGCTCGCCGGCCACGTGAAAGTCGGCGACTACGCGATACTCGGCGGATTCACCGCGGTTCACCAGTTCTGCCATATCGGCGCCCACAGCATTACCGCGATCGGCACCGTCGTGCTGCAGGACATTCCGCCCTTCGTGACCGCGTCGGGCAACACCGCGCAGCCGTACGGCATCAACTCCGAAGGTCTCAAGCGGCGCGGTTTTTCGGCCGACGCGATCGCCTCGATCAAGCGCGCATACAAGACGCTCTACAAGACGGGCCTGGGACTTGAAGACGCGAAGCAGGAGATTGCGACACACGTAGGCCACTGCCCCGAATTGCAGGTATTGCTGGATTTTCTCGCCCAGTCGACGCGTGGCATCATCCGCTGAGCCTGCGGGACGCCCGCGCACCATTGCCATCGTCGCGGGCGAAGCGTCGGGCGACCTGCTCGGCAGCCAGCTGATCCTCGCCTTGCGCGAGCACCTGCCCGCGCTCAACGTCGTCGGCATCGGCGGTCCGCGCATGGAAGCCGCCGGCATGGACGTGTGGTTCCCGCTCGAAAAGCTCGCGGTGCGCGGCTATTTCGAGGTGCTTAGGCACTATTTCGAAATCGTCGGCATCCGCCGCAAGCTGCGCCGCCGCCTCTTCAAGACCCGGCCGGATGTCTTCATCGGGATCGACGCGCCGGATTTCAATCTCGACCTCGAGCGTGGGCTGAAGGCGCGCGGCATTCCGACGGTTCATTACGTGAGCCCGGCGATCTGGATGTGGCGCCGCGAGCGGCTCGGGAAAATCAAGCGCGCCGTCAGCCGCATGCTGACGCTGTTCCCGTTCGAGGCAGACATCTATCGCGACGCGGGCGTGGACGTCGCGTTTGTCGGGCACCCGCTCGCGGACATGCTCGACCACATTCCGCGCGACGACGCCGCGCGCGATCAACTGCGATTACCGCCGGCGTCGCCGGTGGTCGCGCTCCTGCCCGGCAGCCGCCAGGGCGAGCTGAAATACATGGCGGCTTTGTTTATCCGGACCGCAAAGCTGATCCATGCGCGGCTGCCCCACGCGGTATTTCTGGTCCCGTTGACGACGCGCGAAACGCGCGTGATGTTCGAAACCGCGCTGTACCACAACGACGCCGAGGAACTGCCGCTGACCATCATGTTCGGCCATGCGCAGGAGGCGATGGCGGCGGCCGACGTCGTGTTGGTGGCGTCGGGGACGGCGACCCTCGAGGCCGCGCTGTTGTGCAAGCCCATGGTCATCACCTACAAGATGCCGCCGGCCACGTACTGGCTCCTGCAAGGCAAGGGCTATCTGCCGTACTACGGCCTGCCCAACATCCTGGCACGCGAATTCGTGGTGCCGGAGTTCATTCAGGACGACGCGACGCCGCAAAACCTGAGCCAGGCGCTGCTCAACCTGCTCGCCGACGTGGCGACGCGCGACCGGATCGCTGCCCGCTTCGCGGCCATGAGCGCCAGCCTCCATCGCGGCGCGGCCCGCCAGGCCGCTCTGGCCGTACTGCCGATGCTGCCGGACTGACATGCGGTGCGGCGTCGACGAAGCCGGGCGCGGCCCGCTGGCGGGTCCGGTCTTCGCTGCCGCGGTGATCCTCGGCGATGCGCATCGCATCAAAGGGCTCGCCGATTCGAAAATGCTGAGCGCAGTGAAACGTGAGGCACTGGCGGTGCAGATCCGGCGCTCGGCAGTGGCGTGGGCGGTAGCCAGCGCTTCCGTCGAGGAAATCGACGCTTTGAATATCCTGCAGGCGACGCTGCTCGCAATGCGGCGGGCCGTCGAAGCGCTCGCGCTGGCGCCGACCGAAGTGCTCGTTGACGGCCCCTATTGTCCGCGCATTATGCATCCGGCGCGCGCGGTCGTGCGTGGCGACGCGCTGATACCCGAAATATCCGCGGCGTCGATACTCGCCAAGACCTCGCGCGACGCGCTAATGCTCGCCTTGCACGCGCAATATCCGGACTACGGCTTCGACCGGCACAAAGGTTACGGGACCGCCGACCACCTGGAGGCATTGCGGGCGCATGGCGTATCAGGCGTGCATAGACGCACGTTCGCGCCGGTTCGCTTGCTGCTCGCCGATGACTGCTAGCCAGGGTCTAAGCCGTAACCTCCCGCAGCAGCTCGCGCACCGCGTTTTTCTCGCGCGCAGGCTGGGTCAGGGCGCGCCGCGCCGCGCACTGGCGTTTGAGCCGCGCGTAATACGCCGGGTCGGACTCCGCGCGCCACAGCACGCGCGCGAGTGCGCGCTCGTTGCCGAACTGAAAATAACCGGCATAGTCGCGACCCAGCATGCCGACGTTGCCCGATACACGCGAAGCGATTATGGGCACGCCGGCGGCCAGTGCTTCGGTAACGACGTTGGCGCCGCCTTCCATGCGCGAACTGATCACCATCAGCCGCGCCCGCGCGAGACGTCTCAACGCCGCGCCATGCGGCACTTCGCCTATCCATTGG
>Ga0207708_10004028_pt1 | contig 10809 bp, 9 predicted proteins | sample KBSK5101metaG_FD_184340 | JGI IMG/M metagenome (GOLD analysis project Ga0207708, IMG submission 184340) | Corn, switchgrass and miscanthus rhizosphere microbial communities from Kellogg Biological Station, Michigan, USA - KBS K5-10-1 metaG... | ecosystem: Host-associated > Plants > Roots >...
CACACAAATACTTGGTTTTATATGTGTCTATTACGGACGGCACAGCACCCGATTAAGGGGTAGCTGGGCCTTGGTGAAGCGTCATATTGGGACATGGCGGCACAACAAGAACGTAATAGTTGAGATAAGTTGTTAGTTTGTAATGACTTAATTCAGTTGTGTTCTTATAGGACAATTAATACGAAATAGCACACTAAAAACAGGCCTAAAAACGCAAAATCCCAGGAATGGACAGAAAAAAAAAGGCCCGGACACCCCTGGAAATGTCCGGGCCTAACGAGTGACGGGTCAGAGTTTTAGTGGGTCGCCGGCGGCTCCTGAGCCTCGCGCTGCAGGCGCCAGTCGTCCGCCAGAATTCCCCACAACACCTGGTCGTGATGCTGTCCGTTGCGCTGGAACGAGCGGCGCAGCAGGCCTTCCTGGACCGCGCCGATCTTGCGGAGCGCGCCGTTGCCGCGTCCGTTCGCCACCGCTGCGCGCGCCTCGAGCCGCTGCGCGCCGATCACGTCGAAGGCGAAGTCGAGCATCATCCGCGCGCCTTCCGCGAAGATCCCCGAGCCCCAGTACTGCGAGCCCATCGCGAAGCCCCATTCCGCGGTTGCGAACGTGGGGTCGAGCGAGCGCACCTGGAAGATGCCGATCGCGGTGGTCATGCCGTGCGGCACGATCGCGAAGCACGCGTAGTTGCCCGCCATGCGCTCGCGATGCGTCCACTTGATGAAGCGCTCGAAGCCCTCGACCGTCGTCGGCGGCGGCGAGATGAAGCGCGACACTTCTTCGGTCGTCAGCATCGCGAGGAGCGTCGGCGCATCTTCGGCGCGCAGCTCGCGCAGTGTGAAGGTCGTCCCCGCCATCATCGGCAGGGCCGTCTTCCAGTTGGTCGTCTCGACCGTTGTCTGCTGAGTGGTCGTCACGGCCGTCTCTCGCAGCTGGTTGGTTCGCACCGTGGCAATCACTGGCCACCTCCACCCGCATTGAGCGGCAATGTGATTAGCGGCACATCGAAGAGGCTCTCCCACACGCTCGGATCGAACGACTCGACTTCCGCGGTGTCGTCGCCGAACTCGTCCTCGTCGCCGGCAGCGCTGCCCCAGGTGATGTTGTCGTCGCCGTTGTTGCCCCACACGACGTTGTCGCCGGTGGCGTTGCCCCACACGATGTTGTCGAGGCCTTCGGCGTTGCCCCACACGATGTTGTCGCCCGAGGTGTTGCCCCAGACCACGTTGTCGCAGTCGGCCCCGCCGCAGTCGTTGCCCCACACGATGTTGTCGGCAGCGCCGAGGTTGCCCCACACGATGTTGTCGGCATAGCCGTTGCCCCAGACGATGTTGCCGCCATCGGCGTTGCCCCACACGATGTTGTCGCCATCGGTGTTGCCCCACACGATGTTGTCGCTGGCGTCGGATTCGCCCCAGACGATGTTGTTGCCCCAGACGATGTTGTCGCAGTCGCCGTTGAAGCAGTTCTCGCCCCAGACAATGTTCTTGCCCGACGGGGTGCGCGGCGCGCCCCACCGGACGTTGCCGGCCCACGCGGTGCCGCCGGGCGTCAGCACGCCCCCGGCCACGCGCACGTTGCCCCAGAAGATGTGGCGGCTCCACGCCTTCATGCTCGGGTAGCTGTTGCCCTTGCCGCCGACCGCGAAATAGCGCGACAGGCGGACGGCGCCGAGCGTGTTGAGGAAGCCCGCGCCCTGCGTCAGGTAGTCATATCCGGGATAGACCTGCGCCGTGAACTGGAGGATCGCCTTGACCAGGTTCGGCGTCAGGTTCGGATTCGCCTCGAGCATCAGCGCCACCGTGCCGGCGACGACCGGCGTCGACATGCTGGTGCCGCTCAGCGTGAGGTAGGGCAGGTACGTAAGCCCGTTCTTCTTGCCGGCGACCAGGAACGACGCCTTGGTCGCGTAGAACAGGCTGTCCTTCTCGCTCAGCGACACGGTGCCGCTGCCCGGCGCGACGAGATCCGGCTTCGCGGCGAAGTCGATCATCGTCGGACCGCGCGAGCTGTAGAGCGCCATCGCGTCGTCGCGGCGATCGGTGGTACCCATCGTGCTCGAGGCGCCAACGGTCAGCACCCAGGGCGCGTTGCCGGGCGCCGCGATGGCGCCGTACTGCGGCTGGCCGTTGAGCGCCTTGCCCATGTTGCCGGCAGCGGCGACCACCACGATGCCCGCGTCGACCGCGCTCTTCGCAGCGACGGTCAGCGGGTCGGTGTTGTAGCTCTCGAACACGCCCGCGCCGAGCGACATGTTGATGACGCGGATGTTGTACTGCGCCTTGTGCGAGATGGCCCAGTCGAGCGCCGCGATGATGTTGCTGATCCGGCCCTTGCCTTCGAAGTCGAGCGCCTTCAGCGCGACGATGTTGGCCTTGGGCGCGATCGCCGTGCGATCGCCGTTCGAATCGTAGCCGTTGCCGGCGATGATGCCGGCGACATGCGTGCCGTGGCCCCAGTCGTCGTACTTCGTCGTCTGGTTGTTGACGAAGTCGACAAACGCGGTGACGCGCTGGCCGGCGCGGTTGGCCACCGTCAGGTCGTCGTGCCACGCCGTGATGCCCGAATCGATTACCGCGACGCCGACGCCGGCGCCGGTGTAGCCGTACTGGGCCTGCACGTTCTTCGCGCCGACGGCAGCAGTCGTGCGCGCGATCTCGCCGGCCACCTCGCGATCGAGATGAACCTTCTTGACTTTCGGATCGTCGGCGAGGCGCTTGAGCAGCACGTTCGAAATGCGCGCCGCGCGCGCCTTGATCACACCCAGCTTGCGTCCCGCGCGGCCGCCGTTGGCGGTAATGCGGAGCGTGCTGTCGGAATCGTCGTTGAATTCGACGATGACGTCGGTTTCGCCAACGCCATCGACCAACGCATTCAACGCGTGATCGAGCTTCGGATGCTGCTTCTTGGTTGCGGACTTACCGCTGCCGGGCCCTGCCGCTGCAGGCACCGACATGACGGCGAATGATGCGACGAAGAAAGCGATTAGGGTATTCCGGCCCCACACCGCTTTCTTCCTCGACTTGACGACGGACGGGAGATTCATATGCCCCGTCTAAGAGCAATAAACAGGCCATAACGAACTCAAAGGCAGATATTGTCATATTAAGTCATATGACTAGTTGGAATCAGGCCGAATCTTATGTGTTGTTAGTGTCATATCGAATGCGTAATTGATATGACAAATTTGGCCGTTTGTTCAAATCCAGCGCATCCTGCCGAACAATGGCTGCGCTGGATCGTTCTAAGTCATTGATGTTTAGGTGTTTACCACAAAAGTGTTCCGTTTTGCCATCAAAACATGAAAACGGAACACTTTGAACACCGTTCAGCTCACTTGAAGGCCAGGAGTTCCACGTCAAAAACGAGCATCCCGCGCGGCGGCCGCTCGCCCTTATAAGCTAGTTTTTCGGGAATCCAGAAGCGCATCTTTTCGCCAACGGTCATCAGCTGCAGCCCTTCTGTCCATCCCGAAATCACCTCGCCAAGCCCGAAACTGATCGGCTGCCCCTTGTCGACCGAGGTATCGAACATCTTTCCGTCAGTCGTCCATCCCGTATAGTGCACGGTCACGTTGCTGCGCTCAGTGGGATGCGCGCCGCCTTTGCCCGCGCGCAGCGACTTGTAGGCCAGGCCGGATGCGGTTTTCTTCGCGTCCTTCGGCGGGGCGGCAACGTCCGCCGGCGGCGTTTCCGGCGAGGGCTGCATGTCGAGCAGCTCGATGTCGAACACCAGCATCCCGGCCGGGCGCCCCGCCATCCCGTTGTAGGCAATTTCCTGCGGAATCCAGAAGCGCCGCTTCTCGCCGGCGACCATCAGTTGCACGCCTTCGCCCCAGCCCTTGATCACACGATTGAGCGGGAAGGTGTTCGGCGGGTTGTGCGCGAATGAACTGTCGAACATCTTTCCGTCGGTGGTCCAGCCCGTGTAGTTCACGGTCACGAGATCGGTCGGCAGCGGTTTGGTCTTGCCGGTGCCGGGCTGTAGAACGATCGAGGCCAGCCCCGACGCCGTCTTCGACGCCTCGGCGGGCGGCTTCGCGACGTTGTCGGGAGCGGGAATCGGCGCAAAGGCCGGCGGTTTCTGCTGTGCGAGGACGGTCGCACCAAGCGCGACTGCCACGGCGAGGGCGGAGAGAGATCTCATCATCCCGCTATTATTCATTGCCTCGCTCCGCTCGGCTAGGGGCCGCGGGCTCCGCGCCCGCCTAGCGGCAGGTATCGAGGCCGCGATCGGCGACTGAGCCGTCGATCGCCAGGAATTCCCAGTCAACCTGGGCCGGCCGCAGCGTGAATCGCACCACGCCGGACTTCATGATCCGCTCTTCGGAGTTGCGCGCCGCGCTCCCGAAGCGATAGAGCTCCGCGCCGCCGGTGCCGGCCGTGAATTGCCGAATCCCGCTCACCGGATCGGGGCTGCCCTCGGCGGTCTGTCGCGCGAAGCGTTCGTAGAGATGATCGTGGCCATTGACGATCACTTCGACGCGGCTCGCTTCGAGCAGCGCCCACATGTCGCGCATGAACGGATTGCTGCCGTTTGGCCCGGAGGAGAACAGCGGGTGATGCCACACGGCCATCGTGCAAGGCGTGCGCTGGCGTTCGACCTCGGCGCGCGCGAATTCCCACTGCGGCGATCCGCGCGTGGCCGGGACGTTCGAGTTGAGCATCAGGATCAGCCAGTCGCCGGCGGTGAAGGAGTAATACCCGAGGCCGGGAGGTCCCGCGGCCTCGCCGAAGTACGCGAAGTACGGCGCGGCGCCCGGGCTATCGTACTCATGATTGCCGGGCACGGGATGCCATCTGAATCGGAACGCGCCCCAGAACGGCTGGAAGCAGTCGCGGAAGTTCGCCGCGGTTCCCTGCGGGTAGGCGATGTCGCCGGCGAGGAGCACATCGCCGTCGAGACTGGCGACGAGCCGCGCGGTTTCCGCGACCTCGGGCTGTCCGCACATGCCGATGTCGCCTGCACCCAGCATCGTGACGGTCAGCCCGGTTGGGCCGCCGCCGCCACCGCCAGTCGTGGGACCTGATGGTCCGTTCGAGCATGCGGCGACCGCGAGCAGCATTGCCGCAAAGGCTGCTGCCGGATGACTCATTCGAGTGATGTGCATCGGCCTTTGCCCAGCTTAAGCATACGTGGTACCGTTCCGCCGATTCGACCCAATGCCGACCGTGACCGTCAAAGGCAGCAAGACCGATCGCTTGCTCCTGTCGCCTCAGGAGGCGCTCATCGCCGGAGGCCCGGCCGAAGAGCTCGAGCGCCGCATCCAGGACGTCTTCAAGGGCGGCTACGAACACGTCGTCGTCGATCTTCGCGGCGTTCCGGACGCCGACAGCGCCGGCATCCGCGCCCTGGTGCGCGGGCACACGTCGGCGCAGCGATTGAATCGCCGTTTCACGCTCGTCTCGCCGAACCCGAAGGTGAGGGAGCTGCTCGAGCTGTCGCTGTTGACGCGCGTGCTCGAAGTTGTCGACACGCTCGTCGAAGCGAAGACGAAGACGGTGGCGTGGGATCGCGTGTGGGCGGGCGTGGCCGTCGCGATCGTCGGTCTCGCGCTGGTCGGCATCGGCATCAGGTGGCCCGGGCTCGGCCTCGCGACGCCGGCCCCGTCGAACGCAATCCCCGGCGTTACCGACCAGGGCGGGAGCGGATACTTCCTCAACAATCCGCTCTTCGAGCTGGCGAAGCTGATCGCCTCGGCGGTGATCGGCATGCTCGTCACGGTGGTGCACCGCCAGTACCGTCACGAGCGCAACGCCAACCCCGCGCTCGATCAGGCGCAGGTGCTGCTCTGCATCTCCGGCGCGATCATGATGATCATCATCGGCAATTCGGTGGCGCGCGCCTTCGGCATCGCCGGCGCGGCCAGCATCATCCGTTTCCGCACGCCGGTTGAAGACGCGCGCGACATCACGATCCTCTTCATCCTGATGGGGCTGGGCATGGCCGCGGGTCTCGGCGCGCTTGCGGTCGCCGGGCTCGGCACGCTGTTTCTCTGCGCGATGATCCCGATCCTGAACGTGTTCAGTTCCGAGCGGCCGCGGCAGATGATGGTGGAGATCATCGCGGAGGAGCGTGACTTTCCGATGGCGCACGTCCATCACGTGTTTGCGGTGAACGCCATCCTGTTCGAGCCGCGCGAAGTTTCGCAGGGCGACGAAGCCACCGCGAAATATCTGACGACGCTCAAGCCGACCGATTCGCTCGAAGACTTGAGCGCACAGCTGATGAGCGACGGCAAGAAGGGCATCAAGAATGTCTCCTGGTCGCCGCCCAAGCGTGGCTAGGCCACAGGGCGATCCACCGATTTCAAAACGATCCACCGATGACATCGATTGACTAAGAAACGCTCTCTGACTGCGCGAGCGGCAAAATCAACCGAACGACTCGTGCTTGACCCTGCGGAACGCAAGGCCGCGTTGCTGGGCGTCATCGGCGCGGCGAAGCGGCGGTTGATCCTGTCGTTGTTCCGGTGCGACGACTTCTCGGTGCTCGACGCGCTCGCCGCGGCGCTCGAGCGCGGCTGCGAAGTCGAGGCGGTGCTGACCAAGCGCGCCAAGGGCGGGAAGAAGCGGCTGAAGAAGCTGTGGGGCGCGCTCGAAGAGATGGGCGCCGTCGTCACGCGCTACGCCGATCCCGTCGTCAAGTATCACGCCAAGTATCTCGTTGCCGACGACCAGATCGCGATCATCACCACGCTCAATCCGACGCGGAAGTGCTTCACCCGCACGTGGGACGCCGTGTTGATCACGAAGGACCCGTCGGTGGTGAAGGGTCTGCTGACGCTGTTCAAGGCGGATGCGGCGGGCGTGCCGCTGCCGTCGCGTCGTCCGCTCGGGCGGCGGCTGATCGTCGGTCCGGAGCGTTCCCGCCCGGAAATCCGCACGCTCATCGCGAGCGCGAAGCACAGCATTCGCATCCTCGATCACAAACTGTCTGATCCGGACGTCGTTGCGCTGCTGCGCGAGCGCCGCGCCGAGGGAGTGACCGTATCGGTGCTCGGCAAGCACCCAATGGGCGGCGTGCTCCCGCATGGCAAGATGATGATCATCGACGAGACCCGTGCAGTTCTGGGCAGCACCGCGCTATCGACGTTGAGCCTCGACTTCCGGCGCGAGGTCTCGGTGGTGATCCACGAGCCGGCGCTGGTCAAACAGCTGAATATGTCGTATCAACAGCTGAGCGCGAAGGCCGGCAACGCGGCCACGCACTTGCCGGGAGACCGAATCGCATGAAGCGCCCCCTGATCGTGGCGATCCTGATCGCATGCGCCGCCGTTCCTGCCGCCGCGCAGAACAAAGGCAAGCGTGGTTTCGTGTGGGACGATCGCCCGACGATCGTATTTGGCGAGGACGTCAACATCGCCGTCACCGGGCGCGCGCTGATCGAATGGCGCTGGTTCGATCCGGACATCGGCGAGGACCTGTTCGCGCTGCGCGCCGGCCGGCTCGGCCTCAAGGGCGATCTGACGAAGCATCTCGACTGGGAGATCGAGCGCGAGATCGGCGCCGGGAACCTCGAAGAGGACGACAGCCGCATCGAGTTCGGCGAATGGAAAGACGTCTTCGTCCGGTGGCGGACCTTCGACGCGGCGCGCGTCAAGGCCGGGCGCTAAGATACCGTTCGGGCTCGAGCAGAACACCGGCGTCAGCGAGCTCGACTTCGCGTATCGCGCGCTCGGCTCGCGGACCATCGCGCCCGGCCGCGACACCGGCGTGATGGTGAGCGGCGAGCTCGGCAGGATCGGCTACGAAGCCGGTGTGTTCGACGATGACGGCGACAACGCCGAGTCGAGCGAGATCCAGTTTGTCCAGGAAGGGCAGGATCTCGAGAACGTCGGGCCGTCGTTTGCCGTGCGCGTGACCGGCGATCTGTTCCGCGCGCTGCCGTTCACCGGGCGGCTTCGCAGCGCCAACGTCGGCGTCGCCTACACGAGCTCGGATATTCCGGAAGGCCTGAACAGCCTCCGCGGCGAGAGCTTCTGGGGGACGGAGGATTTCTTCGAGCGCGTCTACGTCAAGGGCCGCCGGCAGCGGCTCGGCGCGCAGTTCGACTGGTCGCCGGGTCCGACGTCGCTCAAGGCGGAGTGGATGCGGTCGCGCGAGCAGCGCAACGAGCAGAGCAACCGCAACGAGGATCTCTCGGATTTCATCGCCAACGCGTGGTACGTCGCGGGCACCTGGCTCGTCACCGGCGAGGACAAGGACAACAACGTCAACGCCAGGCGGCCGTTGATCAAGGGCGGCCCCGGCGCGATCGAGCTCGCGGTCCGATACGAGCAGCTCGGGTTCGAAAGCGCCGGCAAGTCGGGCACCTCCTTCACGAATCCGCGCGCTGAGTACCTCACGCCGAACACCGACAGCGTTTTCACGTTTGGGGTCAACTGGATCACGAGCCGGTGGACGCGCGTGATCGTCAATGCCATTCACGAAGATTTCGAAGACGAGACGCGGACGCCGATTCCCGGTACAGCGTCGTTCTGGTCGGGCTTGGTTCGGCTCAACATCGTGTTCTGATAAGGAATGAACGTGCGACAGCTCATCCGCGGCGGCGTCCTAATCATTGCGTTCGCACTGGCGTTCAGCCGTCCGCTTGCCGCGCAGACGCCCGATGATTTCTTCAATCCCGACGCGATGCAGCGCGTCGATCTCTGGCTGAACGATTCGGACTGGGCGAAGCTGAAGGCGGCGTTCCAGGAGAACACGTATTACCCGGCCGACATGACGTGGAACGGGATCACCGTCTACAACGTCGGCATTCGTTCGCGCGGTCTCGGATCGCGCCGCAGCACCAAGCCTGGCCTGCGCGTCGATTTCGATCACTACAACAAGGGTCAGCAGTTCCTCGGCCTCAAGTCGTTCGTGCTCGACAACCTGTCGCAGGACCGCACCGGGATCAAGGAGACCGCGGCGATGCGGTTCTTTACGCGCCTCGGCGGCATCCCCGCGCCGCGCGAGACGCACACGCGCCTGTATATCAATGGCAGGTACTCGGGGCTCTACGGCCTGGTCGAATCGGTCGACAAGACGATGATGGGACGCGTCTTCGGCAGCATCGGCGACGACGTGCAGAACGACGGTTACCTGTTCGAGTACAACTACGTGCTCGGCAGCCCCTGGCGATTCACGTATGAGGGCTCCGCGCTGACGCCGTACAAGGTGCGCTTCGACATCAAGACCAACGAGAGCCACGCGGAATCGGCGATCTGGGGGCCGATCGAAGAGCTCGTGCGCCTCGCCAACGACACGCCGTCAACGACGTTCGAGCAGATGGTTGGGCCAAGGCTCGATCTCGGCGCGTTCGTGCGCTACATTGCCGCGCAGAATTTCATCTCCCAGGAAGACGGCTTCAACGGCTACGACGGGATGAACAATTTCTACCTTTACCGTCTCGAGAAGAGCACCAGCCACGTCTTCATCGCGTGGGACGAGGACATCGCCTTCTCGCAGGCGGATTACGGCATCACGGCGCGCCTCGGCGAAAACGTCCTGACGCGCAAGACGCTGGAGCTGCCGGGCTACGCCTCGCAGTATCTGAGCGTGCTCTCGGAAGCGGCGGGCTCGGCGTCAGGCTGGTTACGACAGGAAATGCAGCGGCAGTTCGACATGATCAACGACGCGATGCTGGCGGACCCGGTCAAGGACTACTCCAATGCCGAATACCTGGCCGCCCGCGAGACGCTGCTGGCGTTTCCGGACGCGCGGATCACTTACGTCCGTTGCGAGGTCGCGAAGATGACCGGCGCGACTCGTCCTTCCGGCTGTCAGTAAGCGCCTTCTGCAGCAGGACGATTCCCTTGTTCGACAAGTGGAAGACTTTGCGGCCGCTCGAGCTCTCGAGCTTCTCCATCATGCGCCGCCGCGCCGCCTTCGACACGCGCTTCGGCGCCGTCGTCTCCAGCATCAACGCGCCATATTCCGCGTAACCGCGATCGGTGCGACGTTTCCACGGCTGGTGGATCTTGCGTTCCTGCGCGACGCCGCGGAAATCCGCTGCCGGTGCAAAGCGCATCAGCCGCCGCAGCCATTCCTCGTCGAGGCCGCAGATGGTGCCGAAGGTGACGGCGGTGTCGAGATACGGCGCGGCGATCACCACGCCGCCGGCCTCGAGGACCGGCCGGATCTCCCATCGCAGGCGGAAGGCGAGGTCCGCTGCATAGACGAGCGACAGCGTCCGGATCGACACATTGCGATCGATGCGGCCACCCGCCGCCAGGTCGGTGAACAGACCCGACGCGTCCCACCGGCTGACGGCGCACTCGATGCCCTCGCGCTTGAGTGCGGCGAGCAGATCGCCAGCGGCGACGGCGACGTCCTTGCCGCGCGAACCGTCGACGGCGATCAGGCGCCCTGGATATTTGCCTTGATCAGCCATTCTTCGACGGCTTCCTTGCTGAAGGTGGACCACGGACGCCGCTCCGCCTTTTCGACGAGCTCGCGCACGCGTGTGTGCTGGCGGTAGACCGCGTCGCCGGCGTCGACGGTCACGAACTGGAATACCACCGCCAGGTTCTTGTATTCGGTGACGACGCGATCGATGAAGCGGCCGTAACTGGCGAGCGGATCGTCGATGCCGGTCACGTCCTGGCCGGCCTCATAGAAGTGCGGCGCGCGCGTCGACGCAATGCGGCGGCGCGAATCCTCGGGCGTCATCGAAAAGTAGATCACCAGGTCGGGCCACAGCAGCGGCGAATAGGCGTGCAGCAGCCAGTCGAGATCGAGGCCGCGCGCCGCGTCGCGCGCGAGGGCGGTGAACAGATACCGGTCGGCAAGGACGTCTTTGCCGGCCCACAGCGCCGGCAGGATCTGCGTC
>Ga0207708_10004032_pt1 | contig 10805 bp, 9 predicted proteins | sample KBSK5101metaG_FD_184340 | JGI IMG/M metagenome (GOLD analysis project Ga0207708, IMG submission 184340) | Corn, switchgrass and miscanthus rhizosphere microbial communities from Kellogg Biological Station, Michigan, USA - KBS K5-10-1 metaG... | ecosystem: Host-associated > Plants > Roots >...
GTGGCGGACGGGCTGTCGACCGGGGTGTTCCTGCTCGGCCCCGAGCAAGGCATGGCGTTGATCGAGAGACTACCGGACGTCGAGGGCGTCATCGTGTCGGCGAGCAACGAAGTGCTGGTCTCGTCCGGGCTGCGGGACAAATTCGTGCTGATCGCTCAGCCCACCGACAGCCCCTGACCTCCGGAACCACGAAGGACACGAAACGGAAAAGCCCACGAAGGTCACGAAAAAGACAGCTGACAGCGAGCGCGACGGGCCCGCGAAGCGGGCCGCGACACGAAAAGCCGCGCGCAAACACAAACCCGAAGACTCCAGTGGTTTTGCGTTTGCGTGCGGCTTTACGTGTCGCACGCCGGCCGGCTCCGCCGGCCGCCCGTCGCGCGACACTTTGCGATCTCTGCGGGCTCAGCGTCCTCTTCGTTTTGTCTTTTTCGTGAACTTCGTGGAGACGCGTCTTTTGACGGCTTCGTGCTCTTCGTGGTTTCAGCGGGCGGCCGAAGAGATGAACGTGTTCCCCTTGCGCCGCAGGATGATCCAGTGGGGGCAGCGCTGCTGATCCATGTAGAGCCGCTCGCAGTCGTCGCACCGCACGCACTCGCTCTTCACGATCCGCGGCCCTCGAATCGCGCCCCACTCGCAGGTCTTCTCACAAATCTTGCAGCTGTTGCACTCCGCCCACCGCTTGATCCTGAACACCGTCAGGTTCGACAGGATCCCGAGCATCGCGCCGACCGGGCAGAGGAAACGGCAATAGAGATTGCGAACGAAGACCGTGGCCAGAAGCAGCACCGCCAGGCCGACCCACATGCCCGTCGTGCCGAACAACCCGAACATCCAGAACGGCTCGACGAAACGGTAGACGCCGACGTCGCGCGTGGCGAAGAAGTAGGCGAGGACGATCGCCAGTACTCCGTACTTGATCAGGTTGGCGTGCTTCTCGATCCGCACCGGGATCTCGACCCGCATCTTCCGCGGCACGATCGGATCGAGCAGCTGCGTCAGCGCGCCATAGGCGCAGATGCGGCCGCAGTACAACCGCCCCCACAGCACCGTTGACACCATCGCGAACCCGGCGAACAGATACCAGGCGAGGTTGTACTTGAAGATCGGCAGGCTCAGATCGGCGACGCGGAAGATGTCCGTCACCGAGAGCAGCGTGCTCTTCCAGAAGCCGAGATAGCCGACGGCGGCGATGAAGGTGACGTACTTGAGCCGCACGCTCTTGCGGAAGAAGCTGACCAGCGCCAGCGCCAGGAACGCCGCGAAGAGGGTCAGATCGACTGCTTGCGGGCGAAGGATCTCGCCCCAGGTCTCGGCGAAGGGGTCCACTTACTTCGTGACCTCGGGGGGCAGCAGCTGCTTCGCGACCATGCGCGAGCTGTCGCGGATGGCCCGCGCCGCGCTGTTGATCGTGATCGAGGCGCGCGAGACGGCGTCGACGTCGCCGCCGACGCGGAAGGGATCGCGGATGGTCTTCCCCTTGAACTGCGCCGCGAACTTCGGCGGCTGCACCGAGAAGTAGCCGTAGGGCTCCGAGTCGTAGGTCACGATCACGCCGGTGAGGACGCCGGTCATGTCCATCCCGACCAGGATGTGGATCGGGCCGTGGTAGCCGTGCTCGTTCGGCACGAGGTCCGTCGTCCAGAACGCGATGCCCACCGGCGCCGCTGAGGGATTGGCCTTCGGGTCGGCGGCAAACGCCTTGAAGTGCAGCGGCTGCCCGCCGAGCGGCGAGAAGGCGGCCGCCTGCGGGAAGAGCCGCTTGAGCTCGGCCGACGGGTCGGGCAGCGTGTAGATACGATCGGCCGCCGCCACGATCGCGCCGGCGGCAACGAGCCCGGCTGCGAGTGCGGCCATCCTCTGCAAGTGCTTCAAGGCAATCCCTTTCGAGGCAGCGATTATACTCGGCGCGTGAGAGGCGTGGCGGGTCTCCTCGTCGGGTTGGCGTCGGGTGCGGCCGTCCTCGGCGCCGATCTCGCCTCCAACGCCCTCGCCCAGGGCAGCGGCCGCCACCCGCTGCAGACAATCGAGCTCAAAACCTACGACTGGCGGCTGACGCAAACCGCGCGCCCGGCGGAGGCGCGGAAAGACATCGCGCTCGTCGAGATCGACGAGTACTCGCTCCGCAACCTGCAGCCCTACGCCGGCCGCTGGCCCTGGCCGCGCGTCGTCCACTCGATGCTCGTCGATTACCTGGCGCGGGCGCCGGCGAAGCTGGTGGCCTACGACGTCGATTTCGCCGAGCCCGACAGCCGCCGCGGCTTCGATTTCGGCGGCGGCACGATGTCGGGCGCCGAGTCGGACCAGGCGCTGGTCGACTCGGTCAAGGCCGCCGGCAACGTCATCCTGCTCGCCGACGCGACCTACAACGCTCAGGCGGGTGAAAGCTCGGGGCTGCCGCCGACCGGGTTCACCTTCGACGCCGCAGGCGCTGTCGAGCGCCGCATCATCTATCCGCCGTTTCCGGCGCTGGCGCCAGCCGGCGCCGCCCTTGGCCACAACTTCTTCGTCCTCGATCCCGACGGCCCGCTGCGCCACACCGTGCCGTTCGCGCGCTCGCAGTCGCACCTCATCCCCTCGCTCGGCCTGGCCGCGGCGGTGCGCGCGGCCGGCGTCGCGCCGCGCGATGTCCGCATCGAGGGCGATCGTCTCATCGTCGGCGATCGGCGGATGCCGCTCGAGTGGCGCCGCGTCCGCACCGCCGGCGGCGCCGAGCGCTACCAGTGGGCGTTGATCCACTTCCGTGGCCCGGCGCTCTCCGACGATCTGCAGCGCCGGACCTACCAGACCCATTCCTTCTTCGATCTCGTGGCCGCGGAGCAGGAAATCCTCAACCACCGGAAGCCGGCGATCGATCCCGCGCTCTTCCGCGATCGGATCGTGTTCGTCGGCACGACCGCGTCGGGTCTCTTCGATGTCTTCGAGACGCCGTTCGCCAACGGCCGCATGCCCGGCATCAACATCCACGCCGCGGTGGCGGACGACGTGCTGTCGAACCGTTCCATCGAGCAGGCACGAATAGCGGTTCGGGTGGCGACGGTGATGGCGATGGCGTTGCTGACAGCTTTCGCCGCCGTGATGCTGCCGGCGTGGTGGGCGGCGGCGGCGGCGGCGATCGCGGTCGCGATCTTCGCCTGGGGCGCCAGCCGCGCATTCGCCGGCGGCTACTGGATCAACCTCACGCAGCCGGTGCTGGCGTCGTCTTTCGCGCTGTTTGGCGGCGTCGCCTACCAGTACTTCGTCGAGGGACGCGAGAAGCGGCAGATGAAAAAGCTGTTCGGCCAGTACGTCTCGCGCGACGTGTTCGCAGAGCTGGTGGCCGATCCGTCGCGGGCGCGGCTCGGTGGACACCGTCGCCAGATGACCGTGCTCTTCTCGGACATCCGCGGCTTCACGACCCTCACCGAGCGCGGCGAGCCGGAAGCGATCGTCGCCATGCTCAACGAGTACTTCAGCCGCATGGTCACCATCGTCTTCCGCCACCAGGGGACGATCGACAAGTTCGTCGGCGACATGGTGATGGCGCTCTTCGGCGCGCCGCTCGACGATGCGGCGCACGCCGAGCATGCGGTCGAGGCCGCGCTCGACATGGTCGACGCGCTGCACGAGCTCAACGCGCGCTGGCAGGCGCAGGGGCGCGAGCCGCTCGACATCGGCATCGGCATCAACACCGGGCCGATGATTGCCGGCAACATCGGCTCGGAGGCCATCATGTCCTATACAGTCATCGGCGATGCCGTGAACCTCGGCTCGCGGCTCGAAAGCCTGAACAAGCAGTACGGCACCAGGATTATCATCAGTCAGACGACGCGCGCCGCCCTCGATGGTCGGTACCTCATCCGCCCCCTCGGAGAAGTCGTCGTCAAAGGCAAGAGCGAGCCGGTTGCCATCTTCGAATTGACGGGCCGCAGCACGACCGCGGCCGCCCGCGTCGAGGCAGGGACATGATGAAAGTAATCGTCGCACTCATTTTCGCGTCGTTCTGCTCGCCCGCGTACGCCCAGCTCAGTGGCATCCTCGACAAGGCCAGGAAGATCCAGGAGCAGAAGCAGAAGCTCGAGGAATTTGCCGTCACCGACGAGGAGGAGCGGCGGATTGGCGAGGAGGTCAGCGCCAAGATCCGCACCCGCTTCGGCGTCGTGCAGGATCCGGCGGTGCACAAGTACGTCACCCTCGTCGGCCTGAGCGTGGCCCGCGCCTCGGAGCGGCCGCGCATCCCCTGGACCTTCGTCGTCCTCGACACTGACGGCGTGAATGCCTTCGCCGCCCCCGGCGGCATCGTCCACATCACCCGCGGCGCGCTCGGGCTGATTGCCACCGAGGCGGAGCTTGCCGGCGTGCTCGCGCACGAAGTCGGCCACGTCGCGCACAAGCACGCCGTGAACGCCATCCGGAAGAGCCGCGCCGTTGAGCTCGGCACGAAAGCGACGACGGCGAATCGCAGCACGCTGCTGGACGAGGTCGCCAGCAAGGCGTACGAGATCGTGCTCGAGAACAAGTTCGATCGCGGCGACGAGCTCGATGCCGACCAGGCGTCGGTGGCTTATACGCAGAAGGCCGGCTACGCCGCCGGCACGCTCGCCGATTTCCTGGCGCGGCTCGACGATCGCAACAAGAACCAGCCGGAGCGCAACGGCCTGTTCGCGTCGCACCCGGAGACGAAGGAACGCATCGAGAAAGTGCGCGCGGCGGCCGGCGGCGCCCGGGGCGCGAGCGGTGCGGCGCGCTACAAGCAGCACATCACGTACACGGCCGTGCCGATCACGGCGATTGCCTCGGTGGAGCGCGGCTCGTCGGGGCTGACCGGATCGACAGGCACTGGCGGCGATGACAAGAGCAAGGACAAAGAGAAAGACAAGAAAGCCGAGGCGCCGAAGAAAGGGTTCGGCATCGACGCGCTGAAGCAGGCGGTCGCGCCCGAGAAGCAATCCGCGCAGGTGACCGCGTCCGGCGGATCGCGCGGCGTCGGCCCAGACCGGGCGGCACAAGGGGGCGCGAACCCAGCCCTCGTGCCCGTCCCCACCATTTCAGACAGCGAGCTCGCCGCGTTCCAGAAAGCGCTGGCGTGACGACGATCAACGCAGAACCCGCGGAGCCCGCGGCACAACCGGCACAACCGCGCGGCTGAGTGCTTTCCCCGCAGCGTTCACTTGCACGCTGCTAACGCGCAGGAAGAACGCAAAGCCCGCGAAGCCCGCGAAGCTGAAATGCGACGCATGAGCGCGACGGCGGCCGGCGGAGCCGGCCGTCCTGCGAGACGAAAAGGCGCGACGAAAACGCAAACCCATGGCTCAAGTGGTTTGTGTTTTCGTCACGCCTTTACGTCTCGCGGCCCGCTTCGCGGGCCCGTCGCGCGGTTCGTCGCCCGACATCAAGTGTCTTTTTCGTGTCTTTCGTGCCTTTCGTGAACTTCGTGGTTGCGTGTCAGGGGCTGTCGATCGGCTCTGCCAGCCGTTGGGACTTCAAGGCAGGCCCAGGAATTGCCGGACTCGCGTCACCAAGGTTTGCGGTGAATCTGCTACAGCTGTCACCGCCGCGCGGGTCGCCCGGTGCTGCTCGAGCTCGGCACGCCGTGTCGCGACGGCCGCCGCGATCCGCTCGACGATCGCGGTGTCTGTGAGCACCACGCGGCGGAAGGCCTCGGCGCCGATCTCGAGCAATTCACAATCCGCCTCGGCGACGACGGTCGCGCTGCGCGCGTCGCCGGTCAGCAGCGACATCTCCCCGAACACCGCGCCCTCGCGCAGCCGCGCGACCTCGCCCTCGGTCTCGGCCAGGCGCACCGAGGCCTGACCCGACACGAGCACGAACATCGATGCGCCGCCGTCGCCCTGCCTGACGATGGTCTCGCCGGCGGCAAACAGCAGTGGCCGCGCCGCGCCCGCCAGCCGGGCTCGCTGATCGTCGGTCAGCCCGGCGAGAATCTCCACCTGATCGAACGATCGCGTGCGGGTGGCGTCGGTCGCGTCCGCGTCGGCGGCCGGGGCCTGGTCCCCTTCAATCTGCACCTGCACCGGGTAGGGGATGCTGATGCCGCTTCGCCGGAACGCGTAGTAGATGCGCGAGCGGATGCGATCGCGCACGCGCTCGTCGGCGGCGAAGTCGGTCGTCCAGACGCGCACGCGATAGGTGATCGCCGACGCGGCGAAGTCGACCAGCAGCACCTCCGGGGCCGGAGCCGGCGCGATCAGCGGCTCGCCCTCGAGCGCCGCCAGAATCGCGCGCTTCACGTCGTTCGGCGGCGTGTCGTAGCTGGCGCCCACCTCCACTTCGACGCGCGTGTCGAGCGTCGGCTCGGAGTAGTTGGTGATCGTGTCGCGCGACAGGACGCTGTTCGGCACCACCACGAAGTTGCCCGCCTTGGTGCGAATCTTGGTCGCCCGCCAGGTGATCTCGCTGACCATCCCGTCCTTGCCGCCCACCGTCACCCAGTGGCCGACGCGAAACGGCTTCTCGATCTGGATGGCGAGGCCGGCGAAGAGATTCCCGAGCGTGTCCTGCAGCGCAAAGCCGATCACCACCGCGCCGACTGCGGTGGTGGCGACGACCTTGTCGGGCATGAACAGCATCGCGGCCAGGCCGACCAGGCCGATGACGATCGTGTCCTGGACGATGCGGGGAAAGCGCTCGGGGATGCGGTCGACGCGCCACGGGTTGACCGCCAGCGCGACCAGCGCGTTGACGACCCCGACGGCCAGGAGCAGCGCCGCGGCCACGCGAACCTGCGCGGCGACGGACGGCGGCAGCCGGTTCGATGCCAGCAGGCCGGCGGCCACGGTATAGCCGGTCAGCAGCAGGAAGGAGATCCAGAGCCGGCCGCGGACGTAGCGGTTGGCGGTGGCGCCGCGCAGGGCGACGACCAGCGCCAGCAGCACCGCGCCGGCGATCATCGGGGCCACAATCAGGAGCTCGTCACGCGGATCATCTCGGCGACCGTGGTGACGCCCTGGTGCACCTTCTCGATCGCCGCTTCGCGCAGCGTCCGCATCCCTTCCTCGCGCGCCGTCTCGAGCAGCGTCACCGAGTTGGTCTGCTTCGCGATCAGCCCGCGCAGCCGCTCGGTGATCGGCATGACCTGGAAGACGCCGTCGCGGCCGCTATAGCCGGTCTGCCGGCACTGCAGGCAGCCGGCACCGCGCCGTACCTTGTGCGCGTCGATCTCGCCTGGCGGGATGCCGAGCGCCGCCGCCTCTTCGGCCGTCGGCGCGTGCATCTCGACGCAGTGGCTGCAGTTCACCCGCACCAGGCGCTGGGCGACGATGCCGATCACCGTCGAGAGGATGAGGAAGTGCGGGATGCCGAGGTCGAGCAGCCGCGTCACCGAGGAGGGTGCGTCGTTGGTGTGCAGCGTCGACAGCACCAGGTGCCCGGTCAGCGCCGCCTGCACCGCGTGTTCGGCGGTCTCGCGGTCGCGGATCTCGCCGACCATGATGATGTCGGGGTCCTGCCGCAGCACGGTGCGCAGCGCGTTGGCGAAGGTCAGGTCGATCGCCGGCTTGACCGCCACCTGGTTGAACTCCTCGTGCACCATCTCGATCGGATCCTCGATGGTGATGATGTTCAGCTCCGGCTTCGACAGCTGCTTCAGCACCGAGTACAAGGTGGTGGTCTTGCCGCTGCCGGTCGGGCCGGTCACCAGGATGATGCCGTGCGTGTGAGTGAGGAACCCGTTGAACTTCGGCAGATCGGAGGCGGAGAAGCCGAGCGCGTCGACCGGCTTCAGCAGCACGTCGGGATCGAAGATGCGCAGCACCGCCTTCTCGCCGAATGCCGTCGGCATGGTCGAGACGCGCAGCTCGATCTCGTGCCCGCCCTGGTCGCGCTTGATCCGGCCGTCCTGCGGCCGGCGCTTCTCGGCGATGTTGCAGCCGGAGAGCAGCTTGATGCGCGAGACGATCGCCTGGTAGACGATCTTCGGCACCACGTGGACATCGTGGAGCATGCCGTCGATCCGCAGCCGCACCAGCGTCACGTTGCGCTTCGGCTCGAAGTGAATATCCGAGGCGCGCTGCTCGAAGGCGTAGCCGAGCAGGTGATCGAGCGCCTTCACCACCGGGCCCGCGGCCGGGTCGAGCTCCTCCGCTTCGGTCGAGAGGTACTCCTGGTTGCCGAGCTCGAAGGCGGAGATCGACTTGGCCGAGAGCTGCTTCTCGGCGCTTTTGAGGCTGCTCTTGAGAGCGTAGAAGCCGCGGTTGACGGCGTCGATATCCGAGCGCGTCGCCACCACCCGCTCGATCTCGGCCAGCCCGGTCGCCTGCTTGATGTCGTCGGCGGGAAACGGCGCGAACGGATCGTGGACGGCGACGGTGAGCTTGTCGTCCTTCTTGCCGATGGCGACGATGCCGTGCTTGCGCGCGAAGGGCCCCGAGAGGGCGCTCGTGACCACTTCCAGATCGAGCTCGAGCGGGTTGAGCCGGACGAAGCGGAGGCCGGCAAAGGCGGCGAGCGCCTCGCCGATCTGCGCTTCGGTCGCTATCCCGAGCTTGACGATCGTCTGGACGACCGGCATGGCGCTGCCGCGCGCCTGCCGGCGCACCCGCTCGGCCTCCTCGCGCGTGAGCGTCTTGCGGAAGACGAGAATCTGCAGCAGATCGCCCGCATCGGGCGACGCCGCCGCGGCCGGCGCCGGCGGACGGCGGGGAGGTGTCACCGCCATAGAACAGTTGAATTATCATCCAACTTCGTCGAGGGGCGGTTCAGGGTTCAGGGTTCTGGGTTCGACGACGAGCGAACCTCGAGCCGTCGAACGCCGAACCCGGAACCGCGTGCTTCGGTAAATTGCTCGCCGAGGAGACACGTATGCGACCGTTCATGCTGTTTGTCGCGCTCGCCGCCGCATTCGGCGCGCCGGGCCCCGTCGCCGCGCAGGATCGCATGCCGCCGATTCCCGCCGACAAGCTCACCGACGCGCAGAAGAAAGCCATTGAAGAGTTCAAGGCCGCGCGCTCGGCCGAGATCTCCGGTCCGTTCGTGCCGCTGCTGCGGAGTCCCGAGGTGATGACGCGCGCGCGGGCGATGGGCGACTACCTCCGCTTCCGCAGCTCCCTGCCGCCGCGGCTGAGCGAGTTCGTGATCCTCCTCACCGCCCGGCGCTGGACTCAGCAGTACGAATGGAACGCGCACGCGCCGCTCGCGATCAAGGGCGGCCTGAAGGAAACGATCGTCAAGGCGCTGGCCGAGGGACGGCGGCCCGAAGGGATGGCCGAGGACGAGACGATCGTGTTCTCGCTGTTCGACGAGATTCAGAAGAACCAGTCGGTCAGCGATGCGACCTACTCGAAGGCGCTGAAGGCGATCGGCGAGCAGGGGATCATCGACGTCATGGGCATCACCGGGTACTACACGCTCCTGGCGATGGTGATGAACACGGCTCGGACGCCGCTACCCGCTGGCGCGACGCCGCAGCTGCCGCCGCTGACAATTAAGAATTAACGGAATTAAGAATTAAGAATTCGCACCTTCATCGCAGCAACTTTGATCTTGATCCGATTTCGTGGACACGTGTGAGAAATCAGTGCCTCGTGTGAGGGGCTGCCTGCGCGGGCCCTCTGGCTTTGGAGAGGGCCTGCTCCGCGGCGGCGGTCACTCGAGCAGCAAGGCTGCGATCGTCCATCACCGCGATTCTCACGCAGCATGGTGTGCCTCGAACGCCGCCGGGCTCTGATAGTCGAGGCTCGAATGCAGCCGCTGCGTGTTGTAGAAGCCCTCGATGAAGTTGGCAATCGCGTGAGTCGCCGCGTGACGCGTCGGCCACCCGTCGTCCGCCAGTTCGACCTTCAACGTCCGGAAAAAGCTTTCTGTCGGCGCGTTGTCAAAGCAGTTCCCGCGCCGACTCATGCTGCAGGTGACCGCACGCTCGCGCAACAACGCTTGATAGCGGTCGCTGGTGTACTGCGCGCCGCGGTCGGAATGGTGGATCAGTCCGGCACCGAGCTGCCGACGGCCGACCGCCATGTGCCAGGCCGCACACACCAATTCCGTCTCCAGCGTCGGCCGCATGGCCCAGCCCACCACCCGGCGCGAATACAAATCGAGCAGGACCGCCAGATACACCCAGCCTTCGCCCGTCGGGATCGCCGTGATATCGGCGGTCCACACCTGATTCGGCGCCGCCGCGTGAAAAACTTGCTTGAGCAGATTTGGCGCGGGCGTCGCCGCCGCATCCGCCTGGGTGGTCACCCGAAAACGGCGACGCGGACGGCCCTGTATCTGCTCGGCACGCATCACCCGGATCACACGGTTGCGGCCCACACGCGTGCCCTCCGCTTGCAGCGCGCGGTGGATCCGCGGACTGCCGTAGCGGCCGTGACTCGCAGCATGCAGCGCGCGGATGCGGACGCACAAGCTTCGATTGGCGCGGACCTGCGGCGTCAGCAAGGGGCGACTGCGCCACGCGTAATACCCACTCGGGCTCACCGCCAGGACGTCGCACATCGTTCGCACCGGATAGTGGGCCTGCTCCGCCCGGATGAAGGCAAACATCACTCGCTCTGTCGGGCGAAGAAGGCCGTAGCTTTTTTTAGGATGTCGCGCTCCATCTCCACGCGTCGAAGATCCCGGCGCAACCGCGTGAGTTCCGTGCGCTCATCCTCAGTCAGCGGCCGGCGGGGTTGCGGGCGGCCGGCCTCGACCCACTTACGGAGACTCTGCGGCGCCACCCCGAGCTCCCGGGCAATGGTCGCGATCGATTCGTCGCTCGTCGTCACCAGCCGAATGGCTTCGGCCTTAAACTCCGAGCTAAACCGCCGATGCGTTCGTCGACTCCCCATCGTGGACTCCTTCGGCGCATTGTGCGCCACAAAAGT
>Ga0207708_10004036_pt1 | contig 10792 bp, 10 predicted proteins | sample KBSK5101metaG_FD_184340 | JGI IMG/M metagenome (GOLD analysis project Ga0207708, IMG submission 184340) | Corn, switchgrass and miscanthus rhizosphere microbial communities from Kellogg Biological Station, Michigan, USA - KBS K5-10-1 metaG... | ecosystem: Host-associated > Plants > Roots >...
TGAAGGTGTCGAACGCCTTACCGCCCAGCACGACGCGGATGAGGTGCGGCGTCAACTGCTCGCTGCGCACCACTTCGAACGTGTGTAACGGGCGACCTGCCACTGTTCCTCCAAGACTCGTGAGCCGGCCGCTTTATTAGCCGACCTGATCGAGGATACGAGTGCGACTCAGACGGTGGCGGGCTACCTAGCCTGCCGCCACCGTGGGCTGGCAGTCGCTGGTCAGCAGCGCACCGAAGTTGTCGGGTTCGTTGCTCTGGTCGGCGGTGTTGTCGTCACGGACGGAGAAAATGGTGCGGAAAAGCGGCAAGGCGCCGCAGTCGCTGGTCGCTCGGTCGGAGATTGGCAGCGACACCGTCCTCGTCGCGCTGTGCACGGCTGCAACTTACCGGAGAGCCAGTTTCCAGCGCCCACCTTGGCAGACCACCAGGCCCGCGATCTCGAGCATCGACAGCGGACCCAGCACCTGCGTCGGTGGCAAACCGGACGCGACAGCGATCTCGTCGGTGGTGCGCGCGCCACGCGCCGGAAGGGCGTCGTAGACACGTAGCTCGTTGTCGGCGAGTCCGTCCAACAGAGACGACGGCCGCTCGGCGTCGGCCGCCAGCTCGCCCACATGCCCGACCAACTCCACGACCTCGTCGGCGCGGGTGACGAGGGACGCACCGGCCCGCAGCAGCACATGGCACCCGACAGACGCCGCCGAGGTGACCGGACCGGGCACGGCGCAGACCCCGCGACCCAGCGCCCGCGCCCACGCCGCGGTGTTGGCCGCGCCGCTACGAGCGCCCGCCTCGACGACCACGGTCGCCCCGCAAAGCGCGGCAACGAGACGGTTGCGGGTCAGGAACCGGTGTCGCTGAGGCCGCAGCCCCGGCGGGTACTCGGTGACGAGCAAGCCTTGCTCACCGATCCGGTGGAGGAGGGCTGAGTGGCCCGCAGGGTAGGAGACATCAATGCCGCCGGCCAGTACTGCGACGGTGAACCCGTCGGCCGCGAGCGCGGCCCGGTGCGCTGCTCCGTCGATGCCGTACGCACCACCGGACACCACGGCCGCATCCCGCTCGGCCAAGCCGGCGGCCAACTCCGCCGCGACGTGCTCGCCGTATGCGGTCGCCGCACGAGTTCCGACGATGGCCGCGGCCCGGTCGGCTACCTCGTCTAGGCGCGCCGGCCCCGTCACCCACAGCGCCAGTGGTGGATGCGCCTCTGGCCGCTGTTTCGTGTCGACACCCGCAAAGGCGGTGAACGCCAGCAGCGGCCATTCATCGTCTGACGCGGTGATCAGGCGTCCACCCAGTCGCGCTAACACTACTAGATCCTCTGCTGCACAGTCGATCTCATGACGTGCCTCGGTGAGAGGCAACAGGTGATCATCGAGCGCACGTCGTTTCACCCGCTCGGCGGCTTCGACCGGTCCCACGCACGCCACCAGCGCCGCGAGTTGCGGGCAAGGCGGTTCGACCACTCGCGACAGATAGGCGACAGCACGCATGACGGTATCGGTCATAGCGCACCGCCACCCTCGCGGAAACTCAGCGCCGTGCCGACCTGCTCGACCCCGGGGGAGGTCCGCCCGGCGAGATCGGCCAGCGTCCACGCGACCCGCAACGTGCGGTCGACGCCTCGGATGCTGAGCAGGCCACGATCGAGGGCGGTCCGCAGCGGCTGCATCGCCGCCGCTTCTGGTCGAAACTTGCGCCGCAGCAGCGCACCGCTGACTTCGGCATTGGTGCGGATTCCATGTGGGCGCCACCGCTCTTCGGCGACGGATCGCGCGGCTGCCACGCGATCCCGGACGACGGACGTCGACTCGCCTTCCTCGACGGCGAAGGCGCCCGCCCGCGCCGTGTGCATCTCGACGCGCAGGTCCACCCGGTCCAGCAACGGTCCGGAGAGTTTGCCGAGGTATCGCCGCTTCGCCATCGGCGCACAGAGGCAGTCTTTCGGATCCGCAGGCGCACACGGGCATGGGTTTGCGGCCAGCACCAACTGGAATCGCGCCGGGTAGCGCGCGACGCCGTCACGGCGTGCGAGCCGAACCTCGCCCTCTTCCAACGGAGTTCGCAGCGCTTCCATCGCGCTGACTCCGATCTCCGCGCACTCGTCGAGGAACAGCACGCCCCGGTGCGCACGGCTGACCGCACCCGGCCGGGCCAGCCCGGTGCCGCCGCCGACCAGCGCGGCAACGCTCGACGTATGGTGCGGGGCCACAAACGGCGGGCGCTTGATCAGCGGCGTGCTGCCTGACAGCACGCCTGCCACTGAGTGGATCGCCGTCACCTCCAGCGATTCGGCTTCCGACAACGGCGGCAGCAGCCCCGGAAGGCGTTGGGCCAGCATTGTTTTGCCGACACCGGGCGGGCCGGTCATCATCAGGTGATGGGCACCGGCCGCGGCGACCTCAACTGCGAACCGGGCTTGTGATTGACCCACCACATCGGCGAGGTCCGCAATGGGTTCCGGCGCCGGCGACGGAGTGTCAATCCGGTCGTCGAGCTGAGCGGCTCCGGTCAACCACTTGTGCAATTGCCCCAATGTTCTGATGCCCCACACCTCGACCCCCTCCACCAGGCTGGCCTCGGCGAGGTTGTCGACGGGGACTACTACGGCCGGCCAGCCTTCGCGCTTGGCGGCCAGTACGGCAGGCAGCACCCCCTTGACCGGACGGACCCGCCCGTCGAGCGCCAATTCGCCTAGCAGCACCGTCTTTTCGAGTCGCTCCCACGCCTTCTTGCCGTTGGCTGACAAGACCGCGGAGGCGAGCGCCAAGTCGTAGACCGAGCCCATTTTCGGCAGCGTCGCCGGGGACAGCGCCAGCGTCAGCCGTGCCATCGGCCAGCTGTGGCCGCAGTTGGTGATCGCCGCGCGCACGCGGTCCCGTGACTCCTGCAGGGCGGCGTCGGGCAGCCCGACCAGGTGCACGCCGGGCAGGCCGGAGGTGATGTCGGCCTCGATCTCCACGATCTCGCCGTCGAGGCCTCGCACGGCGACCGAGAACGCCCTGCCCAGCGCCATCAACCGACGCCTTCCAGGTGGGTGATCTCCGGCGCCCGGCTCCGACCGATGCGCACGCCGATCACGTCGATGCGCACCGCCGCCCAGCTGCCGTGCTGCGCCGCGAGCCATAGCCCGGCGAGCCGCCGCAGCCTGCGCATCTTGGTGGGTGTCACGGCCTGGGACACGCCACCGAACTGGTCACCGGTGCGTGTCTTCACCTCAATGAACACCACGATGCGCGCCGCATCGTCGGCCGCGATCACGTCGAGCTCGCCGTATCGGCACCGCCAATTGCGCGTCAACACGCGCAACCCAAGAGACGTCAGATGGTCAACGGCCAGTTGCTCACCGAGTGCGCCGATCTCGGCACGGGTCAACGTTGTCATGCCGCAACCATCCGGGCGGGCACCGACAGCAGGTTGGGATCGCCGGTCGCGATCCCCAATCACGAATTCATCCACAATCCGCTCGACAGCAGTTTCGCAGACGTCAAAATGCGGGTACACGGAGCCATGGTTGACAAACCAGTGCAGGGCATCGCCGACCGAGCGACCGACAGCGACGCTTTCGAGTACGCGGCGCGCGCAGGCTTCGCCGTCAGCGGGCTGCTGCATCTACTCATCGCGTACATCATTCTGCAAATCGCGTTCGGCTCCGGCGGCAATGCGGACCAGTCCGGCGCACTCGCGACGCTGGCCGGCCAGACCGGCGGCACGGTGATCCTCTGGGTCGCCGCGGTGGGGCTGGTGGCTCTCGGCCTGTGGCGGATCGCCGAAGCGATCGTGGGATCCAAGCCCGGAGAGGGGTCCGGGCATCGACACGACGACACACCGGTCTGGAAACGCGCCAAGTCCATCGGGCTTGCGATCGTCAACTTCGCGATCGCCCTTTCCGCCGCGCGCTTCGCGATGGGAAGCGGTCAACAGAGTACTCAACAGAACGCCGGTCTGAGCGCGCAGATGATGCAATCAGGCTGGGGCAAAGCCCTTCTCATCGTGGTGGCGTTGGGTCTCGTCGCAGTCGGTGGATACCACGTCTACAAAGGCGCTGCCAAGAAGTTCCTGAAAGACTTGCGCGTCTCCGGCGGAACAGGAATCACGGCGGTCGGCATCACCGGTTACGTAGCCAAGGGCGTAGTGCTCGCAGGCGCGGGTGTACTCGTCATCGTCGCGACGCTGCAGGCCGATCCCACGAAGGCGACCGGGTTCGATGCCGCCGTCAAGACACTCGGTCATGCCCCATTCGGCAAGGTCCTACTCGTCGTGGCCGCGCTTGGTATCGCGGCCTTCGGCGCGTACAGCTTCGTGCGGAGTCGCCACGGCCGCATGTAGGCGTTACATCGGCGCACCCGACTGGGACAGCGCCTGGTACAGCGCGGCGATCTGCATAGGCTGAATCGCGGCGCCACAGCCGTGCTGCATATCGATCAGCGGAGCTGCGATACCGCGCAGCTCTTGATAGTCCTGCGGATGGGCGACGAAGTAATCCCGGACCGACGTTTCCGCTCCCGATCCCTGCATACCCGCGGCCGTCAGTACCTCGTTGGCTTCCGGATGCGTGTCAAGCCACTCACCCGCGGAATTGAGCACCCCGCTGGCCACATGGGAGAAGCCACTCGCGGTGCAGTCGGGCTGTGCGCCCGCCGTCGGAATCGCAATCGTCGCGGCGACAACGCCTCCAAGCGCACAAGTGGCAAAGGCGCCGAACAGGCCGCGGCGCACGGCAGTCGCTGACATGGTCATGAGGGCATATGTACCCTCAGCACCTCAAGATCAAGCCGGGGCGGGCAACCCGTAAGAACTACTTGAGGTCCGCAGCGGTGAAGTCCGTGGGCTCGACGAGCACCAGCCAGTTACCGCTAGGAAAGCGTGTCGAAGAGCGTCGCCAACTGGGTTGGCGTCACCGAAACTCCGCACTGGCTCCGAAGATTCCTCAGCGGCCCAACGATGTTCTGAAGGTCGACGAACTCGCCGGGGTGCCCGAGGAAGTACGAGGTCACATTTGATCTGGCCTCGTCCGCAGGCTGCGTTCCCGCCGCGGTCAAGACGCCATTGGCGTCCGGATGAGCATCGAGGTAAGTGCCTGCGTCGGCGAGCACGCCGCTCGCAGTGGTGGCCAACCCGCTCGCCGTGCACGGATCCGCGGCGGCCGCGGAGGGCAGCGCGACGGTGCCGGCCGCCGCACCTGTCAGCGCACAGGCGGCAAAGGCTCCGGCAAGTCCGCGGCGAAACGCCGTTCCCAAGATTCTCATCAGTTCGTTCCTCAGCTGTCGTTGCGGCGGGGCGCGGCCCCCGAATCTCAGCCAACGTACGCCAGCCTGCGTCGCGTGTCGTCTGATCTAGTTGAAGTTTTCCGGGGTGATTGACACGCCCGCCGCCGATGCGCCGGCAGTGCCACCGCAATCGAGTGCGCACCGGATTCCAGCACGACGCCGATTAGACGTCAGGGAAGGGTAAGTTCGCTTAGGTAATCCTCAGCTAAAGACGTGCACAAGGGAAGGACTTGACTGGATGCGACGACGTTGGAGCCGAATCGCAGCAGTGCTGTCAGCCCTCGCCGTCGTCCTCGGCGCTATGGCATGCTCGAGTTCCGGCGGCAACGACGAACTGCTGATCTATAACGCCCAGCATGAGTCGCTGACCAAAGAGTGGATCGACGCGTTCACCAAGGAGACCGGCGTCAAGGTGACCTACCGGCAGGGCGGGGACACCGAACTCGGCAACCAGCTGATCGCCGAGGGCGACGCGTCGCCCGCCGACGTCTTTCTCACCGAGAACTCCCCCGCGATGGCCGCTGTTGAGCACGCCGGGCTGTTCGCCGACCTCGACGCCGAGACCATCAATCAGGTTCCGTCGCAATACCGTCCGGCCAGCGGTAAGTGGACCGGCGTCGCCGCCCGCACGACGGTGTTCGTCTACAACAAGGCCAGGCTGCAGCCTGATCAACTGCCGAAATCCATGCTGGACCTCGAGCAACCCGCGTGGAAGGGGCGGTGGGGCGGGGCTCCGGCCAAGGCGGACTTCCAAGCGATTGTCTCCGCGCTGCTCCAGCTCAAGGGAGAGCAGGCCACCGCACAGTGGTTGGCAGGCATGAAGACCAATGCGGTTGTCTACAACGACAACATCGCCACCATGAAGGCCGTCAACGCAGGCGAGGTCGACGGCGGAATCATCTACCACTACTACTGGTTCCGCGATCAGGCGAAGACCAAAGCCGACAGCGGCAACACCGAGTTGCACTATTTCAAGAATCAGGATCCCGGCGCGTTCGTCAGCCTCTCCGGCGGTGGCGTGCTCAAGTCCAGCAAGAAGGCGCAACAGGCGCAGCAGTTCCTGCGGTTCATCACCGGCAAGGCCGGACAGGAGGTGCTGGAGAAGGGCGATTCGTTCGAGTACACCGTCGCCAGTGGTGTGCCCGCGAACCCCGCGCTCGTTCCCATGAACGATTTGCAGGCCCCCGTCGTGGACCCATCGACGCTGGACGCGCAGAAAGTGTCGGACCTGATGACGAAGGGTGGTTTGTTGTAGGTGGTCGCTCCCCCGGTTTCGCGCCCGACGGCGGCGGTCTCGCGCTATGACAAGACGTCGCGACCCGGCCCGCTGGTGACGACCACGGTCGCGATCCTGGTCGCGGCCACCCTGATTCCGCTCGGATATGTCGCGTGGGCCGCGGTGTCCGTCGGGTGGACGAGGGCGTACGACCTCGTGGTCCGGCCCCGCGTCGGCGAGTTGCTGTTCAATACGGTGGCCCTCGTTGTCATCACCGTGCCGCTGTGTGTGGTCGTCGGTGTCGGTGTCGCCTGGCTGGTGGAGCGCACCGATCTGCCCGGCCGGGGATTCTGGCGTCCGTTGTTCGTCGCGCCCCTCGCGGTGCCGGCGTTCGTCAACAGCTACGCGTGGGTCGGTGTGATCCCGTCGCTGCACGGCCTGTGGGCCGGCGTGTTGGTGTCGACGCTGTCGTACTTCCCGTTCATGTACCTGCCAGTGGCCGCGACGCTGCGCCGCCTCGATCCCGCCGTCGAAGAGTCGGCGCGGGCCCTGGGCTCCGATTCGGCAGGCGTGTTCTTCCGGGTGGTGCTCCCGCAGCTGCGGCTGGCCATCCTGGGCGGCGGCCTGTTGATCGGCGTCCATCTTCTCGCCGAGTTCGGCGCGTTCGCGATGCTGCGGTTCGACACCTTCACGGTCGCCATCTTCCAGCAGTTCCAGGTCACGTTCGACGGAGCGGCGGGCAGCATGCTGGCGGGCGTGCTGGTGTTGCTCTGCCTGGTGCTGCTGGTGGCCGAAGCACTGGCCCGGGGGCGCGCACGGTTCGCCCGTATCGGATCAGGCGTGCCACGGACAGCAACGCCGATCCGCCTGGGCCGCAACATGTTACCCGCGCAAGTCGGCTTGGCCGCGCTGACAGTCTTCGCGCTCGGCGTGCCGGTGTGGACGATCCTGCGCTGGCTGTGGATCGGCGGCGCCGACGTCTGGGTGCTCGACGACATCGCCAGCGCGCTCGGCCAAACCATCGGGCTGGCCACCGTCGCGGCGGCGCTGACCACGGTGTTGGCATTTCCTGTCGCGTGGGTCGCCGTGCGGTCCAGCGGTGTGCTCGCCCGTCTCGTGGAAGGCGCCAACTACGTCACCAGCTCGCTTCCCGGCATTGTCACCGCCCTCGCGCTCGTCACGGTCACCATCCACCTCGCTCGCCCGCTCTATCAGGGCGTCGCGCTGATCGTGTTCGCGTACGTGCTGCTGTTCATGCCCCGCGCACTGGTCAACGTCCGAGCCGGGCTGGCCCAGGTGCCGCCGAGCCTCGAAGAGGCGTCCCGGTCGCTGGGCAGCTCGCCGACAGCCACCTTCCTGCGGGTCACACTGCGACTGACCGCGCCCGCAGCGGCTGCCGGTGCATCGCTGGTATTCGTCGCTGTGGCAACGGAATTGACTGCAACACTGTTGCTCGCACCGACCGGCACCAGGACGCTGTCGATGCGGTTCTGGTCGCTCTCCAGCGAGCTGGACTACGCCGCCGCAGCCCCTTACGCACTCGTGCTGGTGGTGCTCGCCATCCCAGTGACACTCGTGCTCTTCCGGCAGTCGACGAAGGTGGCCGCGCTATGACGACCATTCTCGAGGTCAAGGGACTCGCCAAGTCGTTCCACGCCAACACGGTGCTGCACGACATCGACCTCGACCTGCAGCCGGGTACGACGACCGCCGTCGTCGGATCGTCGGGTTGCGGCAAGACCACGCTGCTGCGGCTCATCGCCGGATTCGAGGCACCGGACGACGGAACGATCACCATCGACGGACGGCAGGTGGCCAGCCCGGAAAGTGCTGTGGCACCGCATCGTCGGGGCGTCGGCTACGTCGCGCAGGACGGTGCGCTGTTCCCGCACCTGACCGTCGGACAGAACATCGGCTACGGATTGCGCGGTACCGCCCGCGGCGAGGTCCGTGCCCGCGTCAGTGAACTTCTCGAATCCGTATCCCTTGACGCGTCGTACGCGTCGCGCCGGCCGCATCAACTCTCCGGAGGCCAACAGCAGCGCGTCGCGCTGGCGCGTGCACTGGCCCGGCACCCGGTGCTGATGCTGCTCGACGAACCGTTCAGTGCGCTCGATACCGGGTTGCGCGCATCGACCCGCAAGACGGTTGCCGATCTCCTCACGAACGCGGGCGTGACAACGCTATTGGTGACTCACGACCAGGAAGAGGCCATGTCGATCGCGGACCAGGTGGCGGTCATGCGTGACGGGCGTTTCACGCAGGTCGGTAGCCCACAGCAGGTATACCGGCACCCCATCGACCGGTTCACGGCCGAATTTCTGGGCGATTGCATTTCACTTCCCTGCACGGTCGCATCGGGTGTCGCCGACTGTGCGCTCGGCCGAATACCCGTGCAGGGATCTACTGCCGACGGGCCGGCCACCCTCGTATTGCGGCCCGAACAGCTTGTCGCGACGGTGGTTTCCGACAGTGAACGACTCGACCGCGTCGGAACGGTGATCGCCGCCGATTTCCTGGGTCACGACGTGCTGTTGACCATCGACCCTGCCGGTGACACCCCCCCGATCATCGTGCGCCAGCACAGCCTGAACCCGCCTCCCATCGACGCCAAGGTGCGGATCGAGGTGTTGGGCAACGGGGTTGTGCTCACATGAGCCGGCTCCTCGACCACCTTCGCGCCCACGGCGAGAACGTGGCGGTGCTCACGGACAGCCAGCAGCTGTCGTACCACCAACTCACCGACACCGTGACCGACGCCGCGCGAGAGCTCGGCGGGCCTCGTCGCCTGGTACTGATCGAAACCCGCAACGACTTGGGCACTTTAGTGCACTACGTGGCGGCGATGGCGGCCGGCCACGTGGTTTTGCCTGTTGCCGTCGGACGCGACCACACCGCAATTCTGCAGATGTTTGAGCCCGACGTCGTCATCGACGCCAATGGGATTCACCATCGCGATCAACGGGGGCGCCACCGCCTGCACCCCGACCTCGCCCTGTTGCTGTCCACCTCGGGCAGCACCGGCTCACCGCAGCTGGTGCGGCTGTCCCACCGCAATCTGGCCACCAATACCGCCGCTATCGCCGAATACCTCGACATCCGCGAAACCGACAGGGCAGCAACCACCCTGCCGATGTCGTACTGTTACGGCCTTTCGGTGGTCCACAGCCATCTGCTGCGCGGTGCCGCGCTGATCCTCACCGATCACTCGGTCGTCGAGGACGAGTTCTGGGAGCTGTTCCGTCGGCATCGGGGCACTGCGTTCGCCGGCGTGCCCTACACCTTTGAGATGCTCGAGCGCGTCGGCGCACAGGCCTTGGACCTACCGCATCTGCGGTACGTCACCCAGGCCGGCGGGCGGATGCCACCCGAGCGCGTGCAGCTGTTCGCGGAGCTGGGCCGGCAGCAGGGCTGGGACTTGTACGTGATGTACGGGGCGACGGAAGCCACCGCCCGAATGGCCTATCTTCCACCGCATCTCGCCTCGTCGCACCCGGCCGCGATCGGCAGACCGGTCGCAGGTGGAACGTTCACCATCGAACCGCGCGACGCATGGGATGGCGAGGGTGTCGGCGAGCTGGTGTACCGCGGCCCAAACGTGATGATGGGATACGCACACCGTGCCGCCGACCTCGCGCTCGGCAAGACCGTCGACGCTTTGCACACCGGAGACATCGCCCGCCGCGGCCCCGATGGACTGTACGAAGTGATCGGGCGCAGCAGCCGTTTCGTCAAGATGTACGGATTGCGGATCGACCTCCAAGGCGTCGAGGCGGCACTGCGTGACCACGGTGTGATGGCGTTCTGCACAGACGTCGACGACCGCCTCGCGGTGGCGGTTACCGGTCACGACGAGGCTGAGGTTCAACGGATCGCCGCAGCTGCTGCCGGCGTCCCGGCCGGCGCCGTTCATGCCATCTCGGTCGAGGAATTGCCGATGCTGCCGTCCGGCAAGGCGCACTACCAGGCCGTGCGCGATCTGATAAGTGCATCGACCGGCGCGCCCACCGTGGTTGGCCTGCGTGAGCTGTTCGCCGATGTGCTGCAGATCGACGCCGATGGCATCGATCCCGACGCCAGCTTCGTCGACCTCGGCGGCAATTCGCTGTCCTACGTGACGATGTCGGTCAGGCTGGAACGCGCGCTGGGCCGGCTGCCCGCAGACTGGCAGCGGCTCCCGCTGCGGGACCTGGAAGCCATGCCCAAGCCGGCGCGACGGTGGTGGCCGTGGTCGGGTGCGACGCTGGAGACCAGCGTCGCCCTGCGCGCCGTCGCGATCGTGCTCATCGTCGGATCACACGCCG
>Ga0207708_10004039_pt1 | contig 10790 bp, 5 predicted proteins | sample KBSK5101metaG_FD_184340 | JGI IMG/M metagenome (GOLD analysis project Ga0207708, IMG submission 184340) | Corn, switchgrass and miscanthus rhizosphere microbial communities from Kellogg Biological Station, Michigan, USA - KBS K5-10-1 metaG... | ecosystem: Host-associated > Plants > Roots >...
GCCTACTCGAGGTGCCGGTGTTACGGTTTCGGTTCAACCGTAACTCCGGCACTTCGGTTGAACCGAAACCGTAACACCGGCACCTCCTTAGACTCCCGCGATCACGCCCGTGCTGTCGCCGATGCTCTTCGTGTCGAGCCCGGCCTTGTTCAAGACGGTGAGATGCAGGTTCGAGAACGTCGTGTACTCCGGCAGCGTGACGTGCTGGCCGCCTTTCAGCGCGCCGCACGCGCCGCCGACCAGGATGTTCGGCAGCGGATAGTTGTTGTGCCGGTCGCTGTTGCTCATGTTCGAGCCGTACATCAGGAGCGAGTTGTCGAGCAGCGAGCCCTCGCCGTCCGGCGTCTTCGCGAGCTTGTCGATGAAGTCCGCGAAGCGCTGCACGTGGTACGTCTGGATCTTGATGAGCTTCTCGATGCGCTCCTTGTTGTTCGCGTGATGCGAGACCGGGTGGAACGAGTCGGGCACGCCGATGTGGTTGTAGGTGCGGTTCGTGCCCTCGGCCACCATGATGTACGACGCGACACGCGTGATGTTCGCCTGATACGCGAGGTGGATCAGGTCGAACATCAGCTTCACTTGCCCGTCGAAATCCGGCAGCTCGCCGATCGGCGCCTCGGGCAGGTCCAACGCCGAGAAATCCTGTTTCGACGCCAGCTCGACGCGCCGCTCCGTCTCGCGCACGCTCTCGAGATAATCGTCGAGCACGCGCTGATCCGCGGGGCCGAGCTCCTTCTTCAAGCCGCCCGTGCGCTCGCCGATCATGTCGAGCATGCTCGCGCGGCGGTGCGACATGATCGCGCGCTCCTCGGCGTTGTCGCCGGCGCCGAATAGCTGCACGAACACCTTGCGCGGGTTGAACTCCATCGGCAGCGGCGTCGTCGAGTTGCGGAACGACAGCGTCGAGCTGTAGTAGCACGCGCCCGAGCCGCAGGCCGCGCTCTGCGTCGTCGTCTCGCTCGAGACCTCGAGTGAGGGCAGCACCGTTTCGCCGCCGATCTTCTCGGCGATCATCTGGTCGATCGTCGGCGCCATCCTCGCGCCCGTCGCCTTCGGGTCGGGCTTCACGCCCGAGAGCCACGTGGCCGGCACGATCGTGTGCACGGAGCCTTGCGGCGCCCTGTTCTCGAGGTTGCCGAACGACGCGACGTAGCGCTTGTAATTCTCGAGCGGCGAAAGGATCTGGCTCAGCTTGAAATCGGCGCCCGCGCCGCTCGGCGTCCACGCGTCGATCGCGGCGCCGTACGGCGTGTTCCACATGATCGCGCCGTGCGGGATATAGAAGAATCCGGCGCGCAGCTTCGGCGCCGCGGCCGTCTGCGCGAGCGCCGTGTGCGCCGGGATCATCGCGTCGAGCAGCGGCAAGCTCAACGAAACGCCGGCGGCTTTCAGCACAGTGCGGCGGGACAGATGTTTCTTCGTCAAGAACATGGCATTACTCCCTAAGAGGTGCCGGTGTTACGGTTTCGGTTCGTGCGACCTGCACCGGATCGGTATCGGCAGCTCGAACCGAAACCGTAACACCGGCACCTTGCATGCGAAACGCGTCGCTCTGCACGATGCCGGCCACGAGCGACGAGAACCGGTAATCGTCATGTTTCGCGGAGCGCACGACGGCGCGCACCTGCGGCATGTCGTAGTACTCGAGCTCGCGGCCGATCGCATACATCATGAGCTTCTCGGTCAGCGCTTGCACGAACTGGTCGTCGCGCGCGAGCAGCGCGGCGCGCAAAGCGACGGGCCCGTCGACGGGCCGCCCGCCCGAGAGCTCGGAGTGCGCGTCGATCGGCGCGTCGGCTTCCTTGTCCGCGTCGCGCCAGGCGCCGATCACGGAGAAGTTCTCGAGCGCCAAGCCGTACGGATCGATGACGCCGTGACACGCGTTGCAGGTGTCGTCCTTGCGGTGCCGCTCGAGCCGCTCGCGTACGGTCTTCGGCTGCTCGCCCTCGGGCGTGTCGAGGTTCGTCTCGACGCCGGGCGGCGGCGGAGTCGGCGGCGTGCCCATCAGCTTGTCGAGAATCCACGCGCCGCGCAGCACGGGCGAGGTGCGATTGCCGTACGACGTGCGCATCAGCATCGAGCCCTTGCCGAGCAGCCCGTAGCGCGTGGGGTTCGTGAGCGCGACGCGGCGGAACTGCGGGCCGACGACGCCGTCGATGCCGTAGTGGCGCGCGAGCCGCTCGTTGACGAACGTGTAGTCGCCGTCGAGCAGCGTCTTCACGTTGCCGCCGTCGAGCAGCACGCTCTTCAGGAACAGCCGCGTCTCGGTCGCGAAGTCCTGCCGGAGGCCGTCCGTGAACTGCGGAAACAGCACCATGTCGGGCACGACGGCTTCGAGATCGTCGAGGCCGAGCCAGCCTTCCGCGAAGCTCGTCACGAGCACCTCGGCGCGCGGATCGGCGAGCATGCGCTCGACTTGCGCTTCGAGCACGTCGGTCTTCGAGAGCTCGGCCGACTCCGCGAGCGCGAGCAGCTCTTCGTCGGGGCCCTGGCTCCATAAGAAGAAGGAGAGCCGCGACGCGAGCTCGAACGCGCTCAACTCCTGGCTCGCGGCGTTCGGATCGGATGCGGGCGCGATCGCGCGATACAGGAAGTCGGGGCTCGAGAGCACGGCGGCCGTCATGAGCTCGATACCTTCGTCGAAGCCGCCCGGACCTTTGCGGCCCTCTTCGTAGAACGGCAGCAGTCGATCGACATCGGCCTGGCTCACGGGCCTGCGATACGCGCGGCGCGCGAGGTTCGCGGTGATCTCCGTTGCGCACTCGCGCTCGCGGTCCGCAACCTCCGGCTCGCAGACGAAAAGCTTCTTGCGGCTCGCAGTCTTCGTGAGGCCCGTCGAGTTGTACGGCCCCATCAGCGTGAGGCCGGTCGTGATGCCGGCCAAACGCGCGGCGCCGCCGAACGAGAAGTCCTGACCCGAGCCGCCGCCGATCTGCTCGTCGTCGGCCGCGCGCGAGCGCTCGATGAAGGTGACGACGATCTCGTGCGCGCCGGCCGTGACCTTGAGCGGCATGTCCGTGAAGCGCTTCATCAGCTCGGCGCGCGCCGGCGCACCGCCGGTGTTGATCATCGCGAGATCTTCCTCGCCGCCGATGTCGGCGCGGAATTGCTCGGTGCGGTCGACGAGCACGACGAGCGTTTGCCGCGTTTCGATGCCGCGCGGGTAGAGGCCCGCGTTGACGGCAGTCGCATCGCCGGCGATCGACAGGCGGTACTCGCCGTCGGCCGGAAACGTATGCATGAGCTTCATGCCGCCGCGCGTGCCGAGCGGCATTCCCGGAACGTAGGAGTTCTGGCTGCCGGGCCCGGGCGCGCGAAAATACGCGCTCGCGACTTTCGGCTTCGGCTCACCCACCGCGAGGTGCGCGACGGCGCTCGCGGCGTTCACGTATTGCTCGACGAATGCGGGAGACGTGGAGAGCGCGGCCGCGATGTTCGTGAAGCCGTGCACCTCGATCTCGGCCGGCAGGTATTCCTCGGGATCGATGTCGACGTCGAGCAGCGCCTTCACGGCGTGCGCGTACTCGGTTCTGCTCAGGCGCTGCGCGGCGACGTAGCCGGCTTGTTTCGGCGCGTGCGCGTCGATGGTTTTCTCGAGCGTCGCGACGAGGCCGTCGACTTCGTCCGCGGTCGGTTGCGGGTTGCCGGGCGGCGGCATCAGGCGGCCACGCAGCTTCACGATCGCGCCTTCGAATTGCTCGGCGTGCCCGGGGACGTCCTCGGTCGTGAGGCCTTTGAACGAGATCTCGCCCGCGAGGTCGTCGGGGTTGTGGCAATCGGTGCAGTACTTTTGGAGCGCCGCGAAGCGCCGCTCGTCGCGGCGCTCGTCGAGCTGCGTCACGAGCACGACGGCCGCTCCGGCGGCGAGCAAGGCGGCAGCGGGTAGCCAGTACTTCAGGCGCATGAAGCCCATTGTCGCCTAGAAGCGGGGGTGGCCGGAATCCGCGAGTTCCAAGATTCCTTGGCCGGCGGCCTGTTCGGCTCTAGGCTTGCCGGCATGAAAGGCAAGGTCTGCGTCGTCACCGGCGGAACGGACGGGATCGGCAAGGCGGCCGCCTACGGGCTCGCGACGCGGGGCGCCCGGCTGCTCCTGCACGGGCGCGACCCGGAGAAGGGCGCGCGGGCCGTCGCGGAGCTCAAGGCGCGCAGCGGCAATCCTGCGATCGAGTTTCTGGCGGCCGACTTCGGCTCGTTGGCCGAGGTGCGGCGGCTCGCCGCGGCCGTGCTCGAGCGCGCGCCGCGCATCGACGTGCTCGTCAACAACGCCGGCAGCATCTTCTTCAAACGAGCGGTATCGAAGGACGGCTACGAGATGACGTTCGCCGTGAATCACCTCGCGCCGTTTCTGCTGACACACCTGCTGCTCGCTGCGCTGGAGCTCGGCGCGCCATCACGCATCGTCACGACGGCTTCGAACGCGCACTTGCGCGCGAAGATTCCGTTCGACGATCTGCAGCTCACGCGCAAGTACTCGCCGATGGGCGCGTATGGGATCTCGAAGCTCGCGAACATTCTGTTCACGCGCGCGCTCGCGCGGCGACTCGAAGGCAAGGCGGTCAGCGCAACGTGTCTGCATCCCGGATTCGTGCGAACGAATTTCGGCGCGAACAACAAGGACATGGGGGCCGTGCTCAAGGCGATCTTCCGGCTCGTCTCGCGCTTCGCGCGCACGCCGGAGAAAGGCGCCGAGACCGTCATCTATCTCGCGACCTCGCCGGACGTTCACGGCGAGTCCGGCGGCTACTACTTCGACTGCAAACCGCTGTCGCCCTCCCCCGCCGGCCAGGATGACGACGCGGCCGAACGCCTCTGGCAAGTCAGCGAGCAGCTCGTCGGGGTTGCCTGAGCAGAGCGGTGCTGATTACCCGCGCGGCGTTACCTGGCCCTCGATCGAGTCGTCGAGCGTCTTGCCGATCGCCGCACCGATCAGCATCTTCACGCCGGCGACGGCGCTGCCGTGCTTGTTGTCCCAGTAGTAGCCCTCGCTCGGCGTCACCTTGATCACGGTGATCCGGGGGTCGTCGATCCCCTCAGTGAACCACGTCTTGATCAGCGGCGACCAGAGCTCCTTGATCTTCTCTTTGTCGCGCGACACCGTCGCGCTGCCCGTGAGATGAAGAAAATCCGCGTGCCGCGAGCCTTGGAAATACAGGTCGACCCGAGGGTCGATCTCGAGCTCACGATTCTTCACGCTATCGTCGGCGCTCAAGAACCATAGGTTGCCGGCCTCGTCGACGTCCCGGACGGCCATCGGGCGCACACCACTCGCCGCACCCACCGCCGCGTGCGTGCAGAAGAAGCAGGTCTGCGCTTTCTCCACGGTATCCTCGATACGCTCGACGGCATTGCGTCCCACCAGGTTCGCGCGGGTGTCCTCGGGTTGTTCGCGGTTGATCGAATCCATTCGAAGCTCCTTGGTAATGGAGCGGTCCTTCTGCATGGGACGTGCCAGCAGCGGCGGACCCGCGGCCGGCCTGTGCATCAGCCAACGCAGCCGAGCGACGAGGCAAACTTTGGAGAGCGGGTTACAACAGCCGCTCAGGCCGCGCTGGCTCGTCAGAAGTCCATGTTGAAGCTGACCTGATAGCGCCGGCCGAGCGCGTCGTGGCCGAGCACGATCGTCTGACCCGTCGGATTCGCGACGATCGACGGCTCTTGGTCGGTCAGGTTCGTGATGTTGAACGACAGACCCCAGCCCATCCCTCTCGTCGTCTCGGTGCGATACGACGTCGCGAAGCTGAACGTCGTTTGCGAGGCGACCCAATTGTCGTCGACGTCGACACCTTCGACCCAGAGGATGTTGTTGATCGTGCTGTCGTAGTAGTCGCCTTGCAGCATCAATGCCCACTTACCCATCGTGTACGTCGAAGTGATGATGCCGGAGTACACGGGGCGCGGCTGCGTGCCGGCGTCTTCGCGCCTCTGGCCGGCCGCCGTCGTCGTCGAATTCTCGTTCAGCCGGCCGAGCAGCGCCCTGATCTGCAGTCCTTCGTTCGCATCGACGAAGTCGGGCTCGAACCCCCAAATGAACTCGAGGTCGACGCCGCTCGTCTCCGCCCTATCCGCGTTGATGTTCTGATTCAGGATGCGCGAGATGATGCCGTAGGTCGCGCCGCCGGTGGGCGGGAGGCGCTGGATCAGGTTGCAGACGCTCGCGAGATTTGTATTGAAGCAGTCGTCGACGATGCGCTGCGCCCCATAGGGTACGACAGCGTTGCTCAAGTCGATGTCGTACCAGTCGACCGAGACCTGGAGACCGTCGATCCAGTTGGCGAAGTCGGGCTGCCAGACGAACCCAGTCGTGAGCGTTTCGCCGGTCTCGGCGCCGAGCGCGGGGTTCGACATCGCGAGCACGGTGAGGGCGTTGTTCACCTCGTTGTTGCGGAACCTGTCCTGGACTGAGCCGCCGCCCGTGCCCGTCAGGAAGATCTCGGCGAAGTTCGGCTCGCGGATATCCTGAGACCTCGTGGCGCGCCAACGCAGCGTGCTCATGAGGTCCGCGTCGACGCCGATCTTCCAGCTGTCCTGTACTCCGGACAGCTTGTAGTCCGACTGGCGATAGGCGAACGTCGAGCCCACGCGCCGCCCGGAGTCGAACTGCCAAATCGGCATGTTGAGCTCGGCGAACCACTCCCAGACGCTCCGCTCGCCGTTGCCCGCGCCGATCGCGGAGAACGGGTGCAGCGAACGGTTGCCGGCGCCGGCAAAGCCGTCCGGAATGAGGCGAATGCCGAGGGCTTCGTTGTTCAACAGGCCGCGTTCGCCATAGGCCGGGTAGTTGTCCTGCGTGAACTCCTCGTCGCGCCACGTGAGACCGGCCGCCAGCGATAGCGGGCCCGCCCAACCTTCGGAGACGACACCCTGCGCTACGAACTCGGCGAAGTCCTGGTTCAGCACGCGGAACTGCTTCTTCTCGGGGTCCACGATCCAGTCCTTGGCCGCCTGGTTCGCTTGCCCTAGACCGAACGGATTGAACGGCACGCATTCCTGCGGATTCAGCGGACCGATCGGCGAGTCAGTTTCCACGCCGAACGGATCGAGCGGGCTCGGCAGCAAAATCGGCACGCCGCCCGGGTGGACGGCATCATAGAGCTGCTGCGGAGTCGGATTGACGACCGCGATTTGGCAGACGATCTCCTGCGTCGTGGGGTGCCGGACGGCGTCCATCGCGAGGAAGAACTTGTCGATGCGCGGCACGTTGAGGATGCCGGTCTCGACCGTCGATTCACCCTGCTGGTAGTCAAAACCCAGGGTCCAGTTTTCGTTGAGATCCCAATCAAAGCCGAGCGTGTACGACCTGAGCTCGCCGATGCTTTCATCGCCGCGGTTGTCATAGATGTTGATGCGCCCCGGGCCGTCGATGATTCCGGTGGGGGTCATCAGAATCTGATTCAAACCGAGCCGGTCCATCTCGGCACCAACCCGCGCCGGGAGATACGGGTTCTCGCGTCGGATCTTGAAGGCGTATAACCCGCCCGGGATCGTCATGTTGCTCGGCTGGTTGTAGAACACCGATTCACTGCTGCCGGCGATCGCCTGGAAGTTCAGGCTGAAGCTCTCGGTGAAGTCGTACTTCAAATTCACGAACGCCGACTCTTGCTTGACGTCGTTGCCGCGCGCACCGCGCAGCGAGCTGCGCGACGTCGACTGATCGTAATAGTCGTACTCCGGGCCGCCCGACTGGTTGTTCAAGATCGGGGGCTGGTTCGCCGGCGTCACGCCGGTCAGCGTCATGTAATCGCCGAACTGGAACGGCCGGATGTCGGTGCCGTCGTCGGTGAACGTCCAGTTCCGATACGCGAACCCGGGCGTCGAGGTGATGATGAGGCCCTGCGGCGACGACTGCGCGCCGAAGACGTGCGGCACCGTGATGCGCTGCGGGACGCCCGGCGTCGCGGTAGCGGAGACGTAAGCCGGGTTCTTGACGATTCCCCAATCCTGCCACCAGCTCTCGTCGAAGCGATCGCGCGAGGGGCCGATTTGCTCGATCGACTTCACGTCGACGGAGCCCGTCAGGTGCAGCTTGTCGTCGAGGAAGCCGTGGCCGCCCGCGATGCTGACGTTGTAGTTTTGACCGTCCTCCTCTTGCGTCATGCCCGTGGAGTACTTGGTCTTGAGCCCTTCGAACTCGCGGTTCAACACGAAGTTGACGACGCCGGCGACGGCGTCGGCGCCGTAAGCCGCCGAGGCGCCGCCCGTGACGATGTCGACGCGCTCCATGAGCGCGGCCGGAAAGTTGTCGACGTTGACGCTGCCGTTCGCGTCGGCAGGGGCCACGCGCGTGCCGTCGAGCAGCACCAGCGTGCGGTTGAGTCCCATGCCGCGCAGATTCAGGTACGAGCCGCCCGCGGTCGTGCTGACGGCGTTGCCGCCGCGCTGCGCGGTCGGCGTCGCGAAGAATTGCGGCAGCTCGTCGAGCTGCTCCGCGATCGTCGAGCCTGGATTCAGCTCGTTGAGCTCGGCGACCGACATCACGGTCACCGGCGTCGGCGCCGACATGCCGGAGGTTTGGCGCACTCGCGTGCCCGTGACGACGATTTCTTCGTCAGCCTGTGCGGTCTGCGCGGTTTGCGCGACGTCCTGCGCGAGCGCGAGCCCGGCCGTGCCGAACGAGCCCGTGGCGAATAGAGCAATAGCGAGCTTGCTCCGCTTAGGAGCATGGAAGTAAGTGCACATCTTTCCCCCCGGTTGATGTGTTCTTGCTGACGAGACCGTCAGCCTGTCAATGCTTGTCCTGTTGATCGTGCGGAAGCAAGTGGTAACCAGGAATACTGGTACCTTTGCTATCCCGAATAGCGATTCTGATTCGCCAGTCAGCTATGCACGCTTTTGGAGCGCTCGCGAGAGGTAGTCGTGCACGCGCGTCCGTCGCGGCGCAATCGGTCGAACCGTTCCGCGTGCGGGACGCGCTGTGCGAATCCGGGACGCGCCTCGAGACCGTGGTCCTCGCTCGCCGACCGCGCGGCCGCTTGAGATCAAGGAGTTACACGCGGCACGCCACTTGGCATGCGGGTTGCTCCGTGAGAGGGCTGCACGCCACGACCTCTTGGGGGGGCCGCAATGAGCATCATCGGTTCTGTCGATTCCATCGGCCGCGACTTCCGCCACGCGCTGCGCACGCTGCCGCGCCGGCCGAGCTTCACGTTCGCCGCGGTCGTCACGCTCGCGCTGGGGCTCGGCGCGACCACGGCGATCTTCAGCGTCGTCTACTCCGTGCTCCTGAAGCCGCTGCCGTATCCGAACTCGGGCGAGCTCGTGCGGATCAGGCACACCGCCACCGTCACCGCCGACGACCTCGGCTCCTCGCCGACGCAGTACCTCACCTATCGCGCCGAGAACACGACGTTCGAACAGATCGGCATGTTCGGCGACGGCGGCGAGACGCTGACGCGCACCGACGGAACGGACCGCGTGCGCTCGCTGCGCGTTACGCACGGCCTCCTGCAGGCGCTCGGCGTGCTGCCCGTGCGCGGCCGCTGGTTCAACGAGGCCGAGCATTCGCCCGCGGCCGAAGGCCCGGCCCCGGTCATCCTCTCGTACGCGTTCGCGCAGAGCCGCTTCGGCAGCGACGAGGCGGCGCTCGGGCGCGACATCGAGATCAACGGGCGGCCGGCGCAGGTCGTCGGCATCATGCCGCGCGACTTCCGCTTTCTCGACATGAGCCCTCCGTTCGAGATCATCGTCGCCCTGCAGCTCGACCCGGCGCGGCAAGCCATCGGCAACTTCGGCTGGAATGCGCTCGCGCGCCTCAAGCCCGGCGTCACGCCGGAGGCGGCGCGCGCCGACCTCGAGCGCATTCTGCCGATCTGGCTCGACGCGTGGCCGATGCAGCAGGGTTTCAGCGCGACGCGCGAAGCGATCGAGAACTGGCGCATCACGCCCGTGGTGCGCGGGCTCAAGGACGACATGGTCGGCGGCGTCGCGAGCGCGCTCTGGGTGCTCATGGGCGCGATCGGCGCCGTGCTGCTCGTCGCGTGCGCGAACATCGCGAATCTCATGCTCGTGCGCGCCGACGCGCGGCGGCCCGAGCTCGCCGTGCGCTCGGCGCTCGGCGCCGTGCCCTCGCGCATCGCGCGCGAGCTGCTCGTCGAGGCGCTCGTGATCGGTGCGATCGGCGCCGCACTCGGCTTGCTGCTCGCCTACGGCGGGATCGAGCTGCTCGTCGCGATCGGCCCGAGCACCGTGCCGCGGCTGAACGAGATCGCCGTGTATCCACCCGTGCTCGCGTTCACCGTGGCCGTGTCGCTCGCGACGACGCTAGTGTTCGGCGGGGTCACGGCGCTCAAGCACGCGTTCGGTCTCGATCCGTCGGCGTTCAGCGGCGCGCGCGGCTCGAGCGCGAGCCGCCAGCGCAGCCTGACGCGCAACGGCTTGGTCGTCGTGCAAGTGGCGCTCGCGCTCGTGCTCGTCGTGGGCGCGGTGCTCATGGTGCGAACGTTTCAGGCGCTGCGCGACGTGCATCCGGGGTTCGCGGAGGCGGCCAGCATCCAGACCATGCGCACGTGGGCCCCGAGCCAGATGCGTGATCCGCGGCAGTTCGTGCGCATGCAACACGAGATTCAGGACGCGATCGCCGCGCTGCCCGGTGTGAGCTCCGTCGGCTTCACGAGCATCCTGCCGATGGAGAACGGGCCGTTCGTCTTCAACGCGCTCGTCGCCGTCGAGGGCCGACAGTACACGGCCGGCGAGACGCCGCCGCCGCGCTGGACGAAAGTCGTCTCGCCCGGTTACTTGGAGACGATGGGCACCGAGATCATCGCGGGCCGCGACATGACCTGGGCCGACATCGA
>Ga0207708_10004040_pt1 | contig 10789 bp, 14 predicted proteins | sample KBSK5101metaG_FD_184340 | JGI IMG/M metagenome (GOLD analysis project Ga0207708, IMG submission 184340) | Corn, switchgrass and miscanthus rhizosphere microbial communities from Kellogg Biological Station, Michigan, USA - KBS K5-10-1 metaG... | ecosystem: Host-associated > Plants > Roots >...
CCACCACGAGCCTGGCCCCTGTGGGCGGCATCCTGACCTCGGCGGCGAGCACGTCGGCGAGCGCGGCATAGCCGACCGCCCTCGCCGCGTCCCAGCGCGACACGCTGTCGGTGCGCTCGATCTGGGTGGGGCGGGCCGCCGGGTCGATGCCGCCCTGCCCCGCCAGCCAGCGCAGGCGCTCCAGGCCGTGCGTCGCGGCGCCCCGAAGCTCCGCATCGACGTAGTGCTCGCCGATCAGCGCCGCGACGCGACCGTCGAAGCCGAGCGCCTGCAGGCGGGCGTCGACGCCCGCGCGCAGCTCGTCCAGGCTGACGTCGGCCATCCGGCGACCGTACCAGGCGGCCTCCCGGCGGCGGGCCGCCGGTACGATCCCGGCCCGTGACGCGCACCTGGCAGGAGATGTTCCGCACAGGCGACGACGAGCCGGGCGCGGCCGTCGAGACCGAGGAGCCCACGGGCCTCTTCCGCCGCCTGCGCGACTCGATCTCGCGCAGCCGCCGGGCGATGGCCCAGCAGCTCGCCGCCGCGGTGCTCGACCCCTCCGACGACGAGGTGTGGGAGCGGCTCGAGGAGGCCCTGATCCAGGCCGACTGCGGCGTCCCGGCGACCGTGGCCGTGGTCGAGCGGCTGGAGGCCGAGGCCGGCGCGGGGACGATCGCCACGGCCGAGCAGCTGACGGCCCGGCTCCAGGAGGTGATCGCCGAGCTGATGGCCCCGCCGGCGGACGCCCGGATCGACGTCTCGCACGCGCCGTCCGTGCTCCTCGTGACCGGCGTCAACGGCACGGGCAAGACGACGACGATCGGGAAGATCGCCTGGCACCTGCGGGAGGCCGGCCGCACGTGCGTGATCGGTGCGGCCGACACGTTCCGGGCCGCCGCGGGCGAGCAACTCGAGACGTGGGCCGATCGGGCCGGCGCCGACTTCGTCGGATCGCAGTCGGGCGCCGACCCGGCGGCGGTGGCGTTCGACGCGGTCGCCGCCGCGGAGGCCCGCTCCCGCGATGTCGTGATCGTCGACACCGCCGGCCGGCTGCACACCCAGAGCCATCTGATGGACGAGCTGCGCAAGATCCACCGCGTGATCGCCCAGCGGCTCGACGGCGCCCCGCACGAGGTGCTGCTCACGATCGACGCCACGACGGGCCAGAACGGCCTCCAGCAGGCCCGGCTCTTCGCCGAAGCCGTTGACGTAACGGGGATCGTGCTCACGAAGCTCGACGGCACGGCCAAGGGCGGCATCGTGCTCGCGATCGCGCACGAGCTCGGGATCCCGGTCAAGCTGGTCGGCGTCGGGGAGGGCATCGAGGACCTGCGGCCGTTCGACGCCCGCGACTTCGCCCGCGCCTTGTTCTCCGCCGACTCGTAGGGTCTACGCTTCCCGCATGTTCGACTCCCTGTCAGACCGGCTCGGCGCGACCCTCGACGGCCTCCGCGGCCAGGGCCGGCTGAGCGAGGACGACATCAACCGGGCGATGCGCGAGATCCGCCTGGCGCTGCTCGAGGCCGACGTCAACTTCGGCGTCGTGCGCGAGTTCGTCGCGGCGGTGAAGGAGCGCGCCCTCGGCGCCGACGTGCTGCAGAGCCTCACCCCCGGCCAGCAGGTCGTGAAGATCGTCCACGAGGAGCTGACCGAGCTCATGGGGACCGCGGGCTCTGGGCTCTCCTTCGCGAGCCGCCCGCCGACGGTGATCCTGATGGCGGGCCTCCAGGGCTCGGGCAAGACGACGGCCTGCGGCAAGCTCGCACGCCTGCTCGCCAAGCAGAAGCGCAGCCCGGCGATGGTGGCGTGCGACCTGCAGCGGCCCGCGGCCGTCCAGCAGCTCCAGACGCTCGGCAAGTCGCTCCAGGTGCCCGTGTTCGACCAGGGCGTCGACGCCGACCCGGTCGAGGTTGCGGCCTGGGGCGTCGAGCAGGCGCGCGCGCAGGGTCGCGACGTCGTGATCGTCGACACCGCCGGCCGCCTGCACGTCGACGAGGAGCTGATGGGCCAGCTCGTGCGGATCAAGGACGCGGTGAAGCCCCACAACGTGCTGCTCGTCCTCGACTCGATGACGGGCCAGGACGCGGTCTCGGTCGCCGAGCGGTTCGCCGAGGCGGTCGACTACGACGGCGTGATCCTGACGAAGCTCGACGGCGACGCTCGCGGTGGCGCCGCGCTGGCGGTGCGCTCCGTGACCGGCAAGCCGATCAAGTACGTGTCGGTCGGCGAGAAGCTCGACCAGCTCGAACCGTTCCACCCTGACCGCATGGCCTCGCGAATCCTCGGCATGGGCGACGTGATGTCGCTCATCGAGCGAGCCCAGGAGCAGATCTCCGAGAAGGACGCGAAGGAGATGGAGGCCAAGCTCCGCAAGGCCGAGTTCACGCTCGACGACTTCCTCGACCAGCTCCGCCAGGTGCGCAAGATGACCGCCGGCCAGGGCATGGCGGGCCTCCTGGGCATGCTGCCCGGCGTGGGGCGCCAGGTGAAGAACCTGAAGGTCGACGAGCGCCAGGTGGACCGGGTCGAGGCGATCATCCTCTCGATGACGCCCGCCGAGCGGCGAAATCCGCGCATGATCGACGGCAGCCGCCGCAAGCGCATCGCCGCGGGGAGCGGCTCGTCCGTCCAGCAGGTGAACCAGCTGCTCGGCCAGTTCAAGCAGGTCCAGAAGATGATGCGCCAGATCGGCAAGGGAAAGATGCCGCAATTCCCCGGGTTGGGAACGCGCTAGAACGATCCGGGCGACCGGTTTCGGCCTTCCCAAGCGGCCAACTCGCACGTAGCCTCAAAGAGTGGGACGTCGCACCCCCGACCCCCTGGCGCACCCTGAGCGTTTGACCAGGAGCATCTACGCGTACGTGGCGTACCGGATCGGCGCCGGACCGGATGCGGAGGACGTGACGAGCGAGGTCTTCGCCCGCGCGCTTCGCTACCGCAAGTCCTACGACGGCTCAAAGGGGACGCCGGCCGCGTGGCTCACCGGGATCGCGCGGCGCGTGCTTGCCGAGCGGGCCACCCAGGACAGGGACATCGTCGCGGAGGTGCCCGACACCGCCGCGCCGGGCCGGCTGGAGGACGAGTCGGTGAGCCGGCTCACGATGCAGGCCGCCGTCGCCACGCTCAGCGAGCGCGACCGCGAGCTCGTCGCGCTCCGCTACGGCGCTGACCTCACCGCCGCCCAGATCGGCGAGCTGCTCGACCTCAGCCCGAACGCCGTCGAGGTGGCGCTTCACCGGGCGCTGCGCCGGCTGCGGGCCGAGCTCGAGGCCGAAACGCCGGCGGCGGCGCCGCGCACCCGGCGGCCGCCGATGCCGTCGACCGCAGACGGCCTGTAAGGGTTTTCCAGCCGTCGCCCGTAGAGTCTCGAACCACGACGAGCTCGGCCAGATCGAAGCGGCCCTGCGCTCCGAGAGGCCGCGCATCGACGGGGACGTCGAGAGTGCCATCTGCGGAAGGGTCGGTCGCGGACGTTCCGGCGGTGGACGCCGGATGAGTCTGGCGGTCGTCCTGAGCGTGGGCACGCTCGGCGCCATGAGCGCGTTCGGGGGCGTGGGGTACGCGAACTTCGGGTTCCACCTGAACCCGCTGCACAGCAGCCACCACTCGCCGTTCAAGGACCAGTACGGCAAGGGGCCGAAGGGAAACCCCGGCCACATTCTGCAGGACCTGCTGTACTGGCTGCTTCATCAGCACCACTAACCACGCTCGGGCTCGGTTGCCCGATCCTCGCCAAGAAGGGCCGCCCTCACGGGCGGCCCTTCGGCGTTTCGGAGGTCGGGGACGGCGTGTAAGGGTTCTCGCCCCATCGCCCGTAATCATCTGTGCAGGTACGACCAGCGGAGGGGGAGGCAGCGCACGATGGAATTCTCGGATCACGACGAGCTCGGCCGGATCGAAGCGGCCCTGCGCTCCGAACGGCCGCGTCTCGGCGAGGATGTCGAGAGCGCCATCTGCGGGAGGGTCGGAAGAGCGCCCACCGGCGGTGGGCGCCGCGCGGGCTTCGCCGTCGTGCTGACCGTGGGCACGCTCGTAGCGATGAGCGGGTTCGGCGGCGTGGGGTATGCGAACCTCGGGTTCGGGTTCAACCCGTTCAACCCGTCGCACAGCAACCACTCGCCGTTCAAGGATCAGTACGGCAAGCCGGGGAAGGGCCCGAAGCACCACAAGAACGGCAACAACGGGCACCACTACGGCAATCACTGATCGACCTCGGGCTCACGCCCGATCCTCGCAACGAAGGGCCGCCGTCAGGCGGCCCTTCGGCGTTCCTGGGCCACCACACCGGCTACACTCCCGCCGCGTAACGTCCGACGGAGGTCGAGTGTCAGTCAAGATCCGCCTCGCGCGGCATGGTTCCAAGAAGAACCCGATCTACCGGGTCGTCGTCGCCGACTCGCGCGTCCCGCGCGACGGCCGGACGATCGAGGAGATCGGCCGCTACAACCCGCAGACCCAGCCGTCGCTCGTCGAGATCGACGCGGAGCGGGCGCGGGAGTGGCTCTCGCGGGGCGCGCAGCCGACCGAGACCGTGCGCAAGCTGCTCACCATCGCCGGGGTCTAGCGGCGTGGAAGAGCTCCTCGCGTATCTGGCGCGCGAGCTCGTCGACCATCCGGAGGACGTCCGGGTGGACCGCCATGACGCCGGGCCGGATGTGGTCCTGGAGCTGCACGTGGCGGAAGACGACGTCGGCAAGGTGATCGGCAAGCAGGGCAACGTGGCCCGTGCGCTTCGGACGGTCGTCCGGGCGTCGGCGGTCAGGACCGGCCGCCGCGTGCATGTCGAGATCGCCGGCTGACACGCCCTGGCGCCCTGACCGGATCGTCGTCGGCAGGGTCGGCCGTCCGCACGGCCTGGACGGCTCGGTGCACCTCGACGGGCACGGCGGCGCGGTGCCGCTCGACGCCGGCACCGAGCTCGAGGTGAGCGGCCGGCGGGCCGTGGTCGTGAGCCGCAAGGGAACGGCCGAGCGGCCGATCGTGCGGCTCGACCTGGCGAGCGACCGTGAGGGCGCCGAGGCGCTGCGCGGGTGCGAGGTCACCGTCTCGGCCGGGACGCTTCCGGCCACCGAGAGCGACGAGTACTTCCACGTCGACCTGATCGGGTGCACGGTGCGGGTGGGCGACCGGGACCTGGGCACCGTGAGCGACGTCCTCGCCTACCCCTCGAACGACGTCCTCGAGGTGCGGGCGGGGGAGGGCTCCGAGCCGGTGTTCGTGCCGTTCGTCGACGACGTGGTGACGCTGGTCGACGTGGCGGGCCGCGTCGTGGGCGTCCGCGAGGACTTCCTGTGACGCTCGAGCTCGATGTCATCACGCTCTTCCCGGGCCACTTCGACTGGATGCGCGGGTCGCGCCCCATCGCAAATGCGATCGACGCGGGCTCGCTTCGCCTGCGCGTGCTCGACCTGCGCGACCATGCCCCCGGGCGCCACCGGCAGGTGGACGACGCGCCCTACGGCGGCGGAGCGGGGATGGTGATCCGGGTCGACGTCGTCTGCGCCGCGCTCGAGGGCATCTACGCCGCGCCCATCGGGCGCGTCCTGGCAGAGCGCCGGGTGGCGGTGCTGACGCCGGTCGGGCGCCAGCTCCGCGACGAGGTCGTGACGGAGCTCGCCGCGCTCGAGCGCCTGACGCTCCTGTGCGGCCGCTACGAGGGCTTCGACCAGCGCGTGCACGACCAGCTCTCGAACGACGCGATCTCGGTCGGGCCGTACGTGCTCTCGGGCGGCGAGGTGGCGGCGATGGCCGTCCTCGACGCCGTCACCCGCAAGCTCCCGGGCGCACTCGGGCGCGACGAGAGCCACCTCGAGGACTCCTTCTCCGAGGCGCTCGAGGGCCGGCCCGAGTACCCGCACTACACCCGGCCGGAGGAGTTCCGCGGCTGGCCGGTGCCGCCCGTGCTCCTGTCCGGCGACCACGGCGAGGTCGCGCGCTGGCGCGAGGAGCAGTCGCGCCGCCGGGCCGGGTCGAACTTGTGAGGCTCGGCCGGGGTCGGGTACCATACCCCGGCTCTTCCGCCCGCTCCATCCTGTCATGACGGTCATCGAGGACATCGAACGGCGCCAGCTGCGCGAGTTGCCCCAGTTCAAGGCGGGGGACACGCTGCGCGTGCACTTCAAGGTCATCGAGGGCCAGCGCCAGCGCGTGCAGGTCTTCGAGGGCATCTGCATCAAGCGCCAGGGCGCCGGGGCGCGCGAGACCTTCACGGTGCGCAAGCAGTCGTTCGGCGTGGGCGTCGAGCGCACGTTCCCGGTGCACACCCCGAAGATCGAGAAGATCGACGTCGTCTCGATCGGCGACGTGAATCGCGCCAAGCTGTACTACCTGCGCGGGAAGGTCGGCAAGGCCGCGCGGGTGCGCGAGAAGGCGCGCTGAGGCCGGCACGCTTCCGGCACGGCCGCGTGGCGGCCGGCCGTGTCCGCGCGTCCGCTCGCCGCGATAGGGTGGCCGCATGGCCGTGACCGCCGCCCGCAGACCCCGCCGCCGGCCCGGCCGCAGGCTCCTGGCCCACGATCGCGAGCTCGGCGCCCGCCTCGTGGCCGGCGCCGACGAGGCGGGCCGCGGCTCGCTCGCCGGCCCGCTCGTCGCGGCGGCGGTGTGCTTCGACATGGATCGCCTGCGCGGGTCGCGCTGCACGCCGCTCGGCCTCCTCGACGACTCCAAGCGCCACACCGAGGCCCGGCGCGAGGAGCTCTTCGAGGCCGTGGTGTCGTGCGCCGCGCAGGTGGCGGTGTGCGTCGTCCCGGCGTCCGAGATCGACCGCCGCGGCCTTCACCGCTCGAACCTGCACGCGCTCGGGGCGGCGCTGTGTGCGCTCGACCCGGAGCCGGACGTCTGCCTCACCGACGGGTTCCCGGTCCCCGGCTGCGCGCGCGTGCACCGGGCCGTGGTCGGCGGCGACGGGCGCAGCGCTGCGATCGCCGCCGCATCGATCGTCGCGAAGGTGACCCGCGACCGGTTCATGCGCCGCATCGCGCCGCGCTATCCCGGGTTCGGGTTCGAGCAGCACGTCGGATACATCACCCCCGAGCACACGCGCGCTGTCCGCGAGCTCGGCCCGACGCCGCTTCACCGGCGCTCGTTCGAGGCGATCGCCTATGCGCAGCTCGATCTCGGCCTCTGAGTACGGCCGGCTCGCCGAGACCCTCGCCGCAACGTGGCTGCGGCTGCGCGGCTACCGGATCGTGGGCCGGAACGTCCGCGTCGCCGGGCGCGAGATCGACGTCGTCGCCCGGCGCGGGTCGACGCTCGTCGTGTGCGAGGTCAAGGCGCGGCGCACGACGAGCCGCGGCGCTCCGGCCGAGGCGGTCGACGCGCGCAAGCGGCGGCGGATGCTCGAGGCGGGCGAGATGCTGCTCGCAGCGCACCCGGACGCCGAGCGGGTGCGGTTCGACGTGATCGCGGTCGACGGGCTGCGCGTCCGGCACGTGCCCGCGGCGTTCTGACGCATCCGCGCACGAGTCGTCACCGCCCGTGACACTCCTGTTGCATATCGTGCAATACGCTCGTCCGTGTGGTGGCGCGCGCGCTCACGTTCTGGCTCATGGGGATCACGGCGCGGCGCGTCGAGGTCGAGGCGCACCTCGTCGACGGCGTGCCCAGCTTCGTCGTGGTCGGGCTCGCCGACCGGGCCGTCCAGGAGGCCCGTCAGCGCGTGCGAAGCGGGATCACGTCGGCCGAGTACCGCTTCCCCGGCACGCGCCTGACCGTCAACCTGGCACCGGCGCAGGAGCGCAAGGAGGGCTCCGGGTTCGACCTCGCGATCGCCCTCGCCGTCCTGGCCGTGTCGCGCCAGGTGCCCGTCGAGCGCGTGGCTCGGGTCGCCGCTGCGGCCGAGCTCGGCCTCGACGGGCGCCTGCGGCCCGTGCGCGGCGCGCTGGCGATGGCCGAGGCCGCCCGGCGGGCGGGCGTCGAGGCGCTGATCGTCGCGGCCGAGAGCGCCGTCGAGGCCGGCCTGGGCGGCGGCGTCGAGATCATCGCCGCCCGCGACCTGCGCCACGCGGTCGAGATCCTGGAGGGCCGGGCCGAGCCGGCGCCCGTGCCCGACCCGCCGGCTGCCGAAGACGCCGGCGGCCCCGACCTGGGCGACGTCCGCGGCCAGCCACGCGCCCGGCGGGCACTCGAGATCGCGGCGGCCGGGCGCCACAACCTGCTCATGACCGGGCCTCCGGGCTCGGGCAAGACGATGCTCGCGCGCCGCCTGCCGAGCATCCTGCCACCGCTTGATCCCGGTGAGCGGCTCGAGGTGACGCGCATCCATTCGGCGGCCGGCCTGCTCGCGCCGGGCACGCTCGTCCGCAGGCGGCCGTTCCGGGCCCCGCACCACAGCGCGTCGGCCGCCGCGCTGGTCGGAAACGCGCGCCTTCGGCCCGGCGAGGTGAGCCTCGCCCACCGCGGCGTCCTCTTCATGGACGAGCTGCCCGAGTTCGCCCGGCCGGCGCTCGAGGGCCTGCGCATGCCGCTCGAGGAGCGGCGCGTCCACCTCGCGCGGGCCCACGGCGCGGTGACGCTCCCCGCGGACTGCATCGTCGTCGCTGCGATGAACCCGTGCCCATGCGGGATGGCGGGGGATCCGGATCGGGAGTGCACCTGCTCGACGGTGCGCCGGTCGGCCTATCTGGCGCGCATCAGCGGGCCGCTCCTGGATCGCTTCGACCTGCGCGTCGAGGCGCCGCGGGCGGCCGCCCATGCCGAGCCGGGCGAGCCGTCGGAGGTCGTCGCCGGCCGGGTCGCCTCGGCGCGGCAGATCCTCGCGGCCGGCGGGCCGCGGCTCGAGCCGGGAGCGACCGCGCTCCTCGACCGGGCGGTGGGGAGGCTCCATCTCTCCGGCCGGGGTGCCGACCGGGCCCGCCGCGTGGCCGGCACAATCGCGGCGCTCGCGGGTGCAGATCGGGCGGGCGAGGAGCACATGGCCGAGGCGCTCTCGTTCCGGGGCGCGGCGGGGTGAGCGCCGAGGCGGAGCTGCGGGTCGTTGCCGCGGCCGCACGGGCCGGCGTCGACCCGGGCGCGCTGGCCCGCCGGGTGGGCGGCGCGGCTCGGCTGCTCTCGTCGCCGGCGTCACGGCTCGACGCGCTGGGCGTCGTCCCCGGCCTTGCCGGCGAGCTGGCGGCGGCGCGCCGGGCCGACATCGGCGAGTACGTCGCCGAGCTGGCCGGGAAGGGCGTCGTGTGCGTCGCGCGGTCCGACACGGCGTACCCGGCGCCGCTCCTCGAGCTGGCCGATCCGCCCCTTGCGATCTTCGCCGCCGGCGCGGCCGCCGGCCCGCCCCCGGCCATCCCGGGCCGGGCGCTTGCGATCGTCGGGGCCCGCCGGGCGGGAGCGCCGGCGCTCGCGCTCGCCCGCAGGCTCGCGGCCTTCGCGGCGGGATCGGGCGTGTGCGTGGTGAGCGGCCTTGCGCTGGGCGTCGACGCTGCCGGCCACCAAGGTGCGTTGGAGGCGGGCGGTGAGACGGTCGCGGTCCTCGGCTGCGGGCCCGACGTCGCCTATCCACGCACCAACGCCGGCATCCACCGCCGCATCCTCGAGACCGGGCTCGTGCTCTCGGAGTACCCGCCCGGCACGCCGCCGGCTCCGTGGCGGTTCCCGGCCCGAAACCGCCTGATCGCGGCCCTCGCGGGTGCCGTGCTCGTGGTCGAGGCCCGGGCCCGCTCGGGCGCGCTCATCACCGCCGATCACGCCCTCGACCTGGGCCGTGACGTCCTGGCCGTCCCCGGCTGGGCCGGATCGCCCGCGGCGGCGGGCACGAACGGCCTTTTGAAGGCCGGCGCCGGCATGATCGAGAGCGAGGAGGACCTGGCGGCCTGGCTGGGCCTCGAGCCGCCGTCAGCCGCGGTGCCGCCCGCTGCCGATGCCGCCCTCGTCGAGGCCGCCGCGGCCGGCCCGGCGCACGTCGAGGAGCTGGCCGAGCGGCTGGGCGCGCCCGCCGCCGAGCTGGCCGCTGCGCTCTCCCGGCTGGAGCTGGACGGCTGGATCGGCCGCGACGAGACCGGCCGCTACCTGGCGTTGCGCCCGTCCGGCCGCGCCGGGCGCGGGTAGAATCGGGCTGCGAAGGGGTGTAGCTCAGTTGGTAGAGCGGCGGTCTCCAAAACCGTAGGTCGCGGGTTCAAGTCCTGCCACCCCTGCTAGCTGTTGGAGCCAAGAGCGCATGGCTGCGCGGAGGGCGGACTCCTCCGCGTGTCCATCGGCGTCCACTCGTATCCGCCAGTCCGCCGCCAGCCGCCGGCGACTACGGCGTGGTGCGGCGCGGCTCTGCATCGGAGCTCGCTTCACTCTGTGGATGCTTGGTCGATCTCGCGGATCAGTTCACCGGTACGGTCAATCAGCCTGCCGCTCGCCGCCTGCGCGTTCCGGATGTCGGCCGCCGTCTTCATGCCCGGCGGCCAGTTCTGTTTTATCGTCCCCGCAGTTATCGATCACACAACAAGGGACTGCTGCCAGCAGGATGATATAAAAAGCCAGTATGTATCCGCCAATTTTCATTCCTGCAAAACTATACCGTTAAGCCTAAAAAAATAAATGAAACGCTGCTTTTATTATCTGAACAATAATTCACAGGGTTTTAAACCCGTGTGCTTTTTAAACGCGGTGGAGAAGTGTGAGATAGATGAATAACCCAGCATCAATGAAACTTCGGTAACGCTTAATCCTTTTTCGTAGAGCAGGTATTTGGCATGCTCCATCCGCTGGCTTTGGTAAAAATCGAATATTGTGCTGCCAAACATTTCTTTGAATCCTTTTTTCAGGTAACATTCATTGATGGCGACTTTGCGGCTCAGTTCTTTAATAGTGATCGGTTCGCCAATAT
>Ga0207708_10004041_pt1 | contig 10787 bp, 6 predicted proteins | sample KBSK5101metaG_FD_184340 | JGI IMG/M metagenome (GOLD analysis project Ga0207708, IMG submission 184340) | Corn, switchgrass and miscanthus rhizosphere microbial communities from Kellogg Biological Station, Michigan, USA - KBS K5-10-1 metaG... | ecosystem: Host-associated > Plants > Roots >...
TTCTGCAGGCCGACCATCTGGCCGATCCGAACCGTGGGGACGTTGTACGAATGCTCGAGGGCCCGGCGGAAGGTCACGATCCCGTGGAACTTCCCGTCGTAGTTGCCGGGCCGGTAGGGAGGCTGGCGGGGATCGATGACGATCGAGAGAGGGCCGTCGAAGACGGTGTCCGCGGCGGTGTAGCCCTGCTCGAAGGCGGACAGGTACACGAACGGCTTGAAGGCCGATCCCGCCTGGCGCAGCGCCTGCGTGGCCCGGTTGAACTTGGACTGCGTCCAGTCGTATCCGCCGACCATGGCTCGTATCGCGCCGCTCGCGTTCTCGAGCACGACGACGGCCCCCTGCTCGCGAGGATCCTGGTCGAGGGAGAGGACGAGCTTCCCGTCCTTGCCGAGAACCGCCGTCACGGTCACGAGGTCGCCGTTCTTGAGCAGCTTCGCGACGGAGGTGGCGCCGGTCCATGCGGCGCCGGAGTTGGGCAGCGCGAGCGTTTCCTTTCCGACTCGGACGTCCGCTCCGGCGGCTCCCACGGCCATGACGACACCCCGGAGGGTCTGGCCCTCGGAGACGCGCACGCCTTCCCACGAAGGATCGACGTAGGACTCGAGATCTCGGTAGCCTTCGGCCGTCAGGTTGCGCGGGCGCTTGAAACCGTGGCGCCGCGAGATCTGCCGGAGCCCCCAGCCGAGCGACTCCTCGGCCCAGGCCTGCATCTCCGGGTCGAGCGTGGACTCGACGCGCAGTCCCCGTCCGTAGAGGTCCTTCTCGCCGTAGGTCCGCTCGAGATACTGGCGAATCTCCTCGCAGAAGTACGGCCCCACGATCGATTCGGCGAGCGAGGGCGCCGTCGGCAGCGGCTCGGCATCGGCGGCGCGGCGCTGGGCCTCGGTGATGAAGCCCGCGGCCTGCATCCGGCGCAGCGCCGTCCCGCGGCGCGCGCGGGCCAGCTCCGGATTGCGGAACGGCGACTGGTCCTCCGGGCGCTGCACGATCCCGGCGAGGAGCGCGGCCTCGGCGAGCGTGACCTCGCCGACGCTCTTGCCGAAGTAGTAACGACAGGCCGCCTCGACGCCGTAGTTGCCGTGGCCGAGATAGATCTCGTTGGCGTACATCGTCAGGATCTGGTCCTTCGAGTAACGCCGCTCGATCTCGAAGGCCACCAGAGCTTCGTTGACCTTGCGGGAGAGCGTCTTCTGGGGCGAGAGAAAAATGGCGCGGGCGAGCTGCTGGGTGAGGGTCGAGCCGCCCTGGGCGTAGCCGCGCGCCTGGAGGTTCGTCATGAGCGCCGACACGGTGCGTCGGACGTCGATGCCGCCGTGCTCGAAGAAGTTCTTGTCCTCGGTGGCCACGATGGCATTGCGGACGACCGGCGGGATCTGGGCGCGCGAGACCAGGATCCGGCGCTCGATGGCGTAACGGGCGATCGTCGAGCCGTCCCGCGCCGTGATCTGCGTGATGATGTCCGGACGGTAGGTCGCGAGCTCGGACACACGCGGCACGCGGACGAAACCCGTGGCGACCGAGCCGGCGACGGTCCCGAGGAATCCGACGACGAGGAGGGGGAGGATCAGGGCGACGGCGCGACCGGCAGTTTTCACCGGCCGATTGTGAGGCATCGCTGGTCGTTATGCTATAAGGCCGCGCTGGTCCCATGCCGCGTCCCACCACCCCCGGTCCGCCGCCCGCCTCTTCCGCCGCCGGAAAGCCGGCCTCATACCTCGCCGCCCAGTCCCGGGCGTCGGGCCGCTTCCGACTCCGGACGGATTTCTCGCCCCAGGGGGATCAGGAACAGGCAATCGGGAAGCTCGTCGCCGGGCTCAACGAGGGCCGGCCCGATCAGGTGCTGCTGGGCGTCACGGGGTCCGGCAAGACCTTTACGATCGCGAAGGTCATCGAGGCGGTGAACCGCCCGACCCTCGTCCTGTCGCACAACAAGACCCTCGCCGCCCAGCTCTACCAGGAGTTCCGGAGCTTCTTCCCCGAGAACTCCGTCGAGTACTTCGTGTCCTATTACGACTACTACCAGCCCGAGGCCTACGTTCCGCAGACCGACACGTACATCGAGAAGGACGCCACGCGCAACGAGGAGATCGACAAGCTCCGTCTCTCGGCGTCGAAGGCCCTCTTCGAGCGGCGCGACGTCGTGGTCGTGGCCTCGGTCTCCTGCATCTACGGCCTCGGCGCGCCCGATTCCTATTACGACATGCTCGCGTACCTCGAAGTCGGGGACACGCGCGGCATGCCGGCTCTCCTCGCGCAGCTCGTCGAAATGCAGTACGAGCGAACGAACCTGGACCTGACGCGCGGGACGTTTCGCGTCCGCGGCGACGTGCTCGAGGTCGCCCCGGCGTACGAGGACACGGCCGTCCGGGTCGAGTTCTTCGGCGACGAGATCGAGAAGATCACGCGCACCGATCCACTGCGCGGCACGCCGCTCCAGCGCGTCGACCGCCTCGCGCTCTACCCGCGAACCTTCTACGCGACGCCGCGGGAGACCCTCGAGAGGGCGATCGGCACGATCCGGCTGGAGCTCGACGCCCGGCTCGCGGAGCTGACGCAGGCCGGCCGCCTGCTCGAGGCCCAGCGGCTCCACCAGCGCACGATGTTCGACCTGGAGATGATCAAGGAGCTGGGCTACTGCAGCGGCATCGAGAACTACTCCAGGCACCTCTCGGGGCGGGCGCCCGGAGAGCCGCCGCCGACGCTCCTGGACTATTTTCCGGACGACTTCCTGCTCGTCGTCGACGAGTCGCACGTGACGCTTCCGCAGGTGCGGGGAATGTTCTTCGGCGACCGCTCGCGCAAGCAGGTCCTGGTCGACTACGGCTTCCGTCTGCCGTCCGCGCTGGACAATCGACCGCTGACCTACGACGAGTTCCGACAACGCGTCCACCAGGTCATCGCGGTCAGCGCCACGCCGAGCAAAGAGGAGCTCGAGCGCGCGGGCGGGGAGATCGTGGAACAGGTCATCCGCCCGACGGGCCTCCTCGATCCGGTGATCGAGATCCGGCCGGTGAAGGGCCAGGTCGACGACCTTCTCGCGGTCGTACGGGATTCCGCGGGCCGGAACGAGCGCGTGCTCGTGACGACCCTGACCAAGCGGATGGCGGAGGAGCTGACGAACTACTTCACCGAAGTCGGCGTCCGGTGCCGGTACCTCCACTCGGACATCGAGACGCTGGACCGGGTCGCCATCCTCTCGGATTTCCGCCGGGGCCTCTTCGACTGCCTGATCGGGATCAACCTCCTGCGCGAGGGTCTCGACCTCCCCGAGGTCGCGGTCGTGGCGATCCTCGACGCGGACAAGGAGGGGTTCCTCCGCAGCGAGACCTCGCTGATCCAGACCTCCGGCCGCGCGGCGCGCAACCTCCGGGGACGGGTCCTCTTCTATGCGGACGCGGTGACCGATTCCATGCGGCGGGCCATGGACGAGACCTCGCGTCGGCGGAGCATCCAGGAGAAGCACAACACGGAGCACGGAATCGTCCCGGCCTCGATCGTCAAGCAGATCAACTCACCCCTCGTGCGCATGGGAAACCTCGATTACTACGAGATTCCGATCGATCGTCCGCGCGTCGATCTGCCCGATGGAGACTCCATCCGCCGCCGCATCGCCGACCTCGAGAAGCAGATGAAGGCCGCGGCGAAGGAGCTGGATTTCGAGAAGGCCGCCGCGCTCAGGGACGAGATTCGCGGGTTGAGGGAGCTGGAGATCTTCAGGGCGTAGAGTTGAAGGTTCAAGGTTGAAGGTTAAAAGCGGGCCTGGCCTCCTTCAACTTTCAACTTTCAACTTTTCCCTTAGGCGTCGGAGCCGGCGTCGGGACCTTGGCCGGCCTGGGAGCGGGATTCGGCGCGGGATATTTCCTCACGTACATGCGCGCGGCCGCCTCGACCGGATCCTCGGAGATCGGGGGCCGGTCGATCTTGGGGAGAACGCCGTCCGTGAAATTATTGCTCAGGGAAATCGCGGTGTTGCCCTGGCCGACGTTCGAGCCCGGCGTCCAGCCCGCCGCGTCCGCGGGACGCAGGCCATAAGGGATGTTGCAGGGGATCGCCGCGTTGCAACGCGTGATCGGGACAATCTGGGCAAACACGGGGAGGGACCCGAGCGCAGCGGCGGCGACGGCGAGACGCAGAGCCGCGGCCGTCAGCGCCCCCGGTTTCATATCCAGTGGCAGGCGCGCGCGAATCCCGCGAGGATGAGGAGCAGGGCTGCGGCTGCCGCGGCCCAGACCGCCGTGCGCGACTTCGCGGCGAGCGGCCGTTGCCGCGTGTAGAACCCGGTCTGCCAGCGCTCGAGCTCTCGGCCGCACTTGGGACAGACCGGCGTGCCGGGCTCCACCGGTGTGTAGCAGTACGGACATTCGTACATCGGCACGACGTCATCATACCGGACGCTGCCGACGCGCCGAGGTCGCTTCCGGCCTTGCCAGACGCGTTACACTGACGTCCGTGGTCGACGCGCGCCCGCCGGAGAATCTGCCCGATTCCCCGGGCGTCTACCTGTTCCGCGGAGACAAGGGAAAGCTCCTCTACGTCGGGAAAGCCCGGTCCCTGAAAAAGCGGATCGCGACGTACTTCGGAGCGGGGCCCGAAGACGCCAAGACGGCCGCCCTCCTGCGCGGCTTCCGGGACCTCGAGACGATCGTCACGCGGACCGAGCTCGAGGCCCTGCTCCTCGAAAACACGCTCATCAAGAAGCACCGCCCCCGTTACAACATCTGTCTCCGGGACGACAAGACCTATCCGTACATCAAGATCACCACGGGAGAGGCCTGGCCCCGCGCCCTCGTGACGCGGAGGGTTCTGGAGGACGGCCACTCCTACTTCGGCCCCTTCTGGGGAGGCCTGGCCCGGCGGATCATGCGCATGATCACGCGGCACTTCCAGATCCGGACCTGCACTCTCGAGATCGACGGCAAGCTGCCGCGGCCCTGCCTCTACTACGACCTGCACGCCTGCCTCGGTCCGTGCGTGGCCGGGCTGACGACCCGGGAGGCGTACGCCGAAGCGGTCGCCGACGTCATCCTCTTTCTTCAGGGGCGCAACGAGGAGCTCGAGACGCGTCTCGAGGCGAAGATGGAGGCCTCGTCCGGCGAAGAAAACTTCGAGATGGCCGCGGCCTACCGCGACGCCCTGAAGACCGTGCGCGACGTCTCGGAGAGGCAGGTGGTGCAGTCGCTCAAGGGGGAGAACGTCGACGTCTTCGGTTTCTTCGAGTCCGGGCAGGACGTCGCCGTCGTGGTTCTGGTCGTGAGGGGCGGAGTGTTGCAGGATCGCCGGGACTTCTTCTTCGAGAAGTCCCAGGAGCTCGAGCCCTCGGCGTTCCTGGAGGCGTTCCTGCCTCAGTTCTACGACGCCAACCCTTTTCTGCCCTCGGAGGTGCACCTTCCGGTGAACATCGGCAACCCGGAGCTTCTCGAGGAGTTTCTGGCGGCCCGCCGGGGAGCGAAGGTCTCCGTGCGCGTCCCGCAGCGCGGGGCGTCCGTGGACCGGCTCCGGATGGCCGAGGTCAATGCTCGCGAGCGGCACCGCATCCGCTTCCGGCGCACCGGCGGCGACGAGGCCGTGGCCGCGGAGAAGCTTGGCCGGGCGATCGGGCTCTCCATGCCGCCGCATCGGATCGAGGCCTTCGACATCTCGCACACGCAGGGCACCGACAGCGTGGCATCCATGGTCGTCTTCGAGGACGGCCGCCCCAGGAAGTCGGAATACCGGCTCTTCAACATCGCGGCGCAGACCCTCCTCGAGCCCGACGACTTCCGCTCGATGTCCGAGGCCGTCGAACGACGCTACCGGCGGGTCAAGGAATCCGACGGCCCGTGGCCGGATCTGGTGCTCGTCGACGGCGGCCGCGGACAGCTCCAGGCGGCGCTCACGGCGCTCGACCGGTTGGGTGTCGAGCTGCCGGCCGCCGGCCTCGCCAAGCGGGAAGAGGAGATCTGGGTGCCGGACCGGCCGGATCCGATCCGTCTGTCGCGAAAAGATCCTGCCCTCCAGCTCATCCAAAGGGCGCGCGACGAGGCGCACCGCTTCGCCATCAGCCGCCACCGCCGCCGGCGGGGCAAGCGCATGCGGCAAACCAGCCTGACGGAGATCCCGGGCGTCGGGCCGGCGCGGGCGCGCCTCCTGCTGAGGCGCTTCGGCTCCGTCCAGGCGCTCAAAGGCGCGGATCCGGTGGAGATCGCGGCGGCCGTGGGACCCGTGACTGCGCGGGCCGTGACCGAGTATCTGCGAAACTCCGCTTAGCTTGGGCTTGACTTGGCTTGACGAGGGCGTGAAGAGGGCATGAGAACCGAGATCGGGCCGCAAGGCGACATCCGGAGCACGGACATTCTCGCCGGTCTCGTTTCGCTCTGGCGCGAGAGCGCGAGCGGCACGCTCCAGTTCTCGCGCTCCGGCGCGACGTGCGGGTTCGATCTCTCGTCCGGCGAGATCGTGTCGACGTCGGCATCGGATGCTCGATTCGACACCGCCGAGATCCTGGTCCGCGCAGGCAAGCTGGACTCCACGACCCTCGAGCGATTGACGGCCGGGTCGGGGTCCGACCGGGCGATGACGGCCCTCCAGGCGGGTGTGCTGACCAAGCGGGAATGGCGCTGGGGCGAGAAGATCCGAGCCGTCGAAATCCTGTCGGATCTCCTGACGTGGATCGAAGGGGACTACACCTTCTTTCGCGCGAGCTCGCGGGAAGGCGGGGAGTTCCGCCTCACGATCCCGCGCCTGATCCTGGAGCTGTTTCTTCGCTCGCGCGACCGGGGTCTCGTGCTCCATCACCTCGGCGGCGCCGACGTGCCGCTCGTGCGGGACGGGCGCTTCGACGAAGAGTTCGCGACGTTCGGACTGACGGACGACGCGGAGTCGGTCGTGCGCCTCATCGACGGAGAGTCGACGGCGGCCGACATCTCGGCCGCCGCGCCCGCCGAAACGTTTGCGGTCGAGAAGCTCCTGGCCGCCCTCGTCACCCTCGGCCTCGTGCATCCGGCGTACGCCGTCGCCGATGGCGCCGACTCCGGGCCGCCGATCGTCGTCCCACCGCGAGGACTGGAGGCGCCCTCCGAGGAGATCGAGAGCGAGGAGGACGAGCCGGCGGCTTCGGCTCCGGAAGCGGACGCCGCAGACACGGAAGGCGGCGCGGAGCTCGAAGAAGACGAAGAGCTCGAGCCCGAGGTCGACATCGAAGACAGGCTCGAGAGGGGCCCATCGATCTCGACCGACGACTTCCACGCGCTCGGCGAGGATGTCCGGGCGGAGAAGGAATCCTCAGAAGGCCTCGTCGATGCCGATCTGGGGCGCGGCCCCTTGTCCGCTCCCGATGAGTCTCTTGAGGATCTCGACGGGGCCGACGCGGCTGAGGAAACCGAGCAGGACGCCGAGACCGAGGGCGAGCGGCTCGCCGCGGACCTCGAGGCCACGCAGGCCGCTCCCGACGACTTCGGGTACGGGCCGCCGCACGTCGACAGCCACGTCGACGCCGACATCGAGAGCGACGTCGCGGCGGATTCCCACACGGAGCCACAATCCGGCGCGTTCGACTTCCAGAAGCCACTGGACACATCGACCGGAGTGGGGTCTCTCGAGAGACCGCGTCACCGCTCGAACGGCATGCTCTTCATGGTCCTCGGTATGCTCGTGGCCGCCACCGCCGCCGTGCTCTACTGGCGCTCGCGGGGTCCCGCGGACGGCGGCGAAGGACAGCCCCTCGCGGTCGCCGCGGCCAGCCCGAGCCCGACCTCCCCCGAAACGTCGATGGAGACGCCTGTCGCCGCAAGGCCTCCGGCGCCCGCGATTCCCGTCGCGACCGCTCCGATCACCGCGCCGACACGCGTGCCAACCGGGACAGTCGTTCCCTCCGTGCGCCCGACCGCTCCGCCCGCCCGACCGACGGCCACCCAGGCGCCGCGTTCTCCCGCGGCGACATCAGCGCCGCGCTCTCCCGCGGCGGCATCAGCGCCGCGTCCTCCCGCGGCGACACCAGCGCCGCGTCCTCCCGCGGCGGCCCAGGCCCGCCCGCAGTCGCGGCAGGGCTGGTCGGCGAAAGCCGATCGGGACGAGAAGAGCGCGAGCTCCGACCCGAGCGCGCGCTTCGCGGTGCAGCTCGAGCTCGCCTGCGAGATTCCTTCACTGACCGAAGCGTTCGCGCACGACCAGCCCGCCGGCACGATGTGGGTCGTCAAGACGTCCTACCGTGGGCGGACATGTTTCCGAGTGCTGTGGGGGCGCTATCCGGACCGCGATGCCGCGGAACGCGGCCTGTCCGCCGCCCCGGCGTTCTTTTCGACCTCCCGGAACCACCCCATGGTCGTCCCGGTCCGCTGAGACCCGAGATTCCTCGCTTTCTGCTACCCTAGCGGGACTTACGGCGATTCCATGACCACACAGGCGGCACCGGTCGGTTTTCGCGGTTCCCTTTCCGAGACGCCCCTGCCGCAGGTCCTGCGGCGCATTTTTCTGGAGGGGCTGAAGGGGACGCTGTCGCTCGTCCACGGGGACGAGACGCGACACCTCTTTTTCGAGAAGGGCGAGCTGCGAACGGCCACCTCCTCCCGCGAAGGCCAGCGGATCGGGGCCTTCCTCAAGCGGCGGGGCTGCATCACGGACACCGACTTGAACTGGGCCCTGGACACGGTGGCGCGCCAGGGCCGGGCCCGGCTCGGCAAGATTCTCGTGGAGCGCGGCCTGGTTTCGCGCACCGTCCTCGATGCCGAGATGCGCCGCCTGGTCGAGGAGATCGTGTTCTCGACGTTTGCCTGGGACGCGGGGGAGTACAAGTACCAGGCCTCCGCGGGAGTCCTGGATCCCGACGTGGCTCTCTCCCTCTCCACCGCCGCGATCATCGTGGAGGGGATCCGGCGCCTTCCCGAAAGCGAGTCGTTCCGGGAGCGGCTCGGCGAGGGGCACCGGGTCCCGATCCTGGCCACCGATCCCATGTCGCGCTACCAGTACCTTCCCCTGACGCCGCAGGAGGCGTACCTGCTTTCCCGCATCGACGGCATCCTCGACGTCGACTCTCTGCTGAAGATCGCAGGAGCCTCGCGCACCGCGACCGCCAAGATTCTTTACGGGCTGGTCTCCTGCGGCATCGTCGAATGGAAGCGAGAGGGCGCGGAGCGTCCGGCGAGCGGCCGCGGCCCATTCCTGTCAGTCGACTGTCCCCCGCTGATGGTTCCCGAGATCCTCGCGCTCGACTTCGACGGCGTCTGCTGTGACGGCCTCCACGAGTACTTCGAGACCAGCCGGCGCACTCACGCCCGGGTCTGGCCGGCCGAGCCGATGCCGGCGGCCGAGCACTTCGAGGCCTTCGCGGCGCTCCGGCCGGTGATCCTGAGCGGCTGGGAGATGCCGGTCCTGCTGCGCGCGATCGCCCGCGGCGTTCCCCGCGCGCGGATCCTCGGCGAGTGGGAGCGCGTGCGCGGGGAGCTGGTGGCCCACGGTCCGGTCACCGGCCCCGTGCTGATCGCGCGCCTCGGGCAGACCCTCGATGCGGTCCGGCGCGAGTGGATCGCCCGCGACGAGGCGGCGTGGCTCGACCTGCACGCCCCGTACGGGACCCTGGACGAGCTGCGCCGCCTGGTGGCGGAGCCGGCGCGCGCGGTGCTGGTCACCACCAAGGAGGGCGAGTTCGCCCGGCTGATCCTCGCGCGCTGGGACGTGCGCTTCGCCGACATCCAGGGCAAGGAGACCGGCGTGCACAAGTGCGAGAACCTGCGGGCGCTCATCGCGGCGTGGGTCGCGACGCACGGGCGGCGCCCGCGCCTGTCGTTCGTGGAGGACCGGCTCGAGACGCTCCAGCACGTGACCACGCACGCCGACCTGGGCGACGTGGGGCTCTACCTGGCCGACTGGGGCTACAACACGGAGGCCGCGCGGGCGACCGCGGCGGCCGATCCGCGCATCCACCGGCTGACGCTGCCGCAGTTCCGCGCCGGCAGCGCGACCTGGCCCTGAGCCGGAAGGTCGCGCCGCCCGCCGCCGCGGGACGCCTTGTCCGCGCGGGCGGGCTGTGGCATCGTCTCTCGCCATGAAGATCGCGCGCGTGGAGGCGATTCACTGCGACGGCGGCTGGCGGCCCTGGACCTTCGTCCGCGTCGAGACCGACGACGGACTGGTGGGCTGGGGCGAGTGCAGCGACAACCGGAGCCCGTACGGCATCGCGGGGGCGGTGCAGGACCTCACCCCGCTCCTGATCGGTCAGGATCCCCGGCCGGTCGAGCGGCTCTACTGGGACATGCTGCGCGCCACCCGGCAGAACCTGGGCGGCGTCACCCACAAGGCGATGGCGGGCATCGAGCTCGCGCTGTGGGACATCAAGGCCCGGGCCCTCGGGGTGCCGGTCTACGAGCTCTTCGGCGGGCCGATGCGCGATCGCATGCGGCTCTACTGGTCGCACTGCGGCACCACGCGGGCCCGCATGGGCAGCATGCTCGGCACGCCGCCGCTGAAGACCTACGACGACATCGCCGCGCTCGGGCGCGAGGTCGTCTCCCGCGGCTTCACCGCGCTCAAGACCAACATGGTCATCCCCGGCGATCCCGCCACCGTCTACTTCCCCGGCTTCGCCAGCGGCATCAACACGACCGACGGCGCGCCGACGGTGGAGATCCTGGAGGCGATCGACCGGCTCATCGGGACGTTCCGCCAGGCGGTGGGGCCGAAGGTCGGGCTCTGCCTCGACCTGAACTACAACTTCCGCACCGAGGGCGTCCTGCGCATCGCCAAGCTGCTGGAGAAGTACGACATGCAGTGGGTCGAGTACGACAACTGGGACGCCGACGCTCTGCTGCAGA
>Ga0207708_10004044_pt1 | contig 10779 bp, 8 predicted proteins | sample KBSK5101metaG_FD_184340 | JGI IMG/M metagenome (GOLD analysis project Ga0207708, IMG submission 184340) | Corn, switchgrass and miscanthus rhizosphere microbial communities from Kellogg Biological Station, Michigan, USA - KBS K5-10-1 metaG... | ecosystem: Host-associated > Plants > Roots >...
CCGTCGGGGCGGTAGTGGGTGCCGGGTCTTGCGCGTATGCGCTCCCAGCAATTACGAGAGGAAGTCCGACGGCAGCTACCAGAGCTGAGCGGAGGGATCCAAACGTGTACAGTACGTTTCTTATCATTAGTTTCTCCTATTGGTTTGGTTAGGTTTGGCGGTGAGGATTAACGGGGTTTGGGAGGGCTGACAAGCCTTTTTTTCACTTTTTTGAAAGAACCTCTAACGCCCGCGCAGTTAGCACCTGACGAGCGCGCCGGATGCAGGCGGCTCGCAAGCAAATAACGCATTTATGAAATAAAGGAGAGCCAATCTATGAATACCAAAATCACTCAACTTCGAAATCTCGCGGCCACAGCGCTGGCGCTGGCGGGACTCGCCGCTTCGCCCGGAGCCCGCGCTGACGAAGTGACGGACTGGAACGATAATATGCTTACGGCGATCCTGACTGCTCGCGTGGGAGCAGCGCCCACCACACGCGTCACGGCCATGGTGCAATCCGCAGTTTTCGACGCGGTGAATGGGGTCTATAAACGTTATACGCCTGTTCATGTCCCGCCGCAGGCCCCCCCGGGCACCTCCGCTCGCAGCTCACGGGCCAGGAGCCCGTTTCCCTGCCCTCGATGGTCGGGCGTCCCATCGTCGTGAACTATCCGCCGCTCACGATCACGATGTGGACGCTCTGGTGGCGGCTGGCCGAGCGCTGGGGCGTGCGGCTCGAGCCCATCGAGGCCCAGGCCCTGGCCGTCAAGGTCTCGCCCGTCGCCGGCGACGTCCTCGCCGTGGCCGTGCTGCTCTGGATCCATCGGCGCCGTCCGTGGCGCGCGGCCACGCTGGCGGCGCTCTACTGGGCCACGCCCGTGTCCTGGCTCAGCGGCGCCGTGCTCGGATACCAGGACGGCGCCTACGCGCCGGTGGCGGTGATCGCGCTGGCCATCGCCGCCGCCGGCCGCGGGTTCTGGGCGGGGGCGGTGCTCGGCGTGGCCATGATGATCAAGCTGCAGGCGATCCTGCTCGCGCCCGCGGTCGCAGGCGCGCTCATCGCGGGCACGGACCTCGGAGTCGGCGTGAGACGCGTGGCCGCCGCCGCCGCCGGCGGACTCTCCGCGATCGCGCTCGCCTTCTCGCCATTCGCCCTCGCGGGCACGCTGCCGGCCGCGGTCGTGCACGTCAACAACAGCTGGCTGCCCGGTCCCACGTCCGGGGGATCACCGAACATCTGGTGGCTGGTCGGGCACGTGATGACGGCGCTGGCCAAGGGCCGCAGCCTCACCGGTCGCGTGGAGTTCATCTTCGACACCACGGTCGGACTGCCCTTCTACGGGATCGGCCGCGTCCTGTGGATCACGGCCGCGCTGGTCACCCTGTTCCACCAGCGCCGCCATCCCGGGCTTCGCCCGGCCATGCTGGCCGGCGCCACCGTCTTCTTCTCCTACGCCATGCTGGCCACCGGCGCCTACGAGAACCACATCCACACGCTCTTCCTGCTCCTGCTCGCCGGCGGCCTCGTCACGCGGCGCGGCCAGGTCGTGTTCGCGGTGGGAGCGATCGTCTACGTCGTGGACATGCTCGTGATGTCGGGTCTCGGCCGCTTCTATACGTGGCGCTACCTCGTCGTCGAGCCGCTCACGCCCGTGTTCGACACGGTGCGCATGGGACTCGGCTTCGACCTCACGGTGCTGCTGGCCCTCGTGGATCTGGCGCTCTTCGCGGCGTGGTGGATGGGGCTCCCGGCCGCGCTCCGGGCCGGAGACGGCGGGGACGGCGCCGCTTACCGGCGCCCGCAAGCCGTCGCTTAGAATCGCCGGATGCTTTCGCCGCTCTCGCGCCACCCTGTCTGCGCCGTCCTGATCGCCTCGCTCACGCTGGGCGGCTGTGGTTCGTCCTCTTCCGGCAAGCCCGTACGGCGGGCCAAGCAGCGCGTCTTCGTGCTCGGCTTCGACGGCATGGACCCGACCCTCGCCCGCAAGTGGATGGACGAAGGCAAGCTCCCGAACCTGAAACGGCTCTCCGAGCAGGGGACTTTCGCCAAGCTGGAGACGACGCAGCCGTCGGAGTCGCCCGTGGCCTGGGCCAGCTTCGCCACCGGCGTGAACCCGGGCAAGCACAACATCTACGACTTCCTGAAGCGCGATCTGCAGACCTACCTGCCCGACCCGAGCATGGGCACGAAGATCGTCCCCCCCTCCTTCAAATGGGGCTTCCTGCCCGTGAAGCGTCCCGAGGTCCTCTCCACCCGCGGCGGAACGTCCTTCTGGAAACACGCGTCGGAGGACGGCATCAAGAGCGTGGTCCTCACCGTGCCGATGAACTGGCCCCCGGACGGCATCGAGCACGGCGCCATCCTGGGCGGACTTCCGCTCGGAGACATCCGCGGCACCCTGGGCACCTTCAACTACTGGGCCACCGACCTCAGCTCCTTCGAGGAAGGCAACACCGAGTTCGGCGGCTACCTGAAGCGGCTCCTCTTCGAGGCGGGCGTGGCCCAGCCGCTGCTCAAGGGCCCGGACAACCCGATCCTCAAGCAGGAGGAGCGGGAGCTCCAGGCCAAGCAGAAGGCGGGCTCGCTCTCCGACGCGGAGACGAAGCGTCTCGACGAGCTCGCGACCACGAAGGCGGTGGACATTCCGTTCTCGGTCCGGTGGACGGAAGGGTCCGGCCACGCCGAGATCGATGTCCAGGGCACCCATCTCGATCTCAAGGCCGGCGACTGGAGCGCCTGGGTTCCGCTCACCTTCAAGTTCAACGCCCTCGTGAAGGCGCACGGCATGACCCAGTTCCACGTCATCAAGGCGGACAGCGAGCTGCAGGTCTACGCCTCCCCCGTCAACCTCGATCCGCGCGACCCTCCCATCCCCATCTCCCATCCGAAGGACTTCTCGAAGCAGCTCGCGGACAAGATCGGCCTCTACCGCACGCTGGGCTGGGCGGAGGCGACCATGGCCCTCGTGGAAGGGCGGCTGGACGAGTCCGACTTCATGTACGACGCGAACAAGGCCATGGACGACCGCGAGCGCGTCTTCTTCAAGAACCTCGAGGACGACGACTGGGACCTCTTCGTGGCCGCCATCGAGACGACGGACCGCGTGTCCCACATGATGTGGAGGCTCATCGACCCCAAGCACCCCATGTACGACGCGGCCCTGGCCGCGAAATACGGGGACTCCATCGAGAAGATCTACCGGCGCGCCGACGACCTCGTCGGGCGGATCGAAGCCAAGCTCCCGCCCGGCACGGCCTACTTCGTCATGTCCGACCACGGCTTCCACTCGTTCCGCCGCGGCGTGAACATCAACACCTGGCTGGTCCAGAACGGCTACATGGTGTTCCACGGCCAGGAGGGCCAGAAGAAGGGTCTGGCCGACCTCTTCGGCCGCGGCAAGTTCTGGGAAGGCGTGGACTGGACGAAGACCAAGGCGTACGCCGTGGGCCTCGGCCAGATCTACTTCAACCTGCGCGGCCGCGAGAGCCAGGGCATCGTCTCCGCGGGCGCGGAGTACACGGCGCTCCAGAACGAGATCGCGTCGAAGCTCGTGGAGCTCAAGGATCCGGACACCGGAGAGGCCGTCATGCGCGCCGTCTACAAGCGCGACGACATCTACAAGGGCGAGTACCTCCAGGGCGCCCCCGACCTGCAGACCGGGTTCAACGACGGCTACCGCGTGGGCTGGCAGGACACGCTGGGCCAGATCCAGCGCACGGTGGTCGAGAACAACAACCGCAAGTGGAGCGGCGACCACTGCGCGACGGCGACCGAGATCAGCGGCGGCGTGTTCTTCTCGAACCGCAAGATCTCCACCACCTCGCCCAGCATCATGGACCTCTCGCCCACCATCCTGAAGCTGCTCGAGGTGCCGATGCCCAGCGACGTCGACGGCAAGCCGCTGCTCTAGGAGCCCGTCATCCACACGATGGACGGGTTCCATGGGCCACCGCTACGCGAATCACGAATGACCCGGCGCGACCGCCGTTGATGTTCCCATGGCCCGAATGGGCCCAATAGGCGGCCGTCCCATCCTGCCCCGACGGCCGCCTCGCGCCATCCTGGCCATCCTGATGTTCGCGGGCGCGGCGCACGCGCAGGGCCCGTCGACTTCGCCCGCGCCGTCGGCGTCTCCCGCCGCTACCGAGCGCCCTTCCACCACCGACGAGCGGCTCCGCCGCGTGCGCGAGCGCAAGCAATCGATCGAACGTGACGTGGCCCGCTTGCGCGGCCAGGAGCGCAGCCTCCTCGCCGACGTCGAGCGCCTCGAGCTCGAGGTGCGCCTGCGCAGCGAGCAGCTGCGGGAGACGCAGCTCGTCCTGCACCGCGCGAGCGAGCAGATGGATGCCACCCTGCGCCGCGTGCGCGAGCTCGACGCTTCCGTTGCCCAGGCCCGTCCGCAGCTGGCCGCCCGCGCGCGCGCCCTCTACAAGATGGGCGAGCTCTCCTACGTGCGCATGTTGCTCTCCGTGGAGCAGCCGGCGGACATGTTGCGCGGGTACCGGTTCGTGAGCGCCCTCGCCCGCCGCGACCGCGAGAAGATGGCGGCCCTGCGCGCGAACCTGGCCACGCTGGCCGCCACCCGTGACGACCTGCAGCGGAAGACGCGCGAGGCCATGAGCCTCCGCGCCGAGCTCGACCGCGCCCGCCGCGCCCTGGAAGCGGATCGCCAGAGGAAGTCCGAGCTGCTCACCTCCATCGTCGAGAAGAAGGAGACGCACGCCGCCTACCTCCAGGAGCTGGAGGAGGCGGAGGGGAAGCTCGGGCAGCTCCTCTCCGGGCTCGGCGCGGCCGACATCGACGTGCCCATCACCGTCTTCAAGGGAGCGCTGCCCTGGCCGGCCCGCGGGCGCGTGCGCGTCGCCTTCGGGCGCCACAAGCACCCGCGCTTCGAGACCTACACCCTGCACAACGGCATCGAGATCGAAGCCCCCGTGGACACGCCGGTGACGGCGGTCCACGACGGCACCGTCGCCTTCGCCGACCAGTTCCTCGGCTACGGCCTGATGGTGATCATCGACCACGGCGGCAAGAACCATACGCTGTACGCCCACCTCGCGGAGGCGCGCGTGCGGCCCGGCCAACACGTGTCCGCCGGCGACGTCGTGGGCACGGTGGGGGCCTCCGGCGTGGACGGGCCCGGCCTCTACTTCGAGATACGGTCCCAGGGAAAGCCCCAGGACCCGCAGGAGTGGCTGGCGCGCTAGGAGGCACCCGGAGGCGGCGACGCCGCCGGCACTTCGATCCCACAGAGGGCCAGGAGGTCGGTCAGGACCTCCGGCTCGGACAGATCGCCGAGGATCCACATCTTCGGGGCGGGCCAGACCTTGACCAGGGTCGGCGAGAAGAGCACGTTGTCCAGCTCGGCGCGCAGGGGCTCGCGCGCGAGGTCGCAGACGTTGAGGTGCACGAGGCCTTCGGGCACGCGCGCGAGGACGCGTCCGAGATTCGCCTTGGCCCGCAGCGACGACGGCCAGGGTATCGTCACGTAGAGGGCGAGCTCGATCCGGGCGCCGTGGCGGGCGCGCGCCGCCTGCGCTTCCTTGGTCTTGCGCCGGCGGTCCGTGCCCACGGCGGCCGGGGGACCCGGCCCCTCCGGCGGCCCCACGATCGAGTGCACCTGGCGCACGAGGTCCTGCAGGTCGATGGGCTTGCGCAGCACCTTCGTGGTCCCCGACGACTGCAGGGACGCCTTCCCCGTGAAGACCATCTGCGCCGCGCCCTTCAGCAAGCCCTCCGCCCGCGCCTTTTCGAGGAAGGCCATGCCGTTGCCGTCGGGAAGGCCGTAGTGGACCAGCAACAGCTGGTACGACGCCTCCGCCAGCGCTTCCAGGCCGGCCTGGGTGGAGGGAACGATGTCCACGCGGTAGCCCTGGGCCTGCAGGACGGTGGCCAGCATGGGCCCGTGGTCCGCGTCCCCGTCCACGACGAGGATGCGGCCCGCCGATCCCCAGGTGACGTGTTTCGTGCCGGCCTTCGAGCCCGGGGTCACCGCGCTCACACGAGTTGGCCCCGGCGTTCCACTTCGGGCGGTGGCAGCTTCTCGACGGTGAGGCCGCCTTCCCCGATGGACAGCCGGTACGGATGCGTCTCGTGCGCCGACCCGCGCAGCTTGATCACGCGCAGCGTGCGCTTGAGCTGGTAGTCGCGCACGGAGTAGTCGAGGGTCAGGATGGCGTCGGCGATGGTGGACAGGTAGGGAGCGGTGTGGTCCCCCGTCTCCCCGGCCGTGACCGTCTGGGTCAGGAGGGCGCTGCGCCCGTGCTGCCGGAGGATGGACGTCATGCCGATCATGAACTGGCGGAAGCCCTTCTCGGAAGAAGCATGCTCGATGGACGAGATGCTGTCCATGACCACGAGCGAAGGACCGAACTGCTCCATGCCGAGACGGAGGTCCACGAGGAGGTCTTCGAGGCTCAAGGCCTCCGGGTACCGGCAGATGACGCGCAGGTTCCCCGCCTTCTCCAGATCGTCCATGCGCATGCCGATGGAGGCGAAGTTCCGCAGCAGGATGGGCTTGGGCTCCTCGAAGCCGTAATAGACGACGCGCTCGCCGCGCATGGCGCCCGCGCGCGCGTAGAGCCCGGCCAGCATGGTCTTGCCGCTGCCGGTCGGGCCGCGCACGATGCAGATCGAGTCGCGGAGGAGCCCGCCGTGGATCATGGCGTCCAGGCCCGGGAACCCGCTCGAGTAGCGCTCCGCCCGCCGCGGCTCGTCGCGGTCCTTGGCGTCGAGCGGGAAGACGGCCAGCCCGTGCGAGGTGATGGTGCAGGGGTATTCGCCCTTGTAGTGGGCGGAGCGCCGGTACTTGTTGACCTCGATCGTGCGCCGGCGCCGCTCCCCGTCCACCACGTTGCGCAGGATGATGACGAGGTCGCACACGTAGTCCTCGACGCCCAGCGTCGTGAGCTGGGCGTAGTCCCCCGCCGATTCGGCCAGGATGATGCTGGTCAGCCCCAGGCGCCGGAAGGCGTGCACGAGCTGGAAGAAAAGGCTGCGCACCAGCTCCTGGGGCGGACGGGGGCTGAAGAGCGCGGTCGCGGAATCGAGGATGACGGCCTTCGCCCCCGTCTCCCTGGCCAGCGCCTCCACGCGATGGACGAGGCCGGAGATGTCGTACTCCCCGCTCACGACCATCGGGCCGTCCATGGGGCGAGTGGCGTCGCTGACGCGCAGCTTCCCCTCTTTGATGATCTCGGTGAACTCGAACCCGAGCGCGTCCGCGGTCGTGATGAGGTCGGCCGGCGACTCCTCGACCGCGAGGAGGATGGCCTTCTGCCCCGTGCGCGCAAGGTGGGCCGCCGCCTGCAGGGCGAGGATCGTCTTGCCCGTCCCGCTCTTGCCGACGACGAGCGTGGAGCGCCCCTCGGGAATGCCTCCGTTCGTGATCACATCCAGGCCCGGCACCGAGGTCTCGATCTTGTGGATCATGGAATGGGTTCGATCCCGCACATGTGTAGGAGGTCGGTGACGACGGCGGGATCGCTGAGGTCGCCGAGGATCCAGGCACGCGGCTCCGGACGGCGCTTCACCAGGGTGGGAGTGAAGACCACGTTGTCTCGCTCCGCGCGGTCGGGCTCGCTCGCGAGGTCGAGCACCTCGAACCCGATCTCGGCCGCGCGGAAATCCTGCAGCAATTTCTCCATGTTGCGCCGCGCCTTGAGCGAGGGCGGCGAGGTGGGGCTGATGTAGAGAGTCAGCTCCACGGGGTCGACGGCGTGCGCGGGCTCCGCGGGCGCGAGCTTATGCGCGGGGGACGAACCGACGGGCCCCGCGGCCACGGGCATCGAGTCGAAGATGCGGCGCACCTGGTGGAGGAATTTCTCGAGGTCGAGCGGCTTGCGGACGAGAGTCGTCTCTTCCACCCCCTCCGGATCGGGATGGGCGGTCACGACGAGCGTGGCCGCGCCGTCCACGAGGCGCCGCGCGCTGGCCTCACGCAGCATCGCCGCCCCCGTCTTGCCGGGCAGGTCGTAGTCCGTGAGGATCATGTCGAAGTGCCCGCGCCCGAGCGCCTTCAGCCCCTCCTCGGCGTCCCCCGCCTGGGAGACCTCGTAGGACTGCGCTTCGAGGGCCACGGCGAGGAGCTGGCGCGTGTCCTCGTCGTCCTCCACGAGGAGGATGCGCCGGCGCGGACTTCCCCCCGTCACGCCGGTCGTCCCGCGGGCGATCGCCGGCTTGCGCGCGTTGGGACGGCCATCGAGAAGCTCGCCATGCACCCCTGCGGGTAGCAATCAATATGCCAGGGCCGGTCCTCCCGGACAATGCCTTGGACGCCGATTGTCGGCCCCTCTCGGGAGGCGGCGGCCCGGTCTTTCCCCGCTATAATGCCGTTGGAGCACGGCTCCTTGCCGCCGTGCGGAAGGTGCCAAGATGAGTCCCCGCGGTCGCCTGGTCGTCGCTCTCGTTTCCACGCTCCTCGTCGCCTACGTAGCGGTAGGCTCGCTCCTCGGACGCGTCTTCGGGGACACGACCTACGGCCAGCTCGCGGTGTTCAACGAGGTCGTACGGCTGGTGCTCGACGCCTACGTCGAGCCCGTCAACATCGACCGGGCCATGATGGGCGCGCGCATGGGCCTCACGGACGCGCTTGACGGCGACAGCGCCTACCTCGACGCGGACGAGCTGCGTGCCTACCAGCAGCCGGCGAAGGAAGGCGAAGCCGAGCTCGGCGTCGTGCTCACCCGCCGGTTCTCGTTCCTGATGGTCGCGGCCACCCGCGCGGGCTCTCCCGCCGCCAAGGCCGGGGTCAAGCCCGGCGACATCATCAAGACCATCGATGGAAGGCACTCGCGCTCGCTCTCTCCGCCCAGCGGACAGCGCCTGCTGCGCGGCGAGCCCGGGTCCATCGTGAAGCTGACCCTCCTCCGCGCGGGCAGCGATCCCATCGACCTCTCCGTGGTGCGCGAGCGGCTGGTGGCGGTGGCGCCGGAGCGGCGCATGCTGGCGGACGCGACCGGCTACATCAAGGTGGCGGAGTTCACGCCGCGGGCGGCCGAGGAAGTGAAGAGCGAGATCGACGCCCTGCGCCGCGCGGGCGCGCACGCGCTCGTCCTCGATCTGCGCGGCTCCGGGGCGGGGGCGCCGGCGGACGGCGTGAAGATCGCGGAGCTGTTCCTGAAGGGTGGGCCCGTGGGCAAGCTGACGGGGACGCGTGAGGACGAGCAGGTCTTCACCGCCGATCCCGCGCGATCCGCCTGGGACCGCCCCCTGGCCGTCCTCGTGGACACGGGCACCGGCGGCGCGGCGGAGGTCGTGACCTCCGCCCTCCTCGACGCCGGCCGCGGGCCGATCGTCGGCGAGCACACGTTCGGCCGCGCGGGCGTGCAGAAGATCGTGCCCCTGACTGATGGCGGGCTCCTCCTCACCGTCGCCCGATACGTCTCCCCCAAGGGGACGGCGATCCACGGCAAGGGAATCGAGCCGACGGTCGAGGTGGACGTCCCGGACCGCGACGAGGACGAGGCCGCCCCCGCGGGCGACCCCATCCTCGACAAGGCGCTCGAAGTCCTGAAGAACCCGCCCGCGGCGAAGAAGGCGGCGTAAACAACAGAAGATCGATCGCCCCGGTTAGCAAACGAGGTTTGCCACCGCGGCGAGTCGGTCAACAGAACGAACGACCGTCAGAACAACGAACGATCGCTACAACGGCGCCTACTTGACTTCAAAAGGCGCGTCCTTCGTGTAGTCCTTCTTCGCCACGTTGTCGCGCACGCGCAGCTGCACGACGTATTTGCCGGGCGCGAAGTTCCCGAGGGGCACGGGACCGATGGACGGGCTCGCCACGTCGGTCTCGACCACCTGGTCTTCGGTCTTCGCGACGGGCTTGCCGTCCTTGAGGATCGAGAAGCCCCAGTTCACCGAAGCCTTGCCCGTCGTCGCGTCCTTGGTCGCGTTGTAGACCGCGCCGATCACGCTCATCGAGCCCGACTTCGGGAAGACGTTGTCGAAGGACGGAGTGAGGCGGTTGGTGCCGAGTACGAAGTCCGCCATCGGGTCCTTCGGGTCGGGAGTCGCTCCGCCCTCCTGGATGTTCTGAAGCAGCACGAGCGGCATGATCTCGAGCTCGCCTTCGGTCAGATCCGGGACTTCGACCGGGACCGCGGCCACCGAGCCCTTCCCCGACTTGGGATCGAGCACGGCGACGTTGAGCGTGTATTTGCCCGGCCGCAGCGTCATCCCGTAGGACGCCATCACCGAGCCATCCTCCGCGAACTCGCCGTTGACGAGGCGCTCCTTCTGGGCCGAGGTGCGGCCCTGGGCGTCCACGGCCTGGACCACGACGTTCACGGGCTGCATCTTCGCGCCCGGATCACGCGGCACGCCCGTCGCGCGCGCGAGGCCGGCTACGTAGGTGGCGCCTTCCGGGCTGCGCAACATCATCGCGTTCTGGGTCGTGACCGGGAAGTCCTGGCGCGGCGCCTTCAGCAGCGCCTGGGCCGGGCTGGGCTTGGGGAGCTGGTCCGCGAGCTTGACGAGCTTCCCGTCCGGGCCCTTCTTGTAGGCCAGGTTCGGATGGGCGATCTTGCTCTCCGCGACCTTGTTGAGCTGATCGCCCAGGCGCGCTCCCTGCGGGAGCTGGCAGTCCTTCTCGAACTGGATCTGGACCTGCCCGCCCGCGAAGGTCTGACCCGGCCGGTCACGATACGTCCAGATCTCCGACGGCCGCAGCGAGGGCGCGTCCCCCGTCTGCTTGTCCACCTTCATCTCGTCCGGCTTGCCGAGCAAGAGATAGACGCGGCCGCAGTCCGTGGCGGAGCCGGCCTGCCCGGCCACCCGGAACTGGCGGTCCACTT
>Ga0207708_10004049_pt1 | contig 10771 bp, 7 predicted proteins | sample KBSK5101metaG_FD_184340 | JGI IMG/M metagenome (GOLD analysis project Ga0207708, IMG submission 184340) | Corn, switchgrass and miscanthus rhizosphere microbial communities from Kellogg Biological Station, Michigan, USA - KBS K5-10-1 metaG... | ecosystem: Host-associated > Plants > Roots >...
CGGACCAGACGGGAGGTTCAAGCCCGTCGACGAGCTGCGCAAGATGTACGAGAGCGCCGGTGTGACGCCGGACAAGGAAGTGGTGACGTACTGTCAGGGCGGCTACCGCGCCGCGCACGGCTACCTGGCGCTGCGCCTGCTCGGCTACCCGCGCGTCCGCAATTACACGGGATCGTGGAAGGAATGGGGGGACAGGGAGGATCTGCCGATCGAAACCGGCGCGCGGACCTGATCGGAGTACAATCTCCGCTTCATGAACAGCGTCATCGACTATATCAACACGCACCGCGACCGCTACGTCGAGGAGCTCAAGGCCTACCTCGCCATCCCCAGCATCAGCGCCCTGCCGCAGCACGCCGCCGACGTGAAGCGCTGCGCCGAGTGGACCGCCGACGAGATGCGCCGCATCGGCATGCAGAACGTGCGGCTCGTCGAGACGCCCGGGTTCCCGGTCGTCTACGGCGACTGGCTCGGGGCGCCGGGCGCGCCGACGATCCTGTTCTACGGACATTACGACGTGCAGCCGGTCGATCCCGTCGATCTCTGGGAGTCTCCTCCCTTCGAGGCGACGGTGCGCGACGGCGAGATCTACGCGCGCGGTTCGGCCGACGACAAGGGACAGGTGTTCATGCACTTCAAGGCCATCGAGGCGCACTTGAAGCAGAACGGCCGGCTGCCGGTGAACATCAAGATCATCCTCGAGGGCGAAGAAGAAGTCGGCTCCGCCAATCTCGACAACTTCGTCAAGGCTCACAAGGACGAACTCAAGGCCGACGTCGTCGTCATCTCCGACTCGCCGATGTTCGATCGCGGCATCCCCTCGATCTGCTACGGCCTGCGCGGGCTGGTCTACTTCCAGATCGACCTGCGCGGCACGAAGTCCGACCTGCACTCGGGATCGTTCGGCGGCGCCGTCGCCAACCCGGCGTTCGTGCTGGCCAACGTCCTCGCGCAGATGAAGGACCGCAGCGGCCGCATCAAGATTCCGGGCTTCTACGACGATGTGCGGGAGTTGCGGGAGGAAGAGCGGGATCAGTGGAAGCGTCTCCCGTTCAACGAGAAGCGCTACGCCAAGGAGCTGGGCGCGCCGCGGCTGTGGGGCGAGACCGGCTACAGCACGCTCGAGCGCGTGTGGGCGCGGCCGACCTTCGAGGTCAACGGCATCCTGGCGGGCTTCACCGGCGAGGGGGCGAAGACGGTGATCCCCGCCGTCGCCATGGCCAAGGTGAGCATGCGCCTCGTGCCGAATCAGGACCCCGACAAGATCGCGACGCTGTTCGAGGACTACGTCAGGAAGGTGGCGCCGAAGACCGTCGAGGTCAAGGTGACGCGCATGCACGGCGGCAAGCCGTGGATGACCGATTTCGACAACAAGTACGTGCAGGCCGCGGGGCGCGCGATCCAGAAGGGCTTCGGCAAGGAGCCCGTCTTCAACCGTGAAGGCGGATCGATCCCCGTCGTCGCGACGTTCCAGGAAATCCTGGGCCTGCCGTCAGTGCTCTTTGGCGTCGGCCTGCCCGACGAGAACGCGCACGCGCCAAACGAGAAGCTCGATCTCGGCAACTTCCACGGCGGCATCATTGCCTCGGCGTTTCTGTATGACGAAGTCGCCAAAGGCTGAAGCGCCGAGCGCCAGGCCATGAACCGGGTCTTCGTCGCCGGACACCGCGGTCTTGTCGGTTCCGCGATCGTCAGGCGCCTGGCGCGCGAGCGCGACCTGCAAGTCCAGACCGCCACGCGCGAGCAGCTGGATCTCCGCGACCAGGCGGCGGTGAACTACTGGTTCAAGGCGAATCGTCCCGAGTACGTCTACCTGGTGGCGGGCACCGTCGGCGGCATCATCGCCAACTCGACGCGCCCGGCGGAGTTCATCTACGACAACATGCTGATTCACGCCACGGTGGTGCACGCGGCGCACCAGTACGGCGCGAAGAAGCTGCTCTACCTGGGAAGCTCCTGCATCTACCCGCGCCACGCGCCGCAGCCGATGACCGAGTCGGCGCTGCTGACCGGCGCGCTCGAGCCGACCAACGAGTCGTACGCGATCGCCAAGATCGCCGGCATCAAGCTGTGCCAGGCCTACCGGCGGCAGTACGGATCGAACTTCGTCTCGGCGATGCCGACCAACCTCTACGGCCCGAACGACAACTTCGATCTCGTGACCTCGCACGTGCTGCCGGCGATGATCCGCAAGTTCCACGAGGCGAAGGAAGCGGGCACGCGCGAGGTGGTGATCTGGGGCACCGGCACGCCGCGCCGCGAGTTCCTGCACGTCGACGATCTCGCCGACGCCTGCGTCTTCCTGATGGAGCGCTACGACGGCGAAGACCACGTCAACGTCGGCACCGGCGAGGATCTCAGCATCCGCGAGCTCGCCGAGACGATCCGCGCGATCGTCTATCCCGAGGCGGCGCTCACCTTCGACACCGCGAAGCCGGACGGCATGCCGCGCAAGCTGCTCGACGTCTCCCGCCTGCACGCGCTCGGCTGGCGTCACGGCATCGGTCTGCAGCAGGGGATCGCCGACACCTACCGCTGGTTCCTGGACCACCAGGGCAGCCTTCGGACCGGAGCGGTCGCGCGCACCTGACCCGAGCGCGCCCCTGTCAACGCCCAACGCCACAACTCCCAACTCCCAATTAACTCCCAAGGCTTTGGGGTTGGGCGTTGGTTGGGAGTTGGGCGTTGGTTGGGAGTTGGGCGTTGGTTGGGAGTTGGGCGTTGGTTGGGAGTTGGGCGTTGTGTAGTTGGGAATTGACAGCGAGGCCGAACAAAAAAAGGGCCGAGCCTCCAAAGAAGCCCGGCCCTTTTCTCCTCCCGACCGATTTCACTCCCGGCGTCCGGCCTTCGAACTCCCCTCCTCCCGAGACGGGAGTCGAGAGCCGGACTCCGGGGAGTTCTCTTACCAGTTCACCCGGATGCCGAAGCGCAGCACGCGCGGCGCCACCACCGAGCTGATCTGGTTGGCGGTGCCGGCGTTCTGCTGCCGCTGCAGCGCCTGGATGGTGTTGAAGTTGCCGACGTTGAAGACGTCCAGCGAGGGCACCAGGTGCGCGTTCATGAACGTGATCGGGCGCTCGACGTGGAAGTCCACGTTCTGGAAGTTCGGCAGGCGGTTCTCGCCGACCGCATCCAGCAGCACGCTGGCCTGGCCGCCGTTGTTGGGACGGGTCGGCGTCAGCACGAACTGCTCGAACGGGTAGCCCTGGCGCGCGTTGTAGAACGCCGAGACGTTCACCGCCCACGGCAGCTGATACATGCCGCTCAGCTTGAACAGCCACTTGGTGTTGACGTAGACGTTGCCCAGGCCGCTGCCGGCGGTCAGGTAGTCGTACTGGAACCCGTCGCGCAGCGAGATGTTGGTCGGATCCTGGAACGAGTTGTTGTCGCCGTAGTGCACCAGCGTGCTGTTGTAGGTGAAGCTGGTGTTCATCATCCAGTGATTCGCCATGCGCTTGCGGGCGGTGACTTCGACGCCGTTGAAGTCGCGCCAGAAGTTCTGGTTCATCAGCGTGGTCACCGACCCGATGTTCACCGTCGGCGTGAAGTAGGTGACCGTCGGGCAGTTCGCGCCCGCCGGGCAGGTCGACGGATCCGGCGTGAAGGTGGTCTGGGCGTAGGCCGATCCGTCGGTCGGGATGCCGTTGGCCGGCGTCCACGAGAACTGGTCGTACTTGCGCCAGATGTAGTTGACGCCCGCCGCGACGCCGCGGCCGATCTCGTGATCGACGCCGACGATGAACTCGCGGGTGCGGTCGTTCTTCAGGTCGGGATCGACGGAGTTGGCCGTCGTCACCGCCGTCGGATTGAGCGGGCTCCAGTTGCCGGTCGGGGTGACCAGCGTGTCGGTGACCAGCGCCGGGGCGCCGGCCGCGTTCACGATCTCGTTCGTGTCGACGAACTTGTCGTGGTTGCTGTCGATCCAGCGGTAGCGCGCGCTGACGCGGCTGACCGGGTTCAGCTGGCTGGCGATGCCGCCGGTGCCGACCTGGCCGAAGTACATCGCGTAGTTGGCCTTGGCGATCGTCTTGCCGTTGCCGCGCAGGTCATAGGTCAGGCCGAGACGCGGCGACCAGTCGTTGAAGGCCACGCCCGGATCGACGCCGGGGAAGGTCACCCCCGGCAGCCAGTCGGGCCGGAACGGATTGGCCGAGACGCTGGCCGCGTTGGCGACGTCATGGTTGTAGTCGTAACGCAGCCCGAGCTGCATGGTGGCGCGGCCGTGCGTGATCGTGTCCTGCCCGTAGACGGCGTTGTTCACCAGGTAGTACTCGCTGGCGCCGTCGCGGGTGAGCTGCAGCTGGCAGCCGTCGGCCACCGTCGAGCAGTCGTTGGCGTCGGTCGACATGGCGACCGTCGGGAAGCGCGCCACGGCGTTGCCCGGGGTGTGCGTCGAGCCGAACGAGAGCGCGTTCTTGTAATAGGCGCCGACCTTCAGCGCGTGGTCGCCGAACAGGCGCCCCGGCATGAAGTAGTTGGCGTTGAACGTGAGCTGGTTGGTCGGACGCACGTTCACCGACTGCGAGCCGTCCGGCGTCGAGCGGCCGTTGATGCTGCCGGCGATGATGAAGAACGGCTGCACGCTGGCCAGCGCCGGCTCGTGGTAGTCGAGCACGAAGTTGTTGCCGACGTGCGCGTACTGGACGTCCATCAGCAGCCGATCGCTGACCACCCACTGGTCGCCGACCTTGTAGGTCGGGTTCGGGCCGACGTTCCAGTAGTTGCGGAAGCCGGAGGTGGTCGGCACTTCCGTCTGGCGCACCGTCGACTCCGGCGGGGTGACGTCACTGGCGTTGCGCGCGTTGCGCTCCTTCAGCGAGAACAGGTTGAAGAGCGACAGCTTGTTGCCCTTGAACAGCTGGACCTCACCCTTGAGGTTGGTGGTGCGGATGGTGGTCTGGTCGGTGTTCAGGCAGGCGTTGACGTCTTCGATGGCGAAGGCGGCCGGGTTGGCCTTGATCGCCTGGCAGTCCGAGGTCGGCTGGTAGAAGTTGATGACGCCGACCTTGACGTCCTGCTTGCCGTAGCTGCCCCACACCCAGGCGCGGCCGCGCTTGATCGGGCCGCCCATCTCGGTGCCGAAGTCGTTGATGTTCTGGATCGGGTTGCCCGAGGTGGCGCCGAGGGCGCGCTGCGCGTCGGTGATGTTCTGCGACTCGAAGCGATCGTTGGTGTTGTAGACGCGGCCCGAGCCGTGGAACTTGTCGGTGCCGCTCTTGGTCACCAGGTTGATGCCGACGCCGCCGGTCTGCTGCGTCACGTCGACGCCGCCGGTGTTGATCGTCATTTCCTGGAACGCGTCGAAGTCGTAGTAGGTCGGCGAGGCGCCGGTGGCGTTCATGTCGGTGATGTCGACGCCGTCGAGCGACCACTTGTTGTTGAAGGTGTTGCCGCCGCGCGAGATGTAGTTCGACTGCTGGCCCGACATGTTGCCGCCGATGTTCTCGCGGTCCATGGCGATGCCGGCGGTCTGCTGCAGGATGACCCACGGATCGCGCGCCGAGGGAATCTGCTGCAGCTGCTCGAGCGTGAAGGTCTGCTTCGTGCCCGTCTGCTTGGTGTCGACGATCGGGCTCTCGCCCGTCACCGTCACGGTTTCCTGGACCGCCGAGACGCCCAGCTGCGTGCTGACGTTGGCGCTGAAGTCGACCGTGACCTGGATGTTTTCCTTGATGACCGTCTTGAACCCGGCGAGCTCGAACTTGACGTTATAAGTGCCGACGTTGAGCCGTGGGAACTGGAATGAACCCGTCTCGCTGGTGGTCGCCGTTTGCGGCTGCAGCAGCGAGGGCCCGGTCAGCGTAACGGACACGCCGGGCAGGACCGCGCCGGACGTATCGGTGACCTTGCCGAAGATCTCGCCAGTCTGCGACTGGGCCCAGCCGGTCGATGCGCCGACCACAAGGATCAGCGCCGCCAGCAGGGCGGTGAAACGCAATCTCATCTTCAGTGCCTCCAAGTTGTTTCTCGCGAACAGGACGTGAACGCGGTGACGAGAAAAGCAGGATGAGTGCCACACACGAACAGTGTCCGGCAGTCCCTGACCATTCGTGGGACGTGGCTCTAAGTTGTCGGAGGAGCGGCGGTTAGCTGCAGGGAGCGGTACTGGATCCGGCGTGAATGTCGGTGGATCCTGCGGCTGGATTCAAGGCCTTGGATTGAACGATCCAACTGCCTTCGAATTGCCCGATTTCAATCGTGTCAGTTGAAGCCGGCGACGCGTCGCCGCAGCGCCTTCACGTGCTCCCAGATCTGCGCCGACTCCGATGGGCTCGACTCGTCCGTGTCGGCCTCGGCGGTTTCGTCGCCGTCGCGCTCGGCCGCTTCCTGGCGCGGCATCAGCCGCAGGTAGGCTTCGAGATCCTTCAGCGCGGCGGCGAAGTCTTCCATGTGATACGCGAGCAGTCCGCGATCGCGCAGCTCCGCGAGCGCCGACGGATCCACGGTCAGCAGCAGGTCCGCGATCGCGCGCGCCTGCGGAAACGATCGCATCCGCACGTAGAGCCGTTTCAGGTTCACCAGCATGCGGACGACGATCTGCTGGCGCGTCGCCGTCGCGAAGAGCGCGCGATCGAAGGCGACGTCTTCGCCGAGCTGCTCGCGGAGGAGGTGGCGGCAGTCCACCTCCGACAGCAGCGCGCCGGCATGGAACGGATCGATGATCACGTCTTCGCTGCGCGGGCCGCGCGCGTCGCCGGCGTCGGCCGGCGCGCGCAGCAGGAAGTGGCCGGGGAAGTTGATCCCTTCGAGGCGCAGCCCGGCGCGGCGGCCGATCTCCAGGTAGACCGCGGCCAGGCTGATCGGGATCCCGAGCCGGCGATCGAGCACCTCGTTGAGGAAGCTGTTGCGCGGGTCGTCGTAATGCTCGCGGTTGCCGCTGAAGCCGAGCTCTTCGTAGAGATAGGCGTTGAGCGTCGCGATGCGCGACGGATTGTCGCGCTGCAGCCGCCCCGCGGCCGCTTCGCCCATCCGCTCCAGCCGCAGCAGGTACGGCCCGGCGTCGAGCGCCGGGTACTCGACGCGCGCGATCGCCAGCGCCGCCGGCGCGAGCGCCTCCCCCGGCTCGTTGATCGCGCGCAGCAGCTCCTCGGCGATCTGCGGCACGCGCGCCTGCAGGGACAGGGGCGTCACGATCGAATTGTAACGCGGACGCATCGGCGTGCCCGTTTTATCGGCGCGGCACGCCCGGAAGGATACGAGGGACGGCGAAGGAAAGGATACGAAGGACGGCGAAGGAAACGAAGGAGCTTACCCGAGGGAGCGGACGAGATCGACCGTCAGCTCCTCGAGCGAGTCGATGACGCGGTCGGCGGTCAGCGAGTCGTGCGGGTAGGTGTGCGCGATGGCGATCGTGCGCATGCCGGCGTCGCGCGCCGACTGCAGGCCCCAGTGCGAGTCTTCCACCGCGACGCACTGCGGCGCGGGGACGCCGTGCAGCTCCGCGGCGCGGAGGTACGGATCGGGCGCCGGCTTGGTGCGATCGGTGTCGCCGGCCGAGACGATGAAGCGGAAGGCGTCGAGCAGGCGCGCGCCGCGCAGCATCAGCTCGATCTCGTGGCGCAGCGCGCCCGAGGCAATGCCCAGCGGCCACTCCGCGCCAAGCCTTCGCGCGCACCCGGCGGCGCCGCGATAGAGCACGTCGCCGTTCGACACCAGCTTCTCGAACACCCGCGCCTTCTCGCGCAGCAGCACCTCGATCTCTTCGTCCCCCAGCATCAGCCCGTTGTCCGCCACCATCTGCCGGATCGATCCCTCGTCGTCGTACCCCAGATAGCGGTCGCAGTAGGTCTTCCGATCGATGTGGATGCCGTGCGGCTCGAAGATGTGCTGGTAGGCCTTGAGGTGCAGCGGCTCGGAGTCGGCGAGCACGCCGTCGAAGTCGAAGACGATGGCGGAGATGGGTGCGTCGGTCACGGGTCCTTCAGCGCGCAAGCAGGGGTTTCGGCAGCTTCTCGCCGGCGCGGATCGGCACCTTGAGGCGGCTCTCCTGCGGCGGATAGGGGCAGTCGTAGGACGAGTTGAACAGGCAGAACGGATGGTAGGCGCGGTTGAAGTCGAGATCGTAGACGCCGGTCGGCGTCCGCTCGAGGTCCAGGTAGCGGCCGCCCGGATAGGTCTCGAGGGCGTTGGTGAGATCGCCGAACGGCACGAAGAGGCGGCGCGTGTCGTTCTCGTCGGCCTCGACGAACGCGCCGAGCGACAGCGGCTGTCCGTTCAGCATGAACGTGAGGTTGCCGACGCGCCGCATCTTGCGGCGCTGGCCGGTGGAGGTCGGCATCTCGACGGCGGGCGCCCCCTGGGCCGGCTGCAGGACGGCGGGGACGCGGTAGGCCGGGTCTGTCGGGAAATACGCCAGCCCGGGAAACGTGGCGCGTTTGTCGGCCGGCACGGGGGATTCCGACGACTCGCGCATGAAGCGGTCCTTTTCGGCGTGCCAGGCCTCGATCTGCGCCGGGTATGGCAGAGGTTCACGGGTGCACCCGGCGAGCAGCAGGATCGGCAGCAGCCACAGGAACTTCATAGAGCCGTGATATTTATATCCTTTCTCTCATGAAAGCCCTCGGCTGCATCCTCGTCGTTCTTCTCGGTACCGCTGCGTGTTCGCGCGGCGGCGGCGCCCAGGCGGCCGAAGGCCAGAAAGCCCGGCCGGTCACCGTCGAACCGGCCCAGGTCCGCGACGTCCGCCGCCAGGTGGACGTCGTCGGCACGCTCGCGGCGCGGGAGGAAGTGGTCGTCAGCGCCGAAGTCGAGGGCCGCGTCGCGCGCCTCGTCCACGATCTCGGCGACCGCGTCGACGCCGGCACCCCGCTCATCGAGCTGGACCAGGAGAAGCTGCAGTATCGCGCCGAAGCGCAGCGCGCCACGCTGGATCAGGCGCGCGCGCGCTACGGCGCCGGCGCGGACGGGGAACTCCCGCCGCTCGAGAAGGTTCCCAACGTCGTCAGCACGAACGCGCAGCTCGCCGACGCGCAGCAGCAGCTCGAGCGCGCCAAGAATCTCGCGTCGCGCAACCTGCTCTCGCGATCGGATCTCGAGACCGCGCAGACGCGCTACGACACCGCGAAGGCGGCGCACGACCAGGCGCTCGCCTCGGCGCGGCAGCTGCGCGCCGACATCGACTCGCAGACCTCGTCGCTGCATCTCGCGCAGCGCAACCTGCGCGACGCCGTCATCCGCGCGCCCTTCGACGGCTACGTCGCCGAGCGGCTCGTCTCGCAGGGGCAGTACCTGCAGCCGCTGACGGCGGTGATGCGGATCGTGCGGCTGCACCCGCTCAAGATCACCGCGGAGGTCCCCGAGAAGTTCGCGCCGTGGATCGAGTCGGGGCGCGAGATCGCGGTGCGCGTCGACGCCTTTCCGCAGCAGTCGTTCGCCGGCAAGGTCGTGCGCATCGCCCCCGCGGTCAACCTGCGCTCGCGCGCCTTCGCCATCGAGGGGGAAGTGCCGAACCCCGACGGCAAGCTCAAGCCTGGCACCTTCGCGCGCGTGCAGATCACCACCGACCGCGTCGAGCGCGCGGTGACGATCCCGTTTGCCGCGGTGCAGAGCCGCTACGGCACCAACCGCGTCTTCCTGGTGCAGAACGGCCAGCTCGCCGGCAAGGAGGTCGTGCTCGGCGACCGCCTCGGCGACCGCGTCGAAGTGGCGCAGGGTCTCGACGCCGGCACGCCGATCGTCGCAAGCGACGTGGAGCAGCTGGCTGACGGCATGAAGGTGACGACGAAGTAGAGGTCAGCCCGTAAAGGGCGGACCCACAAGGTCAGGTCATATAGGGCTGACCCCGAGGTCGGGCCAGTGGGTCAGGGCTTTATGCCCTGACCGGGTGCCTGTGAAATCAATGTCGATAGCCGATTTTTGCGTCCGTCGGCCCGTCTTCACCACGATGCTCGTGATGCTCTTCGTGGTGACGGGCGTCTTTTCGTTCCGCGACCTCAGCGTCGACCTGCTGCCCAAGGCGGATCCGGCGGTCGTGCAGGTGCTCATCTACCTGCCGGGCGCGAGCCCGGAAGAGCTGAACAGCTCCGTCGCCGAGCCGACCGAGCAGTCGCTGAGCAGCATCGCCGGCATCGACCAGGTCCAGACCACGATCCGCGAGGGCAGCGTCCGGCTCTCGATCCAGTTCGTGCTCGAGCGCGACATCAACGACGCGGCGCAGGACGTGCGCGAGAAGGTCGCGCAGGCGATGCGCGATCTGCCGCCGCAGGTCCAGCCGCCGATCATCACCAAGGTCGATCCCGACGCCGATCCGGTGATCAGCTTCGCGCTGTCCGGTTCGCTGCCGCTGCAGGCGCTGACCGAGATCGCCGACAAGCAGATCCGCCGCAGCATCGAAACCGTCGACGGCGTCGGCGAAGTCACCATCTCGGGCGGCCAGGCCCGCGAGATCCACGTCGTCCTCGACGTCGAGAAGCTGAACTCGCACGGGCTGACGGTCGAGCGCGTGCGCGACGCCATCGTCGCCGAGAACGTCGAGATCCCCGGCGGCTACATCCCGCAGGGCGAGGCGGAGCTGACGCTGCGGACGCTCGGCCGCATCGAGTCGGCCGATCAGTTCAACAACATCGTCGTCGCCAGCGCCGGGCCGACCCCGATCCGCCTGCGCGACGTGGCGGTGGTGGAAGACACGACGCGCGAAGCGCGCACCTCGGCGTTCTTCGACGGCCAGCGCACCGTGGTGCTGGACGTGCGCCGGCAGTCGGGGCAGAACACGGTGGAGGTGGTCGAGGCGGTGCGCGCCAAGCTCGATCAAATCCGCCGGCTGCTGCCGCAG
>Ga0207708_10004051_pt1 | contig 10769 bp, 10 predicted proteins | sample KBSK5101metaG_FD_184340 | JGI IMG/M metagenome (GOLD analysis project Ga0207708, IMG submission 184340) | Corn, switchgrass and miscanthus rhizosphere microbial communities from Kellogg Biological Station, Michigan, USA - KBS K5-10-1 metaG... | ecosystem: Host-associated > Plants > Roots >...
GCCGCAGATAGAGTGCGCCATAGAGCGCGCGAAAGTCCCTGGTCATCATGCGCATGATCACGGCGCCGGTCCGGTAATGCCGGTACTCCGTCTGCGGCGGCGTGACTGCGGTTTCTTCCAACGTGGGCCCCAGGCCCAGGTGATAGAGCACACGCGTCGCATTGGGCGCAAGCGTGATTCCCGCGCCCTGATCGACGAGCTGCGCCGAGCGCTCGTACACCGTGACGGAAAAGCCCGCCTGTATCATGGCCAGCGCAGTGGCGAGCCCGCCGATACCGCCGCCGACGATGGCGACCTTCATGTTTTTTCTCACTCCTGTGGAATCTTCGCGTCCCGAACCACCTTCGCCCACCTCGCCGTTTCGCCGCGGATCATTTGCGCGAGTTGCTGCGGTGTGCCGGTTGACGTGTCCGCGCCGGCGCTCGCCAGCCGCTGGAGCACTTCGGGATGTTGCGCTGCCTTGATGGTTTCAGCATTGAGCCTCGCGATGATGTCGGGTGGCGTGGCTGCCGGTGCCAACAGCGCTTCCCACAGGGAAACATCCACGCCGGGAAAACCGGCTTCCGTCATCGACGGCACCTTCGGCAACGCAGGATGCCGTCCGCTGCCGGTGACCGCCAGAGCGCGCAGACGGCCGCTTTTTACAAACGGCGTAGAGACTGCGAGATTGTTGAACATCAGGGGAATCTGCCCCGCGATCAGATCGTTGGTGGCGGGACCCACGCCCTTATAGGGCACGTGAGTCATTTCCGCGCCGGTGACGAGGCGAAACAATTCCGCCGACATGTGCGCCGACGAGCCGACGCCGGAGGATCCGTAGTTAATGCTGCCGGGCTTGGCCTTGGCCAGCGCGACGAGTTCCTTCACTGAATGCACCGGCAGCGATGGATTTACCACCAGCACGTTGCGTTGAACCGCCACCAGGCTGACAGGCGCAAGATCGCGCTGCACGTCGAATGGCATCCGGCGATAAATGTTCGGATTGATGGTGAGATTGGAGCTCGAGGTCACCACCAGCGTATAGCCGTCCGCCGCCGCGTTGGCAACAGCCTCCGTACCGACATTGCCATTGGCGCCGCCACGGTTGTCGACGATGAAGGGCTGGCCCAGGCTGTCGCCGAGCGCTTTCGCGTAGACGCGACCGATGAGATCGAGACTGCCGCCGGCGGGATAGGGAACGATCACGCGCACCGGCCGGGACGGATACTGCGCGTCAGCCGCCATTGCGCTGCCCGCGATGGCCAAAAGCGCGATGCCGATCGCGGCGGTGAATTTGCGCATTGCGGAATTTTCCTCAGCGACAAATAAGATTGGAGTTTTCGTTTATTTTATCGCGATACCGGACTGGAGCTTCCCCAGTCACACCGCGCCGCGCAAATCTCATCCTCTCGAAAGTCTCTACCCGCAACGCTATCTTCACCTTCCCTTGCGACGCGGGGGAAAGGCCGGGATGGGGGCAACTTCGGTCGGCTGCGACCCGCTACCGCGTGTTCAGCCGCTACCTTCTCGCTTCGCCGGTGTTTTGAGGCCGCGGCCGGTCTTATGCTGAAGTTCGTCGATTCGTTTTGAAGCCGCGGCTTTGGTGAGCTTGTCGTCGAATGGCTCCTTCGCTTCTTCGCAGAGCGTCTTTAGGTACGAGCGCTGGGCGCCGGTCATCTCCTCATCACCGGTAGTCCAATCGTCGGGGTCCTTGATGGTATTGCTGTCGTCGGTGGGGTCCTTGATTTTTGGATTGCCACTCTTCGGGTCTTCGATATTGCTGCCGTCATCCTTGTCATCGGGTTGGACTGACATTTTTGCATTCTCCGTATGCTTTGATAGAACCGTTATCTTTAACCCGCGATGTTTGGAGCGGCTATCGGAGATTGGCCGATATCTTTGTAGGTCAGTTTTCCTGTACGATTGACGATCCGATTTTCGCGATTCAAAATGCTTCGCGCGGTTTGCCGGCATCATTGTCGACAATCGTCGAGTGCAGCCTGAACCTCATTGGAATCTTTATGCAAACAAACACTCATGAAATCGCCGACCGCATTTACCGCCTTTCGACGTGCGTTCCCGAGGTGGCGCCGGGCGGCTTCACGTTCAACCAGTTTTTGATCGACGCGGACGAGCCGCTCCTTTTCCATACCGGTCTGCGCCACATGTTTCCGCTCGTATCGCAGGCGGTCGCGCGCATCGTCCCGCTCGAGCGGCTGCGCTGGATCGCCTTCGGGCACGTGGAAGCCGACGAGTGCGGCGCGATGAACGATTTTCTTGCCGCCGCCCCGCGCGCCCAGGTTGCCCATGGCGCGATTGGTTGCATGGTGTCGCTAAACGACCTTTGCGACCGGCCGCCCCGCCAACTCGCCGACGGCGAAGTCATCGATCTCGGCGGCAGGCGCGTTCGCCATATCGACACGCCGCATGTTCCGCACAACTGGGAGGCGCGCGTGCTGTTCGAGGAAACCACCGGAACGCTCTTTTGCGGCGACCTCTTCACGCACACCGGCGACGGGCCACCGCTGACGGACCAGGATATCGTCGGCCCGGCGATTGAAGCGGAAAAAATGTTTCACGCAACAGCGATCTCCGCGGTGACCGGAAAAACGATCCGCAAGCTCGCTGCGCTCGAGCCGCAAATGCTCGCGCTCATGCACGGATCGTCGACGCGAACCCGGTGCGGTGAATCGCTGTCGGGTCTTGCCGATGCATACGACTCGATGGTCAAAGCGGCCTGAAGCTCTTCGGTCGGCTGCAGCTCACGCCCGCGCGATGCGCCCCGCCAATCTTTGCTAGTTGTATTCGGGCGCAGCCCCTGTCGTCTTTCTGATCTTGTAATACTCCCTCGTCCGGTGAGGACGAGCGCGTGCAACAAGCGAGGGGGCCGGGCGGGTGTGAGGGGCAACGACGTTGTGACTAACTCAGCGCGCAATGCACCCAATGCGCCCATAAGAGCGCGCGCTCATCCTGTTTACACGGCGCGATTATCTGCAGTCCCATCGGCAGGCCATTGGGTCCCGTGAAAACGGGAACCGAAACCGCCGGCGTGTGCAGCATCGTCCACATCTGCTGGAATGCGGCGGGACCCAGGCTGCCGGTGGGGCCGATGGCGCTCAATCCTGCGGGCGCTTCGCCGGTTGCGCTGGGCGCGATCAGCACGTCGACGTCGCGGAACATGTCGTCGAGCAGCTTGCCGCACTCGCTCACTGTCGCAAGCGCTTCGAGGTAGCGCTCGCGCGTCACGCCAGCCGCCTTGTTGAGCTTGTTCGTCATCGTCGGGCTGAGCAGCTCTGCGTGATGCATGCGCTCATACGCGAGCGAGCGGTAGGTCTCGTAGTCGTTGATGGCGTCGGCCGCGCGAACGATGTCGTCCATGCGCGGCGGCGCCGTTATTAGCCTGACCTTGGCGCCGGCGCGCTCGAGCTTGCCGGCGGATTCCTCGAACGCGCTTGCCATCGGCGGCTCGGCGAGCGACCACTGCGGCGTGCGGTACAGGCCGATGCGCGGGCCCGCAGCCGGCTTCGCGTCGAAGTCGAGCGCGTCGAAGCCGATCAGCGCGCGGCCGATCAGCGCCGCATCGGATACGGTGCGTCCATAGACGCCCACCGTATCAAGGTTGGCCGACAGCGCTTTAACGCCGGCCGTGCTGATGAAATCGAGTGTGGGTTTGTAGCCGACGATGCCGCAATAAGACGCCGGCCGTATCAGGGAGCCACCGGTCTGCGTGCCGAATCCGAGCGGCGCCATGCAATCGGCGACGGCGGCAGCCGGCCCGCTCGACGAGCCGCCCGGCGTGTGGCCGAGATTGCGTGGATTGCGCGTGCCTGCGGGATGCACGTTCGCAAGCTCGGTCGAGACGGCCTTGCCAAGGATGACCGCGCCTTGCTCGCGCGCGCCGGATACGCACACCGCGTCGCACGCCGGCTGATTGCCTTTGTAGATCGGCGTGCCGTGCTCCGTCGGCATGTCCGCCGTATCGATGACATCTTTCACCGCAATTGGCAAGCCGTGCAGCAGGCCGCGGCGCGGTCCGCGGTCGCGCGCTCGCGCTTCAGCGATTGCCTGGTCCGGCGAGAGGAATGCCCACGCGCACACGTCGCTCTCGCGCTCGGCGATGCGCTCGAGGCAGGCGCGTATCAATTGTTCGGAAGTGATGCTGCCCGCGGCGATTTGTGCCGCGGCTTCTACTGCGTTTAACTCGTTAAGCCTCAGCATCGGTTCACTTCGCTTGAATCCTCAATCCTCAATCCTCGCTCCTCAATCCTGCCCTTAAAGATTAGGCGGAATATTTGCTTCTTTGATCACGCGTCCCCAGCGCTCGCCTTCCTTGCGGATCATGGCCCTGAATTCTTCCGGCGTGGTGCCGCGCGCTTCGATGCCCTGCTCGAGAAACCGCGCTTTGACGTCCTCCATCTGCAGGATTTCGCGGATGACTGCGTTGGCCGCCTTGAGCGCAGCAGGCGGCGTATGGGCGGGCGTTATGAAGCCGATGGCGTCTACCACCTGGTAGTCTGGAATGCCCGACTCGGCCATTGTGGGCACGTCCGGCAAGACGCCGATCCGCGTCGGGCCCGTAACTGCGAGCGCGTTGAGCTTCTTCGACTTGACCATGCCGGCCGCCGAGGGAACGCTGACGATCGTCATGTCGACTTCGCCGCCGGCAGTGGCGATGACTGCGGGTGCGCCGCCTTTGTAGGGAACATGCGCTACCTGCATTCCGGTACGCAACTTCAGGAGCTCGAAGGAAAGATTCACCGGGCTGCCCACGCCGCCCGACCCGTAGCGAAAGGCCGACGGCTTCGCCTTCGTCTGGGCGACGAGCTCGGCCACGTTCTTAACCTGGTGCGACGGGTGGATCAGCATCACATAGTTGCCGAGCCCCGCGAGCGTGACGTAATCGAAATCTTTCATGATGTCGTACGTGAGCTTCGGGTAGAGGTAAGGGCTCGACGACAATATGGTGCCGAGCGTGATGAACATCGTGTGCCCGTCGGGCGCGGCGCGCGCCGTGATTTCGCCCGCGATCGTGCTGGCGGCGCCCGGACGGTTGTCTACGAGCACCGTCTGGCCTGAGCGCTCCTGCAGCTTGGCGCCGATGACGCGTCCGACATAGTCCGTGTTGCCGCCGGCCGCAAAGCCGTCGAGGATGCGGACGGGTTTGGTTGGGTATGCATCGCCTGCCGGGGCGGCACCAGCGACGTTGGCGTGGGCCAGGATTAACGCGAGGATCGTCACTTTCCACATGGCTGTTAGCTCCCGGTAGCGTCGACGTTTGCGGGGGAAATCAATGGTAGTCGCGTGGGTAAACGAGCGCAAATCCGCTCACGCCGCGTAATGCCAATTCTCCGGCACGGTCGGCCCGATATCGCTGATGGTTGCCCTGCGCATCGCGCGCGGCAGGCTTTCATCGAACGGCCGCCCGCGGTGCATGGTGCAGCGATTGTCCCAGAGCACCACATCACCGACGGTCCAGTGATGCCGGTAAGTGAATGCCGGCTGGGTAGCGTGTTCGGTCAGTTCGTCCACAAGCTTCCTGCCTGCCGCTTCGTCCATTCCATAAATGCGCGTGATATGTGACGCGATGTACAGCGACTTGCGGCCGGTCACAGGGTGAGTCCGGATGAGCACCTGCGGCACCGCGGGCCGCAGCGCGCGACGCTCGGGGCTGATGGAATTGGGATCGAGGCCGACCATCAGCCGCGTGCGGTAGTAGTCGTGCTCGGCAATCAGTCCTTCGAGTTGCTCGCGGCGTTCGACGGGCAGCGCGTCCCACGCGGCGCGCATGTCCGCGAACTCGGTCTCGCCGCCGGTGGGCGAAACCGATTGCGCCGTCAGCATCGACATCTTGGCGGGCGTGCGCTTGAACGTGCTGTCGGTGTGCCAGAACTGGTTGGCGAGGTTGATCAGGCGGCGGTTGTCGTTTTTGCTCAGGAGCTGGCTGTTCTCGTCGAGGTTCGAGATGTCCTGCATTCCCTCCCCGATCCGGCGCTTGCCGCCCGGCGTCTGCACGAAGGGCTGCGGCGAGAATTCCAGCTCGCCGAAATGTTTCGCGAATGCGAGCTGCTGCTCCTCGGTAATCGGCTGGTTGTGAAATACCAGGACCGCATAACGATTGAAGGCGGCCTCGATTTCTGCGAAGACCGCATCGGTCAGGCGCCCGAGATCGACGTTGCCGATTTCGGCGACGAACGTCGGTGTGATCGGTTTGATGGAAATCATATTCTCTCCTGCACTATTACTGTTCGATGGGCTGAATGCCTGCGGTCTTCACGACTTTCGCCCACTTCGCCACTTCATTGCGCGCCCAGTCGGCCGACTGCTCAGGCGTCAACGGCATGACATCCACGTTCATGCTGGCGAAGCTGTCGATCGTTTCCTTCGACTTGAGGCCCTTGACGATTGCCTGGTTCAGCCGCATCACGACGTCGCGCGGCGTCGCCGCTGGCGCCAGCAGCGAGAACCAGCTCGTAGCGCTGTAGCCGGGCAGGCCCGCTTCGCTGATCGTCGGGATGTCCGGCGCGACCGGCGAGCGCTTCTCCGTGGTGACGCCCAAAGGACGCAGCTTGCCGGCCTGCACGAGCGGCATGAGCCCGGAGAATGAGTGAATCAGAAAATCCGCTTCGCCGCCGATGACGGCGACGGTTGCCGGGACCGCGCCCTTGTACGGAATCGGAACCGTGCGGATGCCGGCCATGTTGTTGATCATCTCGGACATCAGTTGCGATGAACCGCTGACGGAAGCGTAATTGAGTTTGCCGGGACTCTTTTTCGCGAGCGCGATCAGGTCCTTCAGGTTCGTCACCGGTACGCTCGGGTGCACGACGAGCATGAAGCCGGCGACCGCGAGGATCGACACGTGCTCGAAATCCTTCACCGGATCGTAGGGCAGTTTTGAATACAGACTCGGCGCAATGCCGTGCGTGCCCTGGCTGCCGATCAGCAGCAGGTAGCCGTCGGGCGGCGCCTTGGCGACGAGACCGCTGCCCAGTTGGCCGTTGGCCCCGCCGCGGTTTTCCACGATGACCGGCTGGCCCAGCGGTTCGAGTTGGCGGGCGACTGTGCGTCCGACGACGTCGGTGATGCCGCCGGGAACGAACGGCACCACGACCCGAACGGCTCGGGCCGGATACTGTGTGTCGGCCGCCCCGGCCGCGGTTACGCTGCCCGCTGTGGCCAACAGCGCGACGCCAATCGCGGCGGTGAATATGCGCATGAGGGAATTTCCTCGGTGACGAATAAAAATCGTGTTTTTTTCATTTTATCGCGATAGCGGGCTGGAGGTCCCAGCTCCGCGCCGCGCAAACGTCATCCTCCCTTTCAAGCGGAGGACGGGAGGTGGGGATTGGTTACTTCCGTAGTCATTCACCCGGTGGCAGACACCGGGCTGATCACGGTCTCTTACGTCGCCAAGATTACTCTAATAGACAACGTCAGCTCGAAGCGCTGTTCGGCGTCTGCGCGCCGTAACGCGTGCCCTGCTGCAACGAACTGACGTGACGCAGGCTCGGGAGCAGCTACGCCGGCTTTACGTTCCAGTTCGTCCTGAACAGGTTTTCCGGATCGTACTTCCGCTTCACCTGGGCCAGACGATCGTAGTTCTGGCCATAGGCGACCTTCACCCGATCGGTCTCATCGGCGGTGAGGAAGTTGACGTAGGCGCCGGCGCTCGCAAAGCCCGCCGAGGCCTGATAGTAGTCCCTCGACCAGGCAATGCAGCGCTCGTCCTCGGCGGGCGTCTCCCACCTTCCATGGACGTTCATTACAAACGCGGCATCGCGGTGCGCGTACGCGGTCGCATCGGGCGCCGGGCGCGTCGTGGCGCCGCCGATCGCGCCGAAGAAGATCTCGCAGTGAGGCGAAGGCAACTTCTTGACGTACTCGATGACCACGTCGATGAGGCCGTCGGCCATAGTCGTGAAGTTGTGGGATTTCCAGTAGTTCCGCGCGCCGGGCGTGAGCAGCGGGTCGAAAGCCTTCTGCCATGCGGTGAACGGCTGCACGCCGATGTGCTCGCCGAGGGGCTTGCCGAACTTCCTGAGTGGTTGGATCAGTTCCTCGCCCTTCTTCGGATCGCCCGCGTAAACGAGCGCCAGGATGACGACCTCCTTGCCGTGGACATCGGCGGGAAGGAACGGCAGCGGCGGCGCCTTTCGAAGCACCGTCCACACCGTCAGCTCGTCGGGGGCCTTGGCGTAGAAATCCCGGTATTGCTGGAGCACGCGCTTCGCGTCGGAGAATGGGTAGACGATGAGGCCGCTCAGGAGATCCGGGCCGACTTGGTGAAGACGGAACTCGAACTGCGTGACCACGCCGAAGTTGCCGCTGCCGCCGCGGAGCGCCCAGAAGAGGTCCGGGTTCTCCTTGGCGCTGGCGCGCACGACCTCCCCCTTGGCGGTGACGACTTCCGCGGATTCCAGGTTGTCGACCGTCATGCCGTACTTGCGGCTGAGCCAGCCGAAGCCCCCGCCCAGCGTCAGCCCCGCGATCCCCGTGGTGGAGTTGATCCCCACCGGGGTGGCAAGTCCGTGTGCCAGGGTCGCTGCGTCGAAATCCGCAAGCGTGGCACCACCCTCGGCGACGGCCCGCTTCGCGGCCACGTCCACCTTCACCGTCCTCATGTGCGAAAGATCGACAACGAGGCCGTCGTCGCACAGGGAATTGCCGGCAATGTGGTGGCCCGCGCCGCGGACGGCAAGCTGGATCCCGTTGTCGCGGGCGAAGTTGACCGCCTTGACGGCATCCTGCGTTCCGGCGCAACGGGCGATGATGGCGGGACGCTTGTCCACCATGCCGTTCCAGATCTTGCGCGACTCTTCGTACTCATTGTCACTTGGAGTAATGACCTTGCCTTTGAATCCTTTTCTGAGCTCTTCTACTTTCGCTGCATTGGGAGCTGTCATTCGAACCTCCTCTGTTAAACGTAATCAATCCGATATATTACCCGCGTTCCCCCGGTTACCGCGCGCTGGTCGCCGCCACCGAAGCTGTGAGACAGATCGGTACCCCGGCGGTTCCCGGAAAACGATGGCGATAGAGCGTTCTATGACGTCCGGGTGGCACACTCCGGGGCTGGTTACTACTTTCCTGGTGGCAGATCCAGCATGCGAGGGGGCCTCTAGGATGAGGGTACATCAACGCGCATTGCCGCCCTCACCGCTGGAGTGGCATGATGTTGGCATGCGACGAGCACGACCCTAGACATCATCGGAACCCCATGGAAGTAACGTTACGCTCCGTCATCACCTGCCCTGCACGCGGGGGCACCGCCGAAGAGGAAATGCCGACGGATGCGTGCATTTATATTTACGAATGCACGCATTGCAAAAAGCTGTTGCGCCCGAAGCGCGGCGATTGTTGTGTGTTCTGCTCGTATGGAAGCGTCAAATGTCCCCCGATCCAGCAGGAAAAAGGCTGCTGCGCCTAGCAGCTGCTCACGCCCGCGCGACCCGTCCCAGCATCGGGAATTTCGGGTCGTTGTAGCCGGGCGTCGACGGATGGCCGGGCTTGACCAGGCCGTCGATCAGCGCTTCGTCTTCGTCGGTGAGCTTGAACGCGAGCGCGCCGAGATATTCCTGCCATTGCTCTACCGTGCGCGGACCGGCGAGCACCGACGTCACCAGCGCGTTGTTGCGCACCCAGTTCAGTGCGAATTGCGCGGCGGTCATGCCGCGCTTTTCGGCATGCGCCTTGATCTGCTGCGCCATGACGAGGGACTCTTCGCGGAACTCGGTCTCCATGATGCGGCGGTCCTTGCGCCCGGCGCGGGACTCCTGCGGCGGCGTCTGGCCCGGCAGGTACTTGCCGGTGAGCACGCCGCGCGCGAGCGGGCTGTAAGGCACGATGCCCAGGCCGTAGTGCGCGCAGGCGGGCAGCAGCTCGGTCTCCGGCTGGCGGTTCATCGCGTTGTAATACGGCTGGCACACGATTGGCTGCGGCACGCCGAGTTTTTCACAGGCATGCACGACGAGGCCGACGCGCCACGACTGGTAATTGCTCAGGCCGAAGTAGCGGACCTTGCCCGCGCGGATGATGTCGCCGACCGCCGCGACGGATTCCTCGATCGGCGTCTTGAGATCGTCGGCGTGGAAATACCAGATATCGAGATAGCTGGTGTTCAGGCGCTTCAGGCTCGCGTCGATTTCCTTCATCAGCCAGCGGCGGCCGAGCCCGCTATCGTTGGGCTCGCTGCCCATCCGGTTGTAGACCTTGGTCGCGAGTATCCAGCGGTCGCGCTTCGCGCCGATCACTTTGCCCGTGATCTGCTCGGATACGCTTTTGGCGTAGCTGTCGGCCGTATCGATGAAGTTGACGCCCGCGTCGGCCGCCGAATCCGCGATGCGCTTCGCGGTCGGCTCGTCGGTACGGTCGCCGAACATCATCGTGCCCAGGCAAAGCTCCGATACTTTCAATCCGCTTTTGCCGAGTCTGCGGTATTCCATGGCTGTGTCCTGTGTGTTAACGCGAGGCGGTGGGAAACAGTTTATTTTATCGCGATGGCGGAATATCTCCTTCCCCTGCAACGCGGGGGAAGGCCGGGATGGGGGCAACAAGGCCGGCTGTACCGCCTTTTATGTCACCCGCTACAATGAACGCCTTCAGGTTCCAGTTTGCGCTCGATTTTTATCAAGGATAGGACGATGCAAGAGAACGCTTCGAAATACGCTGACAGTTTGGCCGCACCCGCACCGCGCACGCACGTGCATACGCGTGAGGTCCTATACCGCGGCTTCCACCGCGAAGACGGGTTGTGGGACATTGAGGCGGAGCTCACCGACACGAAAACATAT
>Ga0207708_10004052_pt1 | contig 10768 bp, 8 predicted proteins | sample KBSK5101metaG_FD_184340 | JGI IMG/M metagenome (GOLD analysis project Ga0207708, IMG submission 184340) | Corn, switchgrass and miscanthus rhizosphere microbial communities from Kellogg Biological Station, Michigan, USA - KBS K5-10-1 metaG... | ecosystem: Host-associated > Plants > Roots >...
GCTTCGATTCCGCCGCGCGCCGGCTCGAGACCGGCGACATCCGCGGCTCGCGCAGCCGCGCCGACGAGGCCGAAGCCCTGTTCCGCGATGCCGAGCTCACGGCGATCAAGGCTCAATACTTGAGCCAGACGCGCGCGCTGCTCGCCGAGGCCGATCAGGCCCGCGTGCCCCGCCTGGCCCCGCGCACCTACGAAAAAGCGCGCTCGCTGCTCGCGGAGGCCGAGCGCGAGCTCAGCAACAACCGCTACGACACCGACTTGCCGCGAAGCCTCGCGCAGCAGGCGAACTACGAGGCGCGGCACGCGATCTATCTCGCCGGCTTCATCGACAAGCTGCGTGCGGAGGATCAGACGCTCGAGGACCTGATCTTGAGTTACGAGCAGCCGCTCTCGGACATCAGCGCCGCGGCGGACAAAGCCGCGCAGCTGGACAAGGGCATCGAGCCTGTCGCCGCAGAGCTCGTTGCTTACATCGAAGGGCTTCGGGAGCAGGCCGCTCAAGCCGAGCGCGATCTCTCGGACACCCGCAAACGCGTCGGCGATCTCGAGGAAGAGATCCGCGATCTCGACCAGCGCTTGGGCGGCGTGTCTCAGGAGCGCGTCGCGCTCGTGCAGAGGCTCGAGGCCGAAGAGCGCATCCGCGAGCAGTTCGCCACGATCGAGAACATGTTCGAGCGCGACGAGGCGCGCGTGTCGCGCGAAGGCAATCGCATGGTCATTCGGCTCGTGGGCCTCACGTTCCAGAGCGGTCAGGACGTCGTGCGGCCGAACTATCGAGGCTTGCTCGAGAAGCTCAAGCAAGCGGCCGACATTTTCCCGCGCTCGCAGATCACGATCGAAGGGCACACGGACTCGTACGGCGGCGACGAGAACAATCTCGCGCTGTCGCGCCGGCGCGCAGAGGCGGTCGGCGCGTTCCTGACGAACGAGCTACAAATGCCGGCGGTTCGAATCAGCTCCGTCGGCTACGGCGAGACGCAGCCGATCGCGAACAACGACACGGAGCAGGGCCGCGAGCGCAACCGCCGTATCGACGTCATCATCGAGCCGCAGCTCGAATCCGCCCCGCAGTAGCGGCCGTCGTCACGGCGGCCCGTCGAACCCCCTCTCGATCCAGTCGCCGACGATCTCGGCGAGCAGCGGCTGCGCGAGGTAGCCGTAAGCTTCGTGCGGGTTCAAGCCGAGGCTGCCGCGAAAGAAGTTGTCGAACTCGACGAAGTCCTCGATCGAGTCGACGAGCTCGAGATCGAGCATCTCGTGATAGAGCGGCTTCACGCGCGGCTGCAGCGCCGTCGTGTCGCCGCGCGCCGTCAGGTTCACCCAGCGGCGAATGTTGTGCGGATAGCGCGTCGCGCCCATCGCCTTCGCGCCTTTGACGGAGCGCTGCACGAAGTGCGTCGCGAGCGGGCTGCCGAAGGTGATGAGCAAGCTGACTTCGCCCTTCGAGCCGTGCACGTGCGTGAGCTCCCAGAGCGTGTCGTACGCGATGACCGAGCCCAGGCTGTGACCGAACAGCAGCACGCTCTCGCCGGCGCGCCATGCCGTTTCGAGCGTCGCTCGCACCGAGGCGCGCACTTCGGCGCCGACGCCGTCGCGATTCTTGAGATACCGCGTCGCCTCGTGCATGAGGCGGCGCGTCGGCGCGGACGCAAAGGTGCGGCCGAGGTATGGCCACGCGTCACCGGCGAGATGCCCCCAGCGCAGCACGCGCCGCGGCCAAGCGCCGAGCGCTCGCACGTCTTCGGCCGGCGCTTCCGTCTGCACGAGCAGCCGCTCGATGCCGGGCAAGTCGAGGCTGATGTCGCGGTGCGCGCCGTGAAACAGATACGTCCAAGCGGCAAGCTCGAACTGCGCCTCGTTCGCCGCGAGCCACTCGGCGGCCCGCGGCCTCATGCGGCCGAGCGACGCGTGCAGCACGCGCATGAGCTGCGGCCGATAGATCTCCGGCGGCGGCTTCGGGTTCAGCCCGGGAACGAAAATGATGCGTGCGCGCGTCAACTCTCTGCGGCGCCTATGACCGCCGGCATGGCCTTGGGTATAGTCGTCAGCTCTCGTGAGACAACGACTCGCAAGGAGAATAGGTCGTGCGGTATCTGCATACAATGGTGCGCGTCAGCAACCTAGAACAGTCGCTCGACTTCTACTGCAACAAGCTCGGTTTGAAGCAAGTCCGGCGCGTCGACCATGAGGCCGGCCGATTCACGCTCGTGTTCGTCGCGCCACCGGGCCAAGAGGATTGCGCGATCGAGCTCACGCACAACTGGGATCCCGAGCAATACACGGGCGGAAGAAACTTCGGCCACGTGGCCTACGAGGTCGACGACATCTATGCGTTGTGCGAACGGTTGCGCGGCGCCGGCGTCACGATCAATCGGCCGCCGCGCGACGGCAAGATGGCGTTCATCCGCTCGCCGGACAACATCTCGATCGAGCTGCTGCAGAAGGGCTCGGCGTTGCCGAAGGCAGAGCCGTGGGCTTCGATGCCGAACACGGGCGTCTGGTGACGCTAGCCCAAGTCGCGCTGGATGACGCGGAAATTGCCGGTCTCGACGCCGTCGCTATCCGAGTCCTTGAATACGACGCGGTTGCGGCCTTCGCGCTTCGCTTGATAGAGCGCCTCGTCGGCCGTCTGGATCGCGCCCGCCAAGCTGCGACTCGTCTCGGGCTTGGCCATCGCCAGGCCGACGCTGACGGTCACGTGCTTGCCCGCTTGCGACCCGGCGTGCGGAATCCCTAGCTCGAGCACGTCGCGCCGAATCTGCTCCGGAACGCTGCGTGCATATTCCTCGGGCGGTCCGTACAAGACGAGCACGAATTCCTCGCCGCCGTAGCGAGCCGCGAAATCGAACGGCCGCTTCGCGCCGCGCGCGATGCACTTCGAGATGCGCTTCAAGCAATCGTCGCCGGCCTGGTGGCCGTAGAGGTCGTTGTAGACCTTGAAGAAGTCGATGTCGACGAAGATGATCGCGACGCCCGTACTCTCGCGCCGCGACTGCCGCCATAGCCGCTCGACGTAGTCGTCGAAGATGCGGCGGTTGTAGAGACCCGTCATGCCGTCGCGCTCGGCAAGCTCGTTCAGCACGCGCGTCTCGAGGAAGTTCGTGCGTAGCGCGTACTCGAGGTTGTAGGCCGAGATGCCACCGATGACGGCAGCGCCGCCGAGGATCGCCGTGCTGTAGTACAGGGCGTCGAAAGGCAGCCCGACGACGATTCCCGTGATGAAGTGCGCCGCGACGAGAATTCCCGCGATCGTCACTGCGACGTTGAACAGCAGGCCGAGGAACAAGCAGCCGTAGAGCACGACGAGGACGAGGCCAGCCAGCACGTAAGAAGAGCCCGAGATCGCGCCGAGATGAGCCATGTAGATCACGACGAATCCGATCAGCGTGACGCCGACGGCGACGACCTCCGTGTACCAACGCTGCGCGCCGGGCACCGAGATGGCGACGCCGAGCACGACGAGCAGCGGGCAGAGGAGACCGAGCCGAAGTGTGTTCAACATGCCGCCGGCGCTCGAGCCGAGCAGCAGGTCGATGCACGTGACGGCGAGAACGAGTATCAGCCCAATGAGCCCGGACAAACGGGCGCGCGGCAGATTCTGAGTGACGTAGAAGTCGCGAAAATCCTTCTCGAGCAGACCGTTGAAGCGCAGGCCGGGGAACCCGCGCTTGAGCTGCTCCGCATACGGCGAGCCGTAGCTGTCCGGATCGAGCCGATGTACGTCCATACCAAAAAACGGGCAGAAAGTGCCAGATCCGGGAGCATGCGCGAAACGCGCCTCCGAATCTCCAATCTAGGTCACAAACGCGATTGGTTCCTATCGATACAGCGGCAGCAGCGGCTCGGCTGCGGCCGTCGCCGGGGGCTCTGCCGCGCTCTCCAGCTCGACGAGCACGGCCGTCAGCCCATCGCCGCGCCAGGCCCCGGCTGCGGCCCCGTAGATGTGCGCTTCGAGCGCGAGGACCTCGTGCGCGACGGCGTGCGGCAGCAGCGCAGCCAGCGCGCCGAGGCTCCGCGGCGGCGTCGGCGCGAACCGGGCTTCCGCGTAGTCCAGCAAGGCGTTCCGTGCCGCGGCCGGGTCGTTGACCGAGCACGCGCTACGCAAGTCGCGAACAATCTTCCGCAGCACGGGCTTGGCGTCGGGCTTCGCTGCCGCGCTCGCCGTCGGCGCACGCGACCGCCGTGTGCGCGCTCGCCACCAGAGCGCAAGCGTCAGCAGCCAAGCAGCGGCCAGAATGCTGCTGATCCACGGCCAGTACGACGAGCGTTCGCGTGCCGCCTCGGGGCCGGGCGCGACGACCGCATCCTCGGTGACGGCCGGGAGCGGCTCGGCGGCATCGGCGGCCGGCGTGACGTTCAGCGCCCGCGGCGGCAGCTCGGCGACCTCCCAACGCTGCGTGCTCACGTTCCACCAAGGCAACCGCACGCCCGCCAGCGTGATCTCGCCCGGCGTTTGAGCGATGACGGCGTAACTGACGCTGCGCCGCGACTTGAGCCCATCGGAGGTGACCTCGCGGTCGAGCTCGGGCTGGTCGGCATACTGACGAACGCCGGGCTGCGACTCGAGCGGAATATCCGGCAACTGAGTCTCGAGCAACCCGACCCCTTCGATCACGATCGTGCGCGTCCTCGGAATTCCGACGGCGACGTCGGACTTCGGATCGCTCCACTGCTCCGTCAACGTGACCTTCTGGGCCGGGAGCCAGGCGGCCCCGTCGAGAGACGAAGGCGGAGCCACGGCCGGCTTCACGTCGAGCTCGAGCACGTCGGAACGAAAACGCTGCACGCGCGAGAACCCGCGATCCGGGATGACCATGGCCTCGAACGTCACCGGGCCGATCGTCAGAGAACCGGGCTGCTGCGGAAAAATCGCGTAGCGCCGTTCTCGGACCTTGAAGGAGCGGCCGCCGCGCGAAGTCACGTAAGCGCTGTCCTCGCCGAGCTTCTCGACGATGGCTTCGACACCCGTCGTCTCGGGTGCCGTCAACGTCGCGCGCCCCGTGGTGACGGCGACGTAGAGCCGCAGCGTGAACAAGACTTGCGACTGCGCGTAGACGACGTCGGGGTCCGCAGTCAGCTCCATGAAGACGTCGGCCGCCGCCGTCGCCGACGAATCCGGCTGCAGCACGCGAACGTTGACCGAGTTCGATAGCCGGTCGCCGAGCCTGAGCGCCGGAATCGTGAAGTCACCCGGGGACTTCGGCATGAGCTGGTATTGCCACTCGGTGACCTCGGTTGCGCGCGCGTTGACGATGCCGATGCGGCGGCTGCTCATGGCATTCAGGATGTCGAACTGCGTCGCGAGCGGCGCCGTTTCCGGCTCGCCGCGCACGGGTCCCTCGGCGCGCAACACGAACGTGAACGACTCGTTCGTCCGGATCGTCGCGCGATCGACGCTCGCTTGGACCGGATCCTGCGCATGGACATTCGCGGCGCCGGCCAGTATCGCGAACGCCGCGAGCGCGGCCGCCGTGACGCGGCGCCGCAGAGTCACCACGGCCGTTGCTCTTTGCCGGCGCCCTGCACGCGATTGCCGGCCTGATCGACACCGAGGCGCTGGTACTGATAGAGGAACTTGCGCCGCAACAGCCCGCCGGGATCCTGCGGCACGCGCCGCAGCCATTGCTCGGCCGCCTGCTCCGAGGCCCACTGCTCGACTTCCTCTGGACCGGCCGCGCCGGTCGACGCCTCGTCGGCGGCTTGCTCGCCGGCGTTCGCGTCCTGCTCCTGGCTTTGCTCGCTGTTCTGCTCGCCGTCGTCGCTTTGGTCGTCGCCGCCTTGGTTCGCCTGACTGTCGCCGCTCTCGCCTTCCTCTCCCTGATCGCTCTGCTGCTCGTCGCCGCCTTGGCCGCCTTCCTGTTGCTCGCCGCTCTGACTTTGCGACTGGTCGGAATCGCCCTGCTGACCCGGGTCGCCCTGGCCTTGATCTTGCGGTTGTTGCTCGGGGTGATCCTGGAGGTACTGCTTCAGCAAGTCGCGGTTGTAACGCGCGTCTTCGTGACCTTCGTCGAGCGCGAGCGCGCGGTCGTACTCGTCGATCGCCGCAGGCAGCTGCCCGGCCTTCGCCAGCGCGTTACCGCGATTGTAGTGTCCCTCCGTCGAGTCGACGGCCGCGAGCGACGCCGCGCTTTCCTCGAACTGCCCGGCACGATACTGCGCGGCGCTGCGCCACTCGGGACTCTCGAACAGCTCCGCGGCGCGCTCGGGCTGCTCGCTCTCGAACGCCTTCTGGCCGCGCTGGTCGGGCCGCTGCCAGAGGTCCTGCCACTCGAGCGCTTCGGCGCGCGGCTGCGGCGCGAGAACCACGAGCAACCACAGCGAGATCCAGCCGCGGCGGAAGCACAGCGCGAGCAGAGGCAGCAAGACCACGGCGAAGATGACGCCGCGGTCGAGCCAAATGTCCGCTTCGTATTGCTCGCCGCCAGTGTCGTCGAGCGCAGCGCCGAGCGGCAGCGCCGAGGTAGGAAACAGGGCGTCGAGATCGCGGTCGCTCGTCGTGAGCGCGGCGTAGCGGCCGCCACCCGCCGACGCGAGTCGCTGCAAGCCGCCGACGTCGACCTGGGGCACGACGACCTGACCGCTATCGTCAGTGACGAAGCCGCCTTCGCGGCGCGGGATCGGCGCGCCCTGCTCGGTGCCGACGGCCAGCACGCTGACGCGGTAGCCATTGCCGAAGAGCTCGCGCGCGGCGTCGAGATCCTCTTCGGCGATCTCGGAGTCCGTCATCAGCAGCACGTCGCCTCGGCGAAGACCGGTTTGATCGAGCAGCGTCGCGGCGCGCTCGAGCCCCGCGGCGACTCGGCCGCCCTGCGTCGGCATGATGTCGGTATCGACGGCGCCGATCAGGGACGAGATCGTCCGCGTATCGGTCGTCAGCGGCGTCACCGTGAACGCGTGCGTCGAGAAGACGACGAGCGCCGTCTGCCCCGCCGCTCGCCGCTCGAGCAAGTCGAGCAGCTTCAGCTTCGCGCGCGCGAGGCGCGAAGGCTCGACGTCGCCGGCGTTCATCGAGCGCGACAGATCGAGCGCGACGACGAGCGCTTCGTCGGAGCGGAACGCGGGCACCGGCAACCGTTCCCACGTCGGCCCCGCGAGCCCGACTACGCCCACGAGCCACGCCGCGAGCGCGGCGACGAGCGCGAGCCTGCTGTCGCGCAGCACCTCGGGCTCGGCGAGCACGTGGGGCCGGAGCGCAGCGTCGACGACGCTGCGCCAACCGCCGGCGTCGGCGCGCCCGCGCAGGAGCTGCCAGATCAGCCACGCGCCGACGGGCAGGAGCACCAGCCAGAGCGGGCGCAAGAAGTGGAACTCAGCCACGCGAGAGCCCTCGCTGCTCGAAGCCGAGCGCGGCCCGCGACCACTGAAAGCGCGCGGACGCGAAACCGAAGAGTGCCGCGGCGAGCGCCAAGACGACGGCCCCGCCGAGCGGCCAGTGGAACAGCTCGGTGATCGGCCGGAATCCGCGCTCGTCGGACTCCGCCGGCTCGAGCTCGTCGAGAATCTTGTAGATCTGCGCGAACTCGGCCGTGTCGCGCGCGCGGAAATATCGCCCGCCCGTGGCTTCCGCAATCGCGGTCAACGTTTCTTCGTCGAGATCGGCCGATGGGTTGATCTCGCGCAGGCCGAACAGCGAGCGCACCGTCAGCGAGTCGGCGCCGATGCCGATCGTGTAGATGACCATGTGGCGCTGCGCGGCGAGCTCGGCAGCTTTGCGCGGCTCGACGGCGCCCGCCGTATTCGCGCCGTCGGTCAGGAGCAGCAACACGCGGCGGCCTTGCTCGACCCCGGCATCCTCGAGCGTGCGAATCGCGAGGCCGATCGAATCGCCGATCGCCGTCTCCTTGCCCGCGAGCCCGATGGCGGACTCGTCGAGCAGCGTGCTCACGGTCTTGCGATCGAACGTCAGCGGCGCCTGGAGATAGGCTTCGCGGCCGAACAGGATCAGGCCGACGCGGTCGCCGACGCGCCGCTCGATGAAGTCCGTCGCGACGGACTTGAGCGCGGTCAGCCGGTCGACCCACTCGCCATTCAGCTGGAAATCCTGCTCCTCCATGCTGCCCGAAAGGTCCACGGAGAGGAGCAGATCGCGACCCGTCATTGGCAACGCGACCGGCTCGCCGACGAACTGCGGCCGCGCCGCCGCTAGAACCGCGAGCAGCCAGACGGCGGCGAGCACCGCGAGCCGCCAGCGCCGCGCCGCGTCGGGCGCGCGTATGCCCATCAAGTCGGCGAACTCGGACGCAACCGGCGCTTTCAGCGCCGCTTCGCGGTCGAGCGGCTCGGCGGGGACGAAGCGCCGCACGATCCACGGCAGCGGCAACACGGCGAGCATCCACCACCACGCGAGCGTCCACATGTCAGGCGCGCCTCGGCCGTGGTGTCGCCGGCTGCGCGGCGAGCCACGCCGTGCAAAGAGCCGTGAGCTCGAGCGCCGTGGCTCGTTCGATGCTGTTCGGCCGCGCGTACGGCGCGGCGACCAGGCGCTTGCCGAGACCCGCGCTGAAGTCGGTGCGGTTCCAGCGGCCGTCGAGGAAACGGAGCCAACGTTCTCCTATCAACCCCGCGACGTCGGCCTCGCCCGCGGCGCGTGCTACGGACGTCATCGCGAATCGGCGCAGGATCGTCGACAAGAACTGCAGGCACGCGACGGGCTCGGCGCCCTGCTCGAGCGCCGTGCGGACCCGCGTCATGGCCTTCAGCGCGGCGCGCTTGTGGCGTGAGCGATAGAAATGGGCCGCGTACAGCGCGATGCCGACGAGCACGAGCGCCGCGAGAAACCACCAGCCGAGTGCGGGTGGCCACCAGCCGACCGGCCCCGGCAAATGAATGTCGCGAAGCGGCAGCTGGCTCAAATCGATCGTCGGGTTCATCGTGAGCGAAACTTCTGGTTCAGGACACTGCGCGGCTCGGCATCGGTTGGGCAATCGACCATGCGAATCCCCGGTGTTCGGCACAAGGCCTCGAGCGCGGCGCGGCGCGCGGCGAACCGCTCGTGGTAGCGCCTGCGCGTCGTCTCGTTCGCCGTCTCGATGCTGAACGACCGCCCGACGCTCTGGATTCGATAGCGGCCCGGCGGCGGAAGTTCGGCTTCCACCGCATCGTAACAGTGGACCAGCAGGAGGTCGCAGTGCGCGGCGAGCTGCTTGAGCTGGCGCTCGTAGTCCGCGCCGAGCCTGCGGAAGTCGCTGACGAGGAAGATCAAGCTGCCGGGGCGGGCCACGCGCGTCAATCGCTGCAAGGCCCGCTCCGCATCGGTCTCCAGGGTCTCGGCCGTCGCCGGCGGCCGCCAGAACGAGGCCGTGCAGACGAGCTGCAAGAGCTTGAGCGCCGCGCGCGAGCCGAGCGCCGGCCGCCGCTCGTGATGCTCCGTCTCGGAGAACACGAGGCCGCCGAGCCGGTCGCCGTTCGCGACGGCACTCCATGCGACGAGGGCCGCGACCTCGGCTGCGCGCACGCCCTTGTACGCGCCGCGCGTCGCGAACAGCATCGGCCGCCGCAAGTCGAGCCAGACGAACACGGGCCGGTTGCGCTCCTCGCGGAACACCTTCGTGTGCGGCTTGCCCGTGCGCGCCGTGACGCGCCAGTCCATCGTGCGCAGGTCGTCGCCGGGTTGATACGGCCGCGACTCGTCGAACTCGACGCCCCGGCCTTTGTAAGGCGAGACGTGCCCACCTTCGGCGGCGACGCGAATGCGCGGCGCCGTGAGCTTCAGCGACTCGCCGCCCGGCCGCAGCCGCACGAGGTCCGCGAGCGTGACCTCCACCGGCGAAGACGCGGTACGCGCTGCGTGCGTCGGCATCTCAAGGCACTCCGATCCTCGCGAGCAGCGTGTCGATGATCTCGTTCGGCGTGCGCCCCGAAGCTTCGGCCTCGAAGCCGAGCAGGATCCGATGCCGCAGGACGTCGTGCGCCATGCCCTGCACGTCCTCGGGCGTCACGTAGTCGCGGCCCGCGAGCCACGCGTGAGCACGCGAGCAGCGATCGAGCGCGATCGTCGCGCGCGGGCTCGCGCCGTACTGGAGCACGCCGCGCAAGTCGTCGCCGTAACGCTCCGGCGCGCGCGTCGCGAGCACGATCTGCACGATGTACTCGTTGAGCGGCTCCGACAGGTGCTGGTCGAGCACCTGCAGCCGAGCGGCCAGCACTTCCTTCTGAGTCAGGAGGTCGGGATATGTGAACAACTCCTCGTCGGAGACCGAGCGCTTCTGCTCCGCACGATTGAGCTCGAGGATCGCGCGCTCGCCGGCTGCATCGGGATAGTTGACGAGAAGGTGCAGCAGGAACCGATCGAGCTGCGCCTCGGGGAGCGGGTAGGTTCCTTCCTGCTCGATCGGGTTCTGCGTCGCCATGACCATGAACAGCGGCGGCAGCGGATACGTCACCGAGCCGACTGTGATCTGCCGCTCGCCCATCGCCTCGAGCAGCGCCGACTGCACTTTCGCCGGCGCGCGGTTGACCTCGTCGGCGAGCACGAGGTTGTGGAACAGAGGGCCCTGCCGAAAGACGAACGAGCCGTCCTGCGGCCGATAGATCTCAGTGCCCGTGAGGTCGGCGGGCAGCAGATCGGGCGTGAATTGCAGACGATGGAAGTCGCCTTCGACGCTGTGGGAGAGGACCTTGATCGCGCGCGTCTTGGCGAGCCCCGGCGCGCCTTCGACGAGCAAGTGACCGTCGCTCAAGAGAGCGACGAGCATTCGATTCAACAAACGTTCTTGACCGACGACGAGACGTTTCAGGTGCGCTTCGAGCTTCCCGAACTTTTCTTGTAA
>Ga0207708_10004058_pt1 | contig 10765 bp, 12 predicted proteins | sample KBSK5101metaG_FD_184340 | JGI IMG/M metagenome (GOLD analysis project Ga0207708, IMG submission 184340) | Corn, switchgrass and miscanthus rhizosphere microbial communities from Kellogg Biological Station, Michigan, USA - KBS K5-10-1 metaG... | ecosystem: Host-associated > Plants > Roots >...
TCTGTACAGTCATGTCTCGCTCCTGTGATAAGTGCGCCGTCAACGGCCACACCCCGTAAGGCGCGATCAGTGACGCGAACATGCAACGGCCCCGGCTCCTGGTGCCGTTGCACGATTCCGCAGCACATGGCGCCTTAGTACTTCGTGGGACACCGCGAGAAAACGGCTAGACTCGGGACGCCCAACCTCCCACGTCATGGAGCGTCCCGACCACCTCCCCCCTGGTCAGCTCACCGACCTGCTTCGCGCGTGGAGCGACGGTGACCAGCAGGCCCTCGAGCAGGTGGTGCCGCTCGTCTACGACGAGCTGCACCGGATGGCTCTGCGGTCGCTCGCCGGCGAACGTGCCGCGTCGCTGCAGGCCACCGCGCTCGTCAACGAAGTGTGCCTGCGCCTGCTTGGCTGGGACCAGGTGCGCTGGCAGAACCGCGGCCACTTCTTCGGCGTGTCCGCGCAGATCATGCGGCGCGTGCTCGTGGACATCGCGCGGCGGCGGAATCGCGCCCGGCGCGGTGGTCCCGGAGCGATCCGAGTCCCGCTCGACGAAATCGACGTGGCCGTGGGGGGCGACGCGCTCGACGCCGACCTCGTGGCGCTCGATCAGGCGCTCGAACGGCTGGCGCAGCACGATGCCCGCAAAGCGCAAGTGGTGGAGCTGCGCTTCTTCGGCGGGCTCTCGATGGACGAGATCGCGCAGGCGCTCGACATTTCGCTGCGTACCGCTCACAACGACTGGGCGTTCGCGCGCGCGTGGCTGTATCGCACTCTTACTTCCGGGGCGCAGGAATGAGCGTTGACCGCTGGCGGCGTCTCGACCGGCTGTTCGTGGAGGCCTTGCAGCGCGGGCCGGACGAGCGCACGGCCTTCGTGATCGACGAGACCAGCGACGACCAGGCGCTGCAGGCCGAGGTGCTGTCGCTGCTGGCCGCCGAGGGCGAGTCGAGCGCGTTCATGGCGGCCACCGCGTTCGAACGCCTCGCCGAGTCGGTGGGCACCCGGGGATGGACGCTCGCCGCGGGCGACCGCGTCAGCGTCTACACCGTGCGCGGCCTGATCGGCCGAGGCGCCGCCGGTGAAGTGTGGAGAGCCCGCGACGAGCGGCTGGGGCGGGATGTGGCCATCAAGGTGCTGCTGCCGCATCTGGCCGACGACCCCAGCCGGCTGCGGCGCTTCGCGGACGAAGCACGAGCCGCCGGCTCGCTGAACCATCCCAACGTGCTCGCCGTGCACGACGTCGGCGAGCACGACGGCACGCCGTTTCTCGTGTCGGAACTGCTCGAGGGGCAGAGCCTGCGCACGCGGCTCGAGTCCGGTGCGATGCGCGTGGACGAGGCGATCCCGGTGGCCGTCGGCGTGGCGCGCGGTCTGTCCGCCGCCCACGCGCGCGGCATCGTGCATCGAGACCTGAAGCCGGAGAACGTCTTCCTCGAGCGGGGAGGCGTGAAGATTCTCGATTTCGGCGTCGCCAAGTTCCAGCATCGCCGCGAATTGGGCGCGACAGGCGGCGAAACGATCGCGGGGATGATCATCGGGACCGCCGGGTATATGGCGCCCGAACAGGTGCGCGGCGAGGAGACCGACGCCCGCTCGGATCTCTTCGCGCTCGGCGTGATCCTCTACGAGATGCTCACCGGCCGCGCGCCGTTCACACGCGCGAGCGCCATCGAGTCGCTGCACGCCATTCTGACCACCGACCCGCCTGACCTCGCTACCGATGGTCCCGAAGTGCCTGCTGCGGTGGCTCGCGCGGTGATGCGCCTGCTGCAGAAGGACCCGGCGCAGCGATTCCAGTCGGCCACCGATCTGGCGTGGGCGCTCGAACAGGCAGGCCCCGCGCCTGCTGCCATGGCGCCGGCGGCTCTCCGTTCGCGGAAGGCCGCCTATGGGTGGGCTGCGCTGGCCGCGGCCGTGCTGACGGCGGCGGCGCTGACGGCGCTCCCGAAGCGCGACGCCTCCGGCAGCAGCGTGGATCCGGACATCACGCGATTCACCTGGACGCTGCCGGCAGGTGTGGGCCTGGCGTCCGCGCCGGCCGTGTCGCCCGACGGGCGTCGGGTGGCGTTTGCCGGCGCAAGCGCGGACGGGGCGCATCTCTTCATCCGCGCCCTCGACGAGTTCGACGCCCGGCTCGTGCCCGGCAGCGACGGCGCGCTCTGGCCGTTCTGGTCGGCTGACAGCCAATGGGTAGCGTTCTTCTCACGCGGCCGGCTGATGAAAGTGGCGGTGGCCGGCGGCGCTCCTGTCCTGATCGCCGACGACGCCAAGACGTTCACCAGCAGCCGCCGCACCGAGCATGGCGGGGCCTGGGGCGCCGACGGCGGGATCGTCTACGGTCCCCCCTTCAATCCGGCCTCGCTCTTTGTGGTGCCCGCGGCTGGTGGCGTGCCAGCCGCGACGACCGCGCTCGATGACAGCGCCGAGCAGCAGCATCGCTTTCCCACGTTCCTGCCCGATGGACAGCACTTCCTCTACCAGGTGCGCGCGCGGGAGGCCGACTCGCGCGGCGTGTTCGTGGGCGCCCTGCGCGACACCTCGACGCGTCGCGAGCGCGTGCTGGCTGTCGAATCCAACGCCATCTACGTGCCGCGCGCCGGCCGGGATCAGGGGGTGCTGCTGTACGTAGCCAACGGCCAGATCGAGGCGCAGCCGTTCGACCCCGCGCGCCGCACGCCGATCGGTCCGTCACAGGCGCTTGGAATCGCGGCAGGTGACAACACGCTCTTCCAACCCGCCGCCGTCGGGGCGTCGTCGCAGCTGCTGGCCTACGCGGCGAAGCTCGCCTACGGCGTGCAGATCAAGTCGGTCAACGCGGACGGCACCCGGCCGGCGCTGTTCAACGACCGCGCGGAGCAGCAGCGGCCGCGCGTGTCGCCCGACGGCACGCGGCTGGCGTGGCTCCAGATCGACGTCAATCAGGGCGCCGACATCTGGGTGGCGGACCTGGCGCGCGGGACGCGCACGCGCGTCACGACCACGCCGGGGCGCGACATGGGTCACGTGTGGTCGCCGGACGGGTTGCAGCTCGCGCACATCTACGACCTCGACGAGCGAGGGTTCATTCGCATCGTCGCGGCCGACGGATCCGGCGCGACACGGCGGGTGGCGTGTCCGCGCGTCATCTGCGAGCCCACCGACTGGTCGTCCGACGGCCGCGAAATCATCGTGAATTCGTACGAGGCCGGGGGCATCGATGTGTGGGCGGTGGCCGTGGCCGAGGGAGGCACGTCGCGGCCGCTCCTCGAGACGCGGTTCAACGAGCGCGACGCGCGCCTGTCGCCGAACCGGCGGTGGATCGCCTACGTGTCGGACGAAGGTGGCAAACCCGAAGTGTCGGTGCGACGGCTCGACGGCTCGCCGCGCCGCTACACCGTGTCTCCCCGCGGCGGCGACCAGGTGGTGTGGCGACCGGACGGGAAGGCGCTGTTCTACGTGAACCCGGACGGGCGACTGATGCAGGTGCTCGCGGAGGAGCGGGGCGGCGAGCTGCACCTGTCCACACCGTCCGAGCTCGCGGTCGCCGTCGGCGCCGGCCACTCGAGCACGCAATACGACGTGACGCCACATGGACGCGTCTACTATCTCGACCCCGAGATGGTCCCTGCGCCAACCGAGATTCGCCTCGTCCTCGGCTGGCAACGCCTCCTGAAGTAGAGGGTGGATGTAGAGGGCGGTCTTCAGACCGCCCTACGTACGTGGCTGCCGGTCTTTAGACCGGCCTGTGGATCGTGACCACGATCTTTCCATGCACGTGGCCGCCCTCGAGATGGCGCATCGCTCCGGCAATGTCGGCGAGCGGATAAACCGTGTCGATCACGGGCGTCACCGCACCCGCCTGGATCATGTCGGCCAGCATCTGCAGATCCGCGCGATTCGGCTTCGTCACGAAGAACGCGATCTTGTGGCTCAGGAACGAGCGCGTCGCGAGCATCCAGAGCAGCGCGAGCATGCTGATCCCCTTCTCGGGGCTGCCGCCGCCATTCGGAATGATCGTGCCGCCCGGCTTCACCACCCGACGGACGTCGGCCAGCGAGCGGTTGCAGACGTTGTCGAAGACGACGTCGTAGCGGGCGTCGCCCGTGGTGAAGTCTTCGTTCTTGTAGTCGATCACGCGATCGGCGCCGATCGCGCGGACGAGATCGACCGCTCCCGTGCTCTGGACGCCGGTCACGTGTGCGCCGAGTGCCTTGGCGATCTGCACGGCGAAGGAGCCGATGCCGCCCGCGGCGCCGACGATCAGCACGTGCTGACCGGCTCGAACCTGCGCCTTGTCGCGAATCGCCTGCAGCGCCGTGAGCCCCGCCAGCGGGACGGCCGCTGCCTGTTCGAACGTGAGCCGCGTCGGCTTCGGTGCCACTGAATCGGCGGGCCGTACTAGATACTCGGCGACAGCTCCGCTTTCGCAGTATCCGAACACCGAGTCTCCCACGGCCAATCCCGTGACCGCGCTTCCGATGGCCGCAATCGTCCCGGCGTAGTCGGCGCCTACGCCTCGCGGGGCCTTGGGCCCGCGCAAGCCGCCCATCATCATCCGCATCGGGAAAGGGGAGCCGCGCACGAAGTGCCAGTCCACCGGATTGAGGGCGGCCGCATGCACCTTGACCAGAACCTCGTTCGGCCCCGGCGCCGGCGTGTCGACGTCCGCGAGCTGCAGCACCTCCGGTCCGCCGAACGTGTCATAGACGACTGCTTTCATGCTTGTCACATACGCAAGCCGGCTGTGCGTAGTTGCGGGTCTTTAGACCCGCCAGACGACGGTCCGCCTTTTGCGTTTCCCTTCCCGTGCGCATCTTCCACTGCGATCACTGCGAGAATCTGGTGTTCTTCGAGAACACGCACTGCCTTCGCTGCGAGCATCTCCTGGCGTTCTTGCCGGATCTCATGGAAATTGGTTCTCTCGACCCGGCGGGCGACGGCATCTGGCGCTCGCCGCACCCGGCCGCCAGCGACCGTACGTACCGGCTGTGTGCCAACTATTCCGGCGCGCACGTGTGCAACTGGGCGGTAGACGCCCGGGGCGACGAGACCTTGTGCGAGGCGTGCCAGCTCACCGTCACCATTCCCGACCCGACCGTGGAGGGGCATCAAGCCGCCTGGTACAAGCTCGAGGCGGCCAAGCGCCGGCTCGTCTACACGCTGCTCAACCTGCGCCTGCCGATCGCGCCGCGCTCGCGGGAGCCGCACGGCCTGGCCTTCGAGTTCCTGGCGGATCCGGTGGACGGGCAGCCGCCGATCCTCACCGGCCACTCCGGCGGCGTAATCACGATCGCGCTGGCCGAGGCCGACGACGCCGAGCGCGAGCGGCGGCGGTGTGCGCTCGGGGAGCCGTATCGGACGCTGCTGGGGCACGTGCGCCACGAGTCGGGGCACTACTACTGGAACCGGCTGATCGAAGGCGCCGATCGCCACGACGCGTTCCGCGCGCTGTTTGGCGACGAGCGCGTCGACTACGCGGCGGCGCTGGCCGGCTACTATGCCAACGGACCCGCGCCCGACTGGCAGACGCGATTCATCAGCGCCTACGCCAGCGCGCACCCGTGGGAGGACTGGGCGGAAACGTGGGCCCACTACCTGCACATCACCGACACGCTCGAGACCGCCGCGGCCTGCGGCGTGTCGATCCGCCCGCGACGCCGCGACGAGCCGGCGCTGCCCAAGATCCCCGAGACGGCGGGCACCGTGGACGCCTCGTTCGATCGGCTGCTGGCCAGCTGGTATCCGATGACGTACCTGCTGAACAACCTCAATCGCGGTCTTGGGCTCGCCGACGGATACCCGTTCGTGCTGCCGCCCGCCGCCGTGGACAAGCTGCGCTTCGTGCACGACACCGTGGCGACGACTGTGACGGGTACGTAGGGGCCGCCTTTAGCCCGTCGCGGCCGGGACGTAGCTGCAGGCCTTCAGGCCTGCCCAAACGTAGCTGCAGGCCTTCAGGCCTGCCCAAACGTAGCTGCAGGCCTTTAGGCCTGCCCAAACGTAGCTGCAGGCCTTTAGGCCTGCCTACTTTCTGTGGAACTCCACCGGAGCGCCCGCGCGCTGAGCTCGTCGACCACCAGGGGCCAGTCGTGCAGCGTTGCAGGATCGAAGTCGGCTCCGTTTGGCCACACGAGCGTGTGTGCTTCGGTGTCGATTCGAACTTGAGCGAAGAACTCGGGATCGCGAAGTGGACCGTACAGCTCGCCCGCCAGTACCGGGGTGAAATCGATCTCTTGCTGAGAGCCGTCCTCGAACTCCACTCGCAAGGAATGAGTGCCGAGGCGCTCGAATGCACGAACGCGGTGTAGCGCGTGCGAGCCCACGGCCCTATTGTAGCGGAGCGATCGGCAGCGCAGGCTGGCCAGCCTGCAATCGCGCCCAGTCGTCCTGGAGCTCTGCCTTGTGGAGCTCTGACCACGCCTCGATCAGTCGCTGCTGAGGACGAGGCATCTCTCCCGCGATCAGGTCGACCGGATCGACTCCAAAGACCGCCACGTGGTCCTGATAGAACGCGTGAAAGTGTGGAGTATGGTGTGGCGCCCCGGCCTCGGTGAACATCCGGATCACAATTCCGAAGAACCTGCTGATCTCTGGCACAGCAAAGGCTTCGAGCAAGTCGAGTGCCCTGCGGGTGCAACCGAATCTTCAGTTCGTCTCTAATCCCGGTAGCGAGACAAACAATCCAAGCCGCACGAGACGTGGCGGAATTTGCCACCCCAGTGTGAGGGCTCGCCGTCACTTGCCGTGACACATCAGGCAATTCGTCCCTGCCTGCGCGCGCAGCTTCTTGATGTCGGCCGCGACAACACCGCCCTCGTCCAAGGCAGCCAGACGCGAGGTGGCGACGGTGCTGGCCGGCGAGGTCGACTTCGCCACCAGCTCGTACTGCGCACGCGCGAGATCGCTCGCGCCGGTTTCGGCATAGAGGTCGCCGCGCATCAGGCGGATGTAGTCGCCAGGGCGGGTGCCGTTGGCGAGCGCGATCAGGAAATCGAGATCCTCGGCTTCGTTAGCCCGGTTGCGCAGCGCGTCGGGAAGATTGATGCCCGAGAAGGCGCGCTGCAGGCGCACGCGGCGGTTCGTCGGGGCCAGCGCAATCGCGCGGTTCATCTCGTCTAGGCCCTTCGCGGCGCCGGCCGGTCCTTCCTTGTAGAGCCCCATGAACGCCTGCACGCCGCCGTGCGTGGCCATCGCCTCGGCGTGGTTCGGATTCAACTGCATGGCTCGCTCGAGCGCCGCCGGCCCCTTCTGGATGGCGAGCATCGCATCGGCCGGACGTCCGCCCGGCATCATGGCGCGGGCCGCCTGGGCGAGGTAGGCGATGCCCATGGCGTACCAGCGATCCGCGTTCTCGGGGTCTGCCTTCGTCGCCTCTTCCATCATCGCCACGTATTCCGGCACGACGTCCGTCTGACCCGCCCTGAACTGGAACTGATACGCCAGCGCCCGCTGCAGGAGCGCCTTCGTCTCGGAGTCTGGCGTCTGGGCGAGCGCCGCAGACGTCATAGCGGCCAGGATGATGACGACTTTCAACGTGATCCGTGTCATGCCGTTGAGTCGCCGCCGACTGGCCGGATGGATGCACCAACCACCTGGCAGGAGAATGACGGCATGACAGTGGAGCAGTTCTTTACGCGTTACGCGACGCTCTCGATGGGCGACGACCACCGCGCCATGGCCGACCTGTATGCACCCGGCTTCTTCGCCGCCGGGCCGAAGGGGAGCCCGAGCGGTCTGTTGTGACGTCGCCAGCTCAGTCCTGGAGGGCGATCGAGCCACGGCAAACGACCGCATTGCACCGCACGCTCCGAAATTGGCCTGCACGCGGCCCTTTGCGGCTTGCTCAGGCTGGTACGGACTGCGACGCTGCGCGAATCGAGGCGCCTATCGCGCCCGACTCTGCAGGAGCAGCCGTCCATGTCCAGGATTTCAAAAATCGTCTCAGGGGTTGGAGTAATCCTCGTGCTGCTCGGCGCCGTGGGGACGCCGGCCGCGGCGAGTGCCATCTACACGGTCAACCGGCCGTCTATCGGCCCAGCCCTCGCGCATCTCACGGGGGAACTGGTCACCGACGGCACGCTCGGGACCCTGGGGAGCGCGAATTTCGTCGACTGGAATCTGACCATCGGGAGCTTTCTTGGAACCGAGACCCTGCTGGGTTGGGTGAGCGGCCCCAACTCACTCCTCGTGGTCGCTGGCAATGCGTTGACCGCGACATCGGACGGCCTGTACTTCGACTTTGGGGTCCCCGGTCTCGTGTGGATCACCAACGCCGGCCTCCCGCACGCGGGCTCCTTCTGGTGCCTCGACCACAATTTCGGAATTTGCAACATCACTAGCGGGGAGACCATCGGGTCGAAATCCGTGGAGGGCTTCCTTCCCAGGATCGGGAACGTCAAGATCGCGACGCTGAAATCCATCGACGTCGACGTGCCCGAACCCGCATCCGTCCTGCTGCTGACCACAGGAGCGCTTGCCGTCCTCCGTCGTAGGCGCCGCCGGCGGTCAGTTGCGTAGCTGCAGGCCTTTAGGCCTGCCCCGTGACCCACGCGGCCGGGTCCTGGTTGAAGTACGACGCCAGGAACGCGTAGAGGTCGCCATGTCCGCTGGCGACCGCCACCGGATCCTGGAAGAACGCCTCGACCGCCACCGCCCACAGTTCGGGCGGGCTCGAGAGTCCATACGGATCGAGCACCGAATCGCCGGCCTCCAGCCGTTCGCGCTCGCGAGCGATCAGGCCCGTCCATCGGCGGACGCCCTCGTCGCGCAGATACGACGGCACGCCGTCGAAGCGCGCGTGCGACAGGTCCAGCAGGTGCGCGAACTCGTGGAAGCCGACGTGGCCGCGCCGGCCTGTGGCATCGAAGCTCGCCTGCAGCGCCGGGTGCGACAGGATGACCACGCCCCACGGGTGCGCCTGGCCCGTCAGGACCGGATCGGGGGACGGCCCCGACGTGAACTCGTAATCCCGATCGAAGTGCTGGGGATAGACGAGCACCTCGCGCAGCTGATCCCACGTGTAGCCGGGCCAGCCGGCCGTGAGTGTGACCGCCGATGCGGCCACCAGCAGCCGCGCCTCGGCGGTGAGAGTGGTCTCAACAGGTGTGATCTGCTTGTCCGTCAGGAAGACCTGCGCCTGGCGATTGAACTCCTGGCGCACGTCCGGCGGCAGCGAGCGGTAGTGCGCCGAATGCCGCATCAGCAGGTCTTGGGTTGGCCGCGGCAACGGTTTCGCGCGCAGCTCGCGTCGCCGGCTCGCGGCCGGCGCCAGCAGCCGTTGCGCGTGGGCCGCCAACGTGCTGAACCGCGCCCAGAGCCCGCCGGACCCGCTCGGGCTCACGTCCCGCCTACTTCTCGATCCGGACGTCGATACCGTCGGACGTGCCCACCGCGTTCTTCAGGAGCGCCACCAGGGCTGCGGACGCGCCGGCATTTTCCAGCATGTCGATGGTGGCCGTGTCGATGAAGTAGTCGTCGTCGTCGAGGGACTCCTCCTCCAGTTGATCAACGAGCAATTTCACGTCTTCGTCGGACACATCACCGAGCAGGGCACCCGAGCTGGCGTCGTGCAATGTAGGCATTGGGGTCTCCAGCCCGATTCTACGGCGCATCGTCCGTCGTAGGGCCCGTACGTAGAGGCGAACCTTCAGGTTCGCCTGACCAGTCTTCGTAGGGGCCGCCTTCAGGCGGCCCGTCAAATCGAGAGGCGACGAATCAACCGTCCAAATTCAGGCAGATAGACGACCGCGGCCGACACGAGCACCAGCGCGAACAGCAGGACGCCGCCGGCGGCGTACGCCATGTCGCCCGCACGCAGCGTGAGGGCCGACACGACCAGCACCGCAGCTCCGGCTGCAAGCGCGTGCTGAACGCGGCGACGGAAGTGCTGACGCTCGCGACGCTCGAGCAGTTGGATACGGAACACCGGGTCGCGCGGCGGGGGCGCGTCGTGCTGCAGGGCGGCGGTGATGCGTTCGTCGATGTTCGTCATGATTTCTCTCGTAGAGGCGGACCTTCATCTCGTAGCTGCGGACCTTTAGGTCCGCCTTCTCCCAACGCGGCCCGCAAGCGATCGCGTCCGCGCAGGATGTGCGACTTCACCGTGCCGAGCGGGACGCCCAGCGCCTCGGCGGCCTCGGGGTGGGTGAGTCCACATCCAAACGATAAGACCACGGCGGCCCGCTGTGCCAACGGGAGCATGGCGAGCGCCTGCCGCACCGCGAGTCGGTCCTCCGCGCTCATATCGCGCGTCGGCGCCGGGGACCCGTGATACTCCGAATCGCGGCGTCGCCGGCGAAACCAGCTGCGCTGCGCGCCCTTGGCCTTGCGCCAGGCGATCGAGAACAGCCAGGCGCGGACGTTGCCGCCGCGGTAGCTGCGGGCGTGCGTCCAGACCGCCAGGAACGTCTCCTGCGCCATGTCCTCGGCGTCGTCGTAGGCCGTGATGCCGCGCAGGAACGTGCGCACCGCCTGCTGGTGGCGATCGACCAGCTCGTTGAACGCGCGCTCGGAGCCGTCGCGGACGGCCGCGACCAGCGCCTCGTCACCCTCCGTCACCTAGTGCTCAGGCGAAATGACGGCCGTGAGCAGGAACCCCAGGGCACCGACCGAGAAGAACACCGCCGCGGACACCGCCGGGTAGACCGCCCATGCCGGCCCGGCCGATTCGACCAGCCACCACGCCACGCCGCCGATCACGCAGCCCGTGAAAAGGAAGCCGGTGAAGCGCTCCAGCCGTGCGCCGCGGGGCGACGCCCGGGTGGGGTCCATGACCTGTTGGCTGAGGAGCTCC
>Ga0207708_10004064_pt1 | contig 10759 bp, 9 predicted proteins | sample KBSK5101metaG_FD_184340 | JGI IMG/M metagenome (GOLD analysis project Ga0207708, IMG submission 184340) | Corn, switchgrass and miscanthus rhizosphere microbial communities from Kellogg Biological Station, Michigan, USA - KBS K5-10-1 metaG... | ecosystem: Host-associated > Plants > Roots >...
TGGTGCTCGCGTCATCGCCACTGGCACCCGTGAATTCACTCCCGATCGCCAGTCACATTACGACGTCACCTTGAACAACCTCGGCGCGATTGAACTCTGGCATATCGATCAGCCGAAACTTTACGACGTTCGTGTGCAATTGACGGATGGCGGTCGTGTTATCGATCACTACGATACGCGCATAGGATTTCGCGAAGCCCAGTTCACTCCGGATGGTTTTTTTCTCAACGGCAAGCACCTGAAGCTGCGCGGCCTCAATCGTCATCAGACATATCCGTTCGTCGGCCAGGCAATGCCGAAGCGTGTGCAGCGTCGCGATGCGTGGATTCTTCGCAAAGAACTGAAGTGCAACATCGTGCGCACGTCGCATTACCCGCAATCGCCCGACTTTCTCGACGCGTGCGACGAATACGGACTCCTCGTACTGGAAGAGATTCCCGGCTGGCAACACATTGGCGATGCTGGTTGGAAAGATCTGTCAGTAGACAATGTCGAGCGAATGGTGCGTCGCGACTGGAACCATGCGTCAATTGTGCTCTGGGGCGTTCGTGTCAACGAGTCTGGAGACGATCATGACTTCTATGTTCGAACCAATAAAGTCGCGCGCACACTCGATGATTCTCGACCAACCGGCGGAATTCGTTACCGATACGACTCGGAGTTTCTTGAAGATGTCTTCACGATGAACGACTTCCAGATCCCGCTGCGTCCTCCGAAACACCCTCTTTATCTCAACACAGAATTCATCGGGCACATGTATCCAACGAAGCGCAACGACAATATCGAGCGCATTACCGAACACGCGATGCGTCACGCACGCGTGCACAATCAACTGGGATCTGACAAACGTTACGCCGGAGGCATTGGTTGGTGCGCTTTTGATTACAACACGCATTCAAATTTCTGCTCAGGCGATCGCATTTGTTATCACGGCGTCGCCGACATCTTTCGTATTTCAAAACCGGCCGGCGGTTTCTACAAGTCGCAGTGTGATCCGAAAGAAGAGATTGTGTTGGAGCCTGCATTTGATTGGGCCCGAGGCGATCGCAACGAGAGCTTTAGTGTCGCGATGGTTTCATCGAATTGCGAGCACCTCAAGATCTACATTGGTGATCGGCTAGTTGCGGAGGCTGATCCCGACAAGGAGAACTTTGGCAATCTTGCGCACCCACCGTTCGTCACGAACATTCGTCAAGGCGTGGGGCGTGGCTGGGGCGATTTGAAAATTGAAGGTTACATCGGCGGCAAGAAAGTTATCGAGCGAAAAATGTCTGGCAGGGGCGTAGACCAACAACTCGTCGTCGAACCTGATGACCGCGAACTGATCGGCGACGGTATCGATGCGACTCGCGTCGTTTTGAAAGTGACTGATGAATACGGCGCGGTGCGACCGTTCGCGAACGCCGCAATCGCTCTTAGTTTGCAAGGCCCAGCGGAAATCATCGGTGAGAATCCTTTCGCTCTGTTCGGCGGAGTTGGGGCAGTCTGGATAAAGACCAAAGCCAGTCCGGGCTTGGTAAAACTAACAGCGACGCATCAGATACTGGGCTCTAAAACGGTTGAAATAGTTGTCAAAGCGTATCGACCTTCGCTCGTGATTTAGGGGTCAACACTGCGTTTCGACAAAAGCCCACGAGAAAGATTTTGATGCGCGTAAACCGGCAAAGATCAAACTGGCAGTTAACAAGAATACTCTTGCGAACACATGGGACGATGTCGTATTCGTCAACGTCTTTGTTACCGATGAGAACGGCACAGTCGTTCCCGACGCTGACGATCTGATCAACTTCAAAGTGGGCGCATCAAGTGATTTCACGATCGGCGCCGAACAAGTGTTTCCAGGGTTAGTTGACATCGGTCGCTTCGCTCCCGTTCTCTAAACGGCGTTTCTCTTAACAGAACTTTATTCGTGTTAATTAGTGTGGTTTCGTGGATCGTCTTAGGTTTTTCCGAAAGAACAGGAACGATCCACGAAATCACACCAATCGACACGAAACTTCGTTACGATCGTAATTGACTTTTGAGCCAAAGCCCTGCGAGTCATAGCACCGGCAACAGCAGACAGTACAAACCTGTATCCAGGAGGACCAATTTTGAATCGACCAAATAAGAAGTTCATTACGTTGTTTGCGTTAGGAGTTGTTCTATCGGCTGCTGGCCCACTCAAAGGCCAATCGTATTTCCGCAACTGGCCGGCAGGAACTTCGCCGCAAGAGGTTGGGCGCCGGGTCGCAGAAAATTTCGTGGCCCGCAAACTCGAGGTTGAAGAAGGCAAAAGAAAGTTCGTCATCTATCCTGAAGCTTGTGCGTGGTATGGCTCGCTCACCGTCGCGCAGCTTACAAACGATCTCAACCTCCGACGCCGCCTTATCGAAAAATTCGATCCACTGCTCGGCGAGCGCGCCAGCCAGATCTCGCCAGACGCGCACGTGGACTATCGCGTGATCGGAATAATCCCACTCGAGATCTATCGTCAAACGAAGGGGCAAAAGTATTTGGATCTCGGTCGCGGCCTCGCCGATAAACAATGGGATAAGCCAACACCAGACGGCATCACTGCAGAGGCACGATACTGGATCGACGACATGTACATGATCACTGCCGTTCAGGCGCAAGCGTATCGCGCAACAAACGATCGCAAATACCTCGATCGGGCCGCTCTAACAATGGCTGCGTATCTCGACAAACTTCAACAACCGAATGGTCTTTTCTTTCACGCTGCCGATTCACCATTTTATTGGGGTCGAGGTAATGGTTGGGTTGCGGCAGGCATGGCTGAGTTGCTTCGCTCTCTGCCAAAGAAACATCCGCAGCGCGCGCGCATCGTGGCAGGTTACCGAAAGATGATGGCCGCGCTTCTGAAGTATCAAGGTGAAGATGGACTTTGGCGACAACTGATCGATCAGGAATCGTGGCCGGAAACCTCCAGCACGGGCATGTTTACGTTTGCCATGGTCACTGGTGTGAAGAATGGTTGGCTTCCGGCGAAGACTTATGGACCAGCTGCCCGCAAAGCCTGGTTAGGATTGGTAAAACGCATCGACGCGCAGGCGAATGTGACTGACGTCTGTATTGGAACTAACAAGGCTCACCTGGAAGTCGGAGCAGATCCGGCAACGCAGCTGAAGTATTACCTGGATCGCACCCGCCGCACAGGAGACTTGCATGGTCAAGCGCCGCTGCTGTGGTCAGCAACGGCTTTGATGCGATAGGTAATCCGGCGGTATGTGATTCTCAATACAGATGGAACACAAACTCCACCTGAGCCGACACTGAAACAGGTACGCCATCCTTTTGAGCTGGAGTGAATTCCCCAATTCGCGGTCCCGAACACTCAACCTCTGCGCGTCCTCGGCGTGCTCCGCGTAGCAAGCGACAAACTTCTTGTTTTCTTAAGAAGATTCTCGCAGTCGGCTTTGCCGCCCGATGTGAGGCGATGGCTCCGCCTCGCCGCAACATGCTGTTCCGATTCGGGCTATGCCGCTGGTTCGGGCTGTGCCCTTCACGCATGACCAAGTCAATGTCGACTGGACCATAAACGATAGGTCAGAGACCGAACCAGGGGCAGAGCCCGAAATGAGGGTCGCACGGTTACGGCGAGGCGGAGCCGTCGCCTCACATCGAGCGGCAAAGCCGTAACACGAGAGCAATTCAATTGGTTTCGGCATCCTGGGAAGCGTCGAGTAAACCGCTGAGGACGCGCAGAACAGTCGCTGCAACGAGTTCACGACATCTGTCGCCGACTTCTTCATCTCCAGCCTAAGACATCAACAGGTTCATTAGTAAATCCCATTAATCAATTTGGCACTGTGCTTGCCGCTGGTCCAAGCGCGTGGCGCTCGCGATCCGAATCCATACTTGCGCCGCCAACAAAGCTCTCTTGCTTTAAGCCATTGCTCTTGTGAGGCAAAGCCAACGCTATGAATCAACTACTGATCTATTTCAGATTGTCGAAGTGTGTTCTCAGAATTCTAACCTCCATTGCCTTCATGCTTTCGCTCGCCGTCTGTGCGTCGGAGGCACTGGGCCAGGAACAAAATGCGAGATACGAAATAGGCGTTCATCACCCGATGCTTTATGTGACAGAGAAAAATGATAAGGACAGCGGCCTCGGCGCACGGTTCACTTACAACGTGACCGATTACTTGGGTCTGGAAGCTGAAACAAACGGATTCTTCCAAACACGTGAAGGCGGCGGCAACAATGAAACGCAGGGCTTGTTCGGGGTACGCGCGGGAATCCGGAAGCAACGCTATGGTCTATTCGCTAAAGTGCGGCCGGGATTTACGCGCTTCTATCTCCTTGGAGTAACACCTGGCCCAAACGCTTTTGAGCAAGGACATACACGATTTTCTGTCGATGTCGGTGGGGTCTTTGAATACTACCCTACTCGGAACACCGCGGTTCGTGTCGATGCCGGCGACACCATGATCAATTACAAGAACGGGGATTTCTTTTACCAGCGATTGGATACGCCGATGTTCGTCAGAAGCGGACTGAGCCACAATCTACAAGTGAATATCGGGTTCGCATTCCGCTTTTAATAAAAGGGAAAGAGGGGAGGGTTAAAAGAAAACCCTTTTCCCCTTTTCCCCTTTTCCCCTTCCCCTCTTCCCCCCTGTTCAGAGGATTCGAAGTTGAGGGGGAGGACGATCTGGATCAAACGACCACCCGGATCATTAGTGGTCGAAGTGTCCTGATAAACCGTCCCGTTGCCGAGTTGGCCGAAGTCTGTCCTCGAGAATCCGCCAGGGTTGGTAGTTGGAGTGAAAGCGACGTTGTCAGCCGCCCAACCACCAACGCGGAACATAACGTTATTAAGCGCGTTCAGAAACTCGGCGCGGACCTCGAAGTTAGTCCGCTCACGCGAACATCCACAAACTTGGTCTACTTCAGAAAACAGAACGCTTGAGGACTGGTCCATATGCAGATTAATAAACAAGCCCAACAGAGTTTCGAATTCCACGGCGAGAAAATCGGTGTGCCAGGTTTGAGGCGACTAAGGAGATTACACAAAGTCTTGCGAAGGCTTACCTGGCGGGGTCAACTCCGTGAAGGTTCACGCACGAGGGCGACTGGTTAGGCGTCACTGCCTTCGTTTTGATCTTCATTGCTGGCTGCTTGCCTGTCTGCAGGACACATGAGGTCACATTGCTCCCTTGCGTAGTCCCACGCGGAGAAGCGGACGCCGGAGGAGCGCTCGCCAACGATGTACGGGTCTTCACCGAAGCTGGTGTAACTGTGGTACAGCTCAGGCGCTCATGCCGGGAGTGTGGGCGGTTGCCAGGTACTCATCTACGATTCGCTTCGCTGCCGCAACGGCGAGCTCGAATGAACCGAAGGTTCCATACTCATAGTTCTCGCTCTCGTCCATGTAGTGGAAGTTATCCGCGACGATGAGCTTGAACGACATGAAACGACCTAATGACGCCCAACATTGCGCTTGAGCGGCTCGCCCACGCAACTCCGAATAAAGGCGCTCAACGGCGAGTCCGCTGCAAGCGATTGTTATGTGGCGGAAGGCTACTTGTCCTTCGTCTGCCGCTTCCCCTCGATGTCGAACTCCTGTTTCTGGCCCCCAAACTCCGCCGCTCCCTTCCCCTTGAGCGTGTCCCCGTCGATCGTCAGGGTGTAGTCGATCGGGATCGTGTTATCCATGAACTTCCGCACGGCGGAGAACGTCAGCTTCCCGTCCTTGAATTTCACGTCCTTGAGTTTCTCATCCTTCTGGTCCGGCCAGTTCATCGTCCCGGCAAGATTGTCCCCGTCCTTCTTGATCGTCAGTTCGGACGTCCGCTGCTGGTCGCCGATTTTGTACTCGCACTTCCAAGTCCCGACCGGGTCTGCCTTCTCGCCCTGCGCGACCGCAAGGCCGCAGAACCCGAGTACCAACACCACTGAGAGGATCGTTTTCATGTCTGCCTCCAAGAAATTGCGGGCGTGGAGCCGTCCGACGCGGACCGTCTCCAGCCGCTGAATGCGATTCTGAGGATACCGCGACCACCGCTGATGCCAAAGTAGTCTCGACTCGCTCAGCCACCAAGGAACGTCAAGGGCATAACATTGCGCTTGAGCGGCTCGCGCACGCAACTACGAACAAAGGCTACTCACCAGCGAGTCCGCTCCAGGCGCTTGTTATCTCGCTGCCATTGTATTAGCGAGCAGATCACTCGCCGGAAACAAATTGCAACGTGCGTGGAGAGTCTCTTTAGATCTGAGACGTTGACACGCGCGTAACTAAGCAGGGGTAAACCGCCCTTCCCTACCTGCATTCGTCGCAGCTTGAGTCATTTCGGCGAAGATTGGTCACTGATGATTTTGCACGTCCTACCAGTTCGTGGTAGTCGATGAGGTCAAGGTACAAAACATCAATACTCAAGCTTCACTGAAATGATTCAAGCCGGAAAAATGCAGTAGGGAAGGGCGGTTTACCCCCGCCTACTCTTGCTACACGCAACTCGTGATTCATAACACACGGAAGCGAGATAACGCCGCGCTTGAGCGGCTCGCCCACGCAACTCACCAAAGAAGCCCGCTCATGGCGAGTCCGCTCCAAGCGCTTGTTAGCTATTGTGAATATAACGACTATGAAAGAAAACCACTCAATTTCAGAACGGGAGCGAAGCGACCGTATTCAAGAATCGTAGCCACAACGGTTCAGATCATTAAGTGAACCCGAAGGAGAGATCAAAACTGAATAATGGCTAGGGTGTAGAAATATAACGCTGCGTGAAATCGGTCGCTTCGCTCCCGTTCTGACCTCATCGCTTGCGTACCACCAGCTAACGATCGCCTTCAGCTGCGGCGCGCGATCAGCATTCAAGCTGAAGGGAAAAAGATTACTTGAGAAACATGCTATCGCGCCGTCAGCTGCAAGGCTTCGTTAGGTTGCGGCGGGTGGTGGCACCATCTACCTACCAGAGGACCCGGATGCCCAAGACTATGACGATGAAGCACATCGCCCAAAGCACGACGGGCCCTGCGGCCCCCTTAAACTTAAACCCCAACCCCTCGAATTCCATCGGCCCCTCGGTTGATCTGAGGACTAGCACCACGCACAGAGCGCCGATAGAAGCTAACGGTACACTCACGATGCCGGCGAAGTGCTGCTGTAGGATCGTAAGCGTCCAAACTTTCTCCGACCAGACGCAATGCACTAGGTACGAGAAGAATATAGTAGAAAAGACTGCTATGGATGCAATCAGGATTCGGACTATGACGAACCTGAATTTCGCATAGGCAGCCTCCTCGCCCGGTACGACTGTGGGAGATTCCTCAGAAATCTTAGACATGCGTAACTCTTCCTGTTCGGGACAGAATCGAATTGCGGAGCAACCTAACCGCTGCGCTTGAGCGGCTCGCCCACGCAACTACCAATAAAAGCTACTCAACGGCGAGTCCGCTCCAAGCGCTTGTTCTGCGGTGACCCCACCTCGACGAGCCCCGCGCCAGCTTCTTCTCATCTAACCGCAGAAACCTAACCGCGTTGTTGTAGAAGATGTCCCGCTTCTGCTCCTCTGTGAGAAAGGTGGCCGACTCGATCCCCTCAATAGCCATCCCAATACCCTCCGGCCAGACCATCTGGTCCGACCCGAACATTAGCCGCTTGCTGAATCCCTCGCGCACCAGTGCCCGCAAGTACTCATGGAACGCCGCTCGCGGTCTTAGCCAATCAATTGCGGCCAAATCGGCATAGACCTGAGGATACATGTGCATAATGGCTATCGTCTCTTGCAGGTATGGGTAGCCAGCATGCATCAGATACACGCGGAGCTTCGGATGACGGATCAAGACTTCTTCGAGCAGCGCGGGATTCCCTAACGAAGTACGGAATTTAGGACAGCACGTGTAAGGAGTCCTCGGCGGTGCGAGCCCCGTGTGGAGGCCGACAGGCATGTCCAGCTCCTCCGCCAGCGCCCAGTACGGCTCCATCTGTTCGTCGTTAGGAGCTACCCCGGCGTATGGAAGCCCAAGCTCACCAAGGACGCCGAGTCGCCCGGCGTGAAAATCCTCGCGGAGCATCTTCACATCCGGCAGAGGGAACCTTGGGGCCATCATGGTGCCGCCGATAATTCGCCCGGGGTCAGCGGCGAGCCAGCGCGATACGTGTTCGCGCGGACCACCGGCGATCGCCTTCACCACGTTGTAACGTCTCAGCTCCGCCAGCGTCGCATCCATAAACTCTTTGTCGGTTCGGGCTGTCGGCACTTTCCCGGTCAGCGCGTTAGGCGGCGGGGGATTGCCGAAATGGTCCCAACCGGTAGCATGTATATGCATGTCGATGATCGGTTGCCGAGGAGAGGATGGTTGCTGAGCGAAGCCATGGCTGGCGCAGACGCATAGCAGCAGTCCGAGCGATGCAATTTCGTAAATAAACTTCATCGCAGCCTCCTTTGCATAAAGATTCAAGGAGATGATCGGCGAGCCACATAACGTTGCGCTTAAGCGGCGCGCGAACTCAATCAATTTTCAGTCGTACACCTCAAGTTAACTAGCGCTCAATCGCGTCCGCTTCAAGCGCTTGTTCGGCGGCCACGAGTCTTACTAAACAAGCTCATCGATATAGCTATAAGCTGGACCTACGCCGGAAATATTTTCGATTCTGAAACCGCGACGTTCCATTACTCGACGCAGCTTCAAATTCGGCTTAGCACAATTAAGGGCATGTACTACCCACTCAACTCTATCCAAACCACGCTTCTTCGCATATCGCCTAGAGAGAGAACCCAACAATGGAAGCACACCCTCACCACCACCATTGATCTGCGCTAACTCAATCACTAACGCACCGTCCTGAAGCTTGAACTCACCGAGAATCTCTGATGAACCAGCACGAAACACAAGAGGCTGCCCGATTAGAACCAACTGATCCATCTCCTCATCAGTCAGTTGGAGAATTTCGTCAGGTGAAAGTCCTTCAATGCGGATTTCCTTCATAAGACTCGATTCTGAGCCACCGAACGTCACGCTTAAGCGGCTCGCCCACGCAACTTAACAAAGTAGCCCGCTCATGGCGAGTCCGCTCCAAGCGCTTGTTCGGCGGGCGCTCGTAAAGAACAGAAATTCTTTTTCTTTTGAGCGCGCCCAGAGCTCGAGTGACTTGCCAAGCGGTTCAACGTGGCCACCTCAGATAGAAGATAAAAATGATCAATGCTCTATAAGGAGGTGAGGACTGATTACTGCTCTTGACCTCTAAAGCACTACGCCCTGCCCCGTCATAAACGAACGCCCAACGCACCCCTTCGGCGGCCACGCAACCTAGCAATGAGTGTGGGTGCCTGGTCCCCAATTATCGCGGTCCTGTGCCCAACTTCTTCAACATCTCGACCGCGTTTGTGTTGTTGGCGTTCAGCGCCAATGATTTGCGGTAATTGTCAATGGCTGCCTTGCGGTCGCCCTGGACCATATACGCTTCGCCGAGACTGTCGTAAGTGTTTGAAGATTTAGGATACATTTCTACATTGAGCTTGAAGAGTTCAATGGCTTCGCGCGTGTGCTTTGCACGGAGCTGCTCATAGCCTAACCTGTTCAGTGTGCTCTCTCTAAAATACTCAACGGGGTAACGCTGCCTCAGCCGACGACATAGAGTCACAGCAGCATCAACTCCTCTCTCCTTTATTTCTCGCTCGAGCGCATTTTGGACGCTGGGATACACAACGCGACGAATCGCCGCGATAACAAGCGATGGTTCATCTCTTTGAATATAGTGAGAGCTGTCAGGTGTAACTACCATCCCACCTTCAGTCTCCTCTGCCATCCAGCGCCCGTATGATTGCAACACAGACTCAACCCAGTGAGGAGGACGATCTCGTCCAGCGATGAGTAGCATCGACGGAACGTCGGGTAGTCGACCGAACGAGGTGAGCTGCGGGAAGCCGTTAAGTGCCTCGCCTTTTAAAAATTGCCACTCATTCTGAATACCTGCCGGCGCGTTCTTTACAGCGGCTTCCTGCTGAGCTACTGCCGCATCGCGCTCCTTTTCACTTATTGAACTAAAAATGTTTTCGTCAATTGGATCGACAAAGACCATCCCGGTCACCTCGTCTTTGAAAGCGTGAGCGAAGGCGCGGATGTCGGCGCCACCCATTGAGTGTCCGACAAGGATGTAGGGTGGCGGAATCCCCGCAGCGCGTAGCAAGGTATGGAGTTCAGTCGCAATCTGGGTAAACGAACGAGGCGTTGGGCCGGGATCCGACTTGCCAAGTCCTGCACGGTCATAAGCAACAACACGGGTAAAGCGCGCGATCTCGGAAAAGACTTCGCTCCAAGGTTCCAGTGAATCGCCAAGTCCCGAATCGAAGACGACCGTCGGGCTACCAACTCCGGAGACTTGGAGTCTGAGCTTGTATCCGCCGACGTCAATGAAGCGGGTGTGTGTCTTCGCTTGTATGGATTGCTGCGAAAGAACCGGCAAACACAAAGAGAAAAGCAAAGATAATGTAGTTAGGAAATATCGAAGGCGTCGCATGTGATTTCTTCACCTCCAAAACTCAAGATTGTCCAACAACGCGCCGAACACTGCAGTTCAGAGGGCTCGCCCACGCACCTACGAATAAAGGCTACTCACCGGCGAGTCCGCTCCAAGCGCTTGTTCGGCTCGTTGTCGATTTACCAGCCCAGGCTCTGGAAATACTCGCGGTAGAGCATAAGCGATATGGCAGCGGCTGCAGCAAACATGCTGAACGTCGCAGCCACACTGGCCCACGATCCTCTCGTCTTGAAGAATACTGCGAGCGAGAAAATTAATAGCAGCGGCGCT
>Ga0207708_10004066_pt1 | contig 10758 bp, 8 predicted proteins | sample KBSK5101metaG_FD_184340 | JGI IMG/M metagenome (GOLD analysis project Ga0207708, IMG submission 184340) | Corn, switchgrass and miscanthus rhizosphere microbial communities from Kellogg Biological Station, Michigan, USA - KBS K5-10-1 metaG... | ecosystem: Host-associated > Plants > Roots >...
CGCCAAGAACCTGTCGGTATATCTCCGCGTAGCGCCGGGCGGCGGACTCCGGCGCAAAGGCAGAGAGTGCGTAGAGACGTCCTGCCCTGCCCAATTGACTTCCACGACCGTCGCGCGCAAGCAAATCGTCGAGCGTTCTCGCCAGCGCGGCGCGGTCGCCGGGTTTCACCAGCAATCCGGTCTTCTCATGTTGAATCACGTCGCGAAGCCCGCCGGAGTCGAACGCCACCACTGGTGCCTCACACAAGAGGGCTTCGACTGCCACGAGGCCGAGACCTTCGTCCACGGACGGCACAACGATCGCTGCGGCCTGTTGGTAAAGCGCCGGCAGTGCGCTCTGACGAACCTGGCCGTGCCATCGGATGCGCGATGCAATACCCAGCTCGCCAGCGAGCTTCTCGAGGTCAGCACGGTTAGGTCCGTCGCCGACGATGTCCAGCTTTGCAGGCGTCTTCATCGCTGCGAGGGCGTGGAGCAAATGCTCCGCTCCCTTCTGTTGGTTGAGGCGACCCACAAAGAGAAGCCTCGAGTCATCACGCCGTTCGCCAGGCTCGAACAAGTCGGTGGCAACGGGCATCGGCGCCACCATTGGACTCACACTCGGCACGATGGCTTCGGTCTCTTCCTTGAGCCACTTGGACACGGTAGTGACGGCAGCGGAATGCTTGAGCACGTGTCCGAACAGCGGCCTCGCCACACCAACAGCTCGGGCGAGGCGGACATCGGTTCCGTGCAGGGTCGTTACCAGCGGAATGTGCGCAAGCCCACCGACCCAGGTCCCAACAACACCGTTGGGAAACCACCAATGGGCGTGCACTACCTGCGGCTCGAAATTCCGCCGCACCCTCACCGCGTGAACAAAGTCGGAGCCAAGAAAACCAACCATGGCGAGCTTCGCGGTCCATGAGGATGCCACGTCGTTCGCCATGTTACCTGTATAGGCGAGGCTCTCATACCTGCGCGGCGCGTATCTGAAGCGCTCGACCCGAATGCCCTCTATCTCGTCAGCCTCAGGAACGCCCGCCGCGGCCGGCGCAACGACGCGGACTTTGACATCTTCCGCGGCGAGTGCGACCGCCAGCCGCAAGATGAATGACCCGGCGGCGTCTCCTTCCTTGCGCGGGAAAGAGTGGGTGAGGAAAAGTACGTTCATGAAATCAGCTCGTGCCCGAGTCCCGCTCGCGGGAGAGATCTTCGATGCGAGCGCGCAGCTGGCTCAGCTCAGCGCGCTGGGCGGCGATGAGCTCGCCGATGAGTCCGGTGGCGAAGAAAACGCTACCGACGATGACGCAAGTCTCGACGAGGTTGATCAGCGGGCGGAACCCTACCCCGCCAATCACTCTGTAAAGAATTGCAACGATGCCGACTATTACGCCAATCACGAAGAGGATGGCGCCCATCAATCCAAAGAGAAGCAGCGGCTTGCGCGCGAATCGAAGCTCGAACCATACGGCGAGCATGTCGAGCACGCCGACGGGGATGCGCCCGATTCCGAACTTCGACGAGCCCGCGTTTCGAGGATAGAGAGGCACAGGTACCTCCGAGACGGAGAAGCCTTCCGCTGCTGCCATCACCACCATGTAGCGATGCCAATCCGGACGGTTGGGAAGCGCGTCCATCACCTCGCGTCGATACGCCTTTACCGAGTTCAGGTCGCGCACCGTCACATTGAAGAGATTCCGGCTCAATCGATTGTAGATACCCGATACAAAAGCCTTCTCGTACTTCCCTTCCTTGTAACCGGCAACCATGTCCGACTTGCCGGTCAGTATCGGCTCCACGAGGCGCGGGATGTCTTCCGGCTTGTACTGGAGATCCGCCGGATAAAAGACGAGCACATCGCCGCGGGAGTGCAGATATCCCGTGCGCAACGCGTCGGCGATGCCGCGTCTTATGCCGTGTCTTACCGGCTTCAGGAATGGGTACTCTGACGCGAGCCGCTGCAGCACGTTCCACGTTTCATCGACCGAGCCGTCGTCGATCACGACGATTTCGTATCGATGCTGCTGGCCCGCAAAGGCGGCGTCCGCCTGCTCCATGAAGAGAGGAAGATTCTCTGCCTCGTCCTTGGCGGGAACGAGCACGCTGACGTGGGGCCTGCTCGCCACAGACGGAAGCGGTTGGCCGCTCTGGAAGCGCTGCGCCGCGTCAGTCTGCGACACAGGTGTCATACGCGTTTGCGCATTCTTGCCGACAAAACGCCGAGCTGGTCGCGATACTTGGCGACGGTACGACGCGCGATCTGTACCCCGCTTTCGCGCAGGATATTGACGATCGCCTGGTCGGTCAGCGGGTGCTTGGGATCCTCATCCTGAACCAGCTTCTGCAACTGTGCCTTGATTCCACGTGCCGACACGTCCTCGCCGTCCGATGTCGCCAGACCGGAGGAGAAGAAGAATTTCAGCGGCAACACGCCGCGCGGGGTCTGCACGAACTTCTCATTCGTCACGCGACTGACCGTGGACTCGTGCATGTTGATCACTTCGGCGACCTCGCGAAGGGTCAGCGGCTTGAGGTGCTGGATTCCCTTCTCGAAGAAATCACGCTGCCGTTCGACGATGTAATTCATGACTTTGAGCATCGTCTGGCGGCGCTGCTCGATCGCCTGGATCATCCAGTTGGCGGAATTGAGCTTGTTGGAGATGAACTCCTTGTTCTCGCCGTCGAACTTCTTCTTGTCGCGCGCAATCTCCTGATACGCGCGGCTTAGCTTGAGCCGCGGGAGGTTCGCGTCGTTCAGGAAGACGTGGTAGCGGTCATCGATCTTCTCGACGATTAGATCGGGAATGATGTAGTTGTCGTCCCGCGAGCCGTACTGGAGGCCGGGCTTGGGATCGAGCTTGGCGATCTCGTCGGCCGCCTTCTGGACGTCGGTGGCACTGATGCCGAACCGCTTGGAGATCTCGCTCCAGCGATGGTTGATCAGCTCCTCGAAGCAGTCGCGCACGAGCCGGAAAGGAACCGATTGCTCGAGACCTGCTTCCTTGAGCTGAAGTAGCAGGCACTCGCGGAGATCGCGCGCGCCAACGCCCGGCGGGTCCAGAGCCTGGACAGTCCCCAGCATTCGGTCCCCTTCTTCGACCGTATACAAGGGCAGGTCTTCCGAATCGCGCCCGGCCGCGTCGGCAGCCTTGGTCACGACTTCGTTAAGAGCGATGATGATATCTTCAACTCCGCACGCGAGATAGCCATCATCGTTAATGTTGCCTATGAACTCGTCAGCAAGCAGAGTTTCGCGGGGAGTCAGCTCGAGCAGGCTTACCTGATCACGCAGGTGATCGCTTAGATCGCGGGAGGCCACTGTTACCGGCTCGAAGTACTCGCGCTCCTCGTGCTCCTCCCGCCGGCCGCCCGCGGTGTCGAATCCGTCGAGCAGGATTTCTTCCCAGTCGATCTCTCCGGCGCGCTCCTCTTCGGCTTCGGTCTGGGTCTGCTCTTCGGTCTCGGTCTCCTGATCCTCTTCCTCTTCTTCCTCGGCCTCTACGAGGTCGAGGAAAGGATTATTCAGCAGCTCCTGCTTAAGGTGCTGCTGAAGATCGAGCAGCGGCATGTAGAGGAGATCCATCGCCTGGTAGAGGCGTGGATTGATCTTGAGCTCCTGACGGAGCTGGGTCGATTGATTGAGTCCGGGCTTCAAGACGCAGCTACCTCTTTGTCCCTTCTTCCATCGCGCGAGAAGCGCTCCCGGAGCCGTGCAGTAAGTGTTGGACCAAGATAAATGTCAGCCACAGTGTCGTCGAAAACGAGGTCCCGGACCGTCCCGGAGACCTTCACCTGTCCATCGAACATAATGTAAGCGCGGTCTACAATGTCGAGTGTTTGTTCCACGTTGTGATCGCTGATCAGGACCCCGATCCCCCTATGACGCAGCCCAGCGACGATTGTCTGGATGTCGTGGACCGCAATGGGATCGACGCCGGCAAAAGGTTCGTCGAGCATCATGAATTTCGGGTCGGTGACGAGTGCCCGGGTTATCTCGAGCCGCCGGCGCTCACCACCAGACAGCGCATAGGCTTTGCTCTTCCGGAGCCGCTTGATGCTCAGCTCGTCGAGCAGCTTCTCCAGCCGTGCCGACTTTTCCGCGTTGGAGAGCGGAAGGGTCTCGAGTATCGCGAGGATGTTGTCCTCGACCGAAAGCTTGCGGAATATCGACGGCTCCTGCGAAAGATAACCGATGCCGCGGCGCGCCCGCTCGTACATCGGCAGCTTGGTAATGTCCCCGCCATCCAGAAGAATCCGACCCGTCAGCGGCTGAATCAGCCCCACGATCATGTAGAAAGTGGTGGTCTTTCCCGCCCCGTTCGGGCCCAACAATCCGACGATCTCTCCCTGCTGGAGCCGGAGCGCAACGTCGTTGACCACCTTGCGGCCCCGGTAAATCTTGACCAGCCCCTCAGCCTCGAGGATGCTCCCGCCGACCAGGCTCGGCTTGGGCGGGGTGGCGTACGCCAGACGCGAATGCTCCCCGGTCTCGCGCATCGTCTCGGCGAATTCCAGCCGGCGAGGGGCGATGTCCCGCCATACCGCCGGCGCCACCTGTACGATCGCCGAATCGTGCTCGAGGTCCCCGTCCAAGGGAAGAATCACGCCACTATCGGCGAGCCTGGGGAATATGGAATTCGTCAGATACGCGCGGACTTCGTCCTGTCCCAGCCGGCCGGCTTCACGCTCGGCGTCGACCCCTTTGACCCGAAGGGCGCGGAGGTAATCGTCCCGGTAGCTGGCGGCGACGTCGCGGATATGGGCCCTGCCCTCGTCGTCGGCGTGCCGGACGATGGCGTGAAGGGCGAATCCGTCGACCTGGTCCTTCTCCAGCGCCTCACCCAGCAGGCGGCGGACGCTGTCCGGCAGGTTGTACTCGGTCATGGCCTTACGGGCGGCTTTGTCGCTGGGGGCCTCGCCGGCGGGGGAGTCGTGGTCTGAGGTGTTCCGGCAGGACGGGCCGGGGTCGTCGCAGGGGTCGTCGCCGGTGTCGTTGTCTGGCCCGGGGCGGTCGACGCCGTTGCGGGCTCGACGAGAACACCCGTCGCTTTATCAGTGACAGTTACGGTCGCGACCTTACGGTCCTCGAAGAGTATATCGATGATGCGGCCCCGAACGTAATTGATGGTGGGCTTGTCGACAGGACCGTGCGAGCTCTTCATCTGATAGAAAGATTGCGCGCTTCCTTCGGCCACGATCTCGCGAATCTTCGGCTTGCTGACTGTATCCGTCGGCGGAATGGAGTCGAAGTGGGCGACGATCGTATCGCCTCTCAGCCAGTCGCGCTGGGTTGAGACCACTCCCGAATCCGGGTTGCTCTCTGCGTAGGCGTTCCTCACCGCCCGCACTTCGCGCATACGCTGGCCCGGCATCATGACGTCGATGGAGTCAGAGATGATCTCTCGCTCCGGCGATACGGCGCGCGCTCTCGTCTTTCCCCACGCAATGGCGCGCTGAAGCTGATTGGCCTGAACGCGGAGATCGATGGAGTCGGCGACGAGCTCGAGATCCTGGCTCAGGGCGTGTCCATTGGGCGTGGCCACGACCCGCTCCACCTGCCGATTGTGCGAGTAGACGTCGATGATGCCGCCGGTCAGAGTGAAAGGACGAGCACCCTTCCCTTTTACAGAAGGTTCGCGCATCAGTCGCGCGAAATCGGTACCGCTGTCGAGAAACGCGGAATCTCCCGCTGCGAGAAGGTCGGGTCGTGTAATCTCGACACGACCGGAAGCGTAAACGAGACTGTCGCCGACCATGTTGATGGTATTGGCGACGACGTTTGCGGTGTCGGGTGGACGGCCCCGCCCCGTCGTATCGCGCTGCACGAGTGCGACACGGGGACGGCCGGGTGCATACATCCGGGTTTGCGGCCGAATTGCAGTGCTGCGCCAATAGTCTGCACTTGGCCCCCGAAGCACGCTGCCGTTGCTCATGACCGCGACGACATCACCTTCGGCGTGCAGGTGATCATCGCCCTGATAGTAAGTCATTGTCCGCGATGTGACTGTCGCGCGAGGCTCGGTGTAGCGGACGTTGCCCACAAGAAAAAGTCGACCCTCGGACTCAAAGTATTGAGCGCTATCCGCGGTCAAGTTGTTTCCCTGCCCAATGCAGCGCGCAACAACTCCACGGCCAAGATAGATGGTTCTTTTTCCGGCAAGATCGGTTTGGATCGTGGCCGTCGTGGAAGTTCCAGTTGGAAACTGGAGATCGCAGCTGCGAGGTATTTCCTGGGCGCCGGCGCCAGCTGCAGTAACCAGCGTCGCCATCAGGACGCGCGGAAGAAGAAGTGCTCCTGCTCGCACGGAGTTCAGCGCCTGTTAGGTGGAGGAGGGCCTGCAGGAACCGGCTGCGCCTGCGGCTGCGGCTGCCCAGCAGTACCCGTCGGTGCAGTCGAGACTCCTCTCGCAAACCCGCTGGCGTTCTTGAGTATCTGGATGTTCTTCATATTGGGATCGGACCTGAATCCAATCCCTTCCAGGCGGCGGTCAGTCTCGGTCATCACGAAGGCACTGTCGCTCGAAATCTCGTTTCGCTGCTGATTGTAAATCAGCTCCGGCGTTGTCAGGCGTCTTCCGTCTTCCGAAACGACGACGACGTTCTGGCGCGCGATCATGTTGCTGGTGCGGCTGTTGTAGGTCCCGCGATGGGAAGTGAGAACCGCGTCTTTCGCTCCGCTGCTCGTGTAGAACGTCGTGTTAACCTTTTCGAGCTCGATCCGAGTATTGTCGTCGAAGAAATAAGCAGTGTCGGCGGTCATGTGCGCGCGCGCCAACCCCTCGTCAGAAAGCCAGAAGCGCGCGCCATACATAACCTGGTCAGCGGAGTCTGCCAACGGAGAATGGGTGGCCACAGGCGGCTGTTTTTTCTGGGTGCAGGCGAGCGCGGCAGCAATGCAGGAGATGGCCAGGACGATCTTCAGCATCAGACGACACCGGCGCGCATCAGATCGTGCAAATGGATGACTCCTACGATCTCGTCGCGCCCGTTGAGCACGGGCATCGCGACGATGCCGTGGGTCTCCATCCGATAGACAACAGCGCTCCCCAGCTCGTCGGCGAGTGCCACTTTCGGATTGCGCGTCATTACCCGGGTTACGGGTATCGGGAAAACATTCTCCTCGTGTTCCATGAGCCGCGACAAATCACCGGTTGTGATCACGCCCGCTACCGCTCCGGATGCAGCCGCCACGATTGCAATTCCGCGGCGTTCGGCTAGCTGCACCACCGCTTCGCGCATCGTCGCTGATTCGGGAAGTATTGGAAGATTCTCAGTCACCATTACGTCGGAGATTCGCGTCAGAAGCCGCCGGCCGATCGAGCCACCCGGATGCAGACGCGCAAAATCGTCGGCATCGAAGCCCTTCTCTTCCAGCAGCGCGATTGCGAGGGCATCGCCAAGCGCCAGAGCAACCGTCGTGCTGGTGGTCGGCGCGAGATCGTGCGGACACGCCTCCTCCTTCACCCACATGTCCAACGTGACATCGCTGTGGCGGGCGAGAGTGGATTTGGCGTTGCCGGTCAGCGCAATTGTTGATACCCCCAGGCGCTTCAAATGATCGAGAAGACTTAATACCTCGTCCGACTCGCCGCTTTTTGAGATGAGAATGGCGACGTCGGTCTCGTCGACGATGCCGAGATCTCCGTGCACGCTGTCGGCAGGATGGAGAAAGGTGGCGGGAGTGCCGGTGGACGTGAGCGTAGCGGCGATCTTCCGGCCGACAAGCCCCGACTTGCCTGCTCCTGATACGATGACGCGACCGTCGGAACGAGCGATGCACTCCACGGCGCGCGCGAAGTCTTCACTGATGCGTTTTTCGGCTTCGGCGAGCGCCTCCGTTTCCATGCGCAACACGCGCCTGCCGCGCTCGACGATTTCCTTGCGCTTCACTGATTGATCCGGGCCCAGATGTCGACAGCCCGGCTCAGAAGACTCCTCATCTCCGACAGCGGGAGCATGTTGGGCCCATCGCTCGGCGCGCAGTCCGGGTCGGGGTGAGTCTCGAGAAAAAGTCCCTGCGCCCCCGCGGCGATCGCTGACAGGGCCAACACAGGAACGTACTCGCGAGCACCACCGCTGGCTCCCTCCGGTCCCTGACCTGGCCGCTGGACGCTGTGCGTGGCGTCGAATATCACCGGCGCATTGCACGCTTCCCGCAGACGGGTGAATGAACGCATGTCGACGACGAGATCACCATACCCGAAGAACGTGCCTCGCTCGGTGACAGCAATATCCCGCGACCGGTTGTTGGTTTTCGCATCGCCGCGAATCTTCTGCACCGCTCCGCGCATGCCTTCCGGCTGGAGCCACTGACCCTTCTTGACGTTCACCGGCTTCCCTGTCGCGCCAGCAGCCTCCAGAAGGTCCGTCTGGCGGCAGAGAAAGGCTGGAATCTGTAACACGTCGACTACGCTTGCTGCGGGTGCGCATTGATCGGGCGTGTGAACATCGGTCAGAACCGGCAGCCCCGTCGCGCTGCGAACGCGAGCCAGCGCTTCCAACCCAGCGTCGAGACCAGGCCCGCGAGCCGCATTTCGGTTCGATCGATTTGCCTTGTCGAAGCTCGCCTTGTAGATGATCCCGCCTGGAATGTCCTCGGCGAGCCTGGCAAGCGTCTCACCGACGCGCAGATTCAGCTCGTCGGTCTCCAATACACAGGGACCGGCGATCAGAAACAGCTTATCTGCCGGAAAGAATTCCGCCACGTTATTCCGCCGCTTCTTGGGGCGCTCGCTTGCGGGTGCTTCTGCTGGGTGCCTTGGTCTGTACGGCGGCCCCGATGAAGCCAGCGAACAACGGGTGCGGCCGCGTCGGTCGCGATTGAAGCTCCGGATGGAATTGACAGCCGATATACCAGGGATGCGTCTGCAGCTCGACCATCTCGACCAGCGATCCGTCAGGTGAGAGCCCGCTCAGATTCAAACCGTGCTCGATGAACTGGTCGCGATACTTGTTGTTGACTTCGTAGCGATGGCGGTGTCGCTCGCTGACCTGCGGAGCTCCATAAATAGTTGCGGCCTGAGTCCCAGCTCCGAGACGGCACGGGTATGCGCCCAGCCGCATCGTTCCACCCATGTCGGTCACGTGCTGCTGGTCTTCCATCAGCGAGATGACCGCATTGTCGCATTCCGGCGCAAACTCGCTGGAGTGACTATCCGACAGTCCCATGACATTGCGCGCGAACTCGATGATTGCCGTCTGCATGCCGAGGCAGATGCCGAAGAACGGCACGCCCGCTTCGCGCGCGTAACGGATTGCTTCAAGCATTCCCTCGACGCCGCGGACGCCGAACCCACCGGGGACCAGCACGCCATGAAAGTCCGCGAGCAGCTCCCGCGTGCGCTCGCGATTGATGAAGAGATCGCTGGCCAGCCAGGATACATCCACTCCAACGTCGTTGGCGATTCCACCGTGGATGAGCGCTTCCTGAACACTCTTGTAACTGTCGACGAGACCTGTGTACTTGCCGATTACCGCGATCTTCACGCGTCCGTGCGGATGAAGGATGCGCTCGACCATCGCGCGCCACTTGCTGAGATCAGGGGAGCGCCGCCCGAGCAGATGCAGCTTGTGCATGACTCGCTCGTCGAGGCCCTGCTCGTGGAAGAGCAGCGGAATCTGATAGATCGTGGGGACGTCGCGGCTCTCGATGACGGCACCGAACTCGACGTTACAAAAGAGCGCGATCTTCCTTTTGACTTCCTCGGAAAGAGCGCGCTCGGTGCGGCAGATCAGGATATCAGGCTGAATTCCGATTTCCATGAGCTCGCGCACTGAATGCTGCGTCGGCTTCGTTTTCACTTCGCCGGCCGCGGAGATGTACGGGACCAGCGTGAGGTGAATGAAAATCGCGTTTTCGCGGCCGATCTCGTGGCGGAACTGTCTGATGGCTTCGAGAAACGGAAGTGATTCGATATCGCCGACCGTTCCACCGATTTCAACGATCACGACATCACTTTCAGGGGCAAGGCGCTTCATTGCGCCTTTGATCTCGTCGGTCACGTGAGGTATCACCTGCACAGTCGAGCCGAGGTACTCGCCGCGGCGCTCCTTGGTGATGACGCTCAGGTAGATCCTGCCAGTGGTGATGTTGTTGGGCTGCGCGAGCGATCGGTCGATAAATCGCTCGTAATGCCCAAGATCGAGATCGGTTTCCGCGCCGTCGTCGGTGACGAATACCTCTCCGTGCTGGAAAGGCGACATCGTTCCCGGATCGACGTTGAGGTAGGGATCGAATTTCATGATCGTCACGCGCATTCCGCGCTCGACGAGCAATCGACCAAGGGATGCCGCCGCTATTCCCTTCCCAAGCGATGAGACTACGCCGCCGGTAACGAAGATGTAGCGCGTTTGATTGGAACTACCCTGCATTCTTCACCGCTCCCGCCATAAAGGCATCCCAGCGCGCGTTGGCGCGCTCCAGGTCTTCTTCAGTGTCGATCCCACTCGCCGGCGCTTCGCTGGTGACTGCCACGCCAATGGGCAAGCCAGCAGCCAGCGGGCGCAACTGCTCGAGCCGCTCGACGATCTCGAGCGGATGCGGAGGCAGCGCGACCCACCGTTGAAGGGCATCACGCGAGTAGGCGTAAACTCCAATGTGCTGCAGTGTGCATTCGGCTTGCGCGCCGCGGTCAGCCTGATCCCGGAGAAACGGGATCGGCGCTCGAGAGAAGTACATCGCTCGCCCATCCGCGGCGACAATCGGCGCTTCGCCGGCCGGATACACCTCGGTCAGCAACAATGCATCGACCGTCGAGAGCACCTTGACGAAGTCTT
>Ga0207708_10004071_pt1 | contig 10753 bp, 11 predicted proteins | sample KBSK5101metaG_FD_184340 | JGI IMG/M metagenome (GOLD analysis project Ga0207708, IMG submission 184340) | Corn, switchgrass and miscanthus rhizosphere microbial communities from Kellogg Biological Station, Michigan, USA - KBS K5-10-1 metaG... | ecosystem: Host-associated > Plants > Roots >...
CACCGGAACCGGCAAAGCCGGCCGCTGCGGCCGCGGGCGGTGGGTCGCTGTTCGACCTCGGCGACGACGAGGGAGAGGCTGCACCGGAACCGGATAAGCCGGCGGACACGGTGCCCGCGAGTGGGTCGTTGTTCGACATCGAGCCCGACGAACCTCAGCCTGCGTCCGCCGAGGCCGGCGAGGACCCCGCCGGCGACGCCACCACCGACGGCGACACCGACCGCGGCGCCGACCACGCTGACACCGACGTCGAGCCAGAGCCCGAGCCGGACCCCGAGCAGCAGTCCGCGTCCTCCGGCAGCGGACCGACCCCCGCCTCCTCGATCCCCAAAGGCTCGCTGTTCGACATCGAAGAGCCCGACGAACCTCAGCCTGCGTCCGCCGAGGCCGGCGAGGACCCCGCCGGCGACTCCACCACCGACGGCGACACCGACCGTGCCGCCGACCACGCTGACACCGACGTCGAGCAGCCGAACGCCGAGGAGGAGCACCCGCCGATCCGGTCGATCAAGGAGATCAAGGCCGAGTTCGCCAGCGAGGGCGACGAGGCCGAGAAGACTCCGGCGGCGAGGACCGGCCAGCCCGAAGGGACGGACGCCGCCGACTCCGAGGCGGACGACGCCGAGGACACCCAGGACGCCGACGACGCCAAGGACGAGCCCGCCAAGCCGTCCGGCTCCGGCGAGAAGCACACGCCGAGGACCGACGCGAAGATCGACGACTCGTCGTCGCTGTTCGACCTCTGACCCGTCGCACTTCCCTTGCCGTCCTGCCACTTCCCTCACGGGATACCGCTAGGGAAGTGGTCGGATACCACGGGACCGTGGTATCCGACCCCGTCGTAGCCCCCCTCCACCCCCGCGTCGCACACCACCCGGCACCCACCGGTGGGTCAGGCTGGGCGGGTGAGCACACGCGCGCGGCACCCGGTGCGGGGGTTGCTGGTCACCCTGGGCGCGATCGTGGTGCTGTTCCACGCCATCGGGGGCTGGTACTACTCCGGACGGATCGAGAGCGACGCGCTCGCGGTCAAGGCCGTTCCACTGGCGCGCGACCTGACCGTCACCCGGGTCGAGGGTGACCGGATCGCGCTGGCCGACCCGGGGCCGCAGAACTTCGTGCTCCGCTCGCGCTCGGTGTACGGCGTGGTCTGGCCCGGCGGCTACGGGCGCGTCTCCGGCCCGCCGAGCGTCAGTGGGGACAACGTCAGCCGCACCTGGCGGCTGCTCGACGGGGCGGCGCCGAGCCCGGGCACCAAGGTCTCGCTGGACGGCTTCGCCTACCCGCTGAAGCCTCCTGCCCGGGCGAGGCTCGTGCACTACCCGTCGCCGCGCGGGGACATGCCGGCGACGTACTTCCCCGGCTCCGGCAGCACCTGGGCCGTGCTCGTCCACGGCAAGGGTGCGACCCGCGCGGAGATGTACCGGCTGGCCGCGATCACCCACCGCCTCGGCATGCCGACGCTAGCGATCGGCTACCGCAACGACGCCGACGCTCCACGCGACCACAGCCAACGGCACAGCTTCGGCGTCACCGAGTGGCACGACCTCGAGCGCGCTGTCCGCTACGCCAAGCAGCAGGGCGCGTCCGACATCGTGCTGGGCGGCGCCTCCATGGGCGGCAGCATCGTTGCGTCGTACCTGCGGAACTCGACCGATGCCGACCAGGTGCAGGCCGTGGTGCTGGACGCCCCGATGCTCAACCTCCGCGACACCATCGCATACGGCGCGCGTGACGTGCGCGTGCCGCCCGGACTGCCGCTGCCGTCCACGCTCATCTGGTCCGCGGAGGAGCTGGCCTCGCTGCGGTACGGCGTCGACTGGGGCGCCACCGACTACACCTCCGACCCGGACTGGGTCCGCGGGCCGGTGCTGATCGTGCACGGCACCCGCGACGACACGGTGCCGGTCGCGACCAGCGAGGAGCTGTCCCACAACTCCAGTGACGTGACGCTCGACGAGGTGCGCGGAGCCCACCACGTGGAGTCGTGGAACGTGGATCCGGAGGCCTATGACCAGGCCGTCACCGACTTCCTGGAGAGGACGACCCGCTGACGCAGCCCGGCCGGGCCACGCTCAGATGCGGGTGCGGTGGAAGTTCGCGTAGGAGCGGCTGGGGGTGGGTCCCCGCTGCCCCTGATAGCGCGAGCCGTACTTCTCCGAGCCGTACGGGTGCTCCGAGGCGGAGCTCATCCGGAAGAAGCAGAACTGCCCGATCTTCATCCCCGGGTAGAGCTTGATCGGCAGCGTGGCGACGTTGGCGAGCTCCAGCGTGACGTGGCCGGAGAACCCGGGGTCCACGAAGCCGGCGGTCGCGTGCGTGAGCAGCCCGAGCCGCCCGAGCGAGGACTTGCCCTCCACGCGGGCGGCGAGGTCCTCGGGCAACGAGACCTCCTCGTACGTCGAGCCGAGCACGAACTCGCCCGGGTGCAGGATGAACGGCTCGTCCCCCTCGGCCTGCACCTCGCGGGTCAGGTCGTCCTGAGCCTGCGCCGGGTCGATGTGGGGGTAACGATGGTTCTCGAACACCCGGAAGTACCGGTCCAGACGAACGTCGATGCTGGCCGGCTGCACCATCGCCGGGTCGAAGGGCTCCATCCCGATCCGACCGGCGTCGATCTCGTTCAAGATGTCGCGATCGGAGAGCAGCACGGCCACAACCTACCGGGCGGCCGAGGTCCGGTACTATCGCTCCCGCCGTTCCCTCCGGGGGCGCGCAGGCGGATGTAGCTCAGTTGGTAGAGCGCGACCTTCCCAAGGTCGATGTCGCGAGTTCGAATCTCGTCATCCGCTCCGCATGCACGCAGACGAGGTCGCCCGCCGTTCCGCCGAGGCGATGTGGGCCGGCGACCGGGCCAGCCGGTCGCTCGGCATGGAGGTCCTCTACGTCGGCCCCGGCCGGGCGACGCTCCGGATGACCGTCACCGACGACATGGTCAACGGGCACGCGATCGGCCACGGGGGCTACACGTTCACCTTGGCCGACTCGGCGTTCGCGTTCGCCTGCAACAGCTACAACCGGGTCACCGTGGCCGCCGGGGCAGAGATCCGGTTCCGTGCACCGACGCGGCTTGGCGATGTGCTCACCGCGACGGCGACCGAACGCCAGCGCGCGGGCCGCGACGGCACGTACGACATCAGCGTCAGCAACGCCGCCGGCACCGTCGTCGCGACCTTCGTCGGCCGGAGCAAGGAGATCGGCGGCACCCTCTTCGAGGCCGAGCCGTAGGGTCGGGCCGTGACCGGTTTCCAGGGTTTCCCGAGCGCCGCGCTGGACTTCTACGACGACCTCGAGATCGACAACACCAAGTCGTTCTGGGAGGCGCACAAGGCGGTCTATGCCGAGTCGGTGAAGGCACCGATGGTCGCGCTGACCGAGGCGCTGGCACCGGAGTTCGGCGCGGCGAAGATCTTCCGGCCCTACCGGGACGTGCGGTTCGCCAAGGACAAGACGCCGTACAAGACCCACCAGGGCGCCTACGTGGCAATCGCGCCGGCGACCGGCTGGTACGTCGAGGTGGGCGCCCCAGGAGTGCGGGTGGGCTCGGGCTTCTACCACGCGGAGGGTCCCGACCTGGCCCGGATCCGCGACTCGATCGCCGACGAGCGCACGGGCACCGAGCTCGCGAAGCTGCTGAAGTCCCTCCAGCGCAAGGGGTTCGAGCTCGGCGGCGACAGGCTGAAGACCACACCACGCGGGTACGACGCCGACCACCCGCGGATCGACCTCCTCCGGCACAAGTCGATGACGCTCGGCAAGAGCTACGGCTTCGAACCGGTGATCCACACCCCCGAGCTGGTCGACCTGGTGCGCAAGGACTGGCGCGCGCTGCGGCCGTTCGTCGACTGGGTCACGCAGCGGCTGTCCTGAGTCACCTGAGTCGCGGGCGTACGGTGGCCGCCATGGACCTGCTGCTGATCGTCGGCGAGGGACCCGTCGCCGATGCACTCGCCCCGATGACCCGGCTGCTCGGCTGGGAGGCCCGGGTGGCCGCGACGCTCGAGGAGAGCCTGGCCGCCTTGCCCGACGCCCGGGCCGTGGTGGTCACCAGCCACGACCTCGACGTCGCCGGCCCCTCGCTCGAGGCTGCCCTGGCGGGTGACCTCGTCTACATCGGCGGGATGGGCTCCCGGAAGACCCAGGAGAGCCGCCGCGGCTACCTGACCGACCACGGCGTGGACGAGGAGCGGCTGGGCCGCGTGCGCGGGCCGGCCGGGCTCGACATCGGCGCCGACGGACCCGGCGAGATCGCGCTGTCGATCCTCGCCGAGCTGGTCGCGACCGTGCGCGGACGCGACGCCGCGGGTTCCCTCGCTGACCGCGACGGGCCGATCCACCCGGAGCTGGGGCCGGGCGAGGCGTTCTGCCCGCCCGGTTGACCGGCACCGGAACTCCGACCCGATTCCACCCGCCGTTAACCGCGGGGTCGCCAGGGACCGACACGCTCGTGCCATGGCCCGACGAAGGATCTTCTGGCACATCGGTCCCGACGACTTGGGCACCGGCTACCTCGCGCACGCCCTCGACGTACGACGCGAGGAGCTGGCCGAGGCCGGCGTCCTGGTGCCCGGCACCCCCGCGGCCTGGGAGCTGGCGACCGTCGAGCTCCGGCAGAACCACCAGCAGCTCGGCTACCGCCGCCGCGAGGTCACCGGCCAGTGCGCCGCACTGGCCCGGCTGGGCTGGCGGCATCGCGGCGTCACGGTCCTGAGCACCCCGGGCCTGGCCGGGGCCACCGCCGACCAGGTCGCCTTGGCGCTCGACGGCCTGCGAGGGGCGGAGATCCACCTGGTGCTGGTGGTGCGTGACCTCACCAGTCAGGTCTACGCCGGCGCACAGGCTGCGCTGGAGCAGGGCGCTACAACCCGACCGAAGCGATACGCCCAGCGCGTGCTGACAGACCCGGACCACCCGCAAGCGCGGGCGTTCCGGGCCGGCCACGACGTGGCCGACATCTTGCGCCGGTGGACCCGCACGGTGCTGCCCGACCAGGTTCACGTGATCGCCGAGACCGAACCGGCGCTGGTCTGGGAGCGGCTGATGACGCTCGTCGGCGCCGAGGCCGAGTTCGCGCCGGACGCCGTGCCGGCCGCCGCTCACGCCGATCGGCTCGCGACGCTGCGCGAGGTCGCGCTCGGGCTCGACGACCGGCTCGACGCACGGGGCCGGCGGACGGCTCTGCGTGACTGGTTGGGCCGTGACCTGCTCACCGGGACGACGGCGACGACGTACCCACCGGTGCCCGGCGCGGAGTGGCTGGCGACGTGGGCCGAGTACGTGACCAGGAAGGGATTCGACATGCACGGTGAGTTCCGGGTGTCCGAAGACGCCCGCGCCCAGGCGCCGGTCACCGCCGAGGGATCCGCCTCGTCGGCGCTGGCAGACGCCGTGGTCGAGGTGGCTCGGCTGCGAGCCGAGGTGGCGGATCTGCAGGCCTTGAACACGCGGCTGGACCGCAAACGCCGCAAGCACAAGTCGCGGCTGCGGCTGTCCAGCGGGCGCGACGTCGCATGACCCCCGGCCTGACCCCAGGTCAGCTCAGTGGGGCTGCCAGGCGTCCTCGTCGCGCGTGCGCACGGCGACGTCCTCGGGCAGCGACCCCGACGCCAGTGCCGCGATCGTGACGCTCTCGAACACCTCGCGCAGACTGCTGCGGGCGGCGATCCAGACCAGCTGGAGAACCTCGGCCGAGCCCTGGTAGCTGACCGACTCCGGACGCAGGCCGTAGACGCTGACCAGCGGGCCGTCGACCGCCCGGATCACGTCGGCCACGCTCACCTCGGCGGGGTCACGTCCCATCCGCCAGCCGCCGGCCTGTCCTCGCTGGCTGACCACGATGCCGGCCCGGCGCAGGTCGGCCAGGATCGCCTGGAGGAACCCGTGCGGGATCTCCTGGGCGTTGCCCAGCTCCTCGGCGCTGACCGGCTTGGCGTCGTGGCGTCCGGCGATCTCGATCAGCGCGCGGAGCGCGTAGTCGGACTTGGCTGAGACCCGCATGCGCTCAGTCTCGCAGACGGTCCGTGCCGGACCGGTCAGGCGAGTGCCTGAGCAGAGGTGCAGCGAGGCTGGGATCCGGCGGCGGGCAGGAGCACCAGGCTTGGCATAGATACCCTAGGGGGGTATGGTGTATGGTGTCCGTATGGACACCCCAAGCAGCCCCGGCTACGCCCACAAGAAGGACGACTACGCCAAGCGGATGCGCCGCATCGAGGGCCAGGTGCGCGGCATTGCGCGGATGGTCGACGAGGACAAGTACTGCATCGACATCCTCACCCAGGTGTCGGCAGTCACCAAGGCGCTCCAGGCGGTCGCGCTCGGCCTGCTCGACGAGCACATGGCGCACTGCGTGCTCGACGCCGCTCAGTCCGGCGGACCGGAGGCGGAGGCCAAGCTCAAGGAGGCCTCCGACGCCGTCGCCCGCCTCGTGCGCTCCTGATCACACGCATCGCGAGGAGAGCCATGACCAGCACCGCCACCTTCACCGTGTCCGGGATGACCTGCGAGCACTGCGTCGCGTCCGTGAGCGATGAGGTCCTCGAGATCGCCGGCGTCACCGGCGTCGACGTCGACCTCCACACCGGCAGGCTCACGGTCACCAGCGACCAGCCCGTCTCCGAGGACGAGGTGGCGGCGGCCGTCGTCGAGGCCGGCTACCGCGTGTCATGAGGTTCCTCGAGCGCACGCCCGTGCGGGTCGCCGCCTTCGCCGTTGCGCTCGCCACAGTCTTCGCCCTCGCCCTCGGGATCGGGTCCCAGGTAGGGCCGATCAAGGAGCCGGCGGTGGCGGACTCCGACAGCCACGGCGCCGAGGAGGGCCACGGCATGGAAGGCGCGGAGCACACCGCCGACCTCCCCGGCGGCGTGATGGTGTCGCAGGACGGCTACACGCTTCGCCTCGCCCAGGCCCAGATCTCGGCCGGCCGGGACCGGACGATGGCGTTCGTGATCGAGGGCCCCGACGGCCGGCCGGTCACGTCGTACACGAAGCAGCACGAGAAGCACCTGCACCTGATCGCCGTACGACGCGACTTCAGCGGGTTCCAGCACGTCCACCCCGTGCTCGACGCCGACGGCACCTGGACGACGACGCTCGACCTGTCCGGCGGCGCGTGGCGGGTCTTCGCGGACTTCACCCCAGCCGGTGGCCAGGCACTGACCCTCGGCGCCGACCTCACCGTTCCGGGCGCCGTGCGCGCCACCCGCGCGACGCCGGTCACGCGCACCGCGACCGTCGACGGCTACACCGTCACCCTGGCCGGCGACCTTGTGGCCGGTGAGCGCTCGTCGCTCACGCTGACCGTCGCTCGGAACGGCGCACCGGTCACCGACCTGCAGCCCTACCTGGGCGCCTACGGCCACCTGGTCGCGCTGCGCGAGGGCGACCTCGCCTACGTGCACGTGCACCCCGACGGAGAACCCGACGACGGGCGGACGCAACCGGGGCCCGACGTCGAGTTCGGGGCGGAGGTGCCGAGCACCGGTCGCTACCACCTTTACCTCGACTTCCGGCACGACGACGTCGTCCGGACCGCACCCTTCACCCTGGAGGCGTCGTGAGTCACCGGCCCGACGTCGAGCTCGAGATCGGCGGGATGACCTGCGCATCGTGCGCGAACCGGATCGAGCGCAAGCTGAACAAGATCCCGGGCACCACCGCCACGGTCAACTACGCCACGGAGAAGGCGCAGGTGCAGGCGGAGGGGAGCGTCTCTGTGGCCGACCTCGTGGCCGCGGTCGAGGCCGCCGGCTACACAGCGCGGGTGCCCGCGCCACCGGACGACGACGAGGAGCCGGCCACACCGGAGGACGCGGAGACCCGATCGCTCCGGCAACGGCTGCTTGTCTCGGCGGTGTTGTCGGTGCCGGTTGTCGCGCTGGCGATGGTGCCCGCCTGGCAGTTCGAGTACTGGCAGTGGCTCTCGCTCACTCTCGCCGCACCCGTCGTGGTCTGGGGCGCCTTGCCGTTCCACCGCGCGGCCTGGGCCAACGCCCGGCACGGCAGCTCGACCATGGACACCCTCGTGTCGCTCGGCGTGCTCGCTGCGTTCGGCTGGTCGTTGTGGGCGCTGTTCTTCGGTACGGCGGGCGAGCCAGGGATGAAGCACCCCTTCGAGCTCACCATCGAGCGGAGCGACGGCGCCGGCAACATCTACCTCGAGGCCGCGGCCGGGGTGACCACGTTCCTGTTGGCGGGGCGCTGGTTCGAGGCCCGGTCCAAGCGGCGGGCCGGCGCGGCGCTCCGCGGGCTGCTCGAGCTCGGCGCGCGTGATGTGGCCGTCCTGCGCGGCGGTTCGGAGATCCGCATCGCCGTGGCGGACCTGGCGGTCGGCGACCTGTTCGTGGTACGCCCCGGCGAGAAGGTCGCCACCGACGGCGTGGTCACCGAGGGCAGCTCTGCCGTCGACGCCTCGCTGCTGACGGGCGAGTCGGTGCCGGTGGAGGTCGGCGTCGGGGACGCGGTCGTCGGCGCGACAGTGAACGCCGGCGGCCGACTTGTCGTCCGGGCCACTCGGGTCGGCGCCGACACCCAGCTCGCGCAGATGGCCCGGCTGGTCGAGGACGCCCAGATGGCGAAAGGCCGGACCCAGCGGTTGGCCGACCGGATCTCCGGCTTCTTCGTGCCGCTCGTGATCGCGCTCTCCGTCGGCACGCTCGGATTCTGGGTCGGCGCCGGCAGTGGGTGGACCGCGGCGTTCACCGCTGCGGTGGCCGTGCTGATCGTGGCCTGCCCGTGCGCCCTCGGCCTGGCGACGCCGGTCGCGATGATGGTCGGCAGCGGTCGCGGTGCCCAGCTCGGCATCCTGATCCGGGGACCCGAGGCGCTCGAACGCACCCGCCGGGTCGACACCGTCGTCCTCGACAAGACCGGCACCGTCACCACCGGTCGGATGACCCTGACCGACGTCGTGGTCGCCGACGGCGAGGACGAGCATCTGCTGCTCCGGCTGGCCGGAGCGCTCGAGGACGCCTCTGAGCACCCCGTAGCCCGGGCGGTCGCGGCAGGCGCGCGTGACCGGGTCGGCAGCCTCGGCAGGGTCGCGGACTTCCGCAACGTCGACGGCCTCGGCGTCCAGGGCGTCGTCGACGGGCATGACGTGGTGGTCGGGCGCCCGCGCCTCCTGACAGACGGGTCGAACGACCTGCCGCCGGGCCTCGAGTCCGCCTTGGTCGCGCTGAGGGAGTCAGGTGCGACCGTGGTCGCGGTCGGCTGGGACGGTCAGGCCCGGGGGCTGCTCGCGGTCGCCGACTTCGTGAAGCCCACCTCCGCCGACGCGGTGGCCCGGCTCCGCGCCCTCGGCCTCCGGCCGATGCTGCTCACCGGGGACAACGAGGCCGTCGCCCGCGCCGTCGCCCAAGAGGTGGGGATCGACCCCGACGACGTGGTGGCGGAGGTGCTGCCGGCGGACAAGGTCGCGATGGTGCGCCGGCTGCAGGACGAGGGCCGCACCGTCGGGTTCGTCGGCGACGGTGTCAACGACGCGGCCGCACTCGCGCAGGCCGACCTCGGGATCGCGATGGGCACCGGCAGCGACGTGGCGATCGAGGCCTCCGACCTCACGCTGGTTCGCGGCGACCTCGGCGTGGCGGTCGACGCCCTGCGGTTGTCCCGTCGTACCCACCGCGTGATCACGAGCAACCTGGTCTGGGCGTTCGGCTACAACGTGGCCGCGCTCCCCCTCGCCGCCTCGGGGCTGCTGTCCCCGATGATCGCCGGTGCCGCGATGGCGCTCAGCTCGGTGTTCGTCGTTGGCAACAGTCTGCGGCTGCGAGGGTTCCAGCCGTCGAGCTGAGGGTGCCACAGCGGTGGTCGAACAGGAGCGCCAGCCCGCGCGCCGAGACCACTCCGCGCGGTTGTAGATAGAGCGGGGTCGAAAGGCGCAACGACGGGGAGAGGTACGGCGCGGGGTCGCTGTCCACTCCCGGGTGGCGCAAGGCGGTGGCTGGTGCCTCCGGGGTCCGCCCCCCGCTGGTCGAGCCTTCCCGCTGGTCGAGCTTGTCGAGACCACGACATCGACCGCTCCAGAAGCAACGAGAATACTTGTCCACATGCCGGGCAGACCCCGGTTCTGGGCGCATGACTGTCGGTGCTCGATGCCAGAATTCCCTGTATGGCAACGGTATTCGGCGAACCAGAGGCGCACCCGGTCGCGGCCCTGGTCGCGCGGTTCCACGCCGACCTCGACGAGCTCGGGGACCCACGGCTGTGGTCGATCGGCGACACCGAACTGGCCGACACTCTCGCCTCGGTGGCCGCGTTGCGTCACCGGCTGGGCGAGCTCGAGCTCCGGGCCGTCAACCAGGCCGACCGCGTCGACCTCGGCGGGAACCACGGCGCCACCGACACCGCCGCCTGGTGGGCCAACGCGACCGTGCAGACCAAACGGGACGCCAACCGCCGCCTGGACCTCGCCAACGCGCTGGACTGTGACCACGAGCCCGTGAAGGACGCGATGGCCGCCGGCCAGGTCTCCGAAGACCAGGCGGTGGTGATCGTGAAGGGTGTCGACGCGCTGCCGGTCGAGCACCGCCACGACGCCGAGATCCACCTCATCGGTCTCGCCAAGGAGCACGACCCGGTCGCGCTGCGCCGGCTCGCACACCGGGTGCTCGAGGTGGTCGCCCCCGAGATCGCCGAAGAACACGAGCTCAAGGCTCTGCAACGCCAGGAGGCGCTGGCCGAGGAGGCGTGCCGGTTCACCATCGCCGACGACGGCCACGGGCTGTGCCACGGCCGGTTCACGCTGCCCAGCCAC
>Ga0207708_10004073_pt1 | contig 10750 bp, 9 predicted proteins | sample KBSK5101metaG_FD_184340 | JGI IMG/M metagenome (GOLD analysis project Ga0207708, IMG submission 184340) | Corn, switchgrass and miscanthus rhizosphere microbial communities from Kellogg Biological Station, Michigan, USA - KBS K5-10-1 metaG... | ecosystem: Host-associated > Plants > Roots >...
CTGCACGATTCGCACCGTTTCGGTCGACGTGAACGACGAAGTGAAGGCGGGACAGATCCTGACGAAGCTCGACACCACCCGCCTGGAAGCGCAGGTGCTGCAAGCGCAGAGCTCGCTTGCTTCGGCCGAAGCGCGTGTCCTGCAGAGCGTCGCGGGACTGAAGGAAGCACGCGCGAATCTCGCTCGCCTGCAGAAGGTGCGCGAGCTGAGCAACAACAAACTGCCTTCGCAGCAGGATATGGACGTTAGCGAATCGGCAGTCGCACAGGGTGAAGGCGAAGAAGCTGCGGCCCGGGCCGCGGTGGCGCAGGCGAAAGCCAATCTCGATGCGGTCAAGACAGATCTGAGCAAGACCGACATCAAATCGCCGATCAACGGCGTGGTGCTGGTGCGCTCGGTCGAGCCGGGCCAGACGGTGGCGTCGTCGTTGCAGGCGCCGGTGCTGTTCACGCTTGCCGAAGATCTCAAGAAGATGGAGCTGCACGTCGCCGTCGACGAGGCCGACATCGGCTCCGTCGAAGTCGGCCAGGATGCATCGTTTACCGTGGACGCGTTTCCGAATCGCCAATTCCACGCGAAGATTACGCGAGTCGATTTCGCCTCGAACAACACGCAGAAGAGCAGCAGTGGCAGCAGTAGCAGCAGCGGCTCCGGCAGCAGCGCGACTTCAACCGGCGTAGTCACGTACGAGACCGTGCTCGAAGTCGACAATTCGGATTCGCTGTTGCGGCCGGGCATGACCGCGACTGCCGAAATCGTGACCACCAGCATCCAGGACGCAACGCTGGTGCCGAACGCCGCGCTGCGCTTCACGCCGACTGGCGCCGACGCGCCCGGCGCGCCGAACGCGCAGCAGTCGCGCGGTCCGCTGTCGGCGTTGATGCCGACGATGCCGCGCCGCATGTTCGGCGGCGGTCAGCAGCGCGGTGGCGGACGCATGGGCCGCGTGTGGGTTATCGAAGACGGCAAACCCGCGCTGGCGATCTTCAAGCCGGGCGCGACCGACGGCCGCATGACGCAAGTATTGCCGCGCGGCGAGAAGCCGAACGGCGGCGGGCGCCAGGGCCCGATGGCGAACGACGAGAAATTCAAGAAGGCGCTGGAGCGCAAGATCGAGCCCGGCGTGAAGGTCATCGTCGACGAAGAAGCGCCGAAGAAATGACCGGCATGCCGACTCCTCCGAGCCGGGTAATCGAGCTGTCGCAGGTCACTAAGGTGTACGGCGAGGGCGAAGGTCAGGTGCGCGCGCTGCGCGGCATCGATCTCGCGATCGCGCCCGGTGAGTTCGTCGCAGTCATGGGCCCGAGCGGCTCCGGTAAGTCGACGTGCATGAACATCCTCGGTTGCCTCGACACGCCAACCGCCGGCACGTACCGCTTTCTCGGCGTGCCGGTCGGCACGATGACGGCGGACCAGCGTGCCTTGCTGCGACGGAACCATCTCGGCTTCGTGTTTCAGGGCTTCAACCTGCTCAGCCGCACGACGGCGCTCGAAAACGTCGAGCTGCCGCTGATTTACCGTCACTTGCCCGCCGAAGAGCGTCACGCCCGCGCCCGCAAGGCGCTGCACGAGGTCGGACTTGCCGGTCGCGAGACGCATGTCCCGAGCGAGCTGTCCGGCGGCCAGCAGCAGCGTGTCGCCATCGCGCGCGCCATCGTCGCGCAGCCGCAAGTCGTGTTCGCTGACGAGCCGACGGGCAATCTCGATACCCAGACCAGCATCGAGATCATGAAGGTGCTGACCGGCCTCAACGAGCAGCGCGGCATGACCATCGTCATGGTGACGCACGAGCCCGATATCGCGGGTTGGAGCCGACGCATCGTGCGCTTCCGCGACGGCGTGATCGAGAGCGACGAGGCCAACACTCCGGTGCGAGGAGTTGCCTGATGTTCTGGAACGCAATGCTGCTGGCGCTGCGCGAAATACGCCGCAACGTGCTGCGCTCGTCACTGACGATTCTCGGCATCGTCATCGGCGTCGCCGCCGTCATCACGATGGTCACGATCGGCCAGGGCGCCACCGCGCAGGTGCAGGCGGACATCCAGAAGCTCGGCACGAACCTCCTTCAGGTATTCCGCGGCCAGGGCTTTGGCGGCGGCGGTGGCGCACGCTCCTCGGCAGCGCCGTTCACCCTGGAAGACGTTACCGCGATCGAGAACGATATCTCCGGCGTCCGCGCGATCGCGCCGAGCTCGAACAGTGACGCGCAGGCTATCTACGGCAATGCCAATTGGTCGACGCAGGTCACGGGCACGAGCGACAAGTATCTGGAAGTGCGTGACTGGCCGCTGGCATCGGGCCGCAATTTCTCGGAGAGCGAGCTGCGTGCCGGCGCGGCGGTTTGCATGCTCGGCGACACGGTCAAGCAGGAGCTGTTCGGTAATCAGGATCCGATTGGAATCTCCATCCGCCTCGGCAAGCTGTCGTGCCAGGTGATCGGCCTGCTGTCCGTGAAAGGGCAGTCGGGGTTCGGCCAGAACCAGGACGACATCGTCGTCGTACCGCTGCGCACGCTGCAACGGCGCATGGCTGGTAACTCCGACGTCAACGCGATCATGGTCTCGGCGCGCGATGGCGTGTCGACGGAGAAGGTGCAGGCTGACCTGGAGCGGCTGCTGCGTGAGCGCCGCAAGATTCGCGAGGGCGCCGAGGACGATTTCAACGTCCGCGACCTCAAGGAGGTCACCAGCGCCTTCACCAACTCTTCGAAGGTGCTTACTGCATTGCTCGGTGCGGTCGCGGCGGTCAGTCTCGTCGTCGGCGGCGTCGGCATCATGAACATCATGCTCGTGTCGGTGACCGAGCGGACGCGCGAGATCGGCACGCGCCTCGCAGTCGGTGCGATGGCACGCGACGTGTTGCTGCAGTTCCTGGTCGAAGCGGTCACGCTCGCGGCGTTCGGCGGCATCATCGGTATCGCACTCGGGTTGAGTACCGCGCTGCTCGCAACCAGCGCGTTCCACGTGCCGTTCGTGCTGAACCTCGGCATCGTGTTCCTGTCGTTCGCGTTCTCCGCCGCGGTCGGCATCGTCTTCGGCTTCTTCCCAGCCCGCCGCGCCGCGCAGCTGGACCCGATCGAAGCGCTGCGCCACGAATAACCATGAATGTCAGGCTGAAGCCTGACCCACAAAGAGCTGGACCTGCATGTGGGTCAGGCTTTAGCCTGACTCTTCCTTTCCGAGGGTACTCCTATGAAAACTCGCGCCGCCGTCGCGTATGCCGCCGGCAAACCGCTCGAAGTCGTCACCGTCGATCTCGATGGCCCGCGTGACGGCGAGGTGCTGGTCGAGATCAAGGCGAGCGGTGTGTGTCACACCGACGAGTTCACGCGCTCCGGCGCGGACCCCGAAGGCCTGTTCCCGGTGATCTTCGGCCACGAAGGCGCAGGTGTCGTCGTCGACGTCGGTCGCGGCGTGACTTCGCTGAAGGTCGGCGATCACGTCATTCCGCTGTACACGCCGGAATGTCGCCAGTGCAAAGCGTGCCTGTCACGCAAGACCAATCTGTGCACGGCGATTCGCGCGACGCAGGGCAAAGGCGTGATGCCGGATGGCACCAGCCGCTTCTCGATCGGCAAGGACAAGATCCATCACTACATGGGCTGCTCGACGTTCTCGAATCACACGGTGCTGCCCGAGATCGCGCTGGCCAAGATCCGACCCGACGCACCGTTCGACAAGGTTTGCTACATCGGCTGCGGCGTCACGACCGGTATCGGCGCAGTCATGAACACTGCGAAGGTCGAACCGGGCGCGAACGTGGTCGTGTTCGGTCTCGGTGGTATCGGCCTGAACGTCGTGCAGGGCGCGAAGCTGGTTGGCGCGAATCGCATCATCGGTGTCGATCTCAATCCGCGGCGTCGCGCGCTCGCCGAGAAGTTCGGCATGACCGACTTCGTGAATCCCAAGGAAGTCGGCGGCGATCTGGTGCAGCACCTGATCGCAATGACGGACGGCGGCGCCGACTACAGCTTCGAGTGCGTCGGCCACGTCGACCTCATGCGTCAGGCGCTCGAATGCTGCCATCGCGGCTGGGGCGTCTCGGTGATCATCGGCGTCGCGGGCGCGGGCCAGGAGATCAAGACGCGTCCGTTCCAACTGGTAACCGGGCGTGTGTGGAAAGGCACGGCGTTCGGCGGTGCGCGCGGCCGCACCGACGTGCCGAAGATCGTCGACTGGTACATGGACGGCAAGATCAACATCGACGACCTGATCACGCACACGATGCCGCTGGAGAAGATCAACGACGCGTTCGACCTGATGCACAAAGGCGAATCGATCCGCAGCGTTGTGGTTTACTGAGCGCAATCAAACACGACTGTGGGTCAGGCTTTAGCCTGACTCTTTATCCCAATGAAAGGTGTCCCCCGCTGGCTGCTGCTGGTGGCAGCCATGGCCGCTGTCGGCCCGGTGTCGATCGACATGTATCTGCCGGGCTTTCCCGCGATCGAGCGGGAGTTCGGCGTGCGCGGCGTCGAGACCACGATGGCTGCCTATCTCGTCGGCATCGCCGTCAGCCAGCTGTTCTACGGCCCGATCAGCGATCGCTTCGGACGCAAGCCGCCGCTGTACTTTGGCTTCGCTTTGTATGCGCTGGGTGCCGCAGGCTGCGCGCTCGCCGCCAGCATGCCGGCACTCACGCTGATGCGCGTCGTCCAGGCGCTCGGCGGCTCGGCCGGATTCGTGATCGGCCGCGCGATCGTGCGCGATCGCTGCCAGCCGCACGAAGCCGCTCGCGCATTCTCCTTGCTGATGATGATCGTCGCGCTCGGCCCGGTGTTCGCGCCCGTGGCGGGCGGCTTCGTCGTGACGCACTTCGGCTGGCGCGCGACATTCGTGTTCCAGACGGCACTCGGCGTGGTCTTGCTCGCCGCGACGCACTTCGCTCTGCGCGAGTCGCGACCTGAATCCACGGTGGTCCCGCTGCATCCGGTGAACGTGCTGCGGACCTACATCCGCCTCAGCAAGGATCGCGTGCTCGTCGGTTACTCGCTGGTGGGTGGCTTCGCGGTGGGCGCGATGTTCGCCTATGTGACCGGTGCGCCGACCGTGCTGACGCGTGGCTACGATCTGTCGCCGCAGCAGTTCGGCGCGCTGATCGGTTTGAATGGACTCGCGTTCATGTCCGCGAGCCGGCTCAACATGATCGCGCTGCGCACCCTCAGCCCAGGCCAGATCCTCGCGCGCTATGTCTGGATGCCGGTTGTCTTCGGCGCAGCGTTGTTCGCGCTGACGTCGTTGTGGGCGTTGCCGCTGTGGATGGTCGTCGCCTTGCAGCTGTCGTTCTTCGTTACCGTCGGCCGAGTCACGCCGCATGTTGCGGCACTCGCTCTCGCTCCGCATGGTGCCGAAGCGGGGGCAGCCTCTGCACTCATGGGCGCGTTGCAATCGGCACTGGCAATGGCTGCGGGGTTCGCCGTTGCGACCTTCAACAACGGCATGGTCAGCACGCTCGCCGTGATCATGACTGCTGGCGGCGCGTTGGCCCTGGCGAGTTATCTCTGGGCCGGCGCCGCGTCTCAGAGCCAGGAAGGCTTGCGACGCAGCGGCTGAAGATAGATCCCGATCAGCTGCTTCGCCGTCTGCATGGCGTGATCGAACTCTGCCTGCCGCTTCGGATTGAACGGCGTCGTACACGCCTCTTCGTTGTAGGTCGCCCCGAGCGAGAACTCGTAGTTGCCGAAAGCGAGCCGACCGTGGCAACTCGGCTGCGGCGCGCACGAGCACTCCGGCGTCGGATCAGCCGCGAGCTTGTGGTCGCGGGCGTAGAACCGATATTCGGATTCGATATAGATCTTGCCTTCCGCGCCGGTCGTGAGCTTGTGCATGAACAAAGCATCGCCCAGCAGCTCTGGATCCATCTTCGCTTCGGCATCCGTGGAGCGCAGCGCCTGGTGCTCGCGCCACATGATTCCATAGTTGTCCGGGAACACGCCGGCCAGTTCCAGCACGATGTCGATCTCGTCGCCGCGCGGCGGAAGATAAGTCGGCTGCCGCCACTCGTTCCACAGCATCCACGACGCAACGAGCGCCAGCACAGCGAAGGCTGCGCCGGCGATTCGTAGCGCGCGAGCGAGGCCGGTGCGCAGACAGCGGTCCCGTCAGGTCCAGCCTTCCAGTTTCGTTTCCATCGTGATCTGCGCGTTCAGCACGCGCGACACGGGACACCCTTTCTTCGCGTTCTCCGCCGCGGTCTGGAAATCCGGCGGCGAGGCGCCCGGCACCTTGGCGCGTACTTTCAGATGCACGGCCGTGATCGTGAAGCCGGCGTCGGTCTTGTCCAGCGTCACGGTCGCCTCGGTCTGGATGCTCTCGGCTTTCTTGCCGGCACTGTCGAGCTGCGCAGACAGCGCCATCGAGAAGCAGCCCGCGTGCGCAGCGGCGATCAGCTCTTCCGGGTTCGTGCCTTTGCCATCCTCGAAGCGCGTGCTGAACGAGTATTGCGTGTCTTGCAACACGCCGCTCTGTGACGAGATGGTTCCGCGGCCGTCCTTCAGTCCGCCCTTCCAGACGGCCGATGCGCTACGTTTCATGCTGTGGCTCCTGTGTCAGAGGTATCGAAGATTGCTATTTCGTGCGAGATCACGGCGGTCTTTGCCAGGATCGCAGTCGCCGAGCAGTATTTCTCGGCCGACAGATGCACCGCGCGCTCGACTTTCTTCGGATCGAGCCCGCGGCCGCTGATGCGGTAGCGCATCTGGATGCGTGTGAAAACCTTCGGCTCCGTCTCGGCGCGATCGGCGTCCATGTCCACGATGCAATCCGTGACCGGCTCGCGGCCGCGCTTCAGGATCATTACGACGTCGAACGCCGTGCAACCGCCGAGGCCCAGCAGCAGCATCTCCATCGGCCGCACGCCGAGATTGCGGCCACCTGCTTCGGGCGCGCCGTCCATCACGACAGCGTGTCCCGAGCCGGACTCGCCGACGAACATCACGTTATCGACCCATCTGACGCTGGCTTTCATACGCCGCCGTAACACAGATATTTGATCTCGAGATATTCCTCGAGGCCGTACTTCGAGCCTTCGCGCCCGATGCCGCTTTCCTTCACGCCGCCGAACGGCGCCACCTCGGTGGAGATGATGCCTTCGTTGATGCCGACGATGCCGCTTTCCAGGCCCTCGGCGACCCGCCACGCACGGCCGACGTCGCGAGTATAGAAGTAGCTGGCGAGGCCGAATTCGGTGGCATTCGCCAGACGCAACACTTCTTCTTCAGTGTCGAACTTCATCAGCGGCGCGACCGGACCGAACGTTTCTTCGTGCATTACGAGCGTGTCCGCGCGGATGCCGGTCAGCACCGTCGGGACATAGAAGTGACCTGCGCCTTCGCCGCGCTTGCCGCCCGTGACGATCTTCGCGCCCCTGGCCACGGCATCGCGCACGTGCTCTTCGACTTTGGCGACCGCCTTCTCTTCGATCAGCGGGCCGATCTTCGTGTCCTTGTCGAGACCATTGCCGACCTTCAGGCTCGACGCGACTTCCGCGAGCCGCTGCGCAAAGCGATCGTAGATGCCCGCCTGCACGAAGATGCGATTCGCGCACACGCAAGTCTGACCGGCATTGCGATACTTCGAAGCGACGGCGCCGGCGACTGCAGCTTCCAGGTCCGCATCGTCGAACACGACGAACGGCGCGTTGCCGCCGAGCTCCAGCGAAACCTTCTTGACCGTCGACGAGCACTGCGCCATCAGCAGCTTGCCCACCGCCGTCGAGCCCGTGAAGCTCAACTTGCGAACGATCGGATTGCTCGTCAGCTCGCCGCCGATCGGCTTCGAATCGCCGGTGACGATCGAGACCACACCCGCGGGAACGCCGGCGCGCTCGGCGAGCACGCACATCGCGAGCGCGGAGTACGGCGTCAGCTCCGACGGCTTGATCACCATCGTGCAACCCGCCGCGAGCGCCGGCGCAACTTTGCGGGCAATCATCGCAGTCGGGAAATTCCACGGCGTGATCGCCGCGGTCACGCCGATCGGCTGCTTCAGCACCACGATGCGCTTGTCGCGTCCGTGGGCCGGAATCACATCGCCGTACGCGCGCTTGCCTTCTTCACCAAACCACTCGATGAATGCTGCCGCGTACGCGATCTCGCCGCGGCTCTCGACCAGCGGCTTGCCCTGCTCGACGGTCATCAGCACCGCGAGGTCTTCCTGGTTCGCCATCATCAAGTCGAACCACTTGCGCAGCACTTGCGCGCGTTCCTTCCCGGTGCGTGCGCGCCAGTCTGGCAGAGCTTTGTCCGCCGCTTCGATCGCGCGCCGCGTTTCGGCAGCGCCGAGATTCGGCACCGTGCCGATCAGCTGACGGGTCGCGGGATTGAAAACCTGTTTGACCTGACCGTTGGCCGCGCTTTCCCAGCGCCCGCCGACGAAGGCCTGCTCGCGAAACAACGCCATGTCGCGCAATGAAATCGAAGCTTGAGGTACAGCAGCCATAAAAACTCCGGGCTCCGTCTAGTCGTCCTGCAGATCCTGACCCGGAAACAGCGTTTCGTTGAAACCGAAGTTCCGCAAATCGCGAATCCGCATCGGGTACAGGATACCGTTCAGATGATCGACTTCGTGTTGCACGACGCGTGCGTGGAAACCGCCCACCGTGCGGTCGATCGGCTTGCCGGCCTGATCGAAGCCGCGATAGCGCAGCTGCGTATAGCGCGGGACCAGCCCGCGCATGCCGGGCACCGACAGACAACCCTCCCAGCCTTCCTCCATTTCTTCGCTGACGGCCTCGAGCTGCGGATTGATCAGCACGGTGTACGGCACTTCCTCGGCTTGCGGATACCGCGGATTACGCGCGACCCCGAAAATGACCACCTGCAACGACACGCCGATCTGCGGCGCGGCCAGCCCGGCGCCGTTCTGTTCCTCCATGGTGTCGTGCATGTCTTCGAGCAGCGCCGCGAGCTCGACGGACCCGAAGCGCTGCACGGGCTGCGCGACCTGCAGCAGCAACGGATCACCCATTTTCAGGACGGGACGAATGGCCATGGGAGGAGATAAGGCGGTTGGCGGATAGCGGTTGGCTATAGTATCGCTTCTATGTCGCTCCACGTCCTCGTCCTGGCCGCCGGTGCTTCCAGCCGTCTCGGGCAACCGAAGCAGCTCGTGAAGCTGGGCGGCAGGCCGGCGTTGCACATCGTCGTATCGAATGCCGTCGCTCTGGCCGGCAATGCAGTCACCGTCGTGGTCGGCGCGCACGCGCGCGACATGACGCACTTGCTGGCGCACTCGCCGGCCTCGGTGATCGTGAATCGCAATTGGGAAGAGGGCATGGGCTCGTCGCTGCGCTTCGGTGTCGCTTCGCTGCCGCCGGGCTGCGCTGCCGTGCTGGTGCTGCTCGGCGACCAGGTCGGCGTGAACGCGGACGATCTCAAGCGACTGGCCGCGGCGTGGAAAGGCGAAGAGAGTCTGATTGCCGCGAGCGTTTACGATCAGCACCTGGGCGTGCCGGCGATTTTTCCGCGCCTGTGCTTTTCGGAGCTTGCCGAGCTGCGCGGCGATCACGGCGCACGCGCGGTTCTGGAGCGCAACAGCTATCGGCTCGTCCGCGTGCCGATGTCGAATGCCGCGATCGATCTCGACACGCCGGAAGATCTCGCCGTGTTGACCGAACGATTCAAAGTACCGCTGCAGGAATGACTGGATGCGTATTGCCTTACTGTTCATCGTCGTCGCCGTCGTCATCATCGTCATCTGGATGAGGGCGCGACGTACCCGCGGCGACGACTGAAAAAAACGACTCCGTACTGGGGGATTGCATGCTCAGGGCTCGCTGGCTCAGTCCATGGTTCGCCGCGATTGCGGCCTTCTCGATCGACGCGGCAAACACGGAGCCCACCAGCGAGCGCTATCAGCTCGACCGCCTGGTGCCGGCATCCAACTTTCACGGCGTGCACGGCCTCGCGTTCGATGCTCACGATGTGCTGTATGCCGGCAGCGTAGTCGGTCACAGCATCTATCGGGTCGATACCAAGACCGGCGCAGTCGCGACATTCGTCGGCGCACCCGAAGGTATGGCCGACGATCTGGTGTTTCTCGCCGACGGCACCGTCGTGTGGACTTCGATCCAGCATGGCGTCGTGCGCGCGCGCAAGGGCGACGGCCCAGTCGTCAAGCTCGCCGATCTCGTCAGCGTCAACTCCATCAACGTGCGCAAGGACGGCAGGCTGTTCGCAGCGCAGGTGTTCGGCGGCGACGGACTGTGGGAGATCGACCCCGCCGGCGTGAAGCCGCCGCGTTTGATCCTCAAGGACCTCGGTGGCTTCAACGGTTTCGATATCGGCGCCGACGGCAGGCTGTATGGACCGTTGTGGTTCAAGCACCAGCTGGTGCGCATCGATCCCGACACCGGCAAGCTCGACGTCGTCGCAGACGGTTTCGATACGCCGGCCGCGGCCAACTTCGATTCCAAGGGGAACCTGTACGTGGTCGACACAGCGCGCGGCGAAGTCGTGCGCGTCGACATCCGCAGCGGCAAGAAACAGGTGATCGCGAAAGTCGCGACGTCGCTCGACAATCTCGCGATCGATTCGCACGATCGCCTGTTCGTTTCGAACATGGCAGACAACGGTATCCAGGAAATCGACGTCCGCAGCGGCGCGGCTCGCCAGGTCGTCAAGGGCACGCTCGCGATTCCACTCGGCATCGCTGCCGTGTCTGAGGGTGCGCGCGACACGCTCTACGTTGCCGATACATTCGCGCTGCGCACGCTCGATGGAGCGCAGGGCAAAGTTACCGACATCGCGCGC
>Ga0207708_10004074_pt1 | contig 10750 bp, 8 predicted proteins | sample KBSK5101metaG_FD_184340 | JGI IMG/M metagenome (GOLD analysis project Ga0207708, IMG submission 184340) | Corn, switchgrass and miscanthus rhizosphere microbial communities from Kellogg Biological Station, Michigan, USA - KBS K5-10-1 metaG... | ecosystem: Host-associated > Plants > Roots >...
GATCGTGGTCTTGCCGCTGCCGGACTCGCCGACCAGTGCGACCACCTCGGCCTTGGCCACGTCGAAGGTGACCCCGTGCACGACCTCCGTGCGGCCGTAGAAGACCCGCAGGTCGTCGACGGACAGGATGATGTCCCGCTCGGTGTGCGGGTCGGTGTCGTTGGTGTTGCCGCGGTCGATGTCCCAGGTGCCGATCTCGCCGACCCGCAGGCACTTCGCCGTGTGGTCCGGGCCGACCTGGTGGTCCTCCGGCTCGATCTCGCGGCAGCGGTCCTGGACGTACTCGCAGCGGGTGTTGAACCGGCACGCGGTGGGTCGCCGTCCCGGTCCCGGCGTCGAGCCGGGGATGCCGGTGAGCGCGCGGGCCCGCGAGAGGTGCGGGATCGCGTCCAGCAGCGCGCGGGTGTAGGGGTGCGCGGGCTGGCGGAACATCGCCTCGCGCGGCCCGAGCTCGATGATCTGGCCCGCGTACATGACCGCGACCCGGTCGGCGATGTTGGCCACCACGGCCAGGTCGTGGGTGACGTACAGCGCCGCCACCCGGTGGCTGCGGCACAGCTCGCCCATGGTCTTGAGCACCATGCCCTGCGTGGTGACGTCCAGGCCGGTGGTCGGCTCGTCGAGCACCAGCACCTTGGGCTTGGGCAGGAACGCCATCGCCAGGGCGACGCGCTGCACCTGGCCGCCGGAGAGCTGGTGCGGGTAGCGGGCGAGGAACTCGTCGTCGTCGGGGAGGCCGACCTCGCGCAGGCCCGCGCGGGCGCCCTCAGTGCGCTCCGCGGCGCTGCCGATGCCGTGCAGCTCGAGGAGCTCGACGATCTGGCGGCCGATCCGGATCGCCGGGTTGAGCGCGGCGCCCGGGTCCTGCGGCACGTAGGCGATCTTCATGCCGCGGATCTCGCGAACCTTCTCCCAGGGCAGGGCGAGCACGTTCTGGCCCTCGAACGTCACGCTGCCGTGCTCGATGAACGCGCCGCGCCGGGAGTAGGCCAGGAGCGCCGTGCCCGCGGTGGTCTTGCCCGAGCCGGACTCGCCGACCAGGCCGACGACCTCGCCGGGCCGCAGCTCGATGTTGATCTCGTCGACCACGTCGAGGTTGGTGCCGGTGAGCGCCACCCGCAGGTCGGAGACCGTGCAGCCCCCCGTCTGGTTCATGTCGAGCAGCGACGTTTCGGTCACGTCAGTCACCCCTGCCGGAAAGCTGCGCGATGCCGTCGGCCATCAGGTTGGTGCCGATCGTGAACACACCGATGATGATCACCGGCGCGAGCACGCCCCACGGTTGGACCAGCAGCGCCAGGCGGTTCTCGTTGATCATGTATCCCCAGTCGGCGGCGGACGGGTTGCTGGCGAAGCCCAGGAAGCCGATGCCCGCGATCAGGCCGATCGAGTAGGTGAGCCGCAGGCCCGCCTCGGCCAGCAACGGGGCGTTCATGTTGGGCAGCACCTCGGCGAGGACCACCCGCACCCGGCTCTCGCCGAGCGCCTCCGCCGCGGTCACGTAGTCGCGGGAGACGATGCCGAGCGCCACGCCGCGCGCCAGCCGGGCGACGCGCGGGGCGTGCGAGACGCCCACCAGCAGCACGATCACGTACCAGGAGGGCTGGTCGACCGCGGTGAGCACGAGCAGCGCGAGCAGGATCTGCGGGAACGCGAGCGCCACGTCGTTCAGGCGCATGATCACTTCGTCGAGCCAGCCGCCCCAGTAGGCGGCGACCACGCCGATGATGATCCCCAGGACCATGCCGAGCGCGGTGGCCAGCAGCGAGTTGATCAGGATCGTGGCGCCGCCGTAGAGGACCCGGCTCCACACGTCCTGGCCCAGGTAGTCGGTGCCGAGGAAGGAGCCCTCGTACGTGTACGGCTTGCCGACGATCTCGTTCTCGCCGTACGGGGCGAACAGCGGGCCGAAGATCGCCATCAGGACGATGACCAGGGTGATCACGGCGCCGGTGACCAGCCTGCGCTGCCGTCCGATGCGGCGCAGGTTCGCCGGGCTCACGATGCTCATGACGAGATCGCCGTCCTCGCTCGCGGGGTGAACAGGATGGAGAGGACGTCGGCGACGAGGTTGATCCCCACGTAGACGGCGGCGATCACCATGGCCAGCACCTGGACCATCGGGAAGTCGCTGTTGCGCACCGAGTCGACGAGGCTCGCGCCGATGCCCGGGTAGGAGAACACGTACTCGACGAAGAGCACGCCGCCCGCCAACCAAGCCAGCTGCAGCGCGATCACCTGGATGCCCGGGACGATCGCGTTGAGCAGCGCGTGCTTGCGCATCACGATGCGCTCCGGCACGCCCTTGAGCCGGGCCAGCTCGACGTAGTCGCTGTCGAGCACCTCCAGCAGGCTGGAGCGCACGATCCGGGACACGTACGGGGCCACCGCGATGACGAGGGTGAGCACCGGGAGGATCATCGAGGCGGGCTTGGACCAGGGCGGCGCGCCGCCGCCCGCGATCGTCACGGCGGGCAGCAGGTGGAAGACGGTGGTGGAGAACAGCGCCACCAGCAGGATCGCGACGACGAACTCGGGCAGGCCCGCCAGGGTGATCATGATGACCTGGATGACGCCGTCGGTGCGCTTGCCCCGGTAGTTGGCCGAGATCATGGCGATGGCGAACGCCACCGGGATGATGAGGATCGCCGAGATCAGCACCAGCACGGCCGAGTTGACGATCCGGTCGCCCACCAGCTCGCCCACCGGGAACCCGTTGGCGATGGAGTTGCCGAGGTTGCCGGTGAGCAGCCCGCCCAGCCACTCGAAGTACCGGACGATGACGGGCTGGTCCAGGTGCAGCTCGGCGGCGAGTGCCGCGGCCCGCTCCGGGCTGGAGGCGTAGTCCTTGCCCAGGATCGCGCGGACCGGGTCGCCCAGCGCGGCGGTGGCGAAGAAGACCAGCACCGAGCAGAGCCACAGCGTCAAGATCGCCAGCCCGACGCGGCGGGCCAGCCATTTCACCCAGGCCGAACCCGACGAGCCGGTACGGGCGGGTGCGGCCGCGGTACTGACGTCCGGGGCCGAGGTCGCCAGGTCGGTCATGCCTGCCTCACCTCACGTTGGTGGCGTGACGAAGGATGCGCGCTTGAACCCGAAGTTCGAGCACGGGAGATAGCGGTGCGGCTGCAGACCCTGCACCAGGTTCGAGTACGCATCCAGTTGCCGCTTGAAGCCCCAGATGATGAACCCGCCGGTGTCGTACTCGATCTTCTGCGCGTCGTGCAGCAGCTGGTTGCGCTTGGCCTCGTCGGGCTCGGCCTTGGCCTGGTTGATCAGCGCCGTGAACGTGGGGTCGTCGAAGTGGGTTTCGTTGTAGACCCCGCCCTTCACCGACGACGTGGCCACCTGGGGGATGTAGTTGCGGGTGTTCCAGAAGTCCTGGGCGAAGTTCCACGAGAGGTAGCGGTCGCCGTAGAAGACGTTGGCGTCGGCCTTGTTCAGCCGCACCGTGACGCCGGCCTTCTTGGCCTGCTCGACGAAGAGGTTCGCCGACTCCACCGCGCCCGCGCCGACCGCGGACGAGGTGACCAGCTCGACGTCGAGGTCCTGCTGGCCCGCCTGCCTCAGCAGCGACTTGGCCTGGTCGATGTCCTGCACGCGCTGCGGGAGGTCCTTCGCGTAGGCCGGGTCGAACGGCGAGTACATGTCGTTGCCGAGGATGCCGAAGCCGTTGAGCGCCTGGTCGATCATCTGCTGGCGGTCGACGATCAGCCGCAGCGCTTGGCGCACCCGCACGTCGGAGAACGGCGCGACGTCCACGCGCATCGTGAACGGCACCCACGCGCCCGTCTCGGAGATCAGCGGCGAGGCGCCCTGCTGCTCGATCGTGCCCGCGAGGTAGTTGGGCAGGTTGTCCACGCTCTGCACCTGGCCCGCGAGCAGCGCGTTGACCTTGGCGGCGTCGTCGGCGAAGTCGTAGATGATCAGCTGGTCGACGAACGGCGGGCCGTCCCAGTAGTTGTCGTGGCGGTCGAACTGCGAGAGCTGGCCCGGCACGAACCGGTTGAACTTGAACGGGCCGGTGCCGACCGGCCGGTTGACGTCGAAGTCGGTCGGGAGCATGCCGACGGTGTATTCGGCCAGGAGCTGGTCGAGCACGGCGTAGGGCTGGTTGAGCTGCAGCAGGATCGTCTTCGGGTCGACGATCTTCGAGTTCTTGAGCTCGAGGATCTTGGCCAGCTCGGTGCCGCCGGACCCGGGCTTCTGCGGGTCGGTGACCTTGCCCAGGCTGAACATGACGTCCTCGGCCGTGAGCGTCTTGCCGTTGTGGAACTCCACGCCGTCGCGCAGCCGGAGCGTCCACTGGGTGTTGTCGCCGTTCGGCGTGGCGGACTCCGCCACCGAGGGCTCGATCTCGTAGTTCGCGTCCCACCGCAACAGGGGCTCGTAGAGCTGCATGCACCGGGCGATGTCCGGGTTGGTCACCGGGAAGTACGGCTCGAGGGTGTCCTTCAGGCCGCCGCCGGTGGCGCCGTGGCTGTAGACGCCGCCGCGCAGCTGCGGGGCGTTCTGGTCCGGCTTCGCAGGCACGGCACCGCAGCCCGCGAGCCCGGTGAGACCGGCGACGCCCGCGGCCATGCCGAGTTTGAGGATGTCGCGGCGCGATGGCCGCCACGCGTCAACCTGTCGCATGATGCGAACCCCCTCGGAATGATGTGAACATAGAGATGTGCGTCACATGCCGTCAAGGAGGTCGGTGTGACAGAACGGATTCAATCGGTCGACCGCGCGATCGACCTCCTGCTGGCCGTGGCCGCGGCCGGTCCCGCCGACGCGGGGGTGCCCGCGCTGGCCAAGGCGTGCGGGCTCAACCGGGCCACGGCGTGGCGTCTGCTCAAGACGTTGCAGGCCCGGCGCATGGTCACCGTCGACGAGAGCGGCCGGTACGCACTCGGTGTGACCGCCGTCGAGCTGGGCGGCGCCGCGGGGCCCGACGCCTTGATCGCGGCGGCGCACCCGGTGCTGGAGCGCACGTGCGCGCGCACCGGCGAGACCGCGTCGCTGGCCATGCCCGTCGTCGGCGGGCTCACCTACGTCGACGAGGTCACCCCCGCCGCCGTGCTCACGGCGAGCTGGCTGGGCCGCACCGTGCCACTGCACGCCACGTCGACGGGGAAGGCGCTGCTCGCGTTCCTGCCCGCGGGTGAGCTGCGCCGGGTGCTGCCCGCGGCGCTGCACGGGTTCACCGACACCACGATCACCGCGGCCATGGCGCTCGACGCGGAGCTGGCCGCCACCCGCGCCCGCGGCTACGGCACGTGCGCGGGCGAGCTGGAGTCGGCGCTTTACGGGGTGTCGGCGCCGGTGCTCGACCGCACCGGCCGTCCGCTGGCGGTGCTCAGCATCTGGGGGCCGAAGGACCGGGTGCCCGAGCAGCGGTTCGCCGAGCTGGGCCCGATCGCCGTCGCGGCCGCCCGGGAGGTGGGCTGCGGGCCCGAGGCGCCGCCGGTGGTGGCGTAGGTCAGCCGTCCACCACGCGCAGCCCCAGCAGCGGCAGGCCCAGGTCGCGGATGCGGGCCAGCAGCCCGTGCAGCGCGGCCTGGTCGTCGACCGGGCCGACCATCACCGTCTCGCCGTCGGACGTCTCGACCGCGAGGCCCGCGAACCAGCACGACCACCGCGGGGCGAGCTCGCCCTGCACGCGGATCTCGTAGACCCTCGTATCCGCGCTCATGGTCCACAACGCTAGGCCGGGGCGCGGCCGCGGCCATCCCACCGCCGTGGGATCCCACCTTGGTGGGACGCCCGGAAGGGCGTAGACCAATACGGTCGGTGTCATGAACGGGGGGATGCTCGAAACGATCGACGACGAACTGGTGCTGCCGTGCCGGGCCCTGGGGCCCGACCTGTGGTTCGCGGACACGCCTGCGGGTGTGGACCAGGCCAAACGGCTGTGCGGGATGTGCCCGGTCCGGGTCAGGTGCCTGTCCGGGGCGATGCTGCGCGGCGAGCCGTGCGGCGTGTGGGGTGGGGAGCTCTTCGAGAACGGGGAGATCATCCCGTTCAAGCGGCCGCGGGGGCGGCCGCCGCGCAACAACCCTCGGCGCGACGTGGAGCGCGTCGCGTAGCGGGCAGTGGCGGGCGGTCCCTCGAGGGGTGGATCGCCCGCGGGGTGGACGGGCGCTCGGCCATGCCGAGCCACCGGGCTGTCGGGGGGACGGCCTAGAGTGGGGACGCGCACGGTCGAGTGCTGCCGCCCGGCTGAGGGGGTCCGACGATGGCGCCGTCACAGGCACCGTCATCCTCGGCCGCGTCCGCCCATGATGTGCTGCTGGCGACCAAATTGCGCACACCCCAACCGCGCGCGGGGTGGGTGCCTAGGCCCCGGCTCGTCCGGCAGCTGCAGTCGGGCACCGGCGAGCTGGTATTGGTGTGCGGGCCCGCCGGCTTCGGCAAGTCGAGCCTCCTGGCCGCCTGGGCGCGGGCCGACGACCGACCGGTGGCGTGGCTGTCGCTCGACACCGGCGACAACGACCCGGTGCGGTTCTGGCGCCACGTCGCCGCCGCGCTCGACGGCGTGCACGTCGGTGTCGTCGAGCGGGTCGGCCCGCTCGTGCCCGGCGCGGCGGGCACACCGCTCACGGGGGTCGTCACCGCGCTGGTGAACGAGTTCGCCGCGGCCGCCGACGAGGTCGTGCTGGTGATCGACGACTACCACGTCGTCGAGGCGCCCGAGGTGCACCGGTCGATGGAGTTCCTGCTCGACCACCTGCCGCCCGCCCTGCACCTCGTGCTGGCCAGCCGCAGCGACCCACCGCTGCCGCTCGCCCGGCTGCGGGCGCGCGGCCAGCTCGTCGAGCTCCGGGCGGGCGACCTGCGCTTCACCGCCGAGGAGGCCGCTCAGCTGCTGCGCACCGAGGTCGGGGCGCACCTCACCGACCCCGTCGTCGCCGCGCTCGGCGATCGCACCGAGGGCTGGGCCGCGGGCCTGCACCTGGCGGCGCTGTCGCTGCGGGGCCGCGGCGACGTCACCCGGTTCGTCGCGGAGTTCTCCGGAAGCCACCGGTTCGTGCTCGACTACCTCACCGAGGAGGTCCTGGAGCGCCTGCCCGCCGAGCTGCGCACGTTCCTGCTGGAGACCTCGGTCCTCGACCGGCTGTGCGGCCCGCTGTGCGACGCGGTGGTCGGGCGCCCCGACGGCCAGCAGCTGCTCGAGTCGGTCGAGCGGGCCAGCCTGTTCCTGATCCCGCTCGACGAGGAGCGCCGGTGGTGGCGCTACCACCACCTCTTCGCCGATCTGCTCCGCGCCAACCTGCAAGCCCAGCACCCGCACCGCGTGCCGGAGCTGCACCGCGCGGCGGCGGAGTGGTACGCCGAGCACGGCCTGCCCGACGACGCCATCCGGCACGCGCTGGCCGGGGGCGACACCGCCCGCGCGGCCGAGCTCGTCGAGGAGCACCTCGAGGAGCAGGTGTGGCGGCGCGCCCAGGGCGCCACCATCGCGGCCTGGCTCGCCGCGCTGCCGTCCGAGGAGATCCACCGCAGGCCGTTGCTGACCCTCGGGCAGGCGGTCGCGGCCCTCATGGCGGGCAGGCTCGACGCGGTCGAGCCGCTCCTCGCCGTGGCCGAGCGGGCGCTCGAGCGCACGCCTGCGGCGCCCTACCGCGCGTCGCTCGACCGCCGGTTCAGCGTGCTGGCCAACATCCCGGCGGGCATCGCGGTGTGCCGGGCCGACCTGGCGCGGATGCGCGGCGACGTCGAGGCCGAGCAGGCGTTCGCCCGTGCCGCGCTCGCCCACGTCACCGAGCAGGACGAGCTGCTCGGCGCGGTCGCGCGCTACCAGGTGGCGTTCGGCGATTTCCTCGCGGGCCGGGTGGTGGCCGCCGAGCGCGCGCTGGCGGGCGTCTTCGCCGAGCGGGTCGCGTCGGCGCAGCACGACCTCGTGCCGCGCGCCGCGTTCGACCTCGGCGCCGCCCAGCTCGCCCGGGGTCACCTCCGTGCCGCGCTACGCACCTACGAGCACGGGCTGCGGGTCACCGAGGGCGATCGACCGGCGCCGTCCGCGGGCATGTTGCACGTCGGGCTCGCCGAGGTGCATCTCGAACGCGACGAGCTGGCCGACGCGCACCGGTTGATCGCCACGGGCATCGAGCAGTGCCGCAGGCTCGCGTACCTCCCGGCGCTGATCGCGGGCCTGATCGTCCTCGCGCGGCTCCGGCACGCGCAGGGCGACCCGGCGGGCGCGCTCGCCGCCGTCGACGAGGCCGACCGGGCGATGCCCCAGGCCGTGCTCGACCCCCGCCTCCCGGTGGCCGCGCTGCGCGCGCACCTCGCCGTGGCCCGCGGCGATGTCGCGGAGGCGGCGCAGTGGGTGCGGTCGGCGGGCCTCTCCGTCGACGACGAGCCGTCGTACCTGCGCGAAGCCGAACAGCGGGTGCTGGTCCGCGTGCTCATCGCCGAGCACGAGCCCGCGGCCGCGCTCGCGGTGCTGGAGCGCTGGCGGGCCTTCGCGGTCGCCCAGGAACGCACCGCGAGCGTGCTGCGGCTGCGGCTGCTGGAGGTGCTGGCGCACCACGCCGCGGGCGACCGCACCGCGGCGCTGCGGGCCCTCGCCGAGGCGCTCGCGCTCGCCGCGCCGGAGGGCTACGTGCGGGTGTTCCTCGACGAGGGCGCGGTGGTCGGAGCGCTGCTGCGCGAGCTGGCGGCGCGCCGTCGCCTCGAGCAGCTCGGCGTGCGGGCGGTCCCCCGCACCTTCCTGTCCGGGCTGATCGAGGCGTTCGACCGCCACGGCGCAGGCGCGCGATCACCGCAACGCGGGGCCGTGCCCGGGATGGCCGCGCCGCTGTCCACCCGCGAGCACGAGGTGCTCACGCTGATGGCGAGCGGCCTCCCCAACCGGGCCATCGCCGAGAAGCTCTTCATCACCGTCGACACGGTCAAGCGGCACGTCACGCACGTGTTCGAGAAGCTGGGCGCGGCCAACCGCACCCAGGCCGTGGCGCGGGGGCGCGAGCTCGGGCTGCTCGGCTGAGTCACCTCCGCACGGCGCAGGTCGGCCTTAGGCGGTCCAGCTCCGCGCGGGCCGCCTCGCGGGCGACGTTGGTGCTGCGCCAGTCGTCGGGCGTGGCGAGCCCGTCGCCGATGTCCACGAGGATGCAGTCGCGGACGGCGGGCGGGAGGTCGACCAGCGCGGGCACCGCGTCGGCGGAGAGGTGGCCGAGGTAGGAGGTGTCGAGCTTGCCGGTCTCCGACCACCGCGCCACGTTGTGCGCGGCGATGAAGCGCTCCGCGTCGAGCACGGCCAGGCCGAGCAGGGCGAGCATCCCGACGGCCACCATCGGGCGGGAGAGGCCACCGGGGCGCAGCCGCAGCACCGCCACCAGCGCCAGCAGGAAGCCGGCACCGAGCCAGAGCTCGCAGGTCAGCACCAGCAGCCGCAGCACGGTGAAGCCGTACGCCTGCTGGTAGAGCCACATCCGGTTGATCGCCGACGCGACGACGACGAGGGTGAGCAGCGCCAGCGCGGCGAGCAGGCCCCGCTTGGCGATCCGCTCGGCAGGCGTGCGGGCGGGCGCCCACCGGGAGCCGAGGGCGAGCATCCCCAGCGCGAGCGCCGTCACCGCGAGCAGCTGCCAGAACCCGCTGCGGGCGTACTCGGCGTAGGTGAGGCCGGTGGTGCGCAGGACGTAGTCGTCCGAGCCGAACAGCACGACGAACTGGACGCCGACGAACAGCGCGAGCACGGCCACCAGCACGCCGGTGGGCAACGCCCAGTCGAGCAGGCGCAGCCGGGTGGGGCGCGGGTCCGCGCCGTGCGGCTCGGGAGGGGGCGCGACGAGCAGGAAGAAGGCGCCTGCGGCGGCGGCCGTCCCGAACGCGAACAGGAAGATCCAGCGCACCACGGAATCGACGGCGATCTCGGGCGTGACCGCCTCGACGACCCGGGAGAACGCGGCGTCGGCCGAGGCGAGCAGAGGGACGAACACCAGCAGCACGAGCCCGGCGGACAGCACCGCCGCTCCCGCCCGCACGAACCTCCGCGGGCCGGTGCGCATCCCGCGCGCGACCCAGGGCAGCGCCCGCATGGCGGCGATGACGGGGGCGAGCAGGCTCATCGTCAGGGACCGGAACGACCGGCGCGCCACGGCCAGCGCGGCCGCGGCCGCCGCGGCCATCAGGCACAGCGCGGCCAGCCAGTCCGCCGCCCGCACGGTGCCGACGGCGGCGAGCGCCACGGCGAGGAGCGTCCAGCCCACGTCGGCGGGCGTCACCGGGTGGCGGGAGCGACGGCCCCAGGCCACCATGATCGTCATCGCGGTGGCGACCGAGGCGGTGAAGAGCCAGCCGACGCCCGTCGGCCCCTCGGGCGCGGCCGTCGCGAGCACGACGCCGAACGCCACGATGCACGCGAGCAGGTCACCCGCGATCGGCCCGGCCGGGCCCGGCCAGCGCTCGCCGAACAGCGGCTTGGGCGGCGGGTAGGGGGACGGCGCCGCGGCCGGTGGCGTCGCGGCAGCGGGGGGTGCCTCCACCTTCGCCGTCGCGATAGCCGACGGCATCGTCGCCTGCGGCGTCGCGGCAGCGGGCACGGCAGGCGACGGCGCGGGCACGTCCGCACCCGGCGTCTCCGCAGCGGACGGCGCGGCTGCGTCGGTCGGCACCGCGGGCGGCGTGGCGAGGGTCTTCTCCGGCGAGGCGCCCTGCCGGTCCTCGGCGCTCACGCCACCCCCGGCAGGGTGATCTGGATGCGGCAGCCGCGCCCGGCCACGGGCTCGGCGACGACGATCTCGCCGCCGTGCAGGTCCAC
>Ga0207708_10004075_pt1 | contig 10750 bp, 15 predicted proteins | sample KBSK5101metaG_FD_184340 | JGI IMG/M metagenome (GOLD analysis project Ga0207708, IMG submission 184340) | Corn, switchgrass and miscanthus rhizosphere microbial communities from Kellogg Biological Station, Michigan, USA - KBS K5-10-1 metaG... | ecosystem: Host-associated > Plants > Roots >...
GCCCGGCCGCAGCGAACGTGCATCGCGATCCGCGCCGCAACGGCAGCGTGGGCCAGTTCATTCAACGCAATACACCGCACCTGTTCGGGGGCGGCGCACTGCAAGTTCTCGCCGAAGAGATGACGGAGGCGCTGCAGGCACAGCGCGACAGTGCGAGGCAGCAAGCTTGCACTCGCGGCACTTCCATACAGCAGTTATCGGCGAAAGGCGTTTCGTTCGGGTCGATCAGCGCGACTCGCACGGCGCAGTTCCCATGCCGCGTCTCGTTCGGCACGTCCGATGTGACCGGCGTGGCCGCGGATCTCGTAGTGCGTCCGTTCCAGTGGAAAGGCTCGGTGGCGACGGTCCGCGACTTCGTGCGCGGCGCTGCGCACAACGAGCTCGGTGTGACGGCCGATGAGCTGCTCGCCAATCCGAACGTGGATTCCGACGGCGACGGCGTCGCGGGCGAAGCGAGCGTCGGCGACATCACGGCGCTCGCCGTCTATATCGCGGCCCAGCCTCGACCGACCACGCTGGTCGAGCTGAACAACCTGGGTCTGCTCGAGACGCCGCTCCCGCTGCAACAGGTCGGAGCGATCACGCGCGGTGCCGTGGTGTTCGCCACGTCAGGGTGCGCGCGGTGCCATACGCCCGCGCTGACGATGAACGATCCCGTGTTCTTCGAGCCGAGCCAGAACCCGAGCTACCGCGACGCGACGTTCCCCGGCGGCGGGAATCCGATCGCGGCGGGTCTCGATCCCGCGCAGCCCAATCGCGTCAACCTCACGACGGACCTGCCCGACAACTCGATTCCACTCTCGAACGGCCAAACGCTCGGCAACTTCACGCGCAATTCTCAGGGGCAGGGCGTCGTGCTGCTCTTCGGCGACCTCAAGCGCCACAGCATGGGCTCCGGCCTTGCCGAGTCGGTCGACGAGGTCGGCACGGGTGCCGCCACGTTCTTGACGGAGAACTTGTGGGGCGTGGGGTCGACGGCGCCGTACATGCACGACGGCCGCGCGACGACGCTCGCGGAGGCGATCCTCGAGCACGGCGGCGAAGCGCAGAGCTCGGCGAGCTCGTTCAGGGCGGCGCTCGATGCCGCTCGGTCGAATCCGAGCGACACGCGCGCGGCGGACCTGATGGCGATGCTCGAGAACCTCGTGCTGTTCTTCGAGGAAGGGGAATAGCGACGGCAACGTCAGCCGTTGATGCCCTCTTCGGCGAGTGAAGCGATCGCCGGCTCGTCGGCTCGAGCCGGGATCGCGGCGCCGGCCTTTCGGCGCCGAACGACACGTACCCACCAAGTCACGAAGCCCGTGACGAACAGCACGGCCGGGACGAGGCCGAGCACGACCCAGGCCAATTTGACCGTCATGCCCCAGGAGCGGCCGAAATGCAGGTTCACGAGTAATCGGACCAGCCAGTCGCCCGGCCGCCGGTCGTCGGCCAGGTCTTTGTCGAAGTAGTCGATCGTCCACTCGAACGGATCGGGAAAGCACAGATAGACGGCGGTGACCGCCCAGAGGAGTATCAACGCGAACAACCAGATGCCAAGCGCGTTGTGGAGTCGACGCGCAAAGCGCGCGGACTTGGCCGGCTTGCCGGGAAGCAAGGAGTGGCCAATCCGATTGATGCCGGGCCACCAGACGATTGCGCCCGTGATCGCGAGCATCAGGAACAGCAGCGCGCCGACGCCGCTCACCGTTCGGCCCGTCGTCCCCGTCAGCAGGTTGTCGTGCAGATCGACGACCCACTCCATCGCTTCCGTGATCGGCGGATACGTGAGCCCGAGGTCGCGGAGTGCGTAAGGATCGAACAACCGTTCGACGGTTTCTTCGCCGCGCTGCAACGTCACCATCACCGGCGAGTCCGGCCTGCGCCGCTCGAAGACACTCGTGACCTCGTAGAGCGGGTAGGCGCGGCGCACTGCTTGTTGCAGCTCGTCGCCCGTGAGACGCGTACCTTCCACGACGACGCTGCGGGGCACGAACCAGCGGTGCACGTCGGGGCGCAACACGCTGACGCTGCCGCTCACGCTGAGCACGACGATGTAGACGCCAAGCAAGAGCCCGATCCACAAGTGCAGCTGCACGACGAACTGGCGCCAACGCAGGAGCTGCGGGGCCCGAACCCATCTTTGCCAACCAGAGAGATTGCTCATCGTCGCGCCGCGCGGTCCGCCCGTACCGGGAAGCGAGCGAGATAGTACGACAACACGGGTACCGAATTCATGGGCAAACCTTTAGAGCGTGGCTTCGCCTGAAGTGGGCTACCGGCCGGTGCGGGTTGCGACAAACTGAACAACGGAGCCTCCGTCTGCCTGCCGCTTGAAGCGGATCTCCGTATCCGAAACGAGCTCGCCCGTGTACTCGAGCACGACGCGCCGACCTTGCACCGTAATGTTTTCGATGAACGTGATCGTCTTGTTGTTGACGCTTCCGCTCGAGATCGCCGATACGCCGTCTTGCGAGCGGATCGTCCCGATGAGATCGGCTCCGTTCTGTCGAAACGCATACGTATAGTTTTTTTGCCCGGCGCCGGTGCCGATCGTCGCCGTCCACTCGCCGGTAATCTCGGCGGCGTGCGCGGAGAACGCGAAGAGAGCGACGAAAGTCGCAGTCCAGCGAATCGCGAAGCTCAACCACTGGTGCATTCGACGAAGCCTCACGACGAATTCTACGACCGATCCGCCCCCGCTGCTCCGTCTAAGTTGCAAGCGCGTGATCTCTTGACGCCCAGAACGAGCGAGGATCGTCGCAAAGCCGAGGTCGGATTCCCGTGTTCCCCAGAAACGTCTGGCTCTGCGCGTCGAGCCTCGCGCTTGCGACGTTGCCGCCGATTGCGGCCGCGCAGTCCGAGCACGACATCCACTTCTTGAGCGAGCACGCGCCCGAGAGCGGCATGGATGCGCACTACCAGGCGCTACCGTGGCCGGCCGGACCGCTCGAGCCGCGGCGCTGGGGGCAGTCGGTCGACTTCTCCACGGCGCACACGACCACGGACTTCATCGACCTCGACGGTCCGATGATCGCGTTCTCGGCCGCCACTGGATTTGCTCCGGGTCGCGGCTACGAGGTGCTCGGCTTCTACAGCACGATGGACATCTCGGGGAGCGGCGGCGGCGCCGATCTTACCGGCGATTTCCTCGACGACGTGCCGCTCGACCTGCCGGCACCCGCGGACTTTACGAACCCGCGCGGCACCTTCCGCCACTACGGCGTCGGCGGCGCGTACGTGCGCGATGGAGCGCACTCATCGCAGCTCGTGGCGGGGCTGCTGCTCGAGAGCATCGACGGCGCGGGCTACGAGATGGACTACACGATCGCGGCCGGTGCGGACGCGGGCGTGTCGGGCGTGATCGATTACAGTCACCACGCGACATTCGTGACGCCGTTCGTGGGCTGGCAATGGAGAGGCTCGCTGTCACGGCATTGGTCATGGTCGCCGCGCTTCCAATTCGTGTATCCGCTGCCCCCCGGCGATCTCGACCGGCGACTCACGGGACCGGGCTTCGATCTCGCGACGCCGGAGCACGGCGACCCAATTCCGATCGGCGATCCGTACTTTGCCGCGGGGCTCGCGCTCGCGCACGAGCCGTCGGGATTCGAGATCGATCTCGGCAGCACGCTGTTCTTCCCGCTCGCGGAGCACGTGAGCCACGCCGGCGTCGACGAGGCCGTCGTGCTGCACGTGGCGTGGCGGCGGCGCTCGCTCGCTAAGCCGGTGACTGCCGAGTAGACTCCAAGGCAGTCGTCAGGAGCTTGCTGTGCCAATCAACGCGGTCGTGCGTTCGCCCCCTTTCTCGTTGCTCATCATCGCCGCGTGTCTGTGCGCGTCCCCGAGTCACGCGGAGGTGAAAGGTGAGTGGGCGGAGAACATTCCGCACGACCAGTCGTTTGCGCGCGTGCTGGTCGTCGGCATCAGCCCGGATCTCAACCAGCGGTGCGCGTTCGAACGCGCCCTAGCGTCCAGACTCAAGAACGAAAGCACGCAGGCTTTCGTCAGCTGCGACGTGATGCCTCAACGAGCCGAGCTGACTCGCGAAGCCGTCGAAGCCGCCGTGGCTGCGAAGAATGCCGACGCCGTGCTCGCGACCAGCCTCATCTCGCAGGCGTGGGATACCAAGGAAGGAGCAACGAGGGACGAGCAAGGTTTTGGGGTGTACAAGCGCGTCGACTCCTATTACGGCGTCTACGGCACCGTCGTCGCGGCGGATTTTCACGCGGCCGCTCCGATCACGAGCGTCCAAGGCGAGGCTCACCTCATCTCGAAGCTCTATGAGACGCGCGGTGCGAGCGTCGTCTATACGGTCGACTCGAAAGTCCGCAACCTCGGGTCACGCAGCGAAGCGCTCGCAGAGATCACTCCTCCGATCGTCAAGAAGCTGCGCAAAGACGGGTTGCTTCACTAGGGCGAAGGGGGCTACGCCGGGCCCGATCGCGGCCCGCCATGCGAGCCGTGCGCGGCCGAGTCGATTTTGTCCGGCGTCGGGCGTCGAAAAGGCTTACACTGGCAGGCGCTCGATCGCTTCCACTGAGCCTGCAGGCATGGTGCCTCCATCCTCACGACGCGAACAACCTACCTGAGGAGGTAACCATGGGCAGAAAACTTTACGTTGGAAATTTGCCGTATTCCGCTACGGAGCAGTCGTTGCGCGAGGCATTCAGCGCAAGCGGCACGGTGGATTCGGTCGCGTTGATCACGGATCGCGACACGGGACAAAGCAAAGGCTTTGCCTTCGTCGAGATGGCGACGGACCAAGAGGCACAAGCTGCCACGCAGGCCATGAACGGACAGATGCTCGACGGCAGGCAGATCAAGGTCAATGAAGCCAAGCCGCGCGAGTCGCGTGGTGGTGGCGGCGGCGGCGGCGGTGGCCGCGGTGGTTTCGGCGGCGGCGGTGGCGGCGGCTACGGTCGGCGCTATTAAGAACCGGCATCGTCCGGATTGAGGTCTCGGCTCGGACGTTGCGCGACCGCGCTCGACGCGTCCGCCCACGCTTGTCACCCGCACGCTAGGTCATCGAGCCGGTTTCGCGGGACTATTCGACCGCGCCACGTTGGGTCGTGCTGTCGTGGTGCCCGAAGGAGATGACGTCTTGAAAGAGGGCGATGCGCCGGTACCGCAAGCCGCCGACGCGGACGCAGAGGCCTTTCGGCTGGTATCGATCACCTCGGTTCGAGCGCCGAGCGGCTGCGAAGGGCGGGATTGGCTCCTGTACCGCATATCGCAGGGCCGGAACATCATCACCGGGTATCGTCGGGGCGACTTGCCGACCGCGAACGTCGAGGTCGCGAAGATCGTGACGTCGCTCAACGAGAGGCGTCGATCGAGCAAAGCGAAGGCCGGCCGTAAAGCGGGGCCGCGAGCCGCGGCCGAGGCGGCGCCCAAGGATGAGCCGGAGTGAACGCGCGAGACGCAGCGATCACGACGCGGAAGGCGCCGTTGACGTTGGAGGCTGCGTGAGCAGCTCGCTGTACGTGAGCAATCTGCCGGCATCCGCGACGGCGGAGACGCTGACTGGCACCTTCGCCCGGTTCGGCACCGTGCTCTCCGTCAAGCTCAAGCGCGATCCCGCCACGGGCCTTCCGTGCAACTACGGGTTCGTCGAGATGAAGACCCCCGAAGAGGCGCGCAGCGCCGTCGCAGGCCTTAACGCAACGCGTTTGGACGGCCGACTCGTGTCCGTCACTCGCGCTGCCAGGAGCTGATCGGCAACGCCGCATTCGAAGCCGGATGTAGGTCGCCTGCGACCGTTTTAACTGAGGAGTCGTCGATCGTGAAACAGCCCAACTACAAACAAGATAAGAAGCGTCGAGAAGAAGCGCAGAAGAAGCGCAACGCCGAGGAACAGGAACGTCAGTCGGCGCGCAAGAGGGAACGGCCCACCGACGTGCCGAAAAGCTGAGCCTGCGCCGGGCGGCGGAGCTCCATAGCCGGCGGCCAGCTCTGGCCAGACGCTCGCGACGATGACGCCCCTGATCACACGAAGGGTCCACGACGCGCTGCTCGCAGGCGCGCGGGCGGGCGCGACCGTGGACTGCTCTCTCGACTTGGATCGTACGACAGTCGAGGTGCGGACCGATGGCGAGGGTTGGGCCGTCGGAGCCGAGCGCTTTCCCTTTATAGAGCAATGCAAAGACCGGACGATCTATTACTGGACGACCGAAACTTTCCAGCCGGCCGCCCGATTCTCGACGCAGCTGACCAAGCTCGTACCGACGGACTGGGGCGCCCCGACATTTGAAATCGACGGCATCAAAATGCTGCCGACGGCGCATGTGTCACCGCATGAGGACGCGCAACGCAAGGTGGCGCTGATCGAGCCCCGCGGCAAAAGGATCCTCGATACGTGCGGCGGTCTCGGTTACTTCGCCGCGTGGTGCTTGCACGGTAACGCAGCGCATGTCTTGTCGTACGAGAAGAGCGCCGACGTGTTGTGGCTTCGGGGCTTGAACCCGTGGTCGCCGAACGGCGCGCCCGAGTTGGCGCTCGTGAACGCCGACGTGACGGAGGAAATCGTCACGCTGCCCAGCGAATCGTTCGACGCCGTGCTGCACGATCCGCCCCGGTTCGGAATTGCCGGCGAGCTCTACTCGCAAGCGTTTTACGGCGAGCTCGCGCGAGTGCTCAAGCGCGGCGCTCCGCTGTTTCACTACACGGGCAGCCCCAACAAGCTCACGAGCGGCCGCGATCTCGCGAAGGAAGTCAGCCAGCGGTTGCGACGTGCGGGATTCGCGACGCAGCTCGAAGGCGACGGCGTGCTCGCGACGAAAGAGTAGTCGGGAACGTTTGCCTAAAGGGTGGCGAACGCGAGGACGACTTCGGGCGGCAGATTGCCCTTGCTGGTGCGCCGAAGACCGTCGCTGCTCAACTCGTACATCGCGGGCGGATGGCCTTCGGCGCTGACGAGCTGCACATACTTGTTGCGTCCGAAGAGTGCGACTCGGCACGATGCGCGCTGTACCGTGAAGTGATTTCGTTCTTCTGCGTGCTTGGCAATGGCCGCCTCCAACGCATCGCGGTCTTCGACGAACTCGACTGGTCGCGCGACTCGCCCGAGATACTGTGCGAGCGAGAGCAGCGTTGCGTGGGATCTCGTGTGACGTTTACCGTCGCGAAGCGCGTAGACCGCACGGCTGTCGTTGGGTGCAACCTCCCATCGAATGTCGTAGCCGGCCTGTCGGATGGCCATCTCGATTTCGGCGTCGGTCATGTCGGCAGGCTAGCATAGGCCGCGTGCGCCGAGTGCTCGATCGAGCAAATCGCGACCGCCCCCTAGGATTGGCGTGCCTGCAAGGCCGATGGCGTTCGATTCTGTGACGCTGCTAACGCTATCCCCGCCAAGCGTGATACGCGGGCGCGCGCAATCCGCGTGCCGCGGTGCCACGATGCATGCCCGCGTTGTTTTCGGACCGCCCCGGAGGCGCCCATGAGATCGGAACAGGCCAAGCCCTTGCAGCTCGCGGCACAACAGGCCGCGAACTGGTGCATGGAAAAGCTCGAGATGAAAGAGGGTGGCTTCGGCAAGGTCCACGAGCACTCGGATTCCGAGCGGGCGGCGTTGCACGTCGCGCACTCGATCGCATTGTGCGAGGTCGCGCGCCTTCAATCGATCGTCGACGGCCGTTAGCGTCGCCACGCCCGGGATCGACCGAAAAACGCGCGCCGACAGCTCGGGTGTGCCGCGCTGCCGGCTAACCCTGCATGGCGAGAACCTCGTCGCGCAGAAGCGCGACGGCCGTCGCCGCTCGTCGCTCCTCGATCAGTTGCTCGTTGGACGGTTGCCGGCCGGTACGCACGAGAACTGCATTCCTGTGGGCGAGGATCTGGTGGCTATCCCACCGGTCTCGGTACTTGCGCCGCAGTGCGGCGAGATCTTGTTTAGCGTTCACCGATGCAGTCTGCGCGCGATTTCGGCGCTACGGAAGCCGCAGCCGCATGAACGCGCACTGTCGATGCAGTTGTCGCGGGCCCGCGACTCCTGTATTGGTGGGCACTGCCCACGGAGGGAATTTCACATGCCTGCTGACGTCAAGGGAATATCTGCAGCCAAGAAGGTCCAACGCGAGGCGACGCAGGGGGGAATGCGCGCTGCGCTGGCTCTCGAGGAGATCGCCGATCACCTCGAAGCGATGCGTTTGGACGCCCTCGGATACCACAACGAAGTCATTGCCGCTCTGAAAAGCCTCGCGAGTCGCTGATAGCTTCGGCAGCGTCTCGATGACGCCGGCGAGACAGCGACGCGGTCTAGCGCTTCTTCGCCTTGACGACCTTCGTGTTCCTCCAGCGCTCCACCGCTTCGGCGAGCGTCACCGGCTTGCGCACGGAAGCCGTGGCTGGCTCCGGCCTCCGGTTCGTCAGCATCGGCTGCACCACGGCCGAGACCGCAGGCGCCGATGCACCGATGCCCGGTCCAGACCGCTCAGCCCTACGGAGAGCGCGTTTTTGATCCTTGGCCTGGCGTTTGTCGAGCTTGGCCAGTTCGCGCTTACGCTTTGCTTGCGACTTGAAGTTGGACATGGCGTTCTCCCCAATGGGCGAAAGCCTGGCGCGTCGGGAGACGCGCCAGGGTAGCTAGTGACGCTATGCGAAAAACTTAGTAGCGCCGGCCGGAACCGCCGCCACCGCCTCCGAACCCGCCGCCGCCACCGCCACCGCGGTTCTCGCGCGGCTTGGCTTCGTTGACCTTGATCTGGCGGCCATCGAGCATCTTGCCGTGCATCGCCTGCGTTGCCGCTTGCGCCTCGTTATCGGACGCCATCTCGACGAACGCAAAGCCCTTGCTCTGGCCCGTGTCGCGATCGGTGATCAAGCTCACCGTGTCGACGGTGCCGCTCGTGGCGAAAGCCTCGCGCAACGATTGCTCGGTTGCCGAGTACGGTAGATTTCCGACGTAAAGTTTCCTGCCCATGGTTACCTCCTAGGTAGCGTTCGCGTCAGGAGGATGAAGGCACCATGCCAGCAGACTCGCGAGATGCGATAGGGTGCTCGGTACTATACGCACTATCCGCGTCGGACGTTGGCGTATTTTCGTGTCGCGCGCGCCCGCGCGGCGAGAAGACGACGGGTGCGTGTGCGAGAGGGGCAGCGCGGCCCTAGGCCTTCAGCCTACTTCGGCGTGTCCTTCCAGCCGCGCGTTTGTGCGGCGAGATCGGCAAAACCGGCTGCATTGTCGGCAAGCGTCTTGTGCAGCTCGGCGATCGCGGCGGCGAAATCACCCGCCGTGTCCGCTGCGACCAGGCGGGTGCAGCCGCTCAGAACCTTGGCCGCGACGCCTTGCGCCAGCTCGGCCACCAGCGCACGCGGCAGCTCGAGCCCGCCAGGCGGGGGAGGTTGCTTCGGGAACTGAATGACGGTCATCAGTGATCTCCTTGTCGACAGAGTAACGCCGTGACCGCCCACGCGTGAGCTCAGGGCAAGGTTTATGTACGCCAGCGCATAGAGGCACAGATGGTCCCCGGGCTACGGTACTAGCCGGGGGGGTTCAGGCAACAAAGGGGGTTGACGCTCGACCCCGACAAGCGGGCTATCGCTGGAGGCTTGCCATGACCGCGGATAACCAGTCGAGGGTTTCGACGAACGATGGGCTCAGCGGCGATCGCTATCGCTTTCTGTTCGAGTTCAGCCCGGCGGCCGTGTATTCCATCGACACCTCTGGCGTCATTCAGGATTTCAATCGTTGCGCCGCTGATCTGTGGGGCCGTTCGCCCGAAGTGGGCGACACGGACGAGCGTTTTTGCGGGTCGCACAAGATGTTTAGTCCCGATGGCACGTTCATGCCGCACGACGAGTGCCCCATGGCCCAAGTCGTGGACGGACGGGTAGCGGAGGTTACGAACGGGGAAGTCGTCATCCTTCGACCGGACGGCTCTCGAGTGACCGTGATCGTGAACATTCGGCCGCTGAAGGGGCAGGGCGGGGAAATAGTCGGCGCGATCAACTGCTTCTACGACATCACGGAGCGTTCCCGCATGGAGCAGTTGCTGAAACGCCAGGCAGAAGCGCTCACCGACATGAACCGTCGGAAAGACGAGTTCCTGGCGATGTTGAGTCACGAGCTCCGAAACCCGCTCGCGCCGATAGTCAATGCAGTGCAGGCTCTCGGCGCGCTTGGCGGAAACCGCGAGCAGCAACAACTCCTCGGCATAGCCGGGCGACAACTGGCGCAGCTCACGCGCCTCGTCGACGATCTATTGGACGCATCGCGTATCGGTAAGGGCAGAGTCGAGCTTCAGCTCGAGGACATCGTCCTCGGTGACTCCGTTGAGGGAGCCGTTCAAACGGTTCGTCACATGATCGAGGCACGCGGGCAAGAACTCACGCTGACGCTGCCGCCGGAGCCCATCTGGTTGAGCGCCGATCCAGCCCGGCTGCAGCAGATCATCGTCAACCTCTTAACCAACGCCGCGAAATACACCGGGAACGGCGGCAACATTTCATTGAGCATCGAGCAGCAGGGCAGCGAATGCACCTTGCGCGTGCGAGATACGGGCATTGGAATCTCGCCGGAGCTTCTTCCTCGCGTCTTCGATCTTTTCACGCAGGGAGCGCCATCGCTCGACCGGGCGGCGAAGGGTGGCTTGGGCGTCGGGCTGGCGCTCGTGAAACGTATTGTCGAGTTACACCGCGGCCGCGTAGACGCCCATAGCGTCTTGGGAGAAGGCAGCGAGTTCGTAGTGACTCTGCCCGTCGTGCTCCCTCCTCGCCATTTCCGGCACGGCTAGCTCGAGGAGCGCGGCCAAGTCGGGACTAGGGCGTCGTC
>Ga0207708_10004076_pt1 | contig 10744 bp, 14 predicted proteins | sample KBSK5101metaG_FD_184340 | JGI IMG/M metagenome (GOLD analysis project Ga0207708, IMG submission 184340) | Corn, switchgrass and miscanthus rhizosphere microbial communities from Kellogg Biological Station, Michigan, USA - KBS K5-10-1 metaG... | ecosystem: Host-associated > Plants > Roots >...
CGAGGATGAGGTCCGATTCCTGCTCGGCGCCGTAGGCGTCCGAAACGATCTTGTTGGCCGCGTAGATCAGATTGCGGAGGGTGGCCTTCTCCTTGACGATCTTCGCGTAGTACTCGACGTTGGTCGCGCGCGGCACGCCGTCGGCCAGCGAGGCCACGTAGGCCGGACCACCCACTTCGTCGAGCTCGCCGTTGCGCGACAGCTCCTCTTTGAGCGTGACGAAGTCGATGGCATGGCTGCGCTCGCTGAGCGCGGCCATGCGTTCGAAGATGCGGCGGTGGGCGTCGCGATAGAAGTCGCGGCTGTCGATGACCTGCGCCGCCATGTTGAACGCGTCGTTCTGGACGAGGATGGCCCCGAGCACACTTCGCTCGGCTTCCAGATTGTGCGGAAGCGTGCGCTCCGCCGCGGCGACGGCTGTGTCGGCCATGACGACTTGCCTGACGAACGAAACCGGCCGGATATTACAGCGCGGCCAGCGCGGCCTTCACCTTGCCGTAGTCTGGCTCGTTACGGGCGTCCTCGAGCACTTCCTTGTGGCGGACGACGCCGCCCCGGTCGATGACGAACGTCGCGCGCTTGGCGATGTCCTTCATGCCGATCATGTCGGGGTTCATCACGCCGTAGGCGCGCGTGACGTCCTTGTTGAAGTCGCTCAGCAGCGTCTCGGTCAGCTTCTCGGCCTTCTTCCATGCGCCCAGCGCGAAAAAGGTGTCGACCGTGATGCCCAGGACGTTGGCCGAGCCGAGAAGATCCGACGCCTTGTCCCGAAAGGTGCACATCTCGGCGGTGCACGTGCCGCTGAACGCCGCCGGCATGAACGCGAGGACCACGGGGCCCTTCTTCAACTCCTCGCTGAGCGTCACCGGCTCGCGATTCTCGTTCATCAGAGTGAAATCGGGCGCCTTGGAGCCTACGTCTGCGGCCATTCGGTCTCTCCTCCCCGGGCATGCCCGGGTGTTCGTTTGTGAAGTCACACATTGTATCGCGGCTTGACCGCGCCATCTCGGCGACGGTACGCTCCGCGCGCATGACACCAAGCTCCGCGACCGCGGCGGTCGCAGGATCCGCGATCTCCGGACCGTGGTATCGCACCGTTACGCGCGAGCAGTGGCGTGTTCTGCTGGCCGCGAAGTTAGGGTGGATGCTCGACGCCATGGATTTCATGCTCTACACCATGGCGGTCGGGCAGCTGCGCAGCTACTTTCAGTTTGGCGACGACGTCGCGGGCATGCTGGGCACGGTGACGCTGGTGATGTCGGGCGTCGGCGGCACGATCTTCGGCTACATCGCCGACAAGTTCGGCCGCACGCGCGCGTTGATGGGCACGATCCTGCTCTTCTCGGTCTGCTCGCTCGGTGCCGCCACGTCGCAAACGGTGATGCAGCTGCTCTTCTGGCGCGCCGTGCTCGGCATCGGCATGGGGGGCGAGTGGGCGTCGGGGGCGGTGCTCGTCAGCGAGACGTGGCCGGCCCACCTGCGCAACAAAGCGATCAGCATCATGCAGTCGGGGTGGGCGCTCGGCTACATGCTGGCGTCGATCTCGGCGGCCATCATCCTGGGCTCGCCGTCGCTCGGCGCCGACGCCTGGCGCTGGCTCTTCGTGCTGGGCGTCGCTCCCGCGTTCCTCACCCTCTGGATCCGCCGCTACGTGCGCGAGCCCGAGAGCTGGATCGCCAAGCAGCGGACCGCGGCGATGGGGCCGAATCCCTACGCGGTGATCTTCGGCCCCGGCCTGCTCCGGCGCTCTTTGCTCATCATCGCGCTCGGATCGGCCATCCAGTTCGCGAACTGGGGCCTCTTCTTCTGGCTCCCGACGTTTCTCGCGCGGCCAGTCGCCCAGGGCGGCGCCGGCATGGGGATCGTCGGCTCGCTGCCGTGGATCATTCCGGTGCAGCTGGGCGCGTATTTCGGCTACCTGACGTTTGGTTTCATCGCCGACAAGATCGGACGCCGCAACGCCTTCGTCGTCTACACCGTGGCGGCCGCGGTGCTGGTGCCGATCTACGGGCAGATGGCGCGCAGCCCGCTCGTGCTGCTGGCTCTCGGTCCGCTGATCGGCTACTTCGGTTACGGCTACTTCAGCATGTTCGGCGGCTTCGTCGCGGAGCTCTTCCCCGCGGCCGTGCGCGCCACCGGACAAGGCACGACCTACAACATCGGACGGATGGCCGGGGCCGTGGCGCCGTACACGATCGGCGTGATCGCCTCGCAGCCGGGCATCGGCATCGGCCTCGCGCTCAGCATCACGTCGGCGTTCTTCTTGCTGTCCGCGGCGCTCGTGTTCACGCTGCCGGATCGAAGCGGACAAGCGTTGGATGCATAGCGGCCCCATCGATCCGTAGAGCCGATGCGCGCGCCGGGCGTGACGGCCTGATTTCCGATCGGAGGGCGTTCGGGTGCATCCTCTGCCAGATGTCGGCGCGCCTGTCGACGGCGGTCGGAAGGGGTGAGTGGAAACCCAGCGGGACCCGGTCCAGGTCGCACACCGTGATAGCATCCGGCCCCTCAGCTCGAAAACTTTGACGGAGAGAGCGCAGATGGCCACAAGCACCGAAGTGCGGGCTGCAGCGAGCGTTGCCCAGGCGTCCGAGACCCGAACGATGGCCCTCACCATGTTCGGCTTGCTGCTCGTGAGCTACACGCTCATGTCGGCCGACCGTTATCTCATAAGCATGCTCGGCACGGATATTCGTGCCGCTCTGGGGCTCACGCTGCCACAGATGGGCGCGCTGACCACGATGTTCACCCTTGGCATCGGGATCGCGGGGCTGCCGGCCGGGGCGCTCATCGCCCGAACGTCCAGACGCACCGTCGTGCTCCTCGGCGTGGTGCTGTTCTCGCTCGCGACTCTGCTCTTCACGCAGGCCACGGGCTTCTTCAGCATGTTCGCGTTGATCGTGCTGCAGGGCGTCGGCATGTCGTTCCTGGTGACCGCCATGTTCGCGCTGTCGGCCAGCTACTTCTCGAGTAGGCGGGTGGCGGCACTGGGTGTTGTCAACGTGTGCTTCGGGCTTGGCTCCTTCGTGGGGCCCTGGGCAGTCGGGAACATCCGTACCAGCACCGGCTCCTGGCAAGCGCCGATGCTGGCTTTCGGCGCGACGGGGATAGTCATCGCGATTCTCATCGCGCTCGCGGTCCGTTCGTGGTTCACCGAGAGCGGGGGCACCGCCGCGCACGGCGACTCGGGCGGGGGAGCGGACACGCTCTGGAATCGCAACACCCTGATCTTTTCTGTCCTGAGCGCGCTCTACGGGCTGACTGTCTACGGCTTCCTGGGCCTCTATCCGACGTTCTTGCGAGACGTGATGAAGTTCACGCCGGCCGAAGTGGGCGGCATCATGCCGTTCTTCGGGCTGGGGTCGTTGATGGCCTTCTTTGGAGGGCAGTTGGGCGACAAGTTCTCGACGAAGATTGTCGTGAGCACGTCGTCGCTCGTCCTCGTGGTGTTGGGCTTCTTTCTCTACCTGCCAGACCTCAGTCCGTGGACCTACAAGCTGATGGCTCTTGGCGTCGGGATCTTCGGCGCCGCCATCGTCTATACCAATCTTGCGGGCGGCCACCTCAAGGCGCTTCGCCGCAGCCTCGCGAGCAAAGGCTCGAGCATGTTCGTGTCGAGCGTCTACGCCGGTGGCGCGCTCGGCGGGTACCTGATGGGTGTGCTCGTAGCGAACTGGGGCTGGGGCGTGGCCGGCCAGATTCAGGTGTCGCTGATCTCGTTGATCGCCGCCATTCTCGTGTTCGGCGTACGAACGAGCGACCTGTCGCGATAGCCATCTGGCGACGGGGCTGAAGCCCCGCCCTACGTGACCTTCGTGCTCTGACTCGAGACGCACTGCCAGCGGCCGGCGCGCTTCACGAACACGTCCACGAAGCGGTAGGTCACCGCCACGATCTTGCCGGACTTGGGGCCAGTCATGTGGCGGCTGAACCAGACGACGGCGGCGTCGCCGTAAATGCGCACGCGAAAGCTGTCGAGCACCGACGAGTCCACCCGCTGATCGAAGTCCAGCGTTTGGGTCATCTCGGCGGCCTTGTCGCCGCGGGTGCCGTCGCCGTAGGTCGCGACGAACTCCTCGGCGAGCACGCGCTCGATGAAGCGCATGTCCTTGGCCACGAACGCGGCGTCCCAGGCGCGTTCGAGCTGAATCAGCTCCTGCTCCTCGGGCGTCGTCGGCGTGTCGGGCGGCGCCTGCCCCTTGAACTCCTGGGCCGGCGCGAAACTGAGGGCGACGAGCAGCGTCAGCAATCTGAACATCGTTCACCAGTCCGTCGGCATGTAGTCCTTGAGGAAGGCGCCCCACCGGTGTGTGCCGGTATTGAAACCGTCGATGATCGGGTCCACGATGCGCGCGCCGCCGTCGACGATGTCGAGCGGCGGATGGAAGCGGTGATCACGCGTCTTGCGCTGCGCGATCTCGTGCGGATCCTCGTCGGTCACCCAGCCGGTGTCCACGCTGTTCATGTGGATGCCGTCGGACTGGTAGTCGGTGGCCGCGGTGCGCGTCATCATGTTCAGCGCCGCCTTGGCCATGTTGGTGTGCGGGTGCCGCGTGGTCTTGAAGTTCCGGTAGAACTGCCCTTCCACCGCCGACACGTTGACGATGTGCTTGTCGCGCTCCGGCGTCTTGAGCATGAGCGGCTTCAGCCGCGCGTTGAAGATGAAGGGCGCCACCGCGTTCACGAGCTGCACTTCGAGCAGCTCCACGGTGGGCACCTCGGCGAGCAGCAGACGCCAGGAGTTGCGGCCGCGCAGATCGACCTGCTGCAGGTCCTGATCGAGCCGGCCTTCGGGAAAGAGATCCCGCTGCGCCGTGAGCTCCTCCGGGAGGAGCGGCACCTGCGACAGGCGGGCCGACTCGGCCAGGCCCGACACTTCCGACAGTCCGCGCTCGAGCGCCTGCGCGTGCTCGCGATTCCCCTCCGGCAACAGGTGGTAGCCGCGCAGCCCCTCGTACGCGCCCACCAGCTTGCGGACGTGCTCCGGCATGTCGCCCAGCGCCGCGGTTTCCTCTTCCATCATGTGCGTGTAGAAATCCGGCGGCCGCCGCACGGTCTGACACGCGTTGTTGATGATGAAGTCGAGGCGCGGCCGCGTGTGCAGCAGCTCGCGGCAGAAGGCCTCGACGCTCGGCGTGTGCCGCAGGTCGAGCCCGAACACCTCGAGGCGGTGGCCCCACTCGCCGAAGTCGGGCTCGGCGGCGTAGCGGCTCGCCGCGTTGCGCGGAAACCGCGTCGTGACGATGAGGCTGGCTCCGGCGCGCAGCAGCTTCAGTCCGGCCTGGTAGCCGATCTTCACGCGGCCGCCGGTGAGCAGCGCCACGCGCCCGCGCAGGTCGGCCAGCTCGGTGCGTTTGCGGAAGTTGAAGTCGGCGCACGCCGGGCACATCTGATCATAGAAGTGGTGGATCACCGAGTACTTCTGCTTGCAGACGTAGCAGTGCGTCGGCTCCACCGCTTCGCGCGCGGTGTCGTCCGCGTGGACGTCCTGCGCCTCGAAGTGGTCGGGCGGAAACACGTTGGGCGTCGTCACCACGGGGCGCCGGCGCAGCGCGCGGATCCCGGTCTCGTTGAGCACCTGGTCGTCGCGCTGGAGCCGCGCAATCTTCTGGGCTCGTGCCGTGGACTTCGCGAGACGGCGCAACGCGCGCGCGTCGGGGTTGTGAACCTTGGAGACGGCCCGCAGGAAGCGCTTGCGTTCCGCCTCAGGCAGCGTGGAGAGCAGTTCCCGGTTCTGGGCGACCGCATCGAGCACGTCGGCCGCGGCCTCGAGCTCCTCGCGCGACAGCGCGCGCGGGTCGGGCGGCGTGCGGGTGGCGGACATGGTTCAAGAGTACCCCAGGGCGGTCTGAAGACCGCCCTCTACAAAGGCGGCCCCTACGAAGAGGCGGCCCCTACGAAGAAGGCTAGCGGCGCTTGCGAGTCGACTTCTGCTGCTCCGTGAGCGCGATGCGCCGCTGCCAGGCGAGCGTCAGCGCCTCGCCAACGATCTCCGGGTCGGCCGCGGCCAGAATCACCGCGGTGGCGCCGCCCCGCCCCCAGGCACCGGCCGCCGGTTCGAACATCTTCGGCGCCTCCTCGATGAACCGCGCCTGCTCTTCGGGCGACAGCGACACCATGCCGTTTTTCAGACCCGGCGCCAGCGTGGCGAAAATCTTGCCGCCGACGCGGAAGTCCGGATGGTTCATGTGCTCGGCTTCGACGACCCCCTCGAGCCCGAGCGCCAGTTTGCGAAACTGATTCGCGGTCACGGCGTCTCCGGCCTGGTGTACTGCAGCGCGCCCGTCGGACAGCGCTCGACCTGCGCGGCCACCTCGCCGGCGGGCGCCGCCTCGGGCGCGATCCAGCGCTTCCGCCTGATGTCGAACACCGCGGGGAGACCGCGGACGCACTTCCCGGTGTGACGGCACTTCGTCGGGTCGAACGTCACCGTGATGTCGGGCGTCGTGTAGGTCTGAAGTCGCGTGCTCGCCATGTGGCTCCCGCCCCGATCGGGCTAGTCTGCCTGCACCAGGCCGTGCAGCTTCTGAATCGTGGACCAGTTGCGCGACGTGATGGCGTCGCCGACCGCGCGACCAACCTCTTTCATCAGCGGGCTCTTGAGGACGCCGTCCGGGCACCACAAGTAGCAGACCCGCTCGCCGAGCGCCAGGCGCTCGAGTCCCCAGCGCTTGCGTGTGAGCGGTTCCAACCGCGAGCGATCGTCGCGGCTGGCCAGCGCGCCGATGAGGAGACGGCTCGGGTGGGTGGCGACTTTCAGCAGCGAATTGCCCCGCACCGCAACCTCGAGCTCGGCGGCCGTCAGCACGGTGACCCGCGACGACACGCCCAGCCGCTTTTCGATCTCCTTCTCGATGCGTTTCGACGGATCGCCGCTGCGCGGCGGCGCCGTGAACACGACGTTGCCGCTGTTGAGCAGCGTGCGCACGTCGGAGTACCCGAGACCCGTCATCACCCCCCGCAGATCCGCCATCGCCACGCGCTTGGCGGTGCCGACGTTGATGCCGCGCAGAAGAGCGACATGAGATGCGGCCATGGAGTCCCCCTTTGTGCAGCTAGCGAGCGACGCGCTTCTTTCCTTCCTTCGACACCAGCGCCCGCGGATCGCGCGTCAGGTTCTTGATGAACGCCACGCGGCGGAAACGCTTGCCGGTCCAGTCCTCGTCGATCGCCACCATGCGTACTGGCTCGAAGCCCGCCTCGCCGAGCGCGGCGTTGCCGGTGTCCCAGCCGATCTCGCTCGTGTACTTCTTCGACGTCCCCTTCGGATAGGCGAACCACACCACTGCATCGGGTACCGACTTCTTCGCGACGATCTTGGCCAGGTCCTCCACTTCTTTCGTCTTGGTGACGAAGGCCAGAAAGAACGTGATCGCTTTGGCGTCGGCCGGCTTGCGCTTCACGGTCACGCCGTCGAGCGCCTTGATGTCCGGCTCGAACGACCCCGGCGCGTTCACCACCACGATCTCGTCCTGCTCCTTGAGATTGAGCTTTCCCCAGACATCCGCCACGGCGGCCACCTCGCGTTGTGTGTGTCTATTGTGGCTTAGCGCGCGCCCTCAGTCACCGGCCACGAAGGCCTGCAGTATCCAGCGGCCGCCGGCGCGCTCGAAGATCGCGCGCCGATCGATGGGGCTGCGGACGAACGGCGCCGCGATAAAGCCGGTGACGCCGCTCGCCAACCGGACGCGCACCGGCTCGTCACGGTCGAGTGGGATCCGCTGCACGATCTCGTAGCTGGCGGTGCCCACAACGGTAGAGTTGGCGTCCAACGTCTGCCGCACGCGAACACGGTCCCCGAGCACCGCGACGCATTCGAACGAATCGAGGCGGTCTGGCCACGCGGCAAACACGTAGGGCGCCGTGAAGGTCGTCGCGGACGTGAAGGTGCCACCGAGCGCCAGCGCCGCCCCCAGTTCCGTCCACGTCGTGCCCTTGGGATCGCGCAGTTCCCTCCGCAGGGCGTCGATTCCGTCGTCGCCGCCGAACGAGAGCTTGATGGCGGGATCGACGGCCGAGAGCAGCGCCGCTTCGTCGCGGGCCGCAATGGCTGTTTGCAGGCGCGCGCGAAAGGTGAAGAAGTCGGGCTGCGTGACCGCCTGATCGACCGGTCGCAACACGACGGGCGACCGTGGCGCTGCCGGCAGGACGCACGGGTTGACGGCCGGCTTCCGCGCCGCGCTCTGCAACGCCACGGCAAGCACCATGGCGACGATCGCCATCACCTACTCGTAGAACTGCGGCGCCTTGCGGAGCTTCGCGTGGGCGGTCAGGTCGTGCTGGATCCAGAGTTGGGCGCCGGTGCGCTTCATGAACGCCTCGACGCCGGCGCGCGATGCGCGCGTCTGGTCGACGTTGAACTCGAACGTCGGGTACTTGTTCATCGTCCGCTCCTGCGGGTAGTGATACAGGTCGCCCGAAAGCAGCACGCCACCGGTCTTCGGCAGCTTCACGTAGAGCACCTGGTGGCCCGGCGTGTGGCCGGGCGCACTCTTGATGATCACCGTGCCATCGCCGAAGACGTCGTGCTCAGCGGCTGTGATCGCCACGCTCTTGCTCGTCCGCAGCCGATCGTAGGTGGCGGGGCGCGCGGTGCCGGCGGGCTTCCCAAACATCGCCTCGCGCTCGGCCGGCGACACCAGCCACGTGGCGGCGGCAAAGGCATTCGCGTTGGCCGTGTGATCCCAGTGGTGATGTGACAACGCCAGATAGGTCACGTCGGCCGCGCGCCGACCCGTGGCCTTGAGCTGCGCCTCGAGCGGCGACTGAATCGTCACCCGCCGTTCAGCGCCATCGGCCAGCACCAGGCGCGTGGGCACCGGCTGCCCCGTCGGCTTCCACTCTGCGTCGGGCACGGCGCACGTATCCCACATCAGCAGCCCGCGCGGGTGCGCCACGAGGAAGCACGCCACCGACAAGCGCGTCTCGCCCACGTCTTCCTTCGTCAATTGGTAGCGGCCCGGATCGGACTCGAGGATGCCGCCGTCGAAGACGTACAGGCGCACCGGCACCGCGGTCTGCGCGAGCGCGATCGTCACGCTCGCCGCGACCACCGCCCCCAGCATGGCCAGTCGAATCATTGGATGCGGCCCTCCTCGGTGGTGTCCAGGTCGAACGACAGGTCCTGCACTTCCTCGCCGCCGTTCCAGATCACGCGCGACAGCTTCCAGCCCGCGGGGCGCCGGACATACAGCCACAGGTAGTGGCCACGCTCGCGAACCACGAGACCGCTGTCTTTCTCTCGCAACGCCTGGAAGAAGCTGCCACGATCGAAGGCAAGCCCGCCGTCGATCACGATCTCGGCGCTCTCGCACACCAGCTCGCGATCGAATTGCGCGAGCATGCTGTGCAGCACGTCGCGAACGAACGAGAGACACGCGGCCTTGCCTTCGCGCGCCGGCGCGTCGGGCGGCATCACCACTGCGTCGTCATCGAGCGTCGCGGCGAAGAAGCTGAGGTCGCCGCTGCACTCGGCGGCGACGATCGCGTCGCGCAAGCCGTGCAGTGCCTCGATGTCAGCCGGTGCCATGTGAGTCGCTCCCAGAGGCGGATTGTGCCATAGCGGGCGCTCAGACGGCGGCGTCGAACTCGGGCCGGTAGCGTGCCGTCCCTGACAGGCTCGACGCGCGCGCCGGATCGAGCACGAGCAGCATGAACGCCTCGTCCGGCACCTCCGGCCACTGGCAGCGGACGCCGTGACGCGAGGCGGGCTCGAACCCGAAACGCGGGTAGTACTCCGGGTGTCCGATCACGATCACGAACGGCACGCCGACGGCGCGCAGACGCCTGGTGCCTTCGGCCACCAGCGCCGACCCGATGCCCTGACGCTGCCACGCCGTGCGCACCGCCATCGGCGCAAGGCCATAGCCCTGAATCGGCCCCTCGACGGCGGCAATCTCGACCGGCGTGAACAGGATGTGGCCCACGATGCTGCCGTCGCGCTCGGCTACGAGCGACAGCCGATCGGCGCAGTCCGCGCGCAGGGCGTCCACGATGCCAGCCTCGAGCGGCGATCCAAACGCCTCCTCGTTGACGACGCGCACCGCGAGCGCGTCGCCCGCGGCCTCGTCGCGTATCACCGGCCGATCGCCTTCCGCATTTCCGCCGCCGTGAACTGCCGGCTGGCCAGCGGCGCGCCGAGATCGAACTGCCGGGTCTGGGCCAGGGAGCCCACCACGACCGGGTCGAACCCGGCGTCGCGGACGAGGCGTTCGGCAATCGCCAGCGCTTGCGCGTCGTCCCCCCCGATCGGGACGGCGATGCGTTCGGGCTTGCGATTGGCGTTGTTGGCGAGCGACGCCGCGGGAATGCAGTTGAACGCGCGCACGACGCGGGTGCCGGCCAGGAACTCGGCGGTGGCGACGCCCGCACCCTTCTTCTGGGCGGCAATCGCCATCGCCCCGTCGCGACCCGCCGAATTGGCCCGTTGTCGATGCCGTCCCATGGCCGGCCATACCGGACACGTCCACCGTGATGGAGTTGGCGCCGGCTTCCGCTTTCGCCTATGCTGCGGCCCGGCGTGGGAGCACGGTTCCGTTCAGGAGGCGGTGATGATCCAAGGACCTGGTCCATCGGGCGGCGTGGCTAATCGCCTGGGGGACCTGCTCCGCCTGGCGTTCGGCGCGCAGGCGGCCCAGGTCGTGTATGTGGCCGCGAAGCTCGGGCTGGCCGACTTGCTGAAGGACGGCCCCAGAGCCACGGCCGACCTCGCTGCGGCGACCGACGCGGACGCGGCCGCCCTGCG
>Ga0207708_10004079_pt1 | contig 10737 bp, 12 predicted proteins | sample KBSK5101metaG_FD_184340 | JGI IMG/M metagenome (GOLD analysis project Ga0207708, IMG submission 184340) | Corn, switchgrass and miscanthus rhizosphere microbial communities from Kellogg Biological Station, Michigan, USA - KBS K5-10-1 metaG... | ecosystem: Host-associated > Plants > Roots >...
CGTCGAGGTCACCCCGAAGGCCGTCCGGCTGCGCAAGGTCATCCGCGACCAGACCGGCCGCGTGAAGGCGATGCGGCGCGCCCGGGCGGGCGCGCCCGCCGCGTCGTGAACGCGGCCGGCGCCGCCGACGCGGACGACCCGCGGCTGGCGCCGCTGACCGCCGTCGCGCTGGATCTGCCGGAGGCCAAGCGCGAGCGCGGCGACCGCCACGCGACGTTCCGCGTCCGGGGCCGCGCGTTCGCCTACCTGCTCGTCGACCACCACGGCGACGGCATCGTCGGCCTCGTCGTGAAGGCGCCGCCGGCGGTCGCCGAGTCGCTGATCGACGAGGAGCCCGACCGCTTCTACCGCCCGGCCTACGTCGGCCACCGCGGCTGGGTCGGGCTGCGCCTCGACGCCGGCGAGGTCGACGACGACCAGGTCACCGGCCTCGTCGTCGAGAGCTACCGGCTCTGCGCGCCGAAGAGCCTCGCGCGCGCGATCACCTGACCGTCCGCAGGCGCCGGGCGACCGCCACGAGGACGGCCGGCTCCGCGCCGCGGTTCGCGACGACGGCGGCGCCGCCGAGGGCCAGCACCGACCCCGCGCCGAAGCGCACGGCCGGTGCGTCACCCGGCGGCTCGACCTCGATCGCCCCGCGCTCGACGAGTACGACCGCGTCCTCCCACTCCGCCGCCGCGGCCGGGCGGGCCGTCCCCGGATCGAGGACGACCACCCGCCGCGCGAAGCGCGTCACGGGAGCGTCGGCGCGAGGCCGAACGCGGGGAACAGGCCCGCGCCGAACGTCGTGATCTCGGCGATCGCGCCGTCCTCGACGCGCAGCACGTCGATCTTGAACGCGCGGAACTCGGTCTCGCCGGCGGCCCGGTGGTAGCTGGCCGCCGCGGGCATCCGGTTGGCCCGGATCGGGATGAGGCGCCACTCGTCGTCGCCGCCGAACGCGCGCTCGAGGAGCGGCGCCATCGCGGCGATGCCGTCGTAGACCATCGGGTACGGCGGCATCGTGATGCGGATGTCCTCGCGCGCGACGGCGGCGGCGGCCGCGGCGTCCGAGCGCTCGTGGGCGTCGATGAAGGCGGCGAGCAGGGTGCGCTCGTCCTCGCTCAGCTCGTCGGTCGTCGCGGCCGCGGCCTCCCGACGCGGCGCGCGCTCGTCGAGCGTCGCGCGGGCGCGCTGGAGGGCCGAGTTGGCCGCCGCGACCGTCGTGCCGAGCAGCTCGGCGGTCTCCTTCGCCGACCACCCGAGGACGTCGCGGAGGATCACGGCCGCGCGCTGCCGGGCCGGGAGGAGCTGGATCAGCGCGAGGAAGGCGAGCTCGATCGTCTCGCGCGAGACGACGACGGCGTCGGGCTCCTCCTCGCTCGGGGCGACCTCGTCGAGCAGTCGGTCGGGGTACGGCTGCAGCCACGGGAGCTCGGCGAACGAGTCGACCGTCGTGACGCGGCGCGACCGCCGGCGCAGCGCGTCGAGGCACGCGTTCGTCGCGATCCGGTAGAGCCACGGCCGCAGCCCGGGCCCGGCGTCGAACCCCGCCCGCCCGCGCCACGCGCGCAGAAACGTCTCCTGGACGAGGTCCTCGGCCTCGTCGAACGAGCCGAGCATCCGGTAGCAGTGGACGTGCAACTCGCGCCGGTGGCGCTCGGTGAGGCGGCCGAACGCCGCCTCGTCGCCGGAGCGGACGGCGATGACGACGGCCGCGTCCTCGACGCGCGGCGCGGTGGGCTGGGGATCCGGGCTCATCGTGGTCATGGGCGGTACAACGCCGCCCGCGACCCATACTCATCGATCCGCCGCCGATCCGGCGGCGCGGCCGCTCAGAGCGTGAACGTCGCGACCGCGCCGGGCGGCAGCGAGTACGAGAACGTCCGGCCCCCGAGGGTCACGTTGAACGCCTGCGCCGGTCCGCCGTCCCAGTGTCGCCGGGTCGACCGCGATCGTCGGCGCGGCGCGGCGCGGTCGGGCGGCGCCGCGCCGGGCGCGCGACGCGCTACGCCGCGCGGGCGATGTCGACGCGGCGGTCGTAGCCGGCGGCGGTGAGCGCCGCGGCGAGCGCCGGGTCCGCGAGCGCGGCGCGCAGCGCCGCGACGGCCGGGTCCCGCGTCTCGGCGCCGCGGAGATGCGCGAGATCGATCGCCGCGCGGGCGATCGGGATGCTGTCGAGGCCTGCGGCACGTGCCGCGGGGACGCCCGCGATCGCGCAGTCGGCGTGGCCGCAGGCGACGGCGGCGACCGCGGCGGCGTCGGAGCGCACGCGCGCGGCGGCGACGTCCGGGGCGAGGCGCGCGCCGTCGGGGGCGGCGATCACGCGCGCGCCCGCGCGCAAGGCATCGGCGATCGAGCCCAGCCGCAGCGGGTTGCCGGGGGCGACGGCCAGCGCGACGTCGTGCTCGGCGAAGGTCACGGCGACGAGGCGGGCGTCGCCCGCGGCCGCCGGCTGACCCACGGCGGCGTGGCAGCGTCCGTCGGCGACGAGGGCGAGCGCGTCGGCGGGATCCATCTCGCAGAATGCGGGCGCGACGCCCTGCGCGCCGCACGCGAGCAGCAGCAGGTCGACGGCGTGGTCGGGCGCGCCCGCGACGAGCAGCGGCGGCGTCCCGGCCGCGGCCGGCCGGCGCACGTCGACGCGGACCGGCGCCCCGGCCGGCAGCGCGGTCTGGTCGGGCCCGGCCGTGACGAGGCCGTCGGCGCGGGCGAGCGCGCTCAGCACGCTCGCGCCGCGGCGGAGCGGCACGGCGGCCGTCGACGGCGCCGACGGCCACGCGCAGTCGCTCGGTGGCGCCGCCCTTCGAGGCGACGGCGGCACCGAGGGCCGCCGGGACGCGCGGGGCCTCGGCGGCGGGGGCGCCGCTCATCGCGGCGACGAGCGGGACGGCGAGGTCCTCGAACGCGAGCGCGGCCGAGACCGGGTAGCCCGGGCAGCCCATGACCGGCGTACCGTCGACGACGGCGAGCACCGCGGGGTGGCCGGGGCGCATCGCGACGCCCCGCACGACGATCCGCCCGATGCGGCGCAGGACGTCCGGCGCGTGGTCGCCGCGGCCGGCGCTCGTCCCGGCGATGACGAGCACGAGGTCCGCGCGTCCGGCCGCATCGCGGATCGCGGCTGCGAGACGGCCGGGGTCGTCGGGCAGGATCGGCGCGCGCACGGTGCGACAGCCGGCCTCGCGGGCCTGGGCCTCGAGCATGATCGAGTTCGTGTCGGCGAGCTCGCCGACCGCGAGCTCCGCCGCGGCCGGGCGCAGCTCGTCGCCCGTCGGCAGGATCGCGACGACCGGCGCGCGGTGGACCGCGAGCCCGGCGTGGCCGGCGGCGGCGGCGAGCGCCAGGTCCATCGCCCCGAGCCGACGGCCCGGCGCGAGCACGAGCTCCCCGGTCGCGACGTCCTCGCCGACGCCGCGGACGTGCGTGCCGGGGGCGACCGGCGCGGCGATCAGCACGGCGTCGTCGCGGAAGGTGACGCGCTCGCGCGGGATCACCGCGTCGCGCCCGGCGGGGAGCGGGTCGCCGGTGTCGACGACGTCGAACCTCGCCCGGGCCAGCCGCATCGGATCGGCCTCGCTCGCCGCGCGCGTGTCGGGGCCGGCGACGGCGATGCCGTCCATCGCCGCGGCGGGGAACGCGGGGGACGAGCGCCGCGCCCAGACCGGCGCCGCGGTCACGCGGCCGAGGGCGTCCTCGACGGGCACGCGGACGACGGGCAGGGGACGCGGGCCGCCGCAGGCCGCCGCCCACGCGGCGAGGGCCTCGGCGGGCGGGGGCGCGTGGAGCTCCGGCGGCGTGCCGCCGGTGGCGGGGGCGGACATGCCGGCTACGCGTCGCGGACGCGCTCGGCGCCGGTGTAGACGTTGACCCTGCCGCGGCGGGCGAAGCCGCCGAGCGTCATGCCCTGCTCGGCGGCGAGGCTGACGGCCAGCGACGACGGCGCGCCCACGCCGACGAGGATCGGCGCGCCCGCGACGGCGGCCTTCTGGACGAGCTCGAACGACAGGCGACCGCTCACACAGAGGACGTACCCATGAAGGGGCAGTCGCCCATCGAGGAGTGCGCGGCCGACCACCTTGTCCATCGCGTTGTGGCGCCCGACGTCCTCGCGGACGACGAGCAGCTCGCCGCTCGCGTCGAACAGGCCGGTCGCGTGCAGGCCGCCGGTGCGCTCGAACGTCGGCTGGCGCAGGTGGTCGGGCAGCGCGGCGAGCAGCGAGCGGTCGATCTCGGGGCCGGGCGCCGCCGGCTCGGCATGCACCGCGACCTCCTCGAGCGCCCCCTTGCCGCACACGCCGCACGACGACGTCGTATAGAAGCGGCGCGCACCGGGATCGCTCGCGAGCGGCCCGGACACCTCGATCGTGTTGACCGCGAAGTCCTCGGTCAGCCCCGCCGTGCGCGGGCCGTCGATGAGGCCCTCCCCGTAGAGGAAACCGAGCGCCAGCTCCTCGTCGTGGCCGGGGGTGCGCATCGTGACCGCGAGCGGCGCGCCGTCGACGCGGATCTCGAGCGGCTCCTCGACGGCGACGAAGTCGTCCTCGCCGTCGCGCACGATCTTCGCCCACATGCCGTGGGCGACCTCGTCGGCGGACTGGCGGGGGGTGGCGGACATCGGCAGGGACGATCCGGCGCGCGAGGCGCCCGACGCTTCACGGTCGCACCCGCCCGGGCCCCCGGCAATTGTTTTGCTCGATGCGTCGATAGACGACGACTATGAACGTTCGGCGCCGTCGGCGGCGCGCTCGCAGGCGTCGAAGCCGGCCTCGCGGTGCGACCGGTCGCAGAACGGCTTCGTCCGCGACGCGCCGCACCGGCACAGCGCGACCGGCCGGCCCTCCTCGACGCGGAACGGATTGCCGTCGGCATCGACGATCACGACTGGTCCCGTGACCTTGTACGGCCCGTTGTCGCGGACCTTGATCACGACGGGCTCGTCGGCCCCCGGGTCGTCGCCGGGGTCGGTGCCACGGGGCGTCATCATTCGGACTCTCCCCTCGTGCGGGCGCGGCGAATCGGGGACTGCAGGCTTGCGCACCTCTGCAGTCCATCACAATGGGTCACAGTGCTACGGTCCGCATCCGGCCGCGTTCGACGGCCTGCGACGCGACCTCAGAACGACCGCAGGAGAGCTCAGATGCCGATGAAGTACGCCCGCCTCACCGAGCCGCTCGTCCGCGACGCGGGCACGCTCCGCCCCGCGAGCTGGGACGAGGCGCTCGACCGCGCCGCCCAGGGCTTCATGGCCCAGCGCGACAAGCACGGGCCGGACACGTTCGGGATGCTCAGCTGCTCGAAGGCGACGAACGAGGTCAACTTCCTCGCCCAGAAGTTCACCCGCGTCGCGATCGGCACGAACAACATCGACTCCTGCAACCGAACTTGACACGCTCCTAGCGTCGTCGGTCTGGCGACGGTGTTCGGCGCTGGTGGAGGCACCAGCTCATATCAGGAGATCGAGGACACGGACGTGATCCTGCTCTGGGGATCCAACGCCCGTGAGGCCCACCCGATCTTCTTCCACCACATCCTGAAGGCGATCCACGGCGGCGCCCAGATGTTCGCGGTGGACCCGCGGCGCACGACGAGCGCGCAGTGGGCCGACGCCTGGCTCGGGCTGAACGTCGGCAGCGACGTCGGCCTGGCGAACGCGATGGCGCGCGAGATCGTCTACGCCGGCCTGCACAACCGCGAGTTCATCGAGCACGCGACCGAGGGCTTCGACGCCTACGTCGCCGCGATCGAGCCCTACACGCTCGAGCGCGGCGAGGAGCTCACCGGCGTCCCGGCGGACATCATCAAGGAGGTCGCGCACACCTACGCCCGGGCCGACCGCGCGCAGATCTGCTGGACGCTCGGCATCACCGAGCACCACAACGCGGTCGACAACGTCCTCGCGCTCATCAACCTCGCGCTGCTGACCGGCAACGTCGGCCGCTACGGCTCGGGGCTCAACCCGCTGCGCGGCCAGAACAACGTGCAGGGCGGCGGCGACATGGGCGCGATCCCGAACCGCCTCCCCGGCTTCCAGGACCTCGAGACCGACCCGGAGGCGGTGGCGAAGTTCGAGGCCGCCTGGGGCGTGGAGATCCAGCGCGGGTACGGCCTCCACATGTCGGAGATGTTCGAGGCGATCGACCGCGGCGAGCTGACGACGATGTTCGTCCTCGGCGAGAACCCGATCCAGTCCGACGCCGACGCCCACCACGTCAAGCACCTGTTCGACCGCCTCGAGCACGTCGTCGTGCAGGACATCTTCCTGACGAAGACGGCCGAGATCGCGGACGTCGTCCTGCCCGCCTCGGCGAGCTGGTGCGAGGCGGAGGGCACGGTCACCAACAGCGAGCGGCGCGTCCAGCGCGTCCGCAAGGCGCTCGAGCCGCCGGGCCAGGCGCGCGACGACACCCGCATCCTCGTCGACCTGGCGGCCCGCATGGGCCACCAGTGGGAATACGGCTCCAACGAGGACGTCTGGAACGAGCTGCGCTCGCTCGCGCCGAACCACGCGGGCATGAGCTACAAGCGCCTCGAGGAGCTCGGCGGCATCCAGTGGCCGTGCTTCAACGAGGAGGAGCTCGAGCCGTCGTTCCTCCACGGCCGCCTGTGGAAGGACCCGGTCGAGGGACCGAAGGCCGTGTTCCACGCGGTCGACGACGAGCCGCCCACCGAGTCGCTGTCGCCGGAGTTCCCGCTGCGCCTGACGACCGGCCGCCGCCTGGACTCCTTCAACACCGGCGTGCAGACCGGCGGCTACACGTCGCCCCTGCGCCGGGGCGAGGAGCTCGAGCTCTCGAGCGTCGACGCCGCGGAGCTCGGCGTGAGCGACGGCGACCGGGTCAGGATCTCCTCCGCGCGCGGCAGCATCGTCGCGCCGGTGCGGATCGACCGGTCCCTGCGGCCCGGCCTCGCCTTCATGACGCTCCACTTCCCCGACGAGGTCGAGACGAACATCCTCACGATCAACGCGACCGACCCGAAGTCCGGCACGGCCGAGTTCAAGGCGACGGCGATCCGCGTGGACCCGCTCGAGCCGGGCGAGGCTGAGGACACCTCGGACGCCGGCATCGGCCTCGTGCTCCCCGCCGACTGATGGACATCGTCCTCCACAACGAGGCGCCGTCCGCGGCGGAGCGCGACGCCGTCGACGCGGTCCTCGGGCCGCCCGCGAGCAGTTGGGAGGGCGCGACGGAGCGCAGCGCACGTGACGAGCGCGTCGCCCGCGGCGGCCACGCCGCGCGGGCCCGCCGGCACCTGCTGCTGCCGACGCTCCACGCCGTCCAGGCGCGGGCCGGCTGGATCAGCCGCGGGGCGCTGAACTACATCTGCCAGCGGCTCACGATCCCGCCCGCCGAGGCCTACGGCGTCGCGACGTTCTACGCGCTGTTCTCGCTCGAGCCCCAGCCGCCGGTCGTCGCGCACGTCTGCACCGACGTCGCCTGCATCGCGCGCGGCTCGGCCGACCTCGTCGCCGACCTCGAGCGCATGGTGGGCCCCGAGGGCGAGCACCCGGGCAACGGCCAGGCGATCTGGCTCGAGAGCCCGTGCCTCGGCGTCTGCGAGCGGGCGCCGGCCGTGATGGTCACCGAGGCGGGCGACGTCCCCCGCGAGCGCACGGTCGCCCCGGCGCGGGCGCCGGACATCGCAAGCATGCTCTCGGGCGGCGACGCGCCCCCCGAGCCAGCGGCGAGCGTCCCGCAGGCGGGCGACCCGTCGTTGCGGCTCCTGCGGCGGGTCGGCCTGGTCGACCCGAGCAAGCTCGACAGCTACCGCGCGCACGGCGGCTACGAGGCGCTGCGGGCGGCGTTCGACATGGGCCCGGACGGTGTGCTGCGCGAGGTCGACGACGCCAAGCTGCTCGGGCGCGGCGGGGCGGCCTTCCCGACCGGCCGAAAGTGGGGCGCCGTCGCGCGCAACGCGAAGCAGCCGCACTACCTGATCTGCAACGCCGACGAGTCCGAGCCCGGCACGTTCAAGGACCGCGTCATCCTCGAGAACGACCCGTTCTTCATCGTCGAGGCGATGACGATCGCGGGGTACGCGACCGGCTGCGAGCACGGCTACCTGTACCTCCGCGGCGAGTACCCGCTCGCGTGGGAGCGCCTGGTCGACGCGGTCACCGAGGCGCGGGCCCGCGGCTACCTCGGCGACAACATCCTCGGCCAGGGCATCCGGTTCGACATCGAGTTGCGCAAGGGCGCGGGCGCGTACATCTGCGGCGAGGAGACGGCGCTCTTCAACTCGATCGAGGGCTACCGCGGCGAGCCGCGCAACAAGCCGCCGTTCCCGGTCGACCACGGGCTGTTCGACAAGCCGACGGTCATCAACAACGTCGAGACGCTCGTCAACGTCCCCGGCATCGTCCTCGACGGCGGGCAGGCGTACGCGAAGATCGGCACCGAGGACTCGACGGGCACGCGGCTGTTCTGCCTGAGCGGGCGGGTCGAGCGGCCGGGCCTGTACGAGGCGCCGTTCGGCATCACGCTGCGCGAGGTCCTCGACATGGCGGGCGGCGTGCTGGACGGGCGACCGCTCCGCACGATCATGCTCGGCGGGGCCGCCGGCCGGTTCGTGACGCCCGACGAGCTCGAGATCGAGATGTCGTTCGAGGCGACGCGCGAGGCGGGCGTGAGCATGGGCTCCGGCGTCGTCATGGTCGTCGACGACACCGTCGACCTGCCCGCGATCCTCATGCGCCTGGCGGCGTTCTTCCGCGACGAGTCCTGCGGCCAGTGCGTCCCGTGCCGCGTCGGGACCGTGCGCCAGGAGGAGGCGCTCGCGCGCCTCGTCAACGGGCGCCCGCGCGGGTCCGCCGAGGACGAGTACGCGCTGCTCGACGAGATCACGCGCTCGATGCGCGACGCGTCGATCTGCGGCCTCGGCCAGACCGCCGCGGACGCGATCGAGTCCGCGCTGCGCAAGCTCGACGTCTTCGAGACCGGAGGTCGCCCATGAGCCCCCGCACCCGCACCGGCGCACCGCCCCGCACCGTCGAGCTGACGCTCAACGGCGAGACCGTGCAGGCGCCCGAGGACATGACGATCCTCGAGGTCGCCAAGCGCGAGGGCATCGACATCCCGACGATGTGCTGGGAGCGCACGCTGACGCCGGTCAACGCCTGCCGCGTGTGCGTGTGCGAGGTCAAGGGCTCGCGCGTGCTCGTGCCGTCGTGCGCGCGCAAGGTCGAGGACGGCATGGAGGTCGAGACCCACTCCGAGCGCGTGATGCACAGCCGCAAGATGGTCATCGAGTTCCTCGCGTCGTCCGTCGACCTGTCCGTGATGAAGGACGCCGCGCGCTGGATCGAGGAGTACGGCGCCGACCCCGAGCGCTACGGCCCGCCCGCTCCGCCGTTCGAGGCGGGCGAGCGCGACCGCCTGCGCGCCGGGCACCACCACACGCCCGACGGCGAGCACGCGGCCACCGTCGCCCAGCCGACGAAGGTCGACAACGACCTCTACGTCCGCGACTACTCGAAGTGCATCCTCTGTTACAAGTGCGTCGAGGGCTGCGGCACCGACTGGCAGAACACGTTCGCGATCGCCGTCGCCGGGCGCGGCTTCGACGCCCGCATCGCGACCGAGTTCGCCAACCCGCTGCCCGACTCGGCGTGCGTGTACTGCGGCAACTGCATCGCCGTCTGCCCGACCGGCGCGCTCATGTTCAAGAGCGAATACGACCGGCGCGAGGCCGGGACGTGGCACGAGGAGGAGCAGACCGTCACCACGACGATCTGCACCTACTGCGGCGTCGGCTGCAACCTCGAGCTGCACGAGCAGGACAACGAGATCGTCAAGGTCACCTCGCCGCTCGACCACCCGGTGACGCACGGCAACCTCTGCATCAAGGGCCGCTTCGGCTTCCAGTTCGTCCAGAACGACCGCGGCGGCCTGCCGCCGCCCGCCGAGCTCGACCTGGTGGAGCTCGTCGAGTCCGACGGCGACGGGTCCAACGGCCACGGGGCGGGAGACTGAGCCACATGCCGATCGACGACCCGGATCCCACCTACCGCGAGGCGAGCCCCATCGACGCGCGCGGCCGCGTGCCGGTCGCCGGCGCCGAGGGCTGGCGCTACGAGCCGTTCGAGCACGACGAGGCGCACAACCTCCACCGCATCACGCTGGTGCGCGAGGAGGATGGCGAGGAGGTCGTCTTCACGATGCCCGACTTCGTCGAGCAGGGCGACGAGCTCGGCGAGATCGCGCTGCTCGTGATCCGCGCCCGCGAGCGCTGGCGCGAGCTCAAGGGCGTCGGCGGTTAGCGGCGGCGGACCCCGGCGGGCCGCACGACGCCCGCGGCGCGCGGGCGGGTAGGTTCCGGCCATGGGCAAGCTCGTGCGCAGAACCGTCGACGGCGACTCGCTCGTCGCCGAGTGGTCGGCCGACGACGCGGACTCGGTGCGCGCCGCCGGCGAGGCGTTGCGCCGCGAGGTCGACGCGGGGTACATGGCGGTGGAGGGCGGCGAGGGCCGCAACGAGCCGGTCCACGAGCTGCCCCCGGACGCCGCCGTCGTGATTCTCACGATGCCGATGGGCGGCGGCTGAGCGGCATGGCGCGGGCGGCCGGGACGGCGCTCGCTCTCAGTGTCGCGCTCGCCCTGGTCGCGTGTGGCGGTTCCGCCGGGCCCGGCCCCACGACGCCCGCGGACCGCGTGCGGGCCGCGGCGGACGCGTACCTCGGCGCGCTGTCGGCCCGCGACTGGTCCCGCGCCTGCCGGTCGATGACGCCGCAGGCGCGGCGCGATCTCGCCGACGCCGC
>Ga0207708_10004089_pt1 | contig 10730 bp, 9 predicted proteins | sample KBSK5101metaG_FD_184340 | JGI IMG/M metagenome (GOLD analysis project Ga0207708, IMG submission 184340) | Corn, switchgrass and miscanthus rhizosphere microbial communities from Kellogg Biological Station, Michigan, USA - KBS K5-10-1 metaG... | ecosystem: Host-associated > Plants > Roots >...
AAGCAATACGGCGACGATCCAACGCTGCACACGGGCATCGTCAAGCTCTATGCCGACGGCGTGATCGAGAGCAGGACGGCGGCGATGCTGGCGCCGTACGAGGGCACGAAGAGCGCGGGCACGCCCAACTACTCCGTCGACGACTTGAACCGGATCGTCGCGATGTTCGACAAGCGCGGCTGGCAGATCCAGATTCACGCGATCGGCGACCGCGCGATTCGCATGTCGCTCGACGCGATCGAGAAGGCCGCGGCCGCCAACCCGGCGCCGGCGCGCGGACGGCGCCACCGCATCGAACACATCGAGGCGGTGTCGGCCGCAGACATCCCGCGCTTCGGCAGGCTCGGCGTCATCGCCTCGCAGCAGCCGATCCACGCGGCGCTGGGCGACGCGAACCAGGCGGTGCCGTCCGGGCCGTGGCCGGACGCGATCGGCCCCGAGCGCGCGTCACGTGCCTGGGCGTGGAAGAGCATCCTGACCGCCGGCGGGCGGCTGACGTTCGGCAGCGACTGGCCGGTCGCGCCGCTCGAGCCGGCGCAGGGCATCTGGCTCGCGTCGACGCGGGTGAAGGCGGACAAGGCCGAGGATCAGCGCCTCACGATCGACCAGGCGATCGCCGGCTACACGAAGTGGCCGGCCTACGCGTCGTTCGAGGAGCGGCGCAAGGGCACGCTGGCGCCGGGCATGCTCGCCGACGTCGTCGTGCTGACCGGCGACATCACGTCGACGCCGATCGCGGCGCCGGGCGACGTCGTGGTGGCGGCGACGATTTTCGACGGGAAGGTTGTGTACGAAAGATGAATGGGGCCGAGCAAGCTCGGCCCCCACAGGTGACGGAGCAAGCTCGGCGACGTAGGGGCCGAGCGAGCTCGGCCCCTACAGGTGAAACGAGGAGGTTTTATGAGTGTGACAATCGCGCCCCTTTCGTCGGACGAGATCGCGGCGATCGAATCGGTCCAGGAGCGGTTCGTCGCGGCGTTCCGCCGCCGCGACTTCGATACCCTTGCGGCGTGCTACACGGAGGATGCGGTGGTGCTGCCGCCGCACGAGCCGGCGGTGCGTGGCCGGGCGGCGATCAAGACGTGGATGGCGGCGTTTCCGCCGGTCACCGAGTTTGCGATCACCAGCGAACGCATCGAGGGGCGAGCGGACCTCGCGTACGTCCGGGGCGCGTATGCAATGACGCTGCAGCCGGAGGGCGCGCCGGGACCGGTGACCAGCCAGGGCAAATACATCGAGATCCGCCGGCGCCAGCCGAATGGCGAGTGGCTGCTGGAGGCGGACATTTTCAATTCGGACCAGCCGTAGTCGCCGTCTCGCGCGCGCTGGCCACCAAAGGCTCGTAGGGCGCCCCTTCAGGGGCGCCCCGCAAATCCCGTATCATGTCGAATCGATGCAATCGACTCGCGGCATCGCCGTGTGCGTTTCAACCGCATTTGTCCTCGGCGCGCCAGCGTGTGCCAAGGCCGTGAAATCGCAGCCGGCATCGGGGCGGGTGACGGTCGGCGTCACCAGCCGCGGACCCGGAGTGGAAGCGATGCGGTTCAACGTGTCGATTGAACCCGCCGGAGTGGAAGGCTCGATCAACGGCGATGTCGGCGTTTTCACCGCCGACATCACGCCTGCGGGCAGCCACGTCGTGCGCCTGAAAAACCTTCCCGCCACGTGCCGCGTCGACGGCGACCCCGAGCGCAGGATCGTCGTCGCCGCCGGTCGTTCGACAACCGTACGCTTCGCCGTCATCTGCACGTAGTTGTCGCCGATCGGACTTTCCGCTCACCTTCGACAGGACCGCTTCGAGCACCGGCGTCATCGCGGGGAGCTGTTTCAGCGTGATGACGGCGTCCCACAGCGGCTCGAACTTCTTCCAGCCCGCGGCGTAGAAGAAATGCTTCGCCTGGTGCTTGATCGTCCCGTGGGCCAGCGACCCGCGCGCGATCGACGGCCAGCGGTAGAACTCGCGGTAGGCCCAGTCGTATCCGTCCTTCAACGCCCGCGGCGTCAGCCGCGCCGGCTGGTAGACGACGTGGCGGGTGTCGTAGCGATCCCAATCGCGGGTCACGATCCGCCCCTGGGCTTCCATGCGCGCAAACAAACGGGTGCCGGGGTACGGCGTCTGGATGTGAAACGTCGCCGTCGTGATCCCTTGCTCGATCGCCCAGTCCACCGTGCGCCGGAACACGTCGTCTTCGTCGTCGTCCATGCCGAAGACGAAGCTGCCGTTGATCATGATGCCCAGGTCGTGCAGCCGCCGCGTCACCGCGGCGTAGTCGCGGCCGAGGTTCTGGCGCTTGTTGCTGCTGGCGAGGTTGGCCGGCGTGAGCGTCTCGAACCCGACGAACAGGCTGCGCAGGCCGGCTTCGGCGGCGCGCTCGATCAGGTTGCCGCGGAGAATCGAATCGACCGTCGCGGCGCCCTGGAACAGCCGGCCCATGCCCCGCATGCCCTCGAACAGCGTCGCCGCGAAGCGCGGGTCGCCGAGCAGATGATCGTCGAGGAAATAGAGATGCCGCCCCGGCAGCCTCGCGATCTCGGCGAGCGCGTCGTCGACCCGCTGGGTGTAGAAGGAGCGGCCGCCTTCGAAGAACGCGTCCTTGTAGCAGAAGTCGCAGTGCTGCGGGCAGCCGCGCGTGACGACGATCGAGTTCGGCACCAGGTAGGCGCGGCGGCGGATCAGATCGCGGCGGATCGGCGGCAGGCGCGCGAGCGTCCGCCCCGACGTCGACGCGTAGCGGCGCGCCGCGCAGCCGGCGCGCAGGTCGGCGAGGAAGCGCGGGAAGGTCTGCTCGCCGGGGCCGAGGAAGATCGCATCCGCGTGCGCCGCGGCCTCGTCGGGCAGCGCGGTGACGTGCAGTCCGCCGAGGGCGACGAACGCGCCGCGGGCGCGGTAATGATCGGCGAGCGCATAGGCCCGCCGCGCGCTGGTGATGTAGACCTGGATCACCACCACCTCCGGACGATCGGCGACATCGATCGGGGCGACGTGCTCGTCCTCGATCACCGCTTCGTCGTCCGGCGAGAGATAGGCGGCGAGCGTCGCCAGACCCAGCGGCGGGAACAGCGAGTACTTGATCGGGCAGTACGGTCCGGTCGCCTCGGTCAGCGCCGGCAGGATGAACTTGACGCGCACCCGGTTCACTTTCTAGTGTAAAGTGCGAGCCATGTCAAGCTGCCAGCGGGCGTTCGACGTCGCCGGCGCCTGCGCCGGGCTGCTGCTGTTCGCGCCGGTGATGGCGCTCGCGCTCGCCGCCGTGTGGTTCGACGACGGGCGGCCGCTGCTCTTTCGACAGCCGCGGCTCGGCTGCCGCCGGCGCCCGTTCTCGATCCTCAAGATCAGGACGATGCGCCGCGACCGCATCACGCGCGTCGGCCGGCTGCTGCGCGCGACCGGCCTCGACGAGGTGCCGCAGCTCCTCAACATCCTCGGCGGAGAGATGAGCGCCGTCGGACCGCGGCCACTCACCGAGGACGACGTGCAGCGCCTCGGCTGGACCGGCAGCGAATTCGACTTCAGATGGGAGGTCAAGCCTGGGCTGACCGGCCTGGCCCAGATCGCCGGCGCGCCGCCCGACGAAGCGCTGGAGCTCGATCGCACCTATGCAGCGGGATGGAATCCGTTGCTCGACTGCCGGTTGATCGCGCTGTCGTTCGCGGTGAACGTATTCGGCAAGGCGCGCGTGCAGCGTCAGCTCTCCTGGCTGGCGGGCGTTCGGCCAGCATCTGGGATAATTCCGGGATGACTCTGATGCGCGTCTGTGCAGCGGCCACTCTCGTTTGTGCTACCGCGGCAGGCTCGTGGAAGCCATGCGCCGCGGCACAGGACGGCGACGACCAGCTGATTCGTGCCGCGCGCGAGCGGTCGAATGCGGCGATTGCGGCGCACGATCTGGCGGCCATCGCGTCCGTGTGGATGAACGACGTCCACGTGGTCTCGTCGACCAGCGCGCAAACCGCGGGGCGGCTGCAGAACCAGGAGCGCATGGCGACGCAGTTTCGCAACCGCCCCGACACGATTTACGTTCGTCGCTCCACCGTCGTCGAGGTATATGGGGCGTGGAGCGTGGCAGCGGAGCGCGGCGAGTGGACCGGGCGCTGGACCGAGCCGGACGGCGCGCTCGAGATTGGCGGCACCTACCTCGCGCAGTGGCGCAAGGTCGACGGGCAGTGGTTGATTCAAGCCGAGCTCTTCGCACCAACGCGCTGCAGCGGGTCCAGCTACTGCCAGAAACGCCCGTAGCGTTTTACTCGTGTAACGGGACGACCTGCACCGCCGCGTCGGGCACCGCGCCGAGGAATCGATCCAGCGTCGACCGGCGCACGAGCAGCTCCCACCGCGTGCGCGCGGTCTGGCCGAAGATCACGTGCGTGACACCCTCGCGCTGCGCGAAGGCGATCAACCCGTCTGCCGGCCGCCCGGCCTTGACGCGGACGACGGTGGCGCCGAGCGACTCGGCGAGCCGGATGTTTTCCTGCAGCGCCTCGGCGTCGCGCGCGTCGATGCGGCCCGGCTGCTCGCGCGGCGTCTCGACGTACACCGCGTACCATTTCGAGCCGAGGCCGCCGGCAGTTCGGGCGCCGATCCGAATCACGCGCGGCGCGGCAGCGTTCGAGCTCATGCACACCATCACGCGATCTGTGGTCAGCGCCGTCGCGCGCGCTTCGTCGCCCGCCATCGCTACAACTTGATCAACAGCGCAACGGTGATGCGATCCTCGGTCTTTCGAAGATCAGGCGCCCAGCCGGGCACCAGCGATCCGGGGGCGCCGCTGTTGCCGCCCGGCGGAGTGATGCCGCCGGCGCCGGTGAAATACGGCACGTTCGCCGCACGATGGCTGTACTCGAAGCGGAACGTCGCATATTGGCTGGGCAGGACGTCGAAGGTGAGCTGGGCGTCCCACGCCTTGAACGGGTCGCCCGGCGCGGCAGAGAAGTACGGCGTCCCGGAGAGCGCGGTGGCGCCATTGATCGGCGGCATCAGCACGAGATAACGACCCGGGTTGTCGATCGCGCCGCCGCCGGCGGTGAGCGCGAAGCGATCGCGGTCGAACCAGAGCCGGTGGTAGGCCATGAACCCGATAAAGCTCTGTCGCGGCGGACTGCCGGCGCCGCCGCGGCACGAGACGCCGCCGCCGTACTCGCACCCGGCGTCGACGGTCAGCGTGAACGCCGCTTTCGAGATCGCGGCGTCGGCACGATCGCGGTACTTCACCTGAATGCTGTCGTCCGTGTGAACGCGTCTCCGATCCGGATTCCCCGGCGTGTCCGTGCCCCAGTAGTTGTTCAAGACAATCGACACCGCGCCGTTGGGGCGCCACAGGATCTGGCCGCCGAGGCCCGGCGCATGATTGAACCTGCCGTACGACTGCCAGCCGTTGACGAGCCACGGCTCGATCTTCAAGCGATCGCCGGCAAAGATCTGGACGCGCACGCCGTTGAAGAACCACGGTGTGTTCGATGACACGTAAGAGGGCTGGTAGGTCCAGTTGTCGAAGTTGTAATAGCTCCACAGGCCGACGTACGACATGAAGATGCCGGCCTGGACGTTGATCCCGTTCAGCTTCCCGAATCGATAGCCGCCATACGCTTCGGAGACGTAGCGATACGCGTCATCGAGGCCCCACTGGCCGCGGCCCGGGCTGGCGTCGTTGCGCGGTGTGGTCTGCGAGTACATCCCGAATTGAGTCATCAGCCGCCCCTGCACCTGGTCGCCGTGGAAGTCGCCGCCGACGCCGAGCTGTGTCAGCTGGATTTCGCCCGAGCGAAAAATCTCGCTCGATCCGCCAATCGTGTCGTCGGCGGGCCGGTTGAAGCTGTAGGTGAAATTCGCGTCGGCGCGAAACTCGCCGGTGAACGCGGCGCCTTGCAGCGGCGAATCCCTGGTTCTCGGGCTGCCGGACAGCCAGGTGAAGTCGGCAAAGGCAAACGGCTCCGGCTTTCTGACGGGGTCGGGTTCAATGTCCGCGGGCTGTGTAACCGGAACAGCAGCGTTTTCAGTCTGCGCCCAAGCGGCGGTGGAGTCGATGAGCGCGCTGACGAGGACGAGAAGCACAACGACCGACGCTCGCGAATGCGGCATTCGGCCAGCTTAAAAAGCACACCCCTCAAAGCGGCCCAAGAAGAGCCTCAAAAGTGCCTGAAGTCGTCGATGGGATTAGGAACTTTTCAGGAACTCCTCAGGGTCCTTTCCGGCGATGGCGCGGTAGCGTCGAGGCATGAGAGGCGCAATCGCGGTTCTCGCGGCAGCGATGGCGACGGCATGCGTCGACATGTCAGCCGCGCTGACCAAGCTCGCCGACGCCCGGCACCTCGCCGCCGAGATCCACGTCGAGTTCGCGAAATCGTCGGATGCGTCGAACCGCGCCGTGCTCGCCGACACCGACGAGGCGTCCGCTGCCGCCGCGGCCGAGGCGCGCAAGGCGCGGCAGGTCGTGGACAGGAATCTCGAACGCCTGCGGGGTGCACTCGTGTCGCTCGGCTACGCGGACGATGCCAGGCAGCTCGACGCGTTCGAGGCGCGCTACCAGGAGTACCGCCGGCTGGACGACGAGATATTGCCACTGGCGGTGGAGAACACCAACCTGAAGGCGCAGCGGCTGTCGTTTGGGCCGTCACGCGCGGCCGCCGATGCGTTTCGCGCCGCGCTCGACGCTGCGGCCAGGAGCAATCCGAGAGCGGGAGCGCTCGCGGCCCGCGCGGGCGCCGCCGTGTACGAGATCCAGGTGCTGCAGGCGCCCCACATCGCCGAGGCCGGCGAGGCGAGCATGGCCTCGATGGAACAGCGGATGACCGCGTCTGAATCGGCTGCGCGCGCTGCGCTCGGCGAGCTCGCACGCGTGCTCGGCGCCAACGCTGGTCGACCACTCGCCGACGCCGCCACCGCGCTCGATCGCTTCACGCAGGTCAACGCCGAGATCGTCGCGCTGTCGCGTCGCAACACCAACGTGCGATCGCTCGCGCTGTCGCTCGGGCGCAAGCGGATGGTGACCGCCGAGTGCGACGACCAGTTGCGCGTGCTCGAGCAGGCTCTCGCGGGTCACCCCTCCGGCGCTACCCGATAGGGAGTAGGGCTCAGGGATTAGGGATTGGTTCTGAATAGGGATTAGGGATTAGGGATTAGGGAATAGGGATTAGTTGTGAACCAGTCCCTAGTCCCCAGCCCCTAGTCCCTAGTCCTGGTCCCCAGCCCCTAGTCCCTGGCCACGGGCTCGCGCACAGCGACCGGGATCGTCAGCGTAAAGCGGGAGCCGCCGCCGCCATCGTCGCAGTTCTCGGCCCAGGCGCGGCCGTTCCCGGCGGCGAGCAGCCCTTTCACAATCCACAGCCCCATGCCGGTGCCGGCGCGTCGACTCTTCGCCGCCGCGCCGCGGTAGAAGCGATCGAACAGCTGCGGCAGGTCGGCTGGCGCGATGCCTGGGCCGCGATCGCGCACCTCGATGGTCAGCCTCTCGTCGGTCGTGCGCGCAAAGACGTCGATCGCCGTGCCCGGGGGCGCGTACTGCGCGGCGTTCTCGAGCAGGCGCGCGAGCGCGCTCGCGGTCAGGCGCGGGTCGAGCCGTACCGGCACATCGCGATCGATCTGGACGTTGACCTGGTGCGCGCGCAAAGTCTGCTCGACCTGGTCGCGCGCGGCGGCGACGATCTCCGAGGGGTGCGTCCAGCGCGCCTCGGTGTCGACCGCGCCGGCGTCGATTCGCGCCATCTCGAGCACGTTCTCGAAGAGGCGCGCCAGACGCTCGACCTCGGCGAGGATCAGCTCGGCCTGCTCCTGCCGGACGGACCGCTCGCCGCCCATCGAGCGCACGTTGCTGGCGGCGACGCGGATCGCCGTCAACGGCGTCCGCAAATCGTGGCCGATCGAGGCGAGCAGCGCGGTTTTCAGCTGCTCGCTCTGGCGCGTGAGCTCGCCCGCCTTGCGCTCCTCGAGGAACTCCGCCCGCTCGATCGCGATCGCCACCACGCCGGCGAGCGTGTCGAGCGTCCCGGGCTCGACCGGCCGGCCGGACGCGGCGAGGATGCCAATCGGCCGCGTGCCGACGCGAAGCGGCACCAGCCGCACCTCGTCGCCGCCGACGGCCAGCGTCCGGTGGCCGGCGTAGGTGCGGGCGACGCCGTCGAACTCGAGCGAAACCTGCGCGGCGGCAAAGACGTTGGTCAGCTCGCGGTGGTCGAGCGCGATTGTCCGCGCGCCGGCGTCGAACAGATCCCACTCGCCGCCGCGCGGCAGGGCGACGGCGACAAACTCGAGATCGAAGCGCCGCGCCACCGAGCGCGCCAGCGCCGGCAGCGCCTCACGGCTCTCGGTCATCTGCAGGACGTCGCGGCTCAGATCGAACAAGCGCGCCAGCTCGTCGCGCCGCCCGACCGCCTCCTGCGTCCGCGCGCGCGCCACCGCCGAGAGGTTGCTCGCCACCAGGCTCACGGCAAGGAAGACGAACAGCACCACCCAGTTCTGCGGATCCGCAATCCGGAACGTGCCCACCGGCGGCAGGAAGAAGAAATTGAGGCACAGCATCGCGGCACACGAGGTCGCGACCGCAATCCACAGCCGGGAGAGGGCGGCGACGATCAGGACGACCAGCAGGAATGTCGTCGACACGATCGCCGCGTTGGTCACGTGCAGCCAGGTGGCGAGCACGAGCGTCGCCGCTGCAAGTGCGGCGGCCGCGGCGACAAGGTGGATTCGGTCGGACATCTACTTCAGGATCAGGAATCGTCGAACCTGTATAAACCTCATTGTGTCCACGCCAGCACACGGTCGCCGTTGGGCCGCACGTCGTCCAGCACAACGCACGGCCCGGCCGCCTCCAATTCCTGTGGCGTCAGATTCAGCGCCGCAAGATCGAAATCCGTCCCTCGCAAAGCGTATTGCACGGCCGGTCCTTTGGCCTTGAAGAACCACAACGGGACATCTGCGCGAACCAGCTGCCGACCGCTGACGTGATACGCCATCACATGCAGCTCGCTGATTGGCGTATCGCTCGCCGGCGCCACGCGACGCTCGAACGAGCCCGACTCGTCACGCCGCAGGAGCGGCGCGCCGTTGATGCTGGCTCGGACGGCCTCGAACTGTTGCAGCGCAGTTCCGCTCTCTAGCTGACGAACGCTAACCGCCCGCCAGGCGGCCACCGCGAACAATGACAGACCGACGACCGCCGCCGTCAGGACCCACGCAGTGATCTGCCTGGCGCCGGGCACGTCAGATTCGGTGCTTCACGCCTGCGCCTCGAGCTGTCGAAAAGGCGAACAGCACGACGACAGCGAAGGCGACGAACGCGGTCATCCCTGCGCCGGCGTACCACGCTCGCAGGCTGCCGGCGATCGGGAAGAAGATGAACAGGCCGGTGACGTAGAACGCCGCGACCGCGGCGAGCAGCCCGACGCGCACCACCAGCAGCGCAAAGATCAGGTTCAGCGCTGCCGCCGCGGCGGCGGCGATCCAGAAGTGGTGCGAGGGTTGAGCCGCGAACGCGCCGCCGCCAACCGCGAAGATCGCGATCGCGGCCCTGGTTCGCAGCTTCTGCCGGAGCAGCAGCAGCATGAAGACGCCGGCGAGGCCCGCCATCACGCTCTGGGCAAGGCGCCAGACGAGGATGGGAACCGCCTCCTGAAAGGCGTACGCCACGCCGAGGTAATCGGCCGGCACGAGATCCGGCGTCAGACCAAGCCACTCCGGAATGAGAAGGCTGCCGATGCTCCACGCCGCTGTGACGGATCCGGCGGCACATCCGATCAGCACATCTCTGCCGACCAGCGGGTCGGCAATTTCGCCTCCGACGAGGCGCGCCCACGTGATAAGGACCTCCGGCCAGCGGCGCCGGAGAAACGGTTCAACCGCCAGATACCCCACCCAGCAGAACGCCGCAGCCAGCAGCGCCCAGGACACCGCCGCGAGCAGGAGTGCGATCTCCCACAGGCTCGCGATGTGCCGCTCAGCGAAGAGCCACGATACGGACATGGCCGTGAAGACGACTATCGAGAGCCGGCGGGCGCCACGCCGATCGCCACGTCCGGCGCGCACGTTGCGGCGCGCGAAGAACCCGGCTCCAACGATCAGTGCCGCCAGCGTCAGGAAGATTGGTACGAGTACGGCGCGCTCTGTCGCCGTGAGCAGCGTTGGCGGTGTGCGCGCGGAGCGGCTCCAGGGATAGAACGCTTCGAAGTACACGATTCGGTCACCGAGGGCTGCGGCTTCGAGCCGGACCGGCAGGTCGGGCCGCGTCGGCCACTCCCCTTCCCACGCCGCCCGGGCGTCGGCGAAGACAGGCGGATTGCGTTCGGGTGCGACGCTTCTCCATGCGGACGGATCGAATCCCGCGCGAGCCAGGAGTGCGGCCCAGTCGGGCGTCGAGGCGCGGCCAGCTTCGAAGGCGGATGGTGGAACGACGACGAGATAGGTCAAACGACTGGCCGGATCGAGCTTGACTACCGCCATTGAGGCCAGCGCGAGCGGAGGATCGACCGGGCTGATTCGTGATGCGTTTCCGTACTGAAACGGAAAGCGCCACGTCTCGAGCGGCTGTGGGCTTTCGCGGTACCAGAATCGGACGATGCTGGGGTCCTGGTGGCCCCAGTGCGATCGCGACGGATCGTGCGTGCGCAGATAGCGCAACTGTTCGAGATCGATCTCGAATCCCGCTGCCCGATCGGCCGGCGGTTCCGTATAGCCAAGCCTGATGAGGGTGTCCCTGGCACGCTCGGCCAGCACCTCGGGAGACTTGTCGGGCGGCTGG
>Ga0207708_10004093_pt1 | contig 10728 bp, 9 predicted proteins | sample KBSK5101metaG_FD_184340 | JGI IMG/M metagenome (GOLD analysis project Ga0207708, IMG submission 184340) | Corn, switchgrass and miscanthus rhizosphere microbial communities from Kellogg Biological Station, Michigan, USA - KBS K5-10-1 metaG... | ecosystem: Host-associated > Plants > Roots >...
GGAGCAGCTGCCGCCCGACCTGATACCGGTGCTGGCGAGGAACAAGGACATCACCGTCAAGAACATCGATCAGCTGGGGTCGATGGGCATGATCCGCTTCAACTTCCTGCATCCGCCGTTCAACAACGTAAAAATGCGCCAGGCGCTTTTGTACATGGTCAACCAGCAGGACTACGTGATCGGCATCGCCGGCGACCCGAAGAACGGACACACGTGCTATTCGTATTTCACCTGCGGCACGCCGCTTTCATCGGAAGTGTCGGCGGAACCGCTGAAAGGCAAGCGCGACCTCGAGAAAGCGAAGCAACTCGTCAAGGAAGCGGGCTATAAAGGCGAGAAGATCGTGATCATCGATGCGACCGATCAGCCGATCGTGCACGCGCAATCGCTGTTGACGCTCGAAATGCTGAAGAAGATCGGCTTGAACGCCGAGATCCAGGCGGGCGACTGGGGCACGCTGATCACGCGCCGCGCGGTCAAGGAGCCGGTCGAAAAAGGCGGCTGGTCGATTTTCCATACCTGGCTGGTCGGTCCCGACATGGTCAACCCGGCGGTGAATTTCCCTATCCGCGGAACTGGCGAGAAGGCGTGGTTCGGTTGGCCGACGGATCCCAAGATGGAAGAATTGCGCGAAGCGTGGTTCAACGCGCCGGACGCGGCGAGCTCGAAGAGGGCGGCGGATGCGGTGCAGAAGGCAGCGTTCGAATTCGTGCCCATCATCCCGACGGGCCGCTTCATCCTGCCGACGGCTTATCGCTCCAACATCAGCGGGCTCATCATTGCGCCCATCAACCTCCTGTGGAACGTTGAAAAGAAATAGCGGTCCGCGGCGCAGCCAAACAATGCGGCCCGGCTAAGTGTTCGCTTATGTAGTACGTAGACTGGGCGCGACCATAGTCGTCATGGCGGTGGTCGCGTTCGTCGTTTTCTCGCTGCTGTATCTAACGCCGGGCGATCCGGCGGCGATTCTCGCGGGCGACGCCGCGACTGACGATGACATCCGGCGCATCCGAGCCAAGCTCGGCCTCGACGAACCTTTCTTCGTGCGCTTCGGCGGCTGGGTCTGGGCTCTTCTGCACGGCGACCTCGGCACGTCGATATTCACCAATCTGCCCGTTACGCACCTGATCGGCCAGCGCATCGAGCCGACCGTTGCATTGACGCTCTGCACGCTGCTGATATCAGTTGCGATTGCCGTGCCGCTCGGCGTGGTTGCGGCGGCCAAGGTCGGCACGTGGGTCGACCGTGCGGTGATGGCGTTTTCGGTGCTCGGGTTCTCGGTGCCCGTATTCGTGCTCGCGTACGTGCTGATCGGGACTTTCTCGATCAGCCTTGACTGGCTGCCAGTGCAGGGGTACCGGCCGTTGCGCGAAGGTATGTGGCAATGGTTTCGCCACCTTGTGCTCCCGAGCACCGCCTTGGGGACCGTCTACATTGCGCTGATTGCGCGCATTACGCGCGCCTCCATGCTTGACGTGCTCGCGCAGGACTACGTGCGCACGGCTCAGGCCAAAGGTCTGTCGTCGCGCGCGGTGTTGCTAGGCCATGCGCTGAAAAACGCCGCGGTGCCGATCGTGACCATCATCGGCATCGGCATCGCGCTTCTGATCGGCGGCGCCATCGTCACTGAAACCGTGTTCGCGATCCCCGGCATCGGCCGCCTCACTGTAGACGCGATTTTGCGCCGCGACTATCCGATCATCCAGGGCGTGATTCTGCTGTTTTCCGGGGCTTACGTTTTGGTGAATCTCGCGGTGGACATGAGCTATATGTACTTCGATCCGCGCATCCGTTACTGATGACCGCCATCGCCATCGACGCGCTGCCGAAATCGGAATCGCCCACGTGGCGGCGCTTCCGCGAGTCGTTTCGGCGCCATCCGACCGCGATAGTCGGCGGCGTCGTGCTGCTGCTCATGATATTGATCGCGATATTCGCGCCGTGGCTCGGCACCGTCGACCCACAGGCGGTGACGCCGATCCGCCGCCTGAAGCCGCCATCGGCGGAATTCTGGTTCGGCAGCGACATGCTGGGCCGCGACGTCTACAGCCGCGTGCTGTACGGCGCGCGCGTTTCGCTGACCGTGGGCATTGCGGTGGCGCTGTTGAGCACGCTGGTCGGGCTCGCGATCGGGCTGGTCACGGGATTCGTTCGCTGGCTCGACGCTATCGTCATGCGCATCATGGACGGGCTCATGTCGATCCCGCCGGTATTGCTGGCAATCGCTTTGATGGCGCTCACGCGCGCAAGCGTCGAAAATGTGATTGCAGCGATCACACTCGCGGAAGTGCCGCGCGTGGTGCGCCTCGTGCGCAGCCTGGTGCTGACGCTGCGCGAACAGCCGTACGTCGAAGCTGCTGTCGCTGCGGGCACGACCTTGCCGCGCATCCTGCTGCGCCACATACTGCCGAACACCATGGCGCCACTGCTGGTGCAGGCGACTTACGTGTGCGCATCGGCGATGATCACGGAGGCGATCCTGTCGTTCATCGGCGCGGGCACGCCGCCCAACATCCCGAGCTGGGGCAACATCATGGCGGAGGCGCGTAGCCTTTTTCAGATCGCGGGCTACCTGATCCTGTTTCCCGGCATTTTTCTGTCGCTGACTGTCCTCGCCGTGAATCTCCTCGGTGACGGCATGCGGGATGCGCTCGATCCACGGCTGGCGCGGAGGATGTGATGGACGCCGCGACCCGCCCTCTACTCGAAGTCGACGACCTCAAAACGTATTTCTACACGCGCGACGGTATCGTGCGCGCGGTCGACGGCGTGTCGTTCACGGTCTATCCGGGCGAAACGCTCGCGGTAGTCGGCGAATCGGGCTGCGGCAAAAGCGTGACGTCGCTGTCGATATTGCGGTTGATTGCCGCGCCGCCGGGAAAAATAGTCAATGGCCGCCTGATGTTTCAGGGACGTGATCTGCTGGGCCTTACCGAAGACGAGATGCGCAGGGTGCGCGGCAATGAAATCTCGATGATCTTCCAGGAGCCGATGACGTCGCTCAATCCGGTACTGACCATCGGCCGCCAGATTGCCGAAGCGCTGGTATTGCATCGCGGCATGAAGCGCAAAGCGGCGCTGGAGCGCGCGGTCGAAATGCTGACGCTGGTCAACATTCCGGAAGCCGCGCGGCGCATCGAGCAGTATCCGCATCAGCTCTCGGGCGGCATGCGTCAGCGCGTTATGATCGCGATGGCGCTGGCCTGCAACCCGCGCTTGTTGATCGCGGACGAGCCGACGACCGCGCTCGACGTGACGATACAGGCGCAGATACTCGACTTAATGCGCGGACTCAAGGAAAAAACAGGCGCAGCTATCGTGCTGATCACGCATGATCTCGGCGTCGTCGCGGAAATGGCGCAGCGCGTCGTCGTGATGTACGCGGGGCGCAAAGTCGAGGAGGCCGCCGTCGACGATTTGTTCGCGCATCCGCGCCATCCGTACACCGAAGGGTTGCTCAAGTCGATTCCGCGGCTCGAGCACGCGCAGGCTGCCGGGCATTTACGGCTCGCCGAGATTCCCGGCATGGTGCCGTCGTTGAAGGAGGAAATCGGGGGTTGCCTGTTTGCGCCGCGCTGCGACTACGCGACCGAGCGCTGCCGCCGCGAATATCCGCCGCTCGAGGAAAAGGCCCCGGGCCATTTCGCGGCGTGCTGGGAGTCCGATCGTTTGCGCGGAGTCGGCACATGACCGCGGGCGACGTGCTGCTGGAGGTCAGGAATCTCGTGAAGCACTTTCCGGTGCGCAAGGGCGTGTTCGGGCGCGTGACCGGCCAGGTGCACGCGGTCGACGACGTGAGCTTTTCAATTGCGAGCGGGGAAACGCTGGGGCTGGTCGGCGAAAGCGGTTGCGGCAAATCGACGACCGGTAAGGCAGTATTGAAGCTCGTCGAGCCCACCAGCGGCTCGATCGACTGGCGGGGGCGGCGCATCGACGAGCTGTCGGCGAGCAATATGCGACCGTACCGGCGCGAGCTGCAGGCGGTGTTCCAGGACCCGTATTCGTCGCTCAATCCGCGCATGCGTGCTGAAGATATCGTCGGCGAACCAATTCGCAATTTCGCAGCGGCCGGGCGCGCTGAAATTCGCGAACGCGTTGCGTCGCTCTTCGACAAGGTCGGCCTGCGCCAGGATCAAATGATCAAGTACCCATACGAGTTCTCGGGCGGCCAGCGCCAGCGTCTTGGCATTGCGCGCGCGCTCGCGCTGCGGCCTAAGCTCATCGTGTGCGACGAGCCGGTGTCGGCGCTCGACGTGTCGGTACAGGCGCAGGTGATCAATTTGCTGATGGACCTGCAAAACGAGATGCAGCTTTCGTACTTGTTCGTCGCGCACGATCTCGCGGTGGTCGAGCACATCAGCCATCGCGTGGCGGTCATGTACCTCGGCAAGATTGTCGAGCTCACCGACAAGCGCTCGCTGTTCGCGCATCCGCAGCACCCGTATACCGAGGCATTGCTGTCAGCGGTGCCCACACCTGACCCGCGCGCACGAAAAAAGCGCATCATTCTCGGTGGCGACGTGCCCAGCCCGATCAATCCGCCGCCTGGCTGCCGCTTTCATACGCGCTGCCCGTACGCATTCGAGCGCTGCCGCGTCGAGGAGCCGTTGATGCAGGAAGTGCGAGCCGGACATTTTGTCGCGTGCCACTTGCGCGATAAGCCGAACGCTTAAGGAGAAGTTCCATGGCAGCGATGCCGGACGCAGTGCGGCTCACGCGTGAATTGCTGAAGTTCAACACGATCAATCCGCCGGGCGCCGAGCAGGCATGCGCGCAGCATCTTGGCGAAATCCTTCTGCGCGCGGGTTTCACCGTCGACTATGCGGAATTCGCACCGACTCGCACGAGTCTCGTGGCGAAACTCGGCGGCCGGCCGGACAAGCGGCCGCTTGGATTTACCGGGCACATCGATACGGTCCCGCTGGGCGCGGCCGCGTGGAAAGCGGATGCCTTTGGCGCTAGCCTCGAGGGCGGAAAGCTGTACGGGCGCGGCTCGAGCGACATGAAAAGCGGCGTCGCCGCGTTCGTGGTGGCGGCGCTCAAGATGGCGCAGCAGCTCAAGGCGGGCCCGGGCGTGACGCTCGTGATCACGGCGGACGAGGAGTGCGGCTGCGGCGGCGCGGCGCATCTCGTCAAGCAGGGCGGGTTATTGGGCGAAGTCGGCGCGCTGGTGATCGGCGAGCCGACCGCAAATTACCCGCTGGTCGGGCACAAGGGCGCGTTGTGGCTCGACGTGATGACGCGCGGCATCACCGCGCACGGGTCGATGCCGGAGCGCGGCGACAATGCCATATATAAAGCCGCTGGCGCGATCCAGAAACTGCGCGAGTTCGATTTCGAAACGCCGGCACACGATTTGATGGGTAGTCCGACGCTCAATGTCGGCACTGTGCACGGCGGGCTCAACATCAATTCCGTGCCCGACTCGACCGTGATTGGCGTCGACATCCGCACGATACCGGGCCAGGACCATGCGCTGCTGCGCTCGCGCATGCAGCGCCTGCTCGGAGAGACGGTCGAAATCACGCCCACGATAGACGTCGGGTCGATTTATTCGGATCCCGCCCAGCCGTGGATCCAGCACGTGTTCGACGTGACCCAGCCGCACCTTAAGATCCGGCCACAGGCTAAAACGGCAACTTATTTCACCGATGCGGCGGTGTTGAAGGACGCCTATCGCGACGTCCCGATGGTCGTACTGGGCCCCGGCGAACCGCAGCTCGCGCACCAGACCGACGAATATTGCCTGGTTGACTGCATCGAGCAGGCCGTTGATATTTACGTCGAGCTGATTAAGGACTGGAGTTCGTAATGGGTGCATTGAATACGCTGTCGGCGGTCGAGGCCGCGCGCCAGATCGCCGCCGGCAAAATAAAATCCGAAGCGCTGGTGCGTGATTGCCTCGAGCGCATCGCCGCGCGCGAAGGCGAAGTCCAGGCGTGGGAGCATATCGATGAAGCTGCCGCGCTCGCGCAGGCCCGCGCGGCTGACTCGAACCCGGGCCGTGGTCTGCTCCAGGGTGTGCCCGTAGGCGTAAAGGACCTGATCGACACCCTCGACATGCCGACCGGTTACGGCTCGCCGGTATACGCGGGGCATCGGCCGGCGTGGGATGCGCCGTGCGTGGCCTTGACGCGCGCCGCCGGCGGCATCGTACTGGGCAAGACGGTGACCACCGAATTTGCCAACATGCATCCGAACAAGACGCGCAACCCGCACAATCCCGCGCATACGCCCGGCGGTTCGTCGTCCGGCTCGGCGGCCGCGGTCGCCGATTTCACGGTGCCGCTGGCCTTCGGTACGCAAACCGCGGGCTCCATCATCCGGCCGGCGTCTTATTGCGGGGTGGTCGGCTACAAACCGAGTTTCGGCCTGATCAGCCGCGTCGGCGTCAAGGCACTCTCCGATACGCTCGACACGGTGGGAACGCTCGCGCGCAGCGTACCCGACGCCGCTTATTTGGCGGCGGCAGTCAGCGGCCGCCGCCAGCTGATCATCGAACAGCCGTGGTCCGGAAAACTGCGCATCGGCATCTGCCGTACTTACGAATGGAAGCACGCGCTGCCCGAAACCGTTGCCGCGCTGGAGTCCGCTGCTGGCAAGCTCGGCGCCGCGGGCGCGCAGGTCAGCGAAATAAAACTGCCGCCGACTTACGCGAACCTCGTGCAGGCGCAGTGCGACATCATGTTTTTCGAAGAGGTGCAGTCGCTCGCGCACGAACGTCTCGCCCACGCCGAATTGCTGAGCAAAAACCTGCGCGCGCTGCTCGACACCGGCCTTGCGATCACCCACGAACGTTACGATGCGGCGCAAATGCTCGCGCGCAACTGCCGGCGCACACTGGGCGACGTGTTCGCCGATTGCGATGTGCTGCTGGCGCCGAGCGCTCCCGGCGCGGCGCCCGCGGGGCTCAACATGACCGGCGACCCGGTTTTCAATCGCACGTGGACGTTGCTGCGCACGCCGTGCGTGACTTTGCCGGTCGCGACGGCCACGAATGGTCTGCCGGTCGGCCTGCAGGTGATCGGCGCATTCGGCAGCGACGTCGAAACGCTCGCGGGCGCGCACTGGATACATCAAGCACTGAAGTAATGTCGCCGCATACCGTTGCGGCCGCGGCACGAATTCACATCAGGCTGATGCCGCCGTGTGGGATAATGGCTGGCGTTTGAACAATCAAATAGCATATGACGCGTCAAACTCAGAACCTGGCAATACTGTTCGCTGATATCTGCGAAAGTACCAAGCTCTACAGCACACTAGGCGACAATGCTGCGCGCGTAGTCGTGAACGCCTGCCTGTCGCTGGTCAGCGGCGTGGTCGAGCGCTTTCGGGGCCGCGTCGTCAAAACCATCGGCGACGAAGTTATGTGCGTATTCGGGCGTGCCGACGATGCGGTGATGGCAGCAAGCGAGATGCAGGCGACGGTCGATGCCAAGCGCCCGGGTAAGCGCCACGTGCAGCTTCACATCGGCTTACATTACGGACCGGTGCTGATCGAGGACAACGACGTGTTCGGCGACACGGTCAACGCCGCCGCTTATCTGACGGCGGTGGCCGCAGCGGAGCAAATCCTCACGACCGAGGCGACCGAACGCAACCTCTCGCCTGAATTGCGCGCCACCGTGCGCCCGGTGTTCAAGGCGGTGCTCAAGGGCAGCACCGAAGAATCGACGGTCTACCAGGTCGTCTGGCACAACGACATCGTGAACTTGACCGACGTCAACATGCGCTCGCATAAAATCATTCCCGGCGATCAGGGCAGTCTGATCGTCGCGCATCGCAATTTGAGCCTGCGGCTCGACCAGGCCCGTCCCAACATTACGATCGGCCGCGGCGAGGACTGCGATCTGGTCGTGCACGAGAAGCTCGCGTCGCGCAAGCATGTGAGCATTCGTCTGATGCGCACGCATTTCTACCTGGTGGATCACAGCCTGAACGGCACGTTCGTGTCGCTCGAAAGCGGCGACGAAGTGCACGTGCTGCGCAAGGAACTGCTGCTCGACGGGACAGGCACGCTGACCTTGGGGCGCAGCGCGCGCGACGGCGCGGAGGACATCATCTCGTTCACGCGCGACCGCCGTTCGATGTATCGCTTGCAGTGACCGTTCCGCGCGCGGCGCCGGATTACTTGCCGCGAGCCTCGGCGAGCTGCCTGACGACGTCCTGACCGGTGCGCGATTTGTCGCGGTTCTCCGGCGTTTCTTTACCCAGCGGGGTGGCCGCGATAAATGTATACATGTCGGCCGCGCCTTCAAATATGCGCGGCGTCATGCCGGCGGCCTCGAAAGTCCTGGCGATCTCGAGCATTTCGGGCACCCAGCGGTACGCTTTGGGCGGCATTACCGGCAGCGCGCCCACCACCCAGTTATAGACGTCGCTGCGCGAAGCCTTGAACTGGGCTTCGAGCGCGGCGTCCACGCCGAGACGGCGCGCGGCCACCAGCAACTCGACCCCCAGTGCCTGCACGCCCTTGGTCATCGCGGCGTAGCACATCTTGATCGCGCTCGCGTCGCCGACGCGATCGCTCATGACGCTGATCGCAATTTGCGGCGTCGCGATCTGGGCCAGCTCGTGCGCCTCGGGGCCCGATACATATAACGTGGTCTTCGCCGCGCCACGCGGCGGCGGCCCGATGATGCCGCCGTCGGCGCAGCGCCCGCCGGCGCCCGTAATCTGCGCGGCGATGGCCTGCATCGTGACGGGCGCGATCGCGTTGCAGTCGACGACGAGCGGGCTGCGTTTGTTGACTTTCAGTGCCTGCGCGACTTCGCCGGCGAACGCGGGTGCTGCGCCCGGATTCATCACCGACAAAATTACCTCGCATTGCTCGGTCAGCTTCGCAATCGAGCCGACGTCGGTTAAGCCGGCCTCGCGGGCCAGCGCTTTGCTGCGCGCGCTGCGGCTATCGAGCGCGGTGCAGACTTTGAATCCGTTGTTCTTCAGTTGCTGAGCGATGGCCTGGCCCATGTCGCCGGGGCTCATCACACCTATGGTTTCGATTTTCATGCGCGGGTCTCCAGGTTGCGCGCGCGCAGTGAGCTGCGGGCGCGAGCGTCGATTCTAACTTGATCTGGGGCCCGCCGCGGCAGGCGTGGCGTACGCATGGATTACAATCGGAGCTTATTTTCAATCCGCGCGCCGCGCTACCGCGCCAGGGAAGCCATGGGGTTTTACGTCATCGTCGCCATGACGGTGTTGAACCATATCGCGTACAAAGGCAGCAAGATGCTGATCTCGCTGTACGCGATAGACCTCGGCGCCACGCCGCTGGTCATCGGCATCCTGTATGCCCTGTATTCTTTTTTTTCGCTGTTTCTCGCGCTCTATGCCGGGCGCGTGTCCGACCGGCTCGGGCCGCGCATGCCGATGCTGATGGGGTCGCTGGCGCTGGCCTGCGGGCTCGTGCTGCCGTTCATCTGGCGGGGTTTTACCGCGCTTTTCATATCGGCGACGCTGATCGGCACCCTGTATATTTTTTACACGGTTTCCGCGCAGCATCTGATCGGCGCCTTCGGCGAAGGGCACAAGCGCACGCGTAACTACGCGACGTTCAGTCTCGGCGTCGCAGTGACTGCATTGCTGGGGCCCACGCTTACGGGTTTCCTGATCGATTCGATCGGGCACCAGTCGACTTATCTCGTGCTCGCGCTGTTGCCGGTGGGCCCCGTGGCGTTTCTGCTTTTTTTCGCGCACCGGTTGCCGCGCGTAACCGAAGACGCGAAGCGCGGCGGCCAGCGCACGATGGATCTCATTCGCAGCGCGCCTCTGCGGCGCGCGTACATCGCGGCAGGTATTATCGAAACCGGCGGCGAACTCTACAATTTTTACATGCCGATTTACGGCCACTCGATCGGCTTGTCGGCGTCCGTAATCGGCATGATACTGGGCACTTACGCAGTGGCTGTACTGCTGACGCGGCTCGTAATGTCCGCGCTCGTCAAGCGCAGCAGCGAAGAGGGTGTCTTGTGCGGATCGCTTGCGCTGGCCGCGGTCGCGTGCGTGGTATTTCCGTTCGTCACTAGCGTGTACATGCTGGCCGGTATTTCTTTCGTCCTGGGCCTGGGGCTGGGTTGTTGCGGTCCATTGTCGATGGTGATTACTTATAACCGCGCGCCGGAAGGGCGCAGCGGGGAGGCAATGGGACTTCGCCAAAGCGTGCAGAAATTCACCGAGGTGCTGGTGCCATTGATATTCGGCACTCTCGGCAGTGCGTTCGGCATCGGCGCCGCATTCTGGATGGACGGCGTGCTGCTCGGCGCCGGCGCGCTCATCATGCGGACCGACGCGCTAAAACGTATCGCGGTGCGGCGCACCGAACCGCGTTAACGTCGAGCGCGCCGCCGAAAGAGGCGTGAAGCACCGGAGAGCGGCGCCACGGCCGCGGGCTGCCGGTGGCGGCGTCGGACATGCGAAAATGATAGCATCGACGGCAATCGATGGACGGCGATGGCGGGCGGGCAAGGCCGCGGCAGTGAGTGCGATGCGTTCGAAACCCGGGCTGATTCAATGAAAAATCTGCACTATCTCCCGCTGCTGTTGCTCACCGCGCTGACGGCTGGCTGCGACAACAAGGTCGAAGCGGGACTGCAGGGCTACGCGGAAGGCGAATACGTGCGGGTCGCGGCGCCGTTTGCGGGCAATCTGCAGAACCTGCAGGTGAAGCGCGGCGGCCAGGTCAAGGTCGGCGACCCGTTGTTCACTCTGGAGCAGCTCAACGAAGAGGCG
>Ga0207708_10004094_pt1 | contig 10728 bp, 10 predicted proteins | sample KBSK5101metaG_FD_184340 | JGI IMG/M metagenome (GOLD analysis project Ga0207708, IMG submission 184340) | Corn, switchgrass and miscanthus rhizosphere microbial communities from Kellogg Biological Station, Michigan, USA - KBS K5-10-1 metaG... | ecosystem: Host-associated > Plants > Roots >...
GATCTGAGAGCTGCGGCGCAGACGTGGCGTTCTGACATTGTCCGAAATACACAGCTTCCCAGATCTCGTGACGAGTGAAGCGGCGCAATAACAGTGGTGATGAATTCTCGATCTGACGCCAGCTGCTATTGGCGCGAGCGTAGGCTCGTTTCTCATCCTCGAGCGAACGCCTTATCACTGAGTCATCAGCAGTGCTCGTGTAAAGGGTCGGCATCTGTCGCAAGGCGGAGGCGAACCCGTTGCTCTTGATTTCATTGCGCAATGCCGACTTGAAATCTGTGAGAGCCACAACGGTTGAGCTCGTGCGCTGCTGCGCAGGTATTCGCACCCACATGGTGAGCACTGTTTGGCGATAAGGAAGCTCCCCGGCTGCACCTTTCAGATAATCAAGGTTTGAAGCCTGTAACAACGATGCCAGTGCATGCGTGCCCGTGGGAGCGCGCGAGCCGAGCACCTTAACGATCGCCTGTCCGCGATCAGGAATCGTCGCATAGCGGAACTGGATCAATGTGCCGGCGGGTTTGTCGAACGCGAGCAGGCGGGCCAGTTCGTCATAGCGGTAATCGATCACTGCGTCGTCCGCAAACATAGTCGCCGGCATTTCTACTTGATAGGCCACAGTAAGGGCGCCGTCCTTGTGACGCAGCGCATCGTTGAAGACGCCCACAATGGACGAGTCCCGTCTCCGTCCCGGCGGTCGTCGCAGCACTGTGGTGCGTTGCCGCGAGTCTTTTTCCGCAGCTAGTTCGTCGTAAGCGAGAGCGGGTTTCATCTTTCGTTCCAAGCCTCCTGAACTTCGTAGTTATGGTCCATCACCAGCGCCAGGTGCTGGCGTGATGTGAACGGGGAAGGTTGCTGTTTCTGAGAGTGGTCCCCAGGTACGGACGATTCTGAATCAAGGAGCCAGGAGCTGCGGAACCGCCGTTTTTTCCCGTTTGGTAATGCGGGATATTGCCGGTGATGCAGCCAGATGCTCTTCAGTTTGTGTGGTAGCCAGTATGGCCGGCGGCCAATGCGAATGTAGTTAAAGAACGCGATGCTTCCGGCCGTTGCCAGTAACCAGCTCCACATCTGCAGCGGCACATAAAGCACCGTTATGCCGAAGGGAATTGGTGCGAGATAGCTCGCGCACGAGATCAACAGCACCGACAACCAATCGCTATCTGCAACGCCAAAGCGCACTACCGGCAAGTAAATGTTTGGTCTGACTGGACGTAGTTTCACCTCTGACCCCATTTCTCCTGACGTCATTAGTTGGAGACCGTTAGAACTGGTTATCGAGTGGCACCGTTTCGCCCTGGCTGAACGCATAGACCGCGGCGCAGATACCGCCGAACGCAAAACACGCTGCGCCGGTGATGAACTTCCACGTCGACAACGACTCACGCAGGCCGGAGGTGATAATTCCCACGGCCACGAAAATGATGCCCGCGATGATCATTGCTGCAGCCAGAAAGAAAGTGATCGAGCGCAGGCTGTTACCCAGTTGCGCGCTGTTGCCATCGAAGAATGTTCCCGACGGTGTTTGCGCAGCTACCGAAACGACCCCACTCACAATCACCAGCAGGATGGCAATTACAGTCTTCAGCGAGCTCAGGTAGACGCCATAGCGAATCAGGCGTTGGCCCAACTCGATCGTTAGGCAATGGTTCAGCTCTGTTAGCTGAATGGTGTCGATAAGACTCTTCATGACTCGTACTCCTTCGAAATCTTCTGAGACGTTTTCATCGCTCAACTGAATCGAATCTGCGCTGAGCGATCGATGACGCTGTGGTACCCAAACAAGCACCGTGCCATTGTGTTGGCCCAGCTCTTGCGATCGTCGAAGATCATGGTCCAAAAAATCCTTTGTGTGACGCTGATGACGATGTCTGTAGTAGTGACTGTTGCCGCGCAGGACCGCCACGGGGATCGAGCGCTACATGAGAGAGCGATCTGGCTCGAGCCGTTCATCGTTGCGGCGGCGCTACGCTATGGTGTTGACGCTCGCATTCTGCGCGCGATCTGTTTCATCGAATCGCGCTATCGAACCGATGCCGTAAGTCCGAAAGGCGCACATGGGCCAATGCAATTCATGCCCGACACGGCTGCTCGTTATGGCCTTCGTGATCCACACAATCCGGAACAAGCGATTGATGCGGGGGCGCGGTATTTCCGTGATTTATTGAGGAAATTCGATGGACGAGTCGATCTGGCGCTGGCCGCTTATAACGCAGGCGAGGGAACCGTTATGTCGTTCATGACGGGTAGGCCATTGGTCTAACGTGATGGAAGGATCGTGAATGCTCGCGGTGTTGTAACCGGAGGTATTCCACCGTATGCGGAAACGCAAAGGTATGTGCGATCGATCCTGGCGTTGCTTAACAGTGGTGTGACCGAACGTCTCGATAGGTCGAGTGTCCGAGTGCGTGATACGCGACGGAACCTTACGCTTGATGTGTTTGAGTTATCTGAGCGCCCTCAAAAAATATTTCGCACTCGTCTGTCCGGCTTCATCGAGATCCAGTAAATGTGCCCTGATTTCTGAGCAGTCGTTGCCACGAATCCCGGCAGGTGGGGGTTCCGCTCATTCCATTCACGCTCAGCATTGGATCAATCCTTCTTTTGCGTTGCGCGTGCTTCAGCGTCTCGTTCAGACGAATATATCCACTCACTGCGAGTTCGGTGTGAGCATTTGGCTTTGTAGATAACAGGCGAGGTACTTTCTGAAGCCTGATACAGCCTCGATAAGCCCAACAAAGCAGACGGCGATGGAGTCGAAGATACAGAAGCCAACACAGAGCAACCGTAAAGGGTGAGGTTGCCGAGGGCCTGCCAGGGTCGCCCAAGAGCGTGGTATGTGTGAAGAAAACACCAGTGAGCTTGGGAGGACCACACCGCCCCTCGTTTTTACAGCGAGGTAAGTAAACTGACAACAACGTGAACTGATGACAAGTTGGGAGTCAGCTCAGCTCATTGTACTCCGCGTGCGAACTTGCGTACCTGTCCTGATTTCTAAGCAGTCGTTGCCACGAATCCCGGCACTCGACCATTGCACCACTCACGCCTTCGAATCCTCCAAACGTGTGATCCCCAACAAACAGTTGCATTTGAATTGACTGCGCAGAACATTTAGCGCGTTGCCGATACGCGCGGAACGATTCTTGATATGGTCCATGCGTGGCAAGCGATGCGCTTCGTGGGAGGCTTGCCAGCATACGCTCTTGAATGAGGGAAAGCAGCGATCAGCGATTTCAGGAAGTGTGAGGTTTACCAACGTTCGTTACTTAGTCAGTACCCATTACGGCGTCACATACACCAACTCGGCAGTCTTCAACCAAGTCATCCGCCGCCAAAAATCAATCTTAAAGGACCAACTGAATCTTCCCGGTCCCGACTTTATCGACCGCGTCTGGAGCATTTCCGATCGCTCGCCGGCAGTCCTGCGTTCGCTGCAATCGCTTTTTGATAACGGCAGGCTCGCGGGCACGGGTTATGTTTCGATTCTTCCGGTTGACCAGGGCATCGAGCACTCTGCCGGCGCTTTGTTTGCGCCGAATCCGCAGTATTTCGACCCGGAAAACATCGTTAAGCTCGCAATCGAAGGGCGGCTGCAACGTTCTGACGAGTCGACGCGGCAAATCACGGAGATCTCTCGTGCGTTACCAGGTGGCGAACTGCTACATGGGCCGCTGCGGTTTGATCAACTCCGACGCCAAGCGTTCCAGCACCCGATAAAGAGGGTCAAATTCTTGGGGCAGTTGTTGCTCGCGCTACCATATATTGACCTGACGAATAGTCCTGGCAGATCACTGAATCAGCGAGCCCGTTGGTGTGACACATGACTTTGAGAACGGCTGTATTATCATAAACAGCGGCGATCTAACGGTGGACATGCTTTTCCCCACGGATCTGGTGTGCGAATGTCATTAATGGCTAGGCTACATAATGAACATGATTTATCTACTGAACTGAATCGATCCATTTCATCAGATTCCCACCATGGACGTTATAATTAGATTCCCATACCGGGTAAGTTTAAGCCGTAATGGGGAGGAACATGATCACCGAACTTAAAAGGAAAAGGCACCTGAACGGGGCGAGTTTATCTTTGATGTGTTTCTCCGGTAACTGCGCAACGTATCAGCAGTTTTTAGGTTCTTTCGCAACTTAAAAGCAGTTGATTAAAGCACTTCGTAAAAATGTTCGCACCGTTTGCATTGCCTTTTATCGTTTTAAGTAGAGTCAGCATTCATTTTCTAATGGTCGTTACAAAAATAGCCCGAGGAATAACTTTTTCACAGTTCCACTAAAATCGTTTTGTGAAAATGTAATAGCTTCGTAGCAGTGGAGGTGGTCTATGGAAGTAGAGAAACGAATCACACGATTCAAGCGAGTATCAACGAATATTGCGTTAGTGGGCTGGGACGTATTGGGCTTAATTGGGTTGTTGGCTATAGGGGTCTTTCATCTTGTAAAGCTCGTCAAGTATCTATGGATGTCGTTTTAAGGAGCACCTGCCATGTTTGGTCTTGCGCTTACCGAAGCACTACCTGTGACTCCGCCAACAACCATACAGACCATCACCACATAAATCTCAGACTGCCAAACGTAGGGGACCAGTTTGTTAGAATCAGATAACCGCAAAACCAGCCATGATTGCTCCCAGCAGAGCTGCTAGCCAGGGATTCTTGAGGAACGTCAGACCCTGAGTCGACATGAGCCTCAAGGGAAGACTAACTAAGACTCCTGTAGCGAACCCTAAAGGAATTCCGATTAACCCGCCAATGAAAGTTGAGCTTCTCATGCTACGCACATTGGAAGTATCCATAGCAGCAACAGCAAAAAATGCGGCAAAAGTTCCGATGAACCATCCAACCAGAGGACCGAACAGACCTCCAACCATCAGCCCAACGAGAAACTCCTTATACAAGGGTGGCTTAGTAGGCATGGGTTGGTTATGAGAATTCAATGAGATTTTCAGAGCCCTCCACTTGCTGCGAGCGCCTCAGAGACAACATGCGACAACATACGATCTTGTGAACTATGAATGATGAAGACGCGCATTGTTTATACCGTCTAAATCATGTGCATCCTGCTTCTAGGTACATTGGCCTTGAAAGGACTCAAGGCGCATTGCCGGACTTCTGATGATCTTCGCCGCACCACGTTTGATACGAAACACGCCCCCGCCCGCTCGGGTCCAACGAGTTGTTCGACCGCGAAGCTTTGTTAAGAGTCATGGTTGTCGACAGCCATCAACGAGAACTTTCATGTACGCGCATGGTCAAGATAGGCACTAAGGCGTTCATAAGCGGTTCCGGTCTTTCCAAAGAGTGACGTGTATAGGTGAACCACGCCAGAAAAAGAAGCATGGCCGGGGATTTGGGTAGGCGATTGCAGCCACTCAAGATAATCAAGGACCTGTTTGTTTTCGAGGACTATAGCGGTCTCAACCTTAAGCCATAAGAGATCACGCGCCAGAATATCGCCATTTTGTACCAGCATTCCGATAAATGAGAGCTTATAGAGGAGCAGATCAAGATGTTTCTCCTCGTCGCTAAAAGGAAATGACTTAGGGGCGAATTTCCAAGCCGTGTCACGACCGGTGTAGTCAAGGCGATACAAGAATTCTCTCAGTTCTGGAGCGCTAAAAAAATCTTCATGGAGATGGATGGCGATTTGAGTTTGCTGTGCCCGTTGACCAGACTTAAGTTGCCGGTAAGCCAGGTAAATACTTAGCAGACCCAGAAGGCCAAACAAGACCAGGATGGCGTTTCCCAACTCCAAGCGTTTTTCAATGCAGACCCCGAAAAACTCCCAGCAATTCATTTTTGCCCTCTCTTTCCAAAAGAGTCTTCGACAGTGATTGCAATTAGTAGCCGTTGAACTATGTGTATCTTGATCTGGATAAAATCGCGATGTGGTATTAACCCTTCGTTTCCCTTCGCATGAAATGAACGGCCATTCCATCAATCTGTTTTATTCATAGCACTTGTGGCATCTTGAACTCACCTCGCTGTCTTATCCAAGTCCGTATATAAATCAGTGTTCCGAAAAGGATCTGCTACCTACAGCGTCCCAAGAACGTAGCGCGATGTACACACGCCATCAGCGGACTGCATTCAGGTTGTTAGGGTATTTGCCAGTACCCGCAGAGAAGCCGCGTGTACGTAGGCCATCATGTGAGCTTCCTTATGCAGTGGGGTCAGGAAGAACACGGCGCACTCTATTACACTCGGTCAGAGAAAGCAAAGCAAAAGGCAGACCACATCAGACGTTCTTTTCGAGAGTCTTGTTCTTGAATATCTGTACTCCCCAAACTTGTCTTATTCTTTTCTGCCAATGCTTCCGCAGGTAAGATCTGAACTGTTAAGTCGGATGTTTGTCGCTTCCGGAAACTTTATAGCCAGAGTAGACATTAGGATTGGGTACAATGTCGTGCCCGTTATCTCTTTCCGGGCTGCATTTCGGTTAACTTCAGTTCAAGCTCTGCTGCTTCGTTTTGCAATTGTTGGATCCGAAGCCTGAGCGAGTTACGCTTGCTTACAATTGTGTTGAATACATCCTCAGTCATCCATAGTTCGGCAGACTGACGAAATGTATCAAATAGTTCAATCCTTTTCTGTTCAACTTTTGTGACCTGTGCAAAGAATTCCTTCAGGTCAGTGGTGAGATTGGCCTTACCCAATTGTTCCGCTTTTCGAGCAGCCTCTCTTTCCAACGCACCTGCCTGTGTAGCTAGTTCAACCTGCTCCTTAGCAATTGCCCTGATAGCTTCTCTGTCAAGCTTGAAGTCCTTGCCGTTCAAAATCCGCTCCTTGTCTACAAATTGTTTAGACAACTCGTTAACCTTGGTTCGGATCGTATTGAGTTCATTGATGAAAGCATTGGCCTGCTCAACGTTTTGGGCGGTTGCGTACTCAGTAAACTTTGGCTCAGCATTTAGCGAGTGTTGTTTCAGGAAGGCCCAGGCATTGCGATTGATGTCTGAAGCGCGATCGTAATACCAATGGTCGTGTCCTTTCATTACGGTTACTTGTACGGGAAACTGATTCGATTTGAGCAGTTCCTCGGTTTTCCTCACCGAGTCGATTGGAAAATATTGATCGACATCACCAATGAAAATTGCGATCGGAGTCTTTCTTTTAGCCAGGTGCACGTAGCTTAATTCCTCATTGCTACGCCATGAGCCCGCATGAACTGCCGTTGCCGCAAAGTATTCCGACTCGCTCATTGACAAATTCAACGCATAAACAGCTCCGGCAGAGTGCCCAAAGAGAAAAACTCTTTTTGGATCTATTGAGTACATACTTTTGAGTTGTTCAACGATCTCACGGAGAAAATCCGCGCTATCGTCAGTTGAACTCCACTCTGCTGAGTTCATTGCGTTTGGTCCAGCCACGATGAAACCTTCCTGGTCAGCGATCTCTTTCCACTTCTCAACCAGCGATAGACCATCTCGACCGGAGCCATGCAGTGTCACAATCAAAGGAGCCTTTGACGCTACATTCTCAGGCGCATACAAATAGTAGACACGTTTCTTACCAGCAAACTCTGTCGTTTGTTTTGTAATTTTAGAGGTGCTCGAAGTAAGCGGGTTTCCGAGTGCTGTTTGACAAACCGCAAGTAGCACTAACGCAGATAGGAGCGCGAATCGCATCTTGAACCTCGGAGGTAGAATAGCTTTGTTTTATGAAGATTCAGTTCATGAGGGATTCCATGGTTTCGCTGTGCTCACAAGAGCGCGTGAACTGGGTTATAAAATTTGCAGCATTTTTTCCGCTCCGGCAACTTAGTGGGAAGCCTCCACGTTCCGCGCAGAAGTGATAATGCGCTGCGGCAGCCCACAGTGGAGCGTACGGGCAATTTTCAAGGGTCGCCATTCGGCTTCCAAGGAAATTCTTTTGGGTGCCGAAGTAAACGTCGTTCGCGTATAGAAGGATCTGAGCTGGCCGATTCTTCATGCGGGACACGTACATTCCGTTGTATCGAAAGCCTCTCATATATGCTGGAACTTTGTCGGTGTTGAGTTCTTCGTTCTGCACAGTTTTCGATCACTCTCACTACTTTCACAGCCAACTTAAGACACGCTCAACGTGCTGCTTCGTGATGCGCGGAAAGCGCGGAGGATCAACTTCTATTCGCATTTCAGACATAGGTCTTTATAAACAATAACATCAGATTGCTTCGTAGATGCTGCTCACAGCCTACGGCTTCCCTGGTACCGCCCACCCCGGATTGTTGGGATTTTGTTGGCAAACAGATTGATGCACCTATTTGTACGGATCTACCACCGGTCCTAATACGTCAGTGAGTGCTCCTCCTACTGCGTCCAAAATCTGGCCCAGGATATTACCAATCAACTGCATCGCTCCGCGTGATACGCCCGAGCCCCTATCAGCATTGGACGGAGCCTTTGATGGATCAAAATCAGGACCGTACTCTACACCTTCAGCTCTAATATGTATTCTATTGGGCGGAACTGCTCGAACTGAGGCGGTGGGTTGCGTTGGTCTGAACCCGATTCTGGTATCGTAACCAAAAGCGTTGTCAGGGGCCAACTATCCTCACTTCCAGTAAGGATGTTCGGCCATCCAAGGAACGAGCAACTCCTCGTCAATTGATGGGGATCATTGGTTACGGTGAAGTAACTGAAAGGCCGAACCTGTCGGCCTTTCGGTTGAAGACCAATTGACTATATCTTCACCCGGCATAATCGCGTACCGAGGAGATGGTTTGCTAACGTCCGCTGGTTGTCACCCTGAACTGGGAACCATCGGTGTTAGTTGATACGACTACGTCCCCGTCCCAGCACGTACAATACAGAGCTTTACTAATGCGTCTGGGTGACTTCAGTTTCTTAGCCGCTGCCATTGTGTAGAAGTTTTCCGGGGCTCGATTCATGCTCAGCGTGTCTTCCAAAAGGGCCACTACGTTTTCGCGTGGGTGACCAAACTGAAAGGCGTGAAAATTTCCGGGCGTTCGCTGTGACTGGATGCCTGCGGAAATGACCGCGATTTTGGGGGTCATAGTCGCCAGGAAAGCCTCATCTGTGGCATTTCGTGAGCCGTGATGGCCCACCTTGTAAACGTCGACATCGAGGAGACCAGTGCCGTTATAAAAATCGATCGTTTCCGGAATTTCTCCCAGGCAAACACTGTCTTCTTCGGTTTCGGCATCTCCGACAAATAGGAAGCCTGCTCGCTTATATCTAACCAGCACAATAAGAGAATCGTTGTTGCCATTCTCACAGCCACGAGATGCAGCCAGAATTCTTAGATCAATATCCGAGTTAGCCATAAGCGCCGGGAATGGTCTAAGGCCGCTGTGGCCGGTCGCTATTATCCTCGCGTCAGTGACTGCTCGATAGCGGTTTCCGAGAGCATTACGAGCCGCCCTCAGTGGACCAATTCCGCTGCCAGCTTGATTGCCGCCATCAATCATTCTTTGAACATTGAAGTTCTGTATCACCGCGCCGAGACTCTTAGTATGGTCAATGTGCGGATGGCTGATGATGATCGCCAGTTTCCGTTGCAAGTCGATACGGCGAGCAAAGAATTGGTTGAGGTAAGCAACAAGATGATTCTTGTCTCTATCATCGCCGGTAGCTTCGCCGCCGGCATCAATCAGAACGGCTGCGCCACGGAATTCCAGGAGTATAGAGTCAGCTTGTCCGACATTAATGTAGTGAGCGCTCATTTGCGCCCGCGCTACAGTCGCCGAGAAAAGGAGTGTTAACGCAAAGCACAGTTTTAGGGTCTTCATGGGTGTAAACCTCCGGGGGTTGAGAGTCAAAGATAGAAAGGGCCAGGTTCTTACATCACCTTCGCCGCGTCGACAAATGCTTACGTAAACGAGAAGGCTTGATACTCGCGGCGCGGCCTCCCTATCGAGTTATGACATAAGCGAAGGAAATGTTTCAGAACAGGGAGTTGCAAATCCTTGGTAAGGGCTCTTCGAAAGTTCCTTTCGCAAAAAGGACTAGGTCCATCCCACATACGCATGCCAATTGGTAACCCGGTTCTTTCGTTCCAGTGTCCTTAGTTGCCATGTGCTGCTAACGATCGAAAGCGGATACAAAACAGAAACGCGGATGCTTCTTGCCCCGTCTACCTCTTCTCAATTACACCGCTGTGCCTAGAGTGGATCGAAACGCGCGAAGCTGAGTATCAGAAACAACAGAAGGTGGCGAAGCTAAAGAGCGTGAGAGTGTACATTGAAGGCCATAGATCGTCGCGTCGTTGACATTTACTGTACAGGTACAATATGTTCCGTTCGCTCTACTTGAGCACGTTCCCATTGGCGTGCCTTTAACCCACACGCTAATCAGTCCCTACCTTCAAAGGAGAAGCCTATGTTAAAGATGCGATTCTTAATTCTAGGCGCTATGCTTTGCCTGCTTGTAGCCTTCGGTGGAAAACCTATCAAGGCAGACGGCGGTGGCGCCTGTTTAGGACAATGGTCTGAATGCATCGAAACTTGTAATAACTACCAACCCTGGTTTACGGGTACTCAATACGCCATATGCACGAACTCTTGTGACGCTCAACGCAACAAGTGTTTGCAACCGGTATCAAACTCAGATCAATAGCAATCCTTCCGCATCAAGCAAAATATCCGGAAGTATAGACTTACGTAATTAGGGGAATAAGGGCGCTACCGACGCCCGACCCTCTCAGTGTGTTAGCAACTAAAAATGTCCGGGGTTTTAGCACGTGAAATGTCCGGCTTTGGCCTACCAATCAA
>Ga0207708_10004098_pt1 | contig 10723 bp, 15 predicted proteins | sample KBSK5101metaG_FD_184340 | JGI IMG/M metagenome (GOLD analysis project Ga0207708, IMG submission 184340) | Corn, switchgrass and miscanthus rhizosphere microbial communities from Kellogg Biological Station, Michigan, USA - KBS K5-10-1 metaG... | ecosystem: Host-associated > Plants > Roots >...
CTGAAAACTTCTTCGGAAAACAGCCCCTACGCGCGCTGCTAGTAGTATCGCTACTTCCGGTGAGCGAAATTAACCAGCGCTTCAGGCCCGGCTGTGGCCAGGCAGGAGGCGGGTTGCAGGTTCCGGCCCTGCCGGATCCCTGTGCCTCGCAACTCAAAGCGACCGGAAGATCATAAAGAGAATGAAAGACTTAAGCAAGGCCGCCGCTCGACCCTCGGCTCGACCCCAGGTGCGGACGCTGGAAGTCGGCGAAGAAGGCGAAGCCCAGCGCATCGACAACTTCCTGCTCCGTGAGTTGAAGGGCGTACCCAAGAGCCACGTCTACCGGGTGCTGCGCAGCGGGGAAGTACGGGTCAACAGCGGGCGGGTGAAGCCCGACTACCGGCTAAAAATCGGCGACCGGGTGCGGATTCCCCCGGTGAGGGTGGCGGACCGGAAGCCGCCCCCGCCCAAGCCCCTGGACCTGCCGATTACCTATGAGGATGACGCGGTCCTGGTGGTCGACAAGCCAAGCGGCGTGGCGGTCCATGGCGGCAGCGGGGTCAGCTTCGGGGTCATCGAGTCGATGCGCGCGTCCCGGCCGCAGGCCAAGTTCCTGGAGCTGGCCCACCGGCTGGACCGCGATACCTCCGGCCTGCTGATCCTCTGCAAGAAGCGCGGCGCGCTGGTGGAGTTGCACCGCATGCTGCGCGAAGGCGAGGTCGACAAGATCTACCTCGCGGTGGTCAGGGGCGTTCCGGCCAAGAACTCCCTGGAGATGCGCCAGTCCCTGCACAAATATGTAACGGCGTCCGGCGAGCGCCGCGTGAGCGTGCATGAGGACGGCGTGAGCGCGACCACGCGCGCGACTGTATTGAAGGCGAAAGCCGCTTTCAGCCTGCTCGAGGTCCACCTGCTGACCGGGCGCACCCACCAGATCCGCGTGCACCTCGCGCATGCCGGCCATCCGATCGTCGGCGACGACAAGTACGGCGACTTCGCCCTGAACCGCGAGCTGAAGCAGCGCCTGCTCCTGCACGCCGGCAAGCTCGCCTTCCGTCATCCCCTGACCGGCGAGCCGATCAAGCTCGCATCGCCGCTGCCGGCCGAGATGCAGGCATTCGTCGAGCAGAACCTGTCGTGAGCTACCGGCTGCTGGTGTTCGACTGGGACGGCACGATCATCGATTCCGCCAGCGCGATCGTGGATTGCATCGTGGAAGCCGCGCGCGACTCCGGTCTCGAGGTCCCGCCGCGCGAGCGCGCGGCGCACACCATCGGCCTCGGCCTGCACGATGCGCTGCGTTTCGCGGTGCCGGACCTGCCGGCCGAGCGCTATCCGGAGTTCGTCGCGAACTACCGCAAGCACTTCCTCGCGCGCCAGGACACGATGCGGCTGTTCGACGGCATGCGAGAGCTGCTTGCCGACCTGAATAAAAGCCATGTATTGGCGATTGCCACGGGCAAAAGCCGCCGCGGCCTGAACCGCGCGCTCGAGGCAGGCGAACTGAACGCCCTGTTCGCGGCGTCGCGCTGCGCCGACGAGACCAGCCCGAAGCCGCATCCCGCGATGCTGCTCGAGCTGATGGACGAGCTGAACCATTCCAGGCAGGAAACGCTGATGATCGGCGACACCTCCCACGACCTCGAGATGGCGCGCGCGGCGGGAGTCGATGCGCTCGCGGTCACCTACGGCGCGCACAATGAGGAAGGGTTGCGGGCTTGCGGGCCGCTCGGTTGTATTTCAACGGTAACAGAGCTGGAACGATGGCTGAAGACAAACGCCTGATCTGCGAGTCCGGCGCCGTCGCCGAATCGGGGCGCGGCGTGCGCTTCGAGGTGGAATATTTCGGCGAGCCTGCGCCGGCATTCGTGGTGCGCAAGGGCGGCGAGGTGTACGGCTACCTCAACCGCTGCGCGCACGTCGCGATGGAGCTCGACTGGCAGGAAGGCGTATTCTTCGATGCCGCCGGGCTCGATTTGCTATGCTCGACGCATGGCGCCGTGTACGAGGCGCGCAGCGGCCGCTGCATCGGCGGCCCCTGCAACGGCACTCCGCTGGTCAAGCTGCGCCTCGAGGAAAGCAATGGCCTGGTCTACTTCATAGGATTCGACGATGACTGAAAATTCCGGTGATTGGGAACGCGAGCTGGTCACCAAGCTCGCCACCGCCGCGCTCAAGGAGCAGCGGCGCGCGCGGCTGTGGGGCATCTTCTTCAAGCTGCTGACCTTCGCGTATCTCTCGCTCATCCTGCTGATGGCGATCGATTGGAGGGGCGACGGTGTCACCGGCGGCAAGAAGCACACCGCGATGGTCGAGGTGAACGGCATCATCGCGCCGGGAAGCGACGCGAGCGCCGAGCGCATCAATAGCGCGCTGCAGGCCGCGTTCAAGGACAAGAACACGCAGGGCGTGGTGATGCGCATCAATTCGCCCGGCGGCAGCCCGGTGCAGGCGCAGACCGTCTACGACGAGATGAAGCGCCTGCGCAAGCTGTATCCCAGCATCCCGCTCTACGCGGTGGTCGAGGACGTGTGCGCTTCCGGCGGCTACTTCATCGCCGCCGGCGCCGACCGCATCTACGTCGGCAAGGCGAGCATCGTCGGCTCGATCGGCGTGCTGATGAACGGCTTCGGCTTCACCGGCCTGATGGACAAGCTCGGCGTCGAGCGCCGCCTGCTCACCGCAGGGGAGAACAAGGGCATGCTCGATCCGTTCTCGCCCATCGATCCGAAGGACAAGGCGCACATCCAGACCATGCTGGGCGACATCCACCAGCAATTCATCGGCGTGGTGAAGGAAGGGCGCGGCAAGCGCCTGAAGGAAGCGCCGGAGATCTTCAGCGGCCTGATCTGGACCGGCCAGAAGAGCATCGACCTCGGCCTCGCCGACGCCATCGGCAGCCTCGAGTCCGTGGCGCGCGACGTGGTCAAGGCGGAGGAGATCGTCGACTTCACCCAGAAGGAAGGCATCGCCGAGAAATTCGCGCGCCGCTTCGGCGCCGCCGCGGCGAACACCTTCGCCGAAGCCGTGCTCAGAGCGTCAATCCGCTAGCAGCAGAAATACCGCCGGGCGTTTGCCGATCGCGGCTTTCGCCCGGCGCCATTCGGCGATGGTCTTCGTCGAGATGCTCTCTGTGGGTAGCGTGAGATCGGCCGCCACGCACAGCTTGCTCTGAGGTCTGCAGGTTTCCAGCAAAGCGCCAAGCAGCGCCTCGTTGCGATACGGCGTCTCGATAAAAATCTGCGTTTCTTTCTCCCGCTTGGAGCGTTGCTCCAGCTCGCGAATGCGCGCGGTGCGCTGTGCCGATTCGCGGGGGAGATAACCACAGAACGCAAAGCGCTGTCCTTCCAGCCCCGAAGCGGACAGCGCCAGCACGATGGAGCAGGGGCCGACCAAGGGCACCACGCGGTAACCCTCCGTGTGAGCCTGCTCGACGATCGTGGCGCCGGGGTCGGCGATCGCCGGTGAGCCCGCCTCGGACAACAGGCCGAGCGAGCGCTTCTCGCGCAAAGGCGCGAGCGGATCGCGCTCCTCGCCGATGACCTTGATGTTGAGCTCGCGCACTGGCATGTCGAGCGCGCCGAGGAAGGCACGCGCGCTTTTCGCGTTCTCCACCACGAAGTCGCCCAACGAGCGAATAGTCGTGATCGCCGGCCCCGGCAACGCCTCGCGTGGCGCGCCACCGAGAGGGGTCGGAATGCAATAGAGGATCAAGGAACCGGAACCCCGGCCTTGCGCAGCATTTCGCTGAGCGCGATGAGCGGCAAGCCGATCAGCGAGGTCGGATCCTCGGTGTCGATGCGCGCGATGAGCGCGATGCCGAGGCCCTCGGCCTTGGCCGCGCCGGCGCAGTCGTAGGGCTTTTCCTTCTGCAGGTAGCGCTCGATCAGGTCGTCATCGAGCCTGCGGAAGGTGACGCGGCAGGGGACGACGCTCGCCTGAGTGGGTTCGTGGGGGCCGACCAGCGCCACACCCGTATCGAACTGAACCGTCCGGCCCGAGAGCTCGCGCAACTGGTGCACCGCGTTCTCATGGTTGCCGGGCTTGCCGAAGCGCCGCCCGTCGCACGATGCCACCTGGTCGGAGCCGATGATCAGAGCGTCACGCCGGGAAGCCTGCACCGCCCTGGCCTTGGCAACGCAAAGCCGCAGCGCCGTGTCCGCCGGTAATTCCTGCGGCAGAGGGGACTCGTCGACGTTCGGGCTCTCCACCTCGAAGGGCAATCCCAGTCTCGCGAGCAGCTCCTTCCGGTAGCGCGAGCCGGACGCCAGGATCAGTCGCCGAGGGTTATCCATCACTTTGTTTTGACGGGGCTTTTACGGCGATGATATCATCTCGCGTTTATGCCGCATCAGCCGGTGATCGACGGCTACGAGTTCGCGTCAGCCGGCGCAACACAAGAGGGGATCTGGCCGCTGAGGGAGATGCCGCGCCTTCGCGACTTGCTCGCGAACGACGCCGGCGAAGTGGCGTACGAAATCGCCGGGGTGCGCGACGGACGGGGCAGACCTGCATTACGGTTGAAGGTGCGCGGCACGCTGTCGCTGCGCTGTCAGCGCTGCCTGGAGCCGATGGATTTCGAAGTGGACACGGACGAGACGCTGGTCCTGGCGGCGACGCTGGCCGAGATTCACGCCGAGCCCGCAGACGCGCACGCGCCAGATCGCGTGGTGGCGGGAAGGGAGATGTCGCTCGGCCCGCTGATCGAGGACGAGCTGATCCTGGCGCTGCCGTTCGCGCCGCGGCACGAGGACTGCGTGGCCGGCGGTTTGGGCGACCGGGATTCGGGCGAGTCGCCGTTCGCGGCGCTGCGCGGGTTGATACGCAAGCATTGATCAAGACCTTTAGGAGAATGCAAACATGGCAGTGCATCAAAACAAGAAGTCGCCGTCCCGCCGCAACATGCGCCGCTCGCACGACAAGCTGAGCGCGCCCGCGATCGCGGTCGAGCCGACGAGCGGCGAGACCCATCTGCGCCACCACGTCAGCCCGACCGGCTTCTATCGCGGCAAGAAGGTCATCCAGACCCGGGACGAGTAGTCGCGTTGATCACCGTCGCTGTCGATTGCATGGGGGGCGATCACGGCCCCCATGTGACGGTGCCGGCCGCGCTTGAATTCCAGGCGCGGCTGAGCGACGTCCACCTCGTGCTGGTTGGCCGGCGCGAGGCGATCGAGGCCGAGCTCGCGGCGCGCCACGCAAAGGCAGGCGAGCGCCTGCGCGTGCATCACGCGGCCGAGCTGGTGGCGATGGACGAGCCGCCGGCGCAGGCGCTGCGCTACAAGAAGGATTCCTCGATGCGCGTCGCCGTGAACCTGGTAAAGAGCGGCGAGGCGCACGCCTGCGTGAGCGCGGGCAACACCGGCGCGCTGATGGCGATCTCGCGCTTCGTGCTGAAAACGCTCGACGGCATCGACCGCCCGGCGATCGCCACGGTGCTGCCGAACATGAAGCGCACCAATACCTACGTGCTCGACCTGGGCGCGAACGTCGACTGCACCGCGGACCACCTGCTGCAGTTCGGCATCATGGGGGCGATGCTGGTGGCGGCGGTCGAGCACAAGGAGCGGCCGACGGTCGGACTGCTCAACATCGGCCACGAGGACATCAAGGGCAACGAAGCGGTGAAGCAGGCCGCCGGCCTGCTGCGCGCGAGCGGGCTCAACTTCGCGGGCAACGTCGAAGGCAACGACATCTACAAGGGCACCGTGGACGTGGTGGTGTGCGACGGCTTCGTCGGCAACGTCGCGCTGAAAGCGTCCGAAGGGGTGGCGGCCATGCTGATCAGCACGATGCGCGAAGAATTCTCGCGCAGTCCGTTGACCAAGCTCGCCGCGCTGGTCGCCATGCCGGTGCTGCGCGCGTTCCGCGACCGGCTCGACCATCGCCGGTACAACGGCGCCAGCCTGCTCGGCCTGCGCGGCATCGTGATCAAGAGCCACGGCTCGGCCGACGTGTTCGCCTTCGGCCAGGCGCTCGAGCGCGCGGTGGACGAGGTGCGCAACAGCGTGCCGCAGCGCATCGCCGAGCGCATGGTGCAGCTCCAGCCGGCGCAGCCGCAGCCGCAGGAGGCAACGACGCCACTGCAGCCGAAGACGCCGCAGCAACAGGCGCAATGATCTATTCCAGGATCGCCGGGACCGGCAGCTATTTGCCGGAGCGGGTGATGACCAACGCGGATTTTGCCGCGCGCGGCCTGGACACGAACGACGCCTGGATCCGCGAGCGCACCGGCATCGAGCGCCGCCACATCGCCGAGAAAACGCAGGCGTCGAGCGACCTCGCGTTGCACGCGAGCCAGCGGGCGCTGCAGGCGGCCGGCGTGCGCGCCGACGAGCTCGACCTGATCGTGGTCGCGACTTCGACGCCGGACTACGTGTTTCCGAGCACTGCGTGCCTGCTGCAGTCCAAGCTCGGCGTGAAGGGCTCGGCGGCGTTCGACGTGCAGGCGGTGTGCAGCGGCTTCGTCTACGGGCTCGCCACCGCGGACAGTTTCGTCAAGACCCGGATGGCCAAGAAGGCGCTGGTGGTCGGCGCGGAAGTGTTCTCGCGCATCCTCGACTGGAACGACCGTGGCACCTGCGTTCTCTTCGGTGATGGCGCCGGAGCTGTTGTTCTGGTTTCTTCGGAAAAACCTGGAGTTCATGCGAGCGTACTGCGCGCCGACGGCAGCCACGCCGGCATGCTGTCGGTGCCGGGCAACGTGTGCGGCGGCGCGATCGTCGGCTCGCCGTTCCTGCAGATGAACGGGCAGGCGGTGTTCAAGTTCGCGGTCAAGGTGCTGGAAGAGTCGGCGCGCGAGACCGTGGCCGCGGCCGAGATGAAGCTCTCCGACATCGACTGGCTGATTCCGCACCAGGCCAACGTGCGCATCCTCGACGCCACCGCGCGCAAGCTCGGCCTGCCGCGCGAGAAGCTGGTGGTGACCGTCGACCATCACGGCAATACGTCCGCCGCCTCGGTGCCGCTTGCGCTCGACGAGTACGTGCGCGCCGGCAGGATCAAAGCCGGCCAGCGCCTGCTGCTGCAGGGCGTGGGTGGCGGGTTCACCTGGGGCTCGAGCATGGTGACGCTATGAAGCTCGCCATGGTTTTTCCCGGGCAGGGTTCGCAGGCCGTGGGCATGCTGAAGGGCTACGCAGGGCTGCCGCAGATCGATGAAACCCTGGCTGAAGCGAAAGAGGTTCTTGGCCCGGATTTCGTCCAGCTGCTGGACGAGGGGCCGGCCGAGAAGCTCAACCTGACGGTAAACACGCAGCCGGCGATGGTGACCGCGGGCACCGCGGCGTTCCGCGCCTGGCGCGCGCTCGGCGGACCGATGCCGGAGATCGTCGCCGGGCATAGCCTCGGCGAATACGGCGCGCTGGTGGCGGCGGGCGCGATCAACTTCAGGGACTGCCTGCCGCTGGTGCGCTTCCGCGCGCAATCGATGCAGGAAGCAGTGCCCGAGGGCCAGGGCGCGATGGCGGCGATCCTGATGCTCGACGACGACGCGGTGCGCGCCGCGTGCGCTGAAGCCGGCGGCACGGTGCAGGCGGTGAACTTCAACGCGCCCGGGCAAGTCGTGATCGCGGGCGAGAAAGCCGCGGTCGAGCGCGCGATGGAAGCGTGCAAGGCGAAGGGCGCGAAGCGTGCCATGCTGCTGCCGGTGAGCGCGCCGTTCCATTCGACGCTGATGAAGCCGGCCGCCGCGAAGCTCGAGACCTACCTGAGCAAGCTGGTCTTTCAGAACCCCAGGATTTCCGTGGTGAACAACGTCGACGTGGCGATCGAGACTTCGCCCGACAAGATCAAGCAGGCGCTGGTGCGCCAGGCGGCGTCGCCGGTGCGCTGGGTGGAAACGATCAAGAAGATGGCGGACGCCGGCGTCACGCACATCGTCGAATGCGGGCCCGGCAAGGTGCTCGCCGGCATGACCAAACGCATCGCGCCGGGCGTGAAGTCGTTCGCCGCCGCCGACCGCGCGTCGCTCGAGGAGGCGCTCAAATGCTAGAAGGAAAGCTCGCCCTGGTCACCGGCGCGTCGCGCGGCATCGGGCATGCGATCGCCGAGGAGCTGGCGAAGCAGGGCGCCAAGGTCGTCGGCACCTCGACCACGGAAGAAGGCGCGAAGAAAATCAATGGCCGCGTGCTCGATGTGCGCAATGCGGAACAATGCGACGCCCTGGTAAAAGAGCTTGGCGACGTCGCCATCCTGGTCAACAACGCCGGCATCACGCGCGACAACCTTGCGCTGCGCATGAAGGACGAGGATTTCGACGAAGTGATCGCCACCAACCTGCGCGCGGTGTTCCGCCTGTCGCGCGCGGTGATGCGCGGCATGATGAAGGCCCGCTGGGGCCGCATCATCAACATCACCTCGGTGGTCGGCGCCTCCGGCAACCCGGGGCAGGCCAACTACGCGGCGGCGAAGGCCGGCGTGGTCGGCATGACCAAGTCGCTCGCCGCCGAGCTCGGCAGCCGCAACATCACGGTCAACTGCGTGGCGCCGGGCTTCATCGATACCGACATGACGCGAGCGCTTTCGGACGACCAGAAAAAGACGCTGCTCGGCCATATCCCGCTCGGGCGCCTGGGCACGCCGCAGGACGTGGCCGCGGCCGTCGCCTACCTCGCTTCCCCTGCCGCCGGCTACGTGACGGGCGCGGTCCTGCACGTCAACGGCGGCATGTACATGTCGTAAAATACGCACCCCCTTCGGAAGGAGCAGTAATGGAAAACGTCGAACAAAGAGTCAGGAAAATCATTGCCGAGCAGCTCGGCGTGAACGAAGGCGAGATCAAGAACGAGTCGTCCTTCGTCGATGACCTGGGAGCCGACTCGCTCGACACCGTCGAGCTGGTGATGGCCCTCGAGGAGGAGTTCGAGACCGAGATCCCGGACGAAGAGGCGGAGAAGATCACCACCGTCCAGCAGGCCGTGGATTACATCAAGGCCCATTCGAAGTAGCCCACGATCGCGTAAGTGAATCGACGCAGAGTAGTCGTCACCGGGCTGGGAATCGTCAGCCCGATCGGAAACACGGTCGCTGAAGCCTGGGAAAACGCCCTCGCGGGCAAATCCGGCATCACCCGCATCACGCGTTTCGATCCGTCGCGCCTGTCGAGCCAGATCGCGGGCGAGGTGAAGAACTTCGACATCGCGCCCTACATGTCGCCGAAGGAAGCGCGGCGCATGGACGTCTTCATCCACTACGGCATGGCGGCGGCGCTGCAGGCATGGCGCGAATGCGGGCTGCAGATCACGCCGCAGAACGCCGAGCGCGTCGGCATCAACTTCGGCTCGGGCATCGGCGGCCTGCCGCTGATCGAGGCCCAGCACCGCGAGCTGCAGGAGAAGGGGCCGCGGCGCATCTCGCCGTTCTTCATCCCCGGCACCATCATCAACATGACCGCCGGGCTGCTGTCGATCGAGATCGGCGCGAAGGGCCCCAACGTCGCGATGGTGACCGCGTGCACCACCTCCACGCACTGCATCGGCGAGGCGGGCAAGTCGATCCGCTACGGCGAGGCCGACGTGATGATCGCCGGCGGCTCCGAAGCCGTGGTGACCGAGCTCGCGATGGGCGGATTCGCTTCGGCCCGCGCGCTCTCGACGCGCAACGACGATCCGGCGACGGCGAGCCGGCCCTGGGACAAGGAGCGCGACGGCTTCGTGCTCGGCGAAGGCGCCGGCGCGCTGGTGCTGGAAGAGTACGAGCACGCCAAAGCGAGAGGCGCCAGGATCTACTGCGAGCTGATCGGCTACGGCATGTCCGCCGACGCCTACCACATGACCGCGCCGAGCGAAGACGGCGACGGCGCGTTCCGCTGCATGCGCAACGCGCTCAAGGATGCCGCCATCGAGGCTTCCAGGGTGGACTACATCAACGCGCACGGCACTTCCACGCCGCTCGGCGACGTCGCCGAGACTAGGGCGGTGAAGCGGGCGCTGGGCGCGCACGCCTCGAAGGTGGTGGTGAACTCGACCAAGTCGATGACCGGGCACCTGCTCGGCGCCGCGGGCGGGGTCGAGGCGGTGTTCAGCGCGCTCGCCATCCGCGACCAGGTCTCGCCGCCGACCATCAACCTGCGCACGCCGGATCCGGAGTGCGATCTCGACTATGTGCCGAACGCGGCGCGCAAGATGCCGATCCGGATCGCGATGTCGAACTCGTTCGGCTTCGGCGGCACCAACGCGACTCTGGTTTTTGCGCGGCCTTGAACGGCACGCGCCTCGCACTTCTTCCCTCCCGATTTCTGGCAGCGGCGATCCTCGGACTGCATATGGCGGCGGCGGGCTGCGTGCGTCTCGCCCTGCCCGGATGGGGCGGCATCGCGCTGGCGGCGGCGCTGCTCGTGGCGGGCCTGGTGGCTGCCCGCAGCCGTGCGTTACTTGCGGCTCCCACCTCTCCACGCGCGCTCGTGCTGGGCGATCGGCTCGCGGTCGAGCTGGTGAATGGCGAGACGCTCTCCGGCGAGCGGCGGCCCGGCCACGTCAGCCGCTGGCTGGTGACGCTGCCCGTGGAAAAGCGCACTCTGCTGGTGACCCGCGACATGCTGGGCGAGGAAGAGTTCAGGCGTTTGCGCCTGTGGGCGCTGTGGGGACGCCTGCCGCGCCGGTCCGTGGCGGCAATACAACTCTGAAGTCGACCGGCGGCCCGGGGAGCGGCCGAACTATTTCAAACAGGATGTGTCTGTGGCACATAGGCGTAGGAAGCGTGGGCGTAAGGCGGCGGCCTTCGTCCCGGGGTGGGGAGCCCCC
>Ga0207708_10004102_pt1 | contig 10718 bp, 11 predicted proteins | sample KBSK5101metaG_FD_184340 | JGI IMG/M metagenome (GOLD analysis project Ga0207708, IMG submission 184340) | Corn, switchgrass and miscanthus rhizosphere microbial communities from Kellogg Biological Station, Michigan, USA - KBS K5-10-1 metaG... | ecosystem: Host-associated > Plants > Roots >...
TGCCCGGGCGCTGGCACGCGATGGGCGTGATGCTCTCCGCCGCCGGCTCGCTGCAGTGGTTCCGCGACACGCTCGCACCCGGCGTCGAGTTCGGCGCGCTGCTGGAGGAGGCCGCCGGGTGGGAGCCCGGGGCGGAGGGGCTGACGTTCCTGCCGTACCTGGCCGGCGAGCGCACCCCGCACGCCGACCCGGACGCCCGCGGCGCGTTCACGGGGCTGTCGTTGCGCCATGACCGCGGCGCGCTCGCGCGCGCCGTGCTGGAGGGCGTCGCGTTCGGCCTGCGCGACTGCCTCGACGTCGTGCGCTCGGTCGGGGCCGCGCCGGAGGTGGGCCGCGCGTCGGGCGGCGGCGCGCGCAGCGAGCTGTGGCTGAAGATCGTCGCCTCGGCGCTGGAGCTTCCGGTCGAGCGGGTCGCGGTCGAGGAGGGCGCGGCCTACGGGGCGGCGATGCTGGGCGGCATCGCCGGCGGGCTCTGGCGCGACGCCGACGAGGCCGCGGCGGCGTGCGTGCGCCCGCACGGGCGGGTCGAGCCGGACCCCGGCTGGGTAGCCCGGTACGGCGAGCTGCGCGAGCGTTATCGCGGGCTCTATCCGGCACTCCACGACATTCCCTGAAGCAACTACACTTCGTGAAGCTATGGCGCAGGAACTGAGGAACCGCCCCTGCGGCGGCCGCTACGGCGACATCGTCCAGGCGATCGGCAACACGCCGCTCGTCGAGCTCAAGCGCCTCTCGCCCAAGCCGGGCGTGCGCATCTGGGCCAAGCTCGAGTCCCACAACCCGACGGGCTCCGTCAAGGACCGCGTGGCGCGGGCGCTGATCGAGGACGCCGAGGAGAAGGGCGCGATCCGCCCCGGCCAGACGATCCTCGAGCCGACCTCGGGCAACACGGGCATCTCGCTCGCGATGATCTGCTCGCGCAAGGGCTACAAGCTCAAGGTCGTCATGCCCGACAACGTGACGCCCGAGCGCACCCAGCTGCTGCAGATGTACGGCGCCGAGATCGTCTACTCGCCCGGCGACCAGGGCTCCAACGGCGCCGTCGCGATGGCGCTGGAGATGGCCGGCGCCGACGCCTCGTACTACATGCCCTACCAGTACGGCAACGAGGCCAACCCGCGCGCGCACTACGAGGGCACGGCCCCCGAGATCCTCGAGGAGCTCGACGAGATCTCCGCCTTCGTGGCCGGGCTCGGCACCGGCGGCACGCTGATGGGCAACGGGCGCCGCCTGCGCGAGGAGCTCGGCGACTCGATCAAGATCGTCGCCGCGGAGCCGATGCAGGGCGAGCCCGTGCAGGGCCTGCGCTCGCTCGACGACGGCTTCATCCCGCCGATCATCGATCTGTCCCTGCTGGACCGGAAGATCTTCGTCACCAACCACGACGCGATCGTCTGGACCCGGCGGCTGCTCGACGAGGAGGGCATCTTCGCGGGCGTCTCCTCCGGCGCGATCGCCTCGATCGCCGTGCGGATCGCCAACGAGATGGACGAGGGCAACATCGTCTTCATCGTCTGCGACGACGGCTGGAAGTACCTCTCCTCCGGGATCTACACCCGGCCCGTCGAGGAGATCGAGAACCTGGACTCCACCGTCTGGTGGTGACGCGGCGCGGCCTGCTCGCCGCGGGAGCGGGGGCGGGCCTGGTCGTGGCGGGCTGCGGCGCCCCCGAGGAGCCGCCGCCCGATGCCGAGCTGCTGGCGCCGTCGCTGGCCGCCGCGCTCGCGCTCGCGGACGCCTACGAGCGCGCCGGCGGGCGGATCGGGCGCGAGCTGGGTGCGCGCGAGCGCGGGCACGTCGAGCGCCTGCGCGGCGCGGGCGCGCGGGCCGGCGCCCGGGCGCCGTCGGCCGGCGCCGGCGAGCCCCTGGAGGGGGCCCTGAGGCTCGAGCAGGCCGCCCTGCGCGCCCATGTGCGGGCGATCGGCCTGGTGCGGGCGCTGCCGACCCGGACGCTCCTGGCCGAGCTGATGGCCGACGGCGCCCGGCACACGCTGGTCCTGCGCGACAAGGTCGGCGGCAGCACGATCCCGACCGCCTTCCCGGACGGCCGCGATGGCTGAGCGGATCTCGCGCCGCGCGGTGCTGGCCGGCGCCGCCGCGCTCGCCCTCACCCGCGCGGCCCCGGCGGCCGCCCGCAGCCGCGACGAGGGGGCCGCGCTGACCGCGCTCGCCCTCGCCGAGCAGCAGGCGGCCTACGTCTACCGCACCGCCGAGCTGGGCGGGCACGAGCGGGTGCTGGCCGGCCAGGACGCCGAGCGGGCGCGGGCGCTCGCCGTGCTGCTCGAGGCGCTCGGGCTGGCGAACCCCGAGCCGGTCGGCGACCGCGACGGCCTGCCGGAGGCCGCGCTCGCGGTCCTGGACGCCCGCGGCGCCGCCGGCCTGCGCGCGGCGATCGCCTACGAGCAGACGCTGATCGACGCCTGCGCCGCCGCGCTCGCAAGGCTCGAGGAGCCGAACGCGATCCGCACGGTGGCGACCGTGATGGCGGGGCACGCCCAGCACCAGGCGCTGCTCCGGCAAGAGGCCGGGATCGACCCGCTCTCATCCGCGGCGTGATCCGCACGGCCATGATGGTGCGCAGAAGCTTTGCGCATCGGCGCTCCGCGCCGATAACCTCAGTGAGACCGCGAACGCCGGAGAGGATCCCGAGACCATGCCATTCAACGTCGGCCCCGGTGAGCTCGTCATCGTGCTCGTCATCGCCCTGATCGTGCTCGGCCCCAAGCGCCTTCCGGAGGTCGGCCGCTCGATCGGCCACGGGATGCGCGAGTTCAAGGACTCCCTCAGCGGCGAGACGCGCCGCGACGATGACGACGACGAGTACGCCCCGCTCGAGCGCACCACCGCCAAGCAGTAGAGCGGCACTTCCCGTCCGCTAACGTCGGGCTCATGCGGATCTCCCGCGAGTTGCTCGACGACGTCATCGCCCACGCGCGCGAGGATGCGCCCAACGAATGCTGCGGGATGATCGCCAGCCGCGACGGCGAGGCGGTCGCCGTGCACCGCGCGCGCAACGCGGCCGCCAGCCCGCTGCGCTACGAGATCGACGGGATGGAGCAGTACAAGATCCAGAACGCGATCGAGGAGGCCGGGCTCGAGCTGGGGGCGATCTACCACTCCCACACGCGCTCGGACCCGCTGCCCTCGCAGACGGACATCAACCTCGCCTTCTATCCGGAGGCGCTCTACATCATCGTCGGCGTCAAGGGCCCCGAGGACGACGTGCGCGCCTTCACCATCGTCGACGGGCAGGTCTCCGAGGCGGTCCTGGAGGTCGGCTCCTAGTGCTCGTCTGCCCCTCCTGCGCGACGGGGCACGAGGACGGAGAGCGGTTCTGCGGGCGCTGCGGCACCCCGCTCGTCCACGCCGATCCGGTCGCGCCGCGGGACTCCGAGCGCCGCGACCGGGCGCGCAAGATCCGCCCCCAGTACGCCGAGGGCCCGCTCGTGAAGGTCGTCGGGGCGCGCAACCAGGCCGAGGCGGAGCTGCTGCAGGGGATGCTGCTCGAGGAGGGCGTGCCCTCGCTGATGCGCCGCTCCGGCGGCTTCGACGTGCCGGACTTCCTCGCCTCCGGACCGCGCGACATCCTCGTGCCCTCCTCGGGCGCGGAGGCGGCGCGCGAGATCCTGCAGCTGCCCGAGCCCGCCGAGGGGATCGGGATGGCGCCGGGGGAGGGGACGCCCGCCTGGGTGAAGGCGATGGCCGTCGCGCTGACGGTCGTGATCCTCGCGATCATCGCCGCGGGCGTCTACGCCGCGATCTTCTAGGGCGAGGGGGCGGGCAGCCGCCCGTCGCCTGTGGGCATCACCGCGCCCCGGACGCCGGTTAGCGCACTCGCGGGGCGGCCGTGCGGACGGGATCGTGTGATGACCCGAAAACGAGCCACACGGAGCCCCAATGACCGCCACCGCCATCCACGCCCCGCCGCCCCGCCGCAGCGGGTCCCGCACCGCCGCCATCGTCGTCGCGAGCCTGCTGGGCGTGCTCTCGCTCGCCACGGGCGCCGCCGGCGCCGTCGCCCTCTGGGGCGACTCCGAGCGCGACGACCAGGGCTACTTCTCGACCGCCACCCACACCTACACGGCCTCGACCTCGGCGCTGACGACCGAGGAGCTCGACCTCGACGCCGACATCCCGAACTGGCTCGCCGGAGACGACGGCAGCTATGGCGACGTGCGACTGAAGGTGGCGGCCGGCGACGGCGGCCCGGTGTTCGCCGGCATCGCGCGCACGGCCGACGTCGAGCGCTACCTCGCCGGCGCGTCCAGCACCGAGGTCACCGACATCGACACCGACCCGTTCGACGTGGAGTACGCCGAGCACGGCGGAGCGGGCCGGCCCGCCGCCCCCGCCGGCGAGGACATCTGGGCGGCGTCCACCCAGGGCCCCGGCCGTCAGACGCTCGACTGGGAGGCCCGCGACGGGCACTGGTCGGTCGTCGTGATGAACCCGGACGGCTCGCGCGGCATCGACGCCGACGTCAGCGCCGGCGTGAAGATCGGGATCCTCGAGCCGATCGGCTGGTCCCTGCTCGGCGTCAGCGCGCTGCTGCTGTTCGGCGCCGTCGGCGTGGGCTACGCGGGCCTGCGGCGCCGCTAGCCGCGGACTCGTCAGGAGCGGCGCCGGGTCGGCGCCGCTCCCGCGTCGGCGATCCGGGTCAGGTGCGAGCGCCAGGCGTCCTCCGTGCGGCGCACGCCGCGGCCGTGGAAGCCGGCGGCAAGCAGGTGGTCGGCCCCGAGCCGCGCCGCCTCGACCGCGGCGCGCTCGCCCTCCTCGCGGGCCAGCAGGTCGAACACCGTGCCGCCGAGCAGCAGCGCGTCGGCGGGCTTGGGCGGGAAGGCGGGCGCGCCGCCCTCGCGCAGCCGCCGCGCGACCGCGGGCCGGACGTGCCGGGTCTGGCCGCTCAGCCACTGCGCGCCGCCCTCCACGAACCACGCGCCGCGCATCCAGCGGCGCATCCGCAGCGGGCCGAGCGGCGGCGGGAAGCCGGGGTGCCGGCGCGCCAGCGCGTGGCGGGCCAGCAGCGCGGAGGGCGCCAGCATCAGCATCTCCAGCGAGCCCTCGACGTTGGAGGCGCGCTGGGCGAGCAGGCGAGGGGAGAGCACGTGCAGCTCGCGCTCCCCGGCCCAGCCGACGACGTAGCGGCGCGCCGCGGGGGCGGTCAGGCGGCGCTGGATCGCGATCCAGGGCTGCGCCGCGTCGAGCTGGGCCGGCGAGCCGTGCAGGACGACGGCCAGCTCCCCGAGCTCGATCTCGAGCTGCCGCTCGAGGCGCTCGCGCCCGTACTCGAGCTGCGCCAGCACGCGCTCGACGTCGACGGCGTCGCGCTCGTCATGGCGCGCGACGAACGTCTCGGATGCGGTCTCCGACCAACCCACGCCCTCCGTTCTACCGCGGCACCCTCGCCTGGATCTCGTTGACCTGCTGGTAGGTCGGGCGGTTGATCCACGGGATCAGCGGCTGGGTGGCGCCGCCGACCGGCCGGAAGCGGACCGAGTCGTAACACGTCTGGTCGCCCTTCTGGCCGGCCTCCTCGCACACCTGGTCGTCGCCGTAGAGGTCGCTCGCGGGCACCTTCAGCGCGGCCTTCAGCGACGAGCGCAGCCGGTTGCGGCACTTGCGCAGCTTGCCGCCGCCGCAGTAGCGCATCGAGTAGCGGCCCTTGACCTTGCGCCCCAGGACCGTGCGCAGGTCCTTGCGCACGTAGCCGTACCAGGCGCCCTGGTAGGCGGAGCCGAGGTGGTCGCCGTGGTTGTTGGGCGCGTTGTCGAGCTGCGTCGTCGCGAGCAGCCGGTCGACGGCCGCCTTGCCCAGCTTGGGCTGGAACACCGCGCGCGCCAGCCGGGGCCACCACGCGTCCATGATCCGGATCGCGTCCGCGTGCTCGTAGTTGCCGTCCTTGTCCATGTCCACGCGCCGCCCGCCGGCCTTGCGCCACGCCTTCAGCAGCGCCACCGCGCCGCGGGCGTTCGCGTCCTTGGGGCGCCCGATCACCTTCAGCGCGACCGGCAGCACCGAGTGCGCCCGCAGGTCGCCGGTGCCGGCCACCTCCATGATGTCCACGACCTCGGGCAGCGTGAGCTTGCGGCCGCCGCGCAGCTTGGCCTTCAGCGGGTCCTCGAGCAGCAGCGAGCGGTAGACGGACGAGAAGACGTTCTCGTCCGGGCCGGCGAAGCCGAGCGCCTGGCGGTTGTTCCAGGACACGAGGTACTTCTGGTCGATCGCCTGCGGGTGCTTGGCGAAGGAGGCGAAGGACGCGATGTGGCGGTCCGGGTCGTAGCCCTTCCACTCCGTCGAGCGCCGCGCCCGCACCGGGAACGCGTGGTCGACGCGCTTGCCGCGCACCGGGTTGGCGCCCGAGTTGAAGTAGGCGATCTTCTCGGGGTCCGAGTAGAACCAGTTGAACGCGTAGCCGATCTTGTTCGCCGCGCGCTGGAAGGACGCCGCGTCGCGGATCTTGTCCGGCTCGTTGAAGTCCTTGAAGCCGGCGGCCGAGTCGACCTCGTGGAAGTAGGTCGACCGCAGCTTGGTGAAGATCACCGGCTTGCCGCGCACCGTGCCGCGGCCGGCCACGAGCCCGAGCTTGGTGCGCTCGGCGCGCAGCGTCTGCGTGCCCGCGGGCGTGTCGTCGCCCGGGGACGGCTGCCAGGAGTTCTTCTTCTCGAGCACCTCGATCGGCAGGCACGAGCCGCGGTAGGAGTAGTGCGTCGACTGCGTCGTCGGCTTGCCGCCGTCGGGCTCGCAGAGCGTCATCGCGTAGGTGTCGATGAGGTCCTGGCCCGCCGAGGTGGCGCTCCAGGCGTAGTCGCGCCCGCGGCCCAGCTGGACGTAGAGGTTGACGCCGATGAACGAGGCGCCGCGCGCGTCGATCGCCGGCCCGGCGTCGGAAGCGGGCGCGTGGACGTCCTGCTCCATCAGGATCTGCGGGTTGAAGTAGGCGACCTGCGGGCCCGCGACCATCAGCGGGTGCCCGCTGGCGGAGTTGCGGCCGGAGACGAGCACGGCGTTGGACTCCGTGAAGGGCAGTGAGGCGCGCGAGAGCCCGAGCCCGGTCGATCTCGCCGACGCCGCGGCGGCGCCGCCGGTCTTCTCCGCGACGATCTGATGCAGCTTCAGCGAGCCGCGGTCCGGCCGCGCCACCGCCCGCGGCTTCTTGGGCGTGCGCTGGTAGGGGAAGCGCCTGCCGATCACGGTCGTCGGCGACTCCGGGTCCTGGGCGGAGCGGAAGTCGCGGAACGCCCGCAGGCCCTTGCGCTTGCCGAAGCGCTTCTGCAGCGCGTCGGCGACCTGCGACCACGGCAGCTCCTCGCCGCCGCCCTTGCCGAAGATGCCGCCGACCAGCGACGCGGTCGCGATCAGGTCGGCCTCCTTCCACGGCTGCGGGCCCTCGGGGTGCCCGAGCGCGGCGTACTCGCCGGGCAGCTTGGACGGGTCGAGCCGCGTCTCGGCGATGTAGGCGTTGATGCCGGCGATGTAGTTGGTCACGTCGCGCTGGATCTGCTTGCCGTCGGCGCCGAGGAAGTCCGGCAGCTGCGTCGCCTGGCGCTCGAGGTCGGCCTCGGTGTAGGGGGCGACCTCCCACTGCTCGGCGTCCATCGCGGTGTTCGAGCCGCCCGCGAAGCTCGACAGCTCCCCGCGGCCCGCGTGGCGCAGCACGTCCATGAAGAACAGCCGGTCCTCGGCCGCGGCGTAGCCCGTCCCGAACATCGCGCCGTCGCGGTTGGCGCCGTAGATGTGCGGCACGCCGAAGCCGCGGTCGCGGACGATCGTGACGTCCGCGCGCGGGGCGTAGGTCCGCTCGGCCTGCCCGTCGGGCACGCCGAAGCTCGAGTCCTTGAAGTAGTCGGGGATCTGCGACGCCTGCAGGCCCGGCGTGGCGTACATCAGGTCCCGGTACATGCCGAGCTGGTCGCAGCAGTGCGGCACGGTCTGCTTCGTCGCCAGGAACGCCGCCAGCTCGGCGGCGTTGTAGCGCCCGCGGGTGCCGGGCGGGAGGATGTCGCGGAAGCCCTTGCCGTCGTTCGCCTGGTACGGCTGCGCGCCGGGTCCTTGCGACGGGAGGCCCGGGACGACCGTCGGGACGACCGTCGGGATCGGCAGCGGGATCTGCGCGGAGGCGGGGGCGGTCAGGAGGGCGGCCGCGACGGCGGCGGCGAACGCGATGCGAGGCAGCATGACGCTGCCTCGCGTACCCCTGAACGGATGCGTTCAGTCAGCCAGGATGAGAACTAGGCGTACGCCGGAGCGCCGTTGCTCTCGGCGATCGACGAGATCTCCTCGGAGGCGCGCTCGAACTCCTCGTCGGAGAGCACCGGGGTGCCTTCGAACGGGAGGTCGCGCGTGATCTCCAGCCAGGAGCGGCATCCGCCGTAGTCGTCGCGCACGCGCACCGTGACGGGGCGCGGGATGCGGTAGGTGCGCAGCAGCAGCACGTGCAGCGGGTGGCGGCGCTTCCACGCCAGGCGCTTCTCGGCGTAGTCGGGCGTCCACACGTAGAACGGCGAGAGCGCGTCGACGGCGCGGCGGTCGGTGACCGTCCACGCGGAGGCCACCTCGGCCCAGGCGCGGATCCGCACGCGGTCCGGCTGCGGGATGCCGCCGTCGCGCGTGAGCGCGTGGGCCGGCGGCTCGCCGTCGCTCCAGACGCCCTCCTCGAGCGCACGCCGCATCTCGGGCTGGTGCGACTCGCGGACGAGGTCGTTGCGCTGGTGGTCGAACGTCGGGTACAGGAAGAAGCGGTCGTGGTCGAGCGCGAAGTGCTTGCCCGGCTCACGGATGCCGCCCTTGCGGAGCGTCACGAGCTGCTCGCCCTCTGCGAGTGCGCGCACCGTGACGGCCCATTCCTTGAAGGCGATTGGCATAGGGGAGAGTGGTCTCGTCGAGAAGGAAGAGAGAAGTGACGGTGCTACCTGGGGCGACCCGCGCGCAAACACACGGCCGACGCACAACCAACAGTGCCCCGGCCGACCCCCGCGTCGGGCTCAGTCACATACTATGCACAAAGTCCCAAAATCACCAAATTGCGCTGCTAATTCAGCATATTTTCCGCAATTGGCATGGTGTCAGCAGGGACACCTCGCGCCGGCCGGGCGCCGATCAGCGGTCGTCGCCGGTGAGCCCCTCGACCACCTCGAGCACCGCGCCGAAGTCCTCCTGGCCGAGCCCGCGCCCGACCCCCGCGCTGTAGAGCTCGCCGGCGAGGCCGGCGAACGGGAACGAGGCGCCCGCCCCGCGCGCCTCCTCCAGGCACAGGACGACGTCCTTGAGCATGTGCTCGAGCTTGAAGAGCACCGGGATGTCGTGATCGACCATCCCCTGGCCCTTGAGCTCGCGCATCGTCGAGTCCGACGAGCCGCCGGTCATGACGGCCAGCAGCGCGTCGAGGTCGACCCCGATCCGCCGCCCGACCGTGATCGCCTGCGCGAGCGTCGCGCAGTTGACCGCCGTCACGCCCTGCGAGAGCACCTTGACCGCCTGGCCCTGCCCGGCCGCGCCGGCGTGGACGATCTTCTCGCCCATCACCTCGAACAGCGGCCGCGCGCGGGCCACGTCGCGCTCCTCGCCGCCGCACATGATCGTCAGCGTGCCGGCCTCGGCCTTGGGCGAGGAGCCGGTCACGGGCGCGTCGACGAACGCGTGGCCCTGCGCGGAGAGCCGCTCGGCCCGCGAGCGCGCGGTGGCGGGCGCGATCGTGGACATGTCGACGAACAGCGTCCCGTCGCGGGCGCCCGAGAGCGCGCCGTCGTCGCCGAACAGCATCTGCTCCACCTGGGCGCCGTCGACGACCATCGTGATCACGATGTCGCTGCGCTCGGCCACCTCGCGCGGTGAGCCCGCGACGCTGCCGCCGTGCTCGGCCACCCAGGCGTCGGCCCGCTCGCGCGTGCGGTTGAAGACCGTCAGCTCATAGCCCGCCTTCGCCAGGTTGGCCGCCTGGCGCGAGCCCATGATGCCCAGTCCGACGAAGCCCACGGATTCACTTGCCATGCCCGCCACCTCCCGGTGTCTCGATCCTCAATCGCTGCCCGGCGCGCAGCACGCCGCTCGCCTTGGGCTCCAGCTCCTCGCCGTCGAGCACGTTGCGCCCGCGCTCGCCCGGCTCGCCGCCGTCCGCCCCGGGCGGGGCATGGCGCCGGCGTTCGGTCAGAAGGGAATAGCGCATGTCGGTGAGCGCCTCGACCTCGCGCACGACCCCGTCGCCCCCGCGGTGGGCGCCGCCGCCGCCCGATCCGCGCCGCAGCGCGTAGGAGACGACCCGCAGCGGGAACTCGAGCTCGAGCGCCTCGACCGGCGTGTTGAGGGTGTTGGACATCGCGACGTGGACGCCGCTCGGGCCGTCCGCGTCGGGGCAGGCGCCCTGGCCGCCGCCGAGCGTCTCGTAGTAGGCGAACTCGTCGTTGCCGAGCGTGAGGTTGTTCATCGTGCCCTGGCCGAGCGCGCGGCCGAAGGCGGCCAGCACGAGGTCGGCCACCCGGCTCGAGGTCTCGACGTTGCCCGCCACCACCGCCGCCGGCGAGCGCGCGTTGAGCAGCGAGCCCTCCGGTGCGATCACCGTGACCGGCCGCATCGCACCCGCCGCCGGCGGGATGTCGGGGTCGGTGAGCACGCGCACGGCGAACCAGCAGGCCGAACGCGTGACCGCCATCGGGCAGTTGAGGTTGCCGCCGTGCTGATCGGCGGAGCCCGTGAAGTCGAGCGTCAGCTCGTCGCCCTCGATC
>Ga0207708_10004104_pt1 | contig 10717 bp, 14 predicted proteins | sample KBSK5101metaG_FD_184340 | JGI IMG/M metagenome (GOLD analysis project Ga0207708, IMG submission 184340) | Corn, switchgrass and miscanthus rhizosphere microbial communities from Kellogg Biological Station, Michigan, USA - KBS K5-10-1 metaG... | ecosystem: Host-associated > Plants > Roots >...
CGAGACCTCCTTGGTGTAGTCCGACCAGTACTCGCCGATGATCTTGTTCTGCTGCTTCAGCAGGTCGACGGCGGCGTTGAACTGCTTGTCGTCGAGTGCGTACGGGTTCTTGATGCCGAGGTCCGGCTTGGTCTTCATCAGGTACAGCGCCGCGTCGGCGATGTAGATGGGCGAGTCGTACGCCGTCACCTTGCCCTTGTACGGCGACGAGGGGTCGAACACCGCGCTCCACGACGTGGGAGCCGGGTTGACCGAGTCGGTGCGGTACATCAGCAGGTTCGCGCCGCGGCCGTGGGGCACGCCGTAGGACACCCCGTCGACCGAGTTCCAGGCCTTGTTCTTCAGCCCGTCGAAGACGTCCTTGTAGTTCGGGATCAGGTCGGTGTTCACCGGGGCGACGTCGCCGCCGTAGATCAGCCGCAGCGACGCGTCACCCGACGCCGAGACGGTGTCGTACTCGCCCGTCTTCATCAGCGTGACCATCTCGTCGGACGTCGCGCCGATCTTCACGTTGACCTTGCAGCCGGTCTCCTTCTCGAAGCCGGTGACCCAGTCGACCTTCGGGTCGGTGCTGCCGTTCTCGACGTAGCCCGCCCAGGCGATGATGTTCACCGATCCCTCGCCGGCGCCCAGTGAGGCCATCTTGTCGATCTTCGGCGGTTTGATCCCGCCCGGGCCGCTACCCGAACCGCTGTCGGCGTTGTCGCCGCAGGCGGCGAGGACCAGCAGACCGACGGCCGCTGCCGCGGTCCACCACTTCGTGGGTCGCATGAGGCACTCCTCGAAAGTCAGGAAGAGGGGATTTCAACGACGTGCGCCGGCGACCAGGTGAGCCGGACGGTGTCTCCGGCCAGGCCGGCTCCGCCGGTCGAACTCTGCCCGTTCTGCTGCATGACGACGACGCGCGCCCCCGCGTCCAAATCGACCACGTACCGGGTGGCCGGGCCGGCGTACACGACGTCGACGACCGTGCCGTCGGCGGATCCGGCACCGTCGGCCGGCGGATCGTCGACAGTGGACATCGCGATCTTTTCGGGACGGATCGAGAACGTGCCGTCCGTACCGACGAGCTTGCGCGCGGCGGCACCCGTGAGCAGGTTCGACGTGCCGACGAAGCCGGCCACGAACGCCGTCGCCGGCCGCTCGTAGACCTCCACCGGCGTGCCGACCTGCTCGATCCGGCCGTGGTTGAACACCGCGACCCGGTCGCTCAGCGTCAGCGCCTCCTGCTGGTCGTGCGTCACGAAGACGAACGTGATGCCGACCTCGCGCTGCAGCGCCTTCAGCTCGACCTGCATCTCCTCGCGCAGCTTCAGGTCCAGCGCGCCGAGCGGCTCGTCCAGCAGCAGCACCTTCGGCCGGTTCACCAGCGCCCGGGCCAGCGCGACCCGTTGCCGCTGGCCACCGGACAGCGCCGTCGGGCGGCGCTGGCCGAGGCCCTCGAGCCGCACCGCCCGCAGCGCCTCGCCGGCGCGGGTGCGCCGCTCGGCCTTCGGCACCCCACGGACCCGCAGCCCGTACTCGACGTTGCGGCGCACGTCGAGGTGCGGGAAGAGCGCGTAGTCCTGGAACACCGTGTTCACGTCGCGTTCGAACGGCGCCGTGCGGGTCACGTCGACGCCGTCAAGCAGCACCGTTCCGGCGGTCGGCAGCTCGAAGCCGGCGATCATCCGCAGCACCGTCGTCTTGCCCGACCCGGACGGCCCGAGCATCGAGAAGAACTCCCCGTCGCCGATCTCCAGGTCGATGCCGTCGACCGCCCGCACGTCGCCGAACTGCTTGCGAAGGCCGCGAAGGGTAATCGCCGGACCGTCCCGCACCGTCGCCTCCTCGCCGCGGCCACCGCGAGGCCCTTCGGCCCGGGTGGACGCCAACGCTAAGAGCCAGGACGTCGCAGGTAAACAGGCAGATGTCCAATCGTTGTACCGCGCCACCCCCGCTTGTGCGGTTCCGACCTTGCGGCGGACGTGAACGTTCGACAGATTGTCGATGTGACCTTGCCCGGGACGAACGATCTGTCCGCCGAGCCCGACGGCAACGGCGACCGCTCGTTCCGACCCCGACGCCCCAACGTCACCCCGGTGATCGGAACCGGCGCGGTGGTCCGTCCCGCCGCGCCGCCGCTGTTCGCGGACGGCATGGTGACGATCGAGATTCCCGTGGTCCGCTCCCGGCGGAGCAGATGGGTCCGGCTCCGCAAGCGGCTGGGCGACCCGGCCATGGTGCTTGCGCTCGCGACGATGCTGGTGCTGGTCGGCGCGGCGATCTGGGTCGGCTTCGAGGTCGTCTCGCGCGACGGCGTCCGGCGGGGCAACGCCGCCGGCTGGGTGCCCGTGGTGCCCGCGACCGCCGACCAACCGCGCTCGCCGGTCGCCTCCGCGCCGCCGGTAGTCAGCGCCTCGCCCGCCGCGTCGGCGCCGGCGTCCGTCAGGCCGACCGCCGCGCAGCCGACGCGGACCCGGACCACGCCGCCGCCCGCCCGCACGGTCCGGGCGGCGGTGACGGTCGTGAACGACCCTGGCGGCGCGTTCCAGCTCGGCCTGGCGGTGACGAACGTCGTCAACTCCGCGCAGAACTGGGAGGTCGTGCTCACCTTCCCGGTGCGGGTGACGAACGTGCGCGCGATCGGCGACGGCACGGCGACCGGGCGCAACAACCAGGTGACGGTGCGCGGCCGCACCGCGGCCGGGGCGACGGGCGGGGTCGCGATCGGCGGCACGACGATCGACGGATCGACGCTGCGCACCTGGACCTGCACGATCAACGGCCTGCCTTGCTGACGTTCGCGATCTTGGACGCCTGTCGGCGCCCCGGCACCGACAGGAGTCCAAGATCGCGGAGAGGGTGCGCGCGGGGCTAGCCTCTATCCCGTGTATGAGATTGCGCTGAGCGTGGCGGCGTGCCTGCGCGCGGGCACCCGGGTCGACGTCGCCTGGGTGGTCGACGCGCAGGGGCTCGGCGCCCGCGACATGGGCGAGGCGCTCGCGATCACGCCGGGCGGCGGCCGGGTCGGGTCGGTCCTGGGCGGTTCCCTCGACGATCAGCTCGCCGACCTGGCGGCCCAGGGGACCGGTGGCCGCATCGTCGCCGTGCGGGTCGGCGACCTGGCCGCCGAGCTTGCCGGGCTGGCCTGTGGCGGCGACGCGCGCTGCGTGATCCTGCCGGCCACGGCGCTCCCCGCCGACCTGTGGGACCGGTTGCGCGCCCGGGAACCCGTCGCCGTGCGGGTGAGCCTCGACGGCGATCGGGTCGCCGACGCGGCGACCTTCGACGCCGACTCGATTTCCGCCGCAGGCGAGGAGGCGCAGCGCGTCTTCGGCCGGCGGATGAGCGGGTCGCTCGTCGAGCCGGACGCCGTGACGTCGGTCTTCTGGCCCGTTCCGCGGCTGGTGATCGTGGGTGGCGGACCCGTCGCCGACGCACTGCGCCGAAACGCCGACCTGCTCGGCTGGCGGATCGACCTCACCACCGACGCGCGCGCCGCCACCGGCGCGATCGCCGCCCTGGCGGGGCTGGACAAGGTCGTTGTGGTCAGTCACGACGTCGAACTGGCCGGCGCCGCGCTCGAGGCCGCGCTGGCCGGCGAGGTCGGCTACATCGGTGCGCTTGGCTCGCGTCGCACCCAGCAGGCCCGGGCCGACTGGCTGGCGTACCGCGGGGTCACCGATCTGGCCCGCGTGCACGGCCCGGCGGGCCTTTCCATCGGCGCCCACACTCCGCCGGAGATCGCGGTGTCGATCCTCGCCGAGGCGATGGCGGTGGGTTCGAGCGCGAGCGTGGTGTCGCTGCGCGAGAAGGTTAAGTGAACGCTTAATCCACGGTCGCGTCTCCCGGTTCCGGCGCCTAGATTCGATGTATGACGCATCAGCCTGACGAAGCGATCGAGGCGCTGCGCGCGGTGTGGTCCGCCGACGGTCAGCGGTCCGCCGACCTGGACGAGGACTGCAGCCCCACGAAGAGCTGCCGCAACATGAAGGACGTCACATTCGACGGCATGGCCGAGCCGGGCACCGACCTGTCCGCGGCCTGGCGGGAGCGGCTGCGCCGGGAGGGCAAGCTCAGCACGTCCGGCGGCAGCATCCGCGATCTGGTCCTGGGCCGGACCGACCAGCGTTGACAGTCGAGAGCGTCGCGTCGCTTACCCAACGCCTGCGCGCCGGCGGCTACCTCGCCGACCGTGGACTGTCGACGGCGTTGTTCGTGGCGCTCTCGCTGGGGCGGCCGATCCTGATCGAGGGCGAGGTCGGCGTCGGCAAGACCGAGGTCGCCAAGGCGCTCGCGACGGTGTTCGGCCGGCGCCTGATCCGGCTGCAGTGCTACGAGGGGATCGACGCCAACCAGGCGCTGTACGAATGGGACTACGCCCGGCAGATGCTGCAGATCCGGGTGCTCTCGGAGCGCCGGCTCGACAGCGACGACGCCGTCGACCAGCTCTTCGGCCCGAAGTTTCTGCTGGAGCGTCCGCTGCTGGAAGCCGTGCGGGCCGGTGACCGGGCGGTGCTGCTCATCGACGAGATCGACAGGGCCGACGACGAGTTCGAGGCGTTCCTGCTCGAGCTTCTCGCCGACTTCCAGGTCACCGTTCCGGAGGTCGGCACCATCCGGGCCGAGTCGCCGCCGCTCGTGGTGCTCACGTCGAACCGCACCCGCGAGCTGCACGACGCGTTGAAGCGCCGCTGCCTCTACCACTGGGTCGGGTATCCGAGCGCCGAGCGCGAGGTCGAGATCGTGCTGGTGCGCGAGCCTTCAGCGTCCGAGGCGTTGACGCGTTCGGTGGTGGCGGCGGTCAACCGGCTGCGCGCCCTCGACCTGGCCAAGCCGCCCGGCGTCGCCGAGACCATTGACTGGGTGCGCACGTTGGGCGTGCTCGGCGCCACCGAGCTGGACGCGGCGACGGTCGACGACACGCTGGGTGCCGTCGTCAAGGAGCACGACGACCTGGAACTGGTGCGCGCCAACCTGGACCGGGTCGCAACCGGTGGTTGACCCGCTCGTCGGCGTGCTGGTGGCCTTCGGTCGCGAACTGCGCGCCGCCGGCCTCTCCGTCGGCTCGGGCGACATCGTGACCTACTGCGCGGCCATGGCGCCGCTCGACCCGACCGACCTGCTGGACCTGTACTGGGCCGGCCGCACCACGATGGTGACCCGCCGCGAGCAGATCCCCGTGTACGACAGGGTGTTCCGGCGGTTCTTCCTCGACGAGGCCGACGAGCTGCCCGAACCCGTGCGGCTCACGATCCGGGCGCGGGCGCAGACCGCGTCGGTGCTGCAGGTGCCCGCGACCGAGCCGGGCGCCGACGAGCGGGAGGAGCAGCCGGCGCAACTCGGTCTGGTCGGGTCCGCCGCCGAGGTCCTGCGGACCAAGTCGTTCGCGGCGTGTACGCCCGAGGAGATGGCGGCGCTGCGTCGGATCATCGCGACCATGCGGCTCGCGCCGCCGCGGCGGCGCACGCGGCGCACGGACGCCGCGCGCCGGGGCCGCGTGCCGGACCCGCGCCGGACGGTGCGGGCGATGATGCGGACGCACGGCGAGCCGTCGACGTTGCACTGGCGGCGGCGGCGCAACCGGCTGCGGCCGCTGATCCTGATCGTGGACGTGTCCGGCTCGATGGCGGACTACTCGCGCAACCTGTTGCAGTTCGCCTACTCGGCGACCCGCGCCAACGGCCGGGTGGAGGCGTTCTGCTTCGGGACCAGGTTGACCCGCATCACCCGAACCCTTGCCCGGCGCCGGATCGACGACGCGATGGCACAGGCCGCGAGGGTCGTCTTCGACTGGGAGGGCGGCACCCGGATCGGCGACTCGCTCGACACGTTCGTGCGGCAGTGGGGACGGCGCGGGGTGTGCCGGGGCGGCATCGTGGTGATCTGCTCCGACGGCCTGGACCGCGGCGACCCGCAGGTGCTGGCGACAGCGATGGAGCGGCTCGGCCGGCTGTGCCACCGGGTGGTGTGGATGAACCCGCACAAGGGCACGAGTGCCGACTTCCGGCCGAACAGCCTGGGCATGATGGTGGCGGCGCCGCACATCGACGTGCTGGTGTCCGGGCACAGCCTGCGCAGCCTCGAAGAGTTCGCGATACTGCTGCCGTCGTTGTCGTAGTCGCCGTCGTGGGAGTCTGATGATCAGGCTGGGATCGCTGGCGGGGTACCCGTTCGAGGGTCCCCGGGTGCTCGGCGGATGGACGCCGCCCGCCCGCCCGGCCGTGTACGCCGTCATGTACAAGCCGGAGGCCGGGCGCGAACGGTATGCGGTGATGTACGTCGGGCACAGCGACGACCTGTCGACCGAGCAGTTCCCGTTCAACCACCCGGGCGCCCCGTGCTGGATCAAGCGGGCCGGCGGCCGGTGGGGCGTCTACATCTGCACCTACGACGTACCCGGCGGGTTGCGCTCGCACCGCGAACAGATCGCCCAGGAGCTGGCGGCCATCTATAAGCCGAGCTGCAACGACACGCACTACGACCGGTCCTGGAAGGACGAGTGGATAGGCGGCTACACCGCGCCCACGACCGGCCCGCTCACGACAAGCCGCGACCCTGGCGACCCGGAACCCCGGTAGCCGGCCGGAGGGCCGGGCCACCTTCACTTCCCGCCATACGTCGATCTTGCAGTGGTAGATGCCGCAAATCGGGGTGCACGGTGACAAACCGTCGTCCCGCGACTGCAAGATCGACTGCTGCGGCCCGGCCCTCAGAGTCGATCTTGCGGTCGCGGTGCCCGGATTCGCCCTTGTTCGGGTGGCCTTGGTGGGTACTGCCACTGCAAGATCGACGTATGCGCGGCGAAGGGTCGGGTCTGCCCGCGCGCCTTGCGGGAATGGATGTCAGGGCTTGTAGCCGACGGCGTCGTGGAGCCTGGAGCGGCGGCGGCCCGACGCCGGCCGCGCGGGCTCGCGCTGAGCGGGTACCGCGGGCCGCGGCGTCACACCGGCGACGATGCCCTCGGCCATGCCGTACAGCAGCGGCAGCGCGCCCGCGATGACCCCGCCGGTGCGGTTGATGTGCTCCACGCCCGGCTCGATCACCTCCGCGTGCCCGACCACCGTGCGCACGATCTCCGCGCACTCCTCGAGGTTCGTCGCGACCCGCTGGAGCTGGCTACCGACCACGTACAGGTAGAACGCGAGACCGGCGATCAGCGCGACGATGACGAGGACAGACAGGATGACCATCGCGGGTCACGACCTCACTTTGTCGAGTACGCGGCCAAGGAACAGGTGGTGCTGCAGGCCCTCGGCCAGCACGGCGTCGACCCGCAGGGCCGTCTCCCCGATCAGCGCGGTGTCGGCGGTGTTGGCGGCGGCGGCGCGCAGCGTGTCGCGCACCTTGACCACCCGTTGGTCGATCCGCCGCACCAGCAGCACCAGGACGGTGAGCAGCGCGGCGACCGCGAGCACGATCACGAACCCGCCGATGATCGCGCCCCACCACAGGTTGCGCTCGGTCGGCGTCAGCGCCATGGTGTCCATCGGTCAGCCTCCTAGCCGGGTGCGGCCGCGGTGCAGTCCCGCGGCGATGACCTCGGCGTGGTCGATCGTCGTGTTCAAATCCTTCAGGGCGGCGGTGTTGTGCACCGACTCGGTCAGGGAGTCGTTGATCGTCTCGGCCTGCGTGCCGATCGACGCCGCCAGCAACAGGATCGGCACCACGAGCGCGACGACCACCACCACCACGACGATGGTGATCACGTAGCCGATCGTCCAGCCGGTCGTGCTCGTCGCTGCCGCGAATGTGTCCATTGTGGACTCCTCAGATCGATTCGCAGAAGTCGCGCACCGGCTTCAGGTTGGCGTTCACCGACGGCAGCACGGTGGGCACCGTGCTCGTCTTCGCCGCGACGGCTTCCACGCCACCGATCACGGCACCGAGCGTCCCGCGGATCGCCCGCAGGTGGAAGATGACCCGCAGCAGTCCGAGCGCCGCGGCGAAGATGATCAGCGCGGTGATGACAAGCGTCACCCAGGCTGCCGCAGGCATCACGACGTCCCTTCGGGCAGGAGTTTCGCGACGGAGCCCGCGTAGCGGACCGCTCCGGTCGCGACGTCGCGGATCGTCGTGTCAGTCGTCGCGAGCAGTTCAGGGGTCGTGTCGAGTTCGCCCACGAGCGCGACGCCGCCCGCGAGGATCTCGTCGGACGCCGCCCGGATCCGTTCCAGCGCCGCGAGCACGCGGTTCAGCAACGCGACGAGCACCGGCACCACGACAAGCAGGAGAATCGCGTTGCCGATCCACCACCAGGTCATGACCGAACCCCGCTTCCGGTAGAAGGTCGGTAAGGCAGGAAAAAGCGGCGCCACACGCGAGCGAGCGCGAGCCGCGCGGCCCGCATGGCGATCGCGAAGCCGCTGGCCGAGCGCGCCGCCTCGACCTGGTCGGGAGACAGGCCGCGGTCGGCGGCGTCGATGCGGGCCTGCATGTTCGTCGCGAAGTCGCGCATGAGCACAGCGGTGACGTCGGAGATCATGCCCCGGCCGTACTGCGCGGCCGCCCCGGACAGCTGCAGGTCCTGCGCGACGTCGACGCGGGTCCCGCCGCGGGCGGCGACCAGGTTCGCGGTGACCAGCATGCTCGCCTGGCCGCGGCCCTTCTCGTCGGACCCGGCGGCGTCGACGACGATGCGCTTGGCCGCGTCGTCGCGTTCCTTGATCTGCGCGACACCGACGAACTGCAGCTTGACCGGTCCCATCCGGACGGCGACCCGTCCGTTGTACCTGTCGTCGCCGAGATCCTCGGTCAGTTCCGCGCCGGGAAGGCATGCGGCCACCTGCGGGATGTCGTCGAAGAACCGCCACACCTTGTCGACGGGCTGGGCCACGTCGAAGCCGCTCTTGATGAGCATCAGGCCTCCTGCGTGCTGAGAAAGGCGTCGCGGCAGCCGACGCAGCAGAAGTAGTAGGTGACGCCGTCGCGCTCCACCGGGTGGCTCGACGCGCCGGCCCGCACGGTCATGCCGCAGACCGGGTCGATCGCGTCGGCCGGCGCGGCCGCCGTCGTCGCATCAACCCGCGACGGCGTGAGCGCCCCTGTCGCCCGCAACTGCACGAGCTGCGCGAGCACCGCCACGGCGATCTCGCGGTGCGTGGTGTGGCCGAGGTCGAGCCCCACCGGCACCTGCACCCGGTCGAGCAGGCTCCGCGGGACGCCCCTGTCGGCCAGGTAGCCGAGCACCGCCTCGCCGCGCCGGCGGGAGGCGACGAGCCCAACGAACGCCGGCCGCGCCGACACGGCCCGCTCGATCGCGTCCTCGTCGCCGTGCCCCTGGGTCGCGACGATCACCACCGACCGGGGCGACAGCTCGGCCGCGGGCAGGTCCGCCGCGTCGACGACCTCGGCGCGCCAGCCCAGCGCCCGGGCGAGGTCGGCGAGCGTGTGGACCATCGGGGACCGGCCGACGATCGTCAGCGCCGGCGCGGGGATCACCGGCTCGATGTAGACCTGCATGGCGCCCTCGCTCTGGCAGGCGATGGCGACCGGCACCATGCCCTCCGGCACGGAATCGCCGAACTGCTCCGGCGAACCGAGCAGCAGCAGCTTCGGCCGCCCGTCGGCGATGACGCGGCCCGCCTCGCGGATCACCACTGGCTCGGCGCACGCGCCGCCGATCCAGCCGTACACCTGGCCGGCCGCGGTGATCAGGGCGCGCGAACCGGTGTGCCCCGACGACGGGCCCTGCCGCCACACCACAGTCGCGAGCGCGAACTCCTCACCGCGCTGCGCCATCTCGTCGGCGCGACGGAAAACGTCCCAGGAGTCAGTCATCGTCATCCGTCCGTACCGGCGGTGCCCCGGACACGTCGTGGCGCAGCGTCAGCGCCTCGAAGACCCGGTCCGGCAGCAGCGGCATGTCGATGTTGCGGACCCCGGTGTCCTTGATCGCGTCCAGGACCGCGTTCACGAACGCGGCCGGCCCGCCGACCGTCGCGCACTCGCCGACGCCCTTGGCGCCGATCGGGTGGTGCGGTGACGGCGTGACCACCTCGTGCAACTCGTACCCGGGCGTTTCCCACGCCGTCGGGAGCATGTAGTCCATGTAGTTGGAGCCGATGCAGTTGCCCTGCGCGTCGAACGTGATGAACTGGTTGCTGGCCATCGCGTACGCCTCGGTGAGCCCGCCCATGATCTGTCCCTCGACGATCATCGGGTTGATCCGGACGCCGCAGTCGTCGACCGCCACCATCCGGAGCACGTCCCAGACCCCGGTCTGCGGATCGACCTCCACAGTGGCGATGTAGCAGCCGAACGGCCACGTGAGGTTGGGCGGGTCGTAGTAGGCCACGTTCTCCAGACCGGGCTCCATGCCGTCGGGCATGTTGCTGTACGCGGCGGCCGCGCACTCCTGGATGGTGACGCCGTGGTCGGGCGCGCTGCGCACGTAGAAGCGGCCGAGCTCCCACTCGATGTCCTCTTCGGACACTTCGAGCAGGTGGGCGGCCAGCTTGCGGGCCTTCGCGCGGACCTTGCGCGCCACCATCGCGACGGCCGCACCGGCGACCGGCGTCGACCGCGACGCGTAGGTGCCCATGCCGAACGGCGCGGTGTCGGTGTCGCCCTCCTCGACCGTCACGTCCTCGGCCGGGATGCCCAGCTCGTGCGCGACGATCTGCGCCCACGTGGTCTCGTGCCCCTGCCCCTGCGATTTCGCGCCGGTCCGGACGATGCCGGCCCCGGTCGGGTGAATGCGGATCTCGGCGCTGTCGAACATCTTGATCCCGAG